>Ga0209725_1000429_pt1 | contig 26006 bp, 16 predicted proteins | sample I18A1metaG_FD_184145 | JGI IMG/M metagenome (GOLD analysis project Ga0209725, IMG submission 184145) | Lake sediment bacterial and archeal communities from Gulf of Boni, Indonesia to study Microbial Dark Matter (Phase II) - ​I18A1 metaG... | ecosystem: Environmental > Aquatic > Freshwater > Lake...
GCCTGTTTCGTTGCCCACCCACTCGAAAACGTATAGGGAGAGGTCAGCGGCAGCTATCATTTCTGGCCTACCGTTGTGGTCTAGGTCGCAGTCGGCAACGAGTTGTTCGACGTGGTCCCAGAAGGTTCTGTTAAAGTTGCCAGAAACGCCTTCCAGTTCTTCCCATGCGTATGGGCTTTCGTCGGTTACGACCGTGTGGTTGATGTCGAAAGACCGGAAGGCTCGCTTGTAAGTGTTGTTGACCATGTGCTCAAACACGTAGAGGTTGTTGTCATAGTCGCCCACGATAACTTCGTTTTTGGCGTCTTTGTCTAGGTTGCTGTGCGCAACGGTTATGGTCCACTTTTCTAGTTCGTCCTCGTTGTTCCAGGTTTCAAAAATGTGGTAGCCATAATTATTGTAAGCGCCGTCAGCCAAAGCAATTTCGATTCTAGCGACCTTCGGGTTTGTTCCCACTATGAATCGGCTGTGTGTGGCTGTGTCGCCGAAGAAGAAGTATACTTTGTTCTGGTCAACGTTTAGGGCGGTCATCCAGAGGCTGGTGCCGAATGTTTCTTCCCAGGCTTCCACGAGGTCGGGAGCACCTGTTAGATACAAGAAGCTTGGGTCAGTGAGGTTGCTTTCTCTAAAGTTCCATACTCTGTTGGAGAACAGCCATTTTCTTTCAACCCACACGGGGTTTTCAGCGTTTCCAGTGTTTTGGTAGTAGGTGGCGCCAACCTTGCTAGTTGTCCTGTATCCCACGATGAGGTCGAGGTCACCGTCTGTATCAAAGTCTACAAGTTGAGGCCCCGAGAAAATTTTGCCGAGGTTTTCAAGGTTGATGCTGGCGTAGTAATCGGGTCTCATAGCGAACAAAGGACTGGTGTTGTTTCCGATGTTCTCTAGATAATAGATTCTACCGTTCGTTATGACCATGTCTTGGTCGCCGTCGCCATCCATGTCGCCTAAAGCCGCTTTCGGTAGAGTCACGCTCTTTTCTAGGACCCGCTCCAGGTTGCCCGTTACTTCAAGGTAATCTAGTGGCGTGGGCCATTTGTAGCCAGTTGATGGATCATATTCCCAGTAGTCTAATCCGACATCGGTACCTGCAAAAGTGTCTTCAGCGGGGTTTCCGCCGACCACGGCTGTTGCGTTGAAGTAGCCAACAATCATTTCTAGGGGAGCAGTTTGGTCTAGTTGGCCGAAAGCAGCTGACAATTCCATGCCTGGGTAACGCCAGGGGGTGTTAACATTGCCAAAGTATGAGTTGGTTTGTGTGGGGTCGTGTTGAAGTATGATGGAGAAGCATTCAAGGGTGCCGTTCTTGGTTCCTATGATGGCTTCATAAAAGCCGTCTAGATTGATGTCTGCCCACGTCATTGAACTGTAGACTTTGCCAGGAGGCATCATAACATCCAAACTTTTGGAAAAGATTGGAGCGTTTAGCCATGTTGGAATCTTGCCAGAAGTTTTTACTTCTTCAATTGCCCATATGTTGGTTTTTATGGACCACCAATCGGCTATTACGCCAGGCGAGACGCTTGTGGTGTAGGAATCAAATATCAAGTTGTATGATTCGGTTGTGGTGTTGTAGCCGAAAAAGTAGAGTTTGCCTTCTACAGTTCCAACAATCATCTTGTCGAACTCTTTTTGGTAGGGTGTTTTTTCCAATAGTTCCTCATAATCTTCTCCTTGCTTGGCAAGTGTGTGGGCTAAATATTCCCAGACGAGGTTTGTGCTGTTCAGTCTAAGAGTGCCAATCGTGACAGTCGTTGCGGTATAGAAGGGACGGAACATCGTCTTGACTTCAGCAGCATCTATGGCATAATTTTGAAGGCTTGTCACACGGATTCTCAGGTACCGCACATAATCCCACAGATTTTTAGCCAAAACCGTGTCTAAGTTGATACCCACATCAAAGCCCCCGGCATAGTTTTCACATGTTAGATCCGATGTGGGGATATCGACGAAGACGGTGAGGTCACGGGAAACAGAAAACTTAAGGTTGGAAAAGTTGGCGGTAGAAGCAAAACCTGATGGTGCTGTGGGCGGCGCGACACACGTGACGACCACGTCAGGAAGACTGTTACCGTTGCCAGTTGCCTCTTCATCTCTCCCAAAATCCAGCGTGGCGTTAGCCTCAACAAACTTAACAAAGGGAGGAACAGGAATAATTATAGACGGAACAAATCTAGTGTAGTTTCCGTCTGGCTTGCCTGCCATTGCAGTGTTCTTTGGGCTGAGTCCTGAGTTTATAGAGTCCATTGGGCTTAGGGGTTCAGTATAGGTGACGCCTCCTCGAACGTAGGTTACGTGTCTTCCGTCAGTCATGTTGTCGACGTAGTAGTCCAAGGTATGAGGACTCTTAGTTACTTCCCACGACTCTAGTGGACGTGTCAGCCTATTCAACCCATACTTCCCAGACTCCATGTCATAATCAATGACGTACACGCCCTGCCCTACGGCTACTGCGGCTAGCTCGTCCGCCATGTCTCCGTCGAGGTCGCCCGCCGACAAAGACTGTATGGGTTTCCACATGTATGTGGAGCTGTTCCACAACAGCCTATACCTGTTGTCGGCAGTGAGCGGAAACGGATAACCGTTTATTAGGAGGGTAGTTCCGTTGTTTTCGAAAATGTATACGGTTCCGTTTCGGCTTCCTGCCACAATCTCGGGTAGGGCGTCGTAGTCTGTGTCTGCCGTCGTGATGCAGGTTACCTTGTCAGTGATTGTGTTGCCGCTGTTCCAAACCTCCTCATATTCTATCCAGTGTTCCCTGCTGAACGGGTATCCTGAACGGTTTGTGTACTCGAATGCGTGGACTTTTCCGTCCCATGCGCCCGCTAGAATATCTGGGTGATAGTCTTTGTCCACGTCTTCAACTTTGATGGAACAAACTGGACTTAGGTTCGGGCTGGTCCATACGAGTTCAAACTGGTTTTCCGTGTTTGTGATGGGGTCATAGATGTGCCTCTGCTCAAAAACGTAGATGTGCCCATCTGCGCTTCCTGCCACTATCTCCATAAAGTGGTTGTTGTCTGTGTCTCCCCAATCCAGAGAGAGAACGTCTCTTTTCAGAATTCCGTCTCCGGAGTCCCAAACCCTGTCATATTCGAGGGTTTCAGGGTTCCAACGGTAAACGTGAATCTCGTTGTCGCAGAGGTATCCGCCGCCAACAGCTAGAAACTCTCCGTCTGGGGAAGCGGCGATGGCGTGAACCGCTGCCTTAGAGAGCCATGGCTCCCAAACCTTCTGATATTCATTCGGGTTGTTGTTCAAGTATTTTATGAGGTCAAAGTCGGATGGGTACCAGGCGCCTTCTTCTCCTTCTCCTGTGCCACTTAAGGCGTCTGGTTCATTCAATACAGGTTTGTTTAAGGATTCTGACAGTTCTTGGAGACGTGGAGGAACTATCCACGGAGGAGCGACGTCCACTGTTGCCTCAAGAATTAATGGAGGCAACAACAAAATTATCAAGCTTAAGCCTAGAAATATTCTACTCGTAATTTTTATCTTGAGAGACTTCAACTTTTACCACCTCCCTTTCGTCGTCTAGTCGCAAGAAAGGCTGCGGATGCGAAGATTACTCCAATGACAAGTCCTAGAACGATTAGTTGCCACCAATTCAGAAGAGAGAGCGGCCACGGAGCTGGAGGCAGTAGTGAGGGTGGCATGGCAACGGTGAACCACTCTTCGTCCCAGACTGAAAAGCCCTCTGTTGTAATTGCGAAAACCTGCAAATGATATGACCCATAACCCCACGATATGGTAGTGTTTTCCCACTGTTCTTCAACCGCATCATATTGCATGGTGTAGTTGTTGGACCAACCTGTCCCAGAATCGTATCGGAACCACATGGTTTGAATCGCTGTTGAGTTGAGGACACGCACGTCTGCGGTTGTGTCGGTGACTGTAGTGTTAGTAGGATAGATGATCCGTACAGTCATGCCCGCCCTAAGCCTTTCCAGAGCTTGAGCGTACTCGTCTGGAGTAGTAGTCTCCAGTGGGTCAGTTTTGGCAGCTACTTCCGCCCCGTCTGTATAACCATCTCCATCTGTGTCTGGGTTCACTGGGCTCGTGTGAAGGTCATGAACCTCAACTCCGTCTGACAGCCCGTCTCCGTCTGAGTCTGGGTTGATGAAGCCTCCGACCTCAAATGATCCAGATGGTTTATAGAACATCCCTTGCCAAGTCTTGTCAGTGTAGAATTCGTCTCCGTCAGATACTCCGTCGTGGTCTAAATCGTATAGGTCACCGTCAAGTATGCTTGGGTTAACGGTGTGTGGGTTCATTGGGTCTGTCACAGGTTTCACTTCTGTAACGTTATAGATTGGATTGACAGCATAATGAAGCTCCAACTTTTCCTCAATAATGCCCGTGATTGTCACTATTTCTGTGTAGGATGCATTAAAGGTGGTTACTCGTATTTCCGATACCTCATAACCGTCTGGAGCCTTGTCGTCGTCACTGTCCGAGTCGAGTGCGCTCGTTAAATATCTTACAACTACAGTTCCTGTGGCTGTGCTGTTCATTCCGTCGTTGTCAATGACGGTGAGGTTGACAGCGTACGCGCCACAGAAAGGATAGATGTGTGTAATAATCGGGCCAGTAGTGGTTGCGTTAGTCTCGTCGCCGAAGTTCCAACGATACTCCACGATGGTTCCGTTGAGGTCGTAGCTGGTCGTGGCGTTAAAGGAAACGGTCTGACTAGCATTTGGTATGGCAGGCGAGAAACTAAACGAAGCGTTAGGAGTCCCTAACGGCATGATTCCGCGAACGTAAAAAGTCTGACTGCTTTCCTCGCTTCCAGCACCTGCCAAGGTTATTTCAAAACCATCTAGTAGCCCGTCGCCGTCGGTGTCGTTCATGAGCGGGTTCGTTCCACAGACGAAAACCTCGTCGTAGTCGCTCAAGAAGTCGTTGTCCGAATCTGCCACGTTTGGAAGGCTTCCTCCGTACTCAGTTAAGTTAAGACCGACATGTGCACCGGTAAGCGTGCCGGTAACTTCTTCAAAGTCGGAGAGCCCGTCGCCGTCGGTGTCTGGGTTAACAGCCGACGTATTGTAGGGGGAGATGAGCTTGAACGAAACATACGGGTAAACTATGTCTGTCGTATTTTCTACTCCAAGCTCAACCCCGTCCAAAAGCCCGTCATGATCAGTGTCATTGCATAACGGGTCTAACGGTATGGGCTCTGCCAGTACATAACTTGGGATTTTTCCAGACGCTAAATACAGTTCCATAGAGTCACTGATTCCGTCGTGGTCAGTGTCGCTGAACAACGGATTAGTATGATATACGAGTACCTCATCCCCGTCGCTCATGGGCCACGTCATTTCGCCCAGTTCATTTGGATACCATATTGAGTCGGCGTCGGTGTCCCACTTCAGCGGATCAGTCTGAGTCACAGTAGCTTCATATCCATCTAATAATCCATCTCCGTCGGTGTCTGGACTAAACGGATCAGTCAGATACTTGAAAATTTCGTCATAGTCGTTGAGTCCGTCGTTGTCTGTGTCCTCATCCATCGGGTCTGAATTATACTTTAACACTTCTTGCCCGTCACAGATGCCGTCTCCATCACTGTCTCTTAGATTGGGGTTAGTATGCCAGGTCCAAACTTCTTCGCCGTCATTTAGGCCATCGTAGTCGCTGTCGGCGAGGAAGGGACTCGTGTGGAACCTGTGATATTCGTCGCCGTCCGAAACTTGGTCAAAATCGCTGTCTGGGTTTCTTGGGTCTGTTTTAAGGAGGACCTCTTGCATGTCTCCAAGTCCGTCCATGTCAGTGTCTGGATTATTGCCGTCCGTATGATAACTATATGGGTATGGGTTGAGGAATCCTTCGAGGCCGTCGATCAGACCATCGTCATCGGTGTCTCCGTCGGTTGGGTCTGTTGGAGGATTCAACGAAAGCTCGTATCCATCGCTGTTCAGATACTTGTCAATCGTGACTGGTGCCCCTGGCGATCTACCAGTATCTCCGTCTGTGTCTGGGTTGCATGGGTTTGTTCGGATGAGGGTTCGGTTTGGTTCTCCCTCCGTGATGAAAGTAACCCAAATTCCTTTAACTTCTTCTCCGTCAGTCATGGAACGCAAGAACTGTTTGCCCCCGTATACTGGGGCTATTGACCCGTTCCATAACTGAAGATATGAGTCGTCATCTGTGTCGTTGTCTAAAGGATGAGTATAACCATAATTGAAGATGAGAGGAGAAGCGTCAACACCTGGGGCAGACCCATTGTATAGTTTACTTAGCCCGTAATAGGGTCCAGCAGGTCCTTCTTCACCATCTAACAATCCATCATTGTCTGTGTCTGGGTTCAGCGGGTCAGTATGGTCATTGTAGGGAACTCCCCCGATCATTATGTTGTGAACGCTGGTGGTGCAGTTAGATATGTCCCAAGCGTGGCGAACTTCGTAAAGGTCGTCTAGGGCGTCTTGATCCGTGTCCATAACTCTTGGATTTGTTCCGTAGATTTTAACCTCTTCATAGTCTGTGAGACCATCACTGTCGGTGTCTGGTCGCTTCGGGTTGGTCATATATGTGTAAATTTCCTCTTTGTCGTTTAATCCGTCTCCGTCAGTATCGGACTTCGTAGGATCTGTCTTCGTTGTTTGCGTCTCTTCTTTGTCGTTTAATCCGTCTCCGTCCGTGTCCGCTACGGAAGCGTTTAGTCCCGGCACTCGACTCTCATAGTCGTCCGACAAGCCGTCCCCGTCTGAATCAAATCCAATATTCATATTTTCTTCACTAGCCTTACTTTTTGCCTCGTCACGACTTCCAGTTGTAAAGTCGTGATGATACAGAGTTGCGGGCCCATAACTTGCCTCTATGTCGACAAACAAAAGCGAGATAGTGACCTCAATATAAAGAATCAAGTCCATAAAAATTTTCATCGGCTCACCCCCAACGAGGTCTTGAATAAACGTGAAAACGATTTTTAAGGAGCCGTAAAAGCTGATTGAGACGATTAGGAGGTTAATTGGTATGGTCAACTCGACTCCTATAGTGATTTGTAGAGTCATCGTGCCTTCTTCGGGGCCTGTGGGAGAAGCCGCCCTCTTAATGATCTCTATCCTTATCCCAAAAAATATTCCAATTTTAATGCTGTCTAGACCGAGGAATTCTGCTATGGCATTGAGGGCTCCGCCGCCAACTCCGCAGGTAAGAAAGTCAAGAAGGGTAAACTCTTTCTTCAACTGAATTTCGAAGTAGAAGCCCCACTCTACAACCTTCATGAACCCCGAGGTGTCGAAGGCGCCTCCCTTGAAGCTGAAAAGCTGTAAAGAGACATGGGCGCCTCCGGAGAAGGTTAGTTGCATTCCGAGGGTTTCCATGAGGAAGTCCATGAGGCTGTTTTTCTTGGACCCAAATTGCCCGATTTCAAGGCTTGCCGTAAAAGTCGGAATTATTTCAAGGAACGAGATGACCCGTTTGAATATGTCCCCTACTGAGCCTTTCTCCCAGTCGTACCCGTCAAAAATCATGTCAGATATAAACCTGAACAGTTCTTCACTGTCGATGCCTATACCAGCATCTATTTGGAGCTCAATTCTTACGCCAAAAGCAGAGAAACCTCCGATTCCGAGTTCGTATTCTCCTTCCCAGTGTTCGAGCGGATGGTCTTTCATGAGGCCAGAAACTTCGCCTAAGAACTTGTCGATGAGTTCGTCTACTTTTCCACTCAGCCAATCCATCACTTGGTTGAATATCCATCGTAAACCGTCTGAAAAAATATCATCTATTTCAGCAATCAAACGAACTGTGGTGCTTATTACCTCCTCTATCTCAGGAGATACGGAACCCACTACTTCCATTACTATTTCAACCGCTTCGTCAGGAGTCGGAGGCTCAGTTATTCCCATAACCTGCGGAAAAGCTATTTCAAGAATCTTAGCGTAGACATCGAGGTTGAGGTCTGAGGGATAATAGTTAACGATGGCGAAGCCCACACCTTCAAGAATGGTCTGGAGTATGCCTTGAACTGTGTTTTCCTTCCATTTCTTAAGAACGTCAAATACAGCTCTGCCAACCGTCGCCACCGTATCTATTTTATCGGCAATTGCTCCAAGGTCTATGCTGGGGTCTACCTGTTGAAGGACGAATTCCACCAGTTCTTTAACGATTTTCTTTGGAGAACCGTATTCTGCGTTAAACTGCGAAGCCGTCTGGGAGATGATCTGCTTTATGCTGTCATCGTCTTTGAAGATGGCTACAATCCGCATGATGTGGGTCACGGTCTTGTCGATCGTGTTTTTGAGCCCACTAAGGCCAGCTACATCTAAGACTGTGTCCAACACGTTTTTTAACGTTGGGAGTTGTGATTTGTCGAATTTTTTATTCATTACTCCCGCTGCGAGAACAATTGCGTCACGCAAAGCCGTTTTTAGGGCTGAGTTGATTGGCACCGCTCCTACGGCACTGTTTATGTAGTTTTCTATGTTGTTTCGGAACTGTTGAACTTGTGAGATTCCCTCCTTCACGGCCTTATCAATCTCGGAGTAAACTTGTTCCGCCAAATTTTGGATGTTCGGCACAGGAACGCCTGGCAGAAATGCAGTTGCGATTTCTTGCAAAACCGTCCTTAACGGTTTAGAATAGCCGAGAACAACGGTTGCGAGGTCAATCAGCGCCTTGATTCTATTCACGACCGTGCTATCAACAATGTCAAAGGCGCTGAGAACCGTCTCGCCTAAGTTGGTAAGAAGCGTAGTAACGTTCTCTGAAACGACAAAGTCTATGACAGAGTTTACCACCGCCACAATTTTGCTTACACCATTCTCAATTTCCTCAGCGCTCCATGTGATTGTTCCTGCAGCCTCGTCGAGGAATTTGTCCACTATCTTAGGCAGAATTTTCTGGTTGAACCAGCTGAGAAGGGCGTCGTAAACCTTTTCATAATTCTTGATCGCATCGTAAAGCCCTGACCCTATATCAAGTATGTCTTTAAGTGCGTCTTTGATATTGTTGATTACCCCACCTGTTTCAGGGAACACTAGGTCCAGAATTTCAAGCACGACATCCAAAATTTTGTCAGGGTCACGGAGGGCGTACATGGCGTCGATAAACAAGTCAAAATACTTTGTGTAGTTCTCCAAAAACGGAAACTGCTCCTTAACTATGTCAAAAATGGCTTCTAGTGGAGACTTTTCGCCTGCACCCTCTACGATACCGATTATGGTGTTGATGGCCTCGATCAACGTTTTGATCTGGTCAAAAACTGCGGGGTCTATTCCCACCGCGCTAACTCCTTCACCGAGAAGAGTCTCAATGAAGAAATCTACCACAGTGCCTACGGGTCCGTCAAGTCCAGACTTCAGCGGAATATCCAAAAGTTTTAGAATCTCTTCTAAGTCCCCGCCTGCGCTGCCACTTGTAGAAGCAGGTTTATGCTCACTAAACAGTGTCAACCTCGTCGGCTTTTGCAGAGTAGCGGCTTCCGTGTTGTAAGTCACGTTTTCATCAAAAACTGACCTGTCTGGCGGTAGGGGCGGAAGCTTTCGCATATACTTCGGGAATCGTTTCTCCACGTCTTCCCACTCTTTCTGCTTCCGCTCGAGGTCCTCCTCACCCAGAGAAGCCTTTGGGGTCAAAGACCTTTCAAAAAGGTCGCCGAAGTTTTCTGCGAAATACTTTAGTCCAAACCTGCGAATGCCTAGTTCCGCTTTTTCGTATTGGATGCCGCTTTCCTGCAGAATTTCAGCTACTGCCCAAACTGAATATAGAAATGTGAGTTTGGCGTCTATAACCTCGCCATCAGCTATGTGAATGTTGGGCTTTCCAGCTACGTACATCGCGAGGCTTCTTGTGTTACCTATACCTAAGATGTGCTCTACATGCTTGTGTCGTAACAGAAGTTCTGCAAAACGCTGCCATTCTATAGCCTCTCCACCGACGATGACGTATTTCACATTGGTATTGAATAGGTAGATTGCAATCCAAACGTCACCGTTTTTCAAGTATTCGTCTAACTCATCAAGACACGTAATCTGCATGAGCGTTGAAGAAACGTTGGCCACGTCGAGAGCCTTACAAATATCCGACGCTACTTCCTGAAGCAAAATATCTGAGGGGTCATAAAAAATGATGATGCCACCTCTCAACCGATAATAGCGACTCCGTTTGAGGAGGACTTGGTTTGATTCCACAGTGGCAAAGACGTTAGATGCCGCATGACCTAGAATGAGGACCATTAAAAGAGAACTCAAAAAATACCGTTTTGCGGTTTTAGAGGGTGGAAACATTTCAATCAACTCCCAACCATATTTTCCAAAAATATTTCAGGCTAATATTTTCACTATTTGCGAAGAGAATCAATTTATAATTTACGGTCAGGAATCGAGAGGTTCACTGAGAATCAACGTTTTAATTCCATAAACCATAAAACGCAAATTAATGAGAAAGACTGATGAAAGGGTCTAAATCAACGCCTTGGCGAGAACCAATGAAGATTTGCACACTAACATGGGAGTTTCCACCTCGAATTGTAGGAGGAATCGCCCGCCACTGCGAAGGCTTAGCCAAAGCACTTGCCCGTCAAGGTCATGAAGTTCACGTGGTCACTTTAGACTTTCCTGGCGCACCCAACTACGAAGAAATCGACGGGGTCAAAGTCTATCGTACAGCCACCGAGCTTGGGCATCCAAACTTCATCACTTGGACGCTATTGTTCAACCATTTCTTAGAGAAGCGAATGGCAGAAATTAGCCGAAAAACCGAGTTCGACATCATTCACGTTCACGACTGGCTAACCGCTTCGACGGGCATCTCCTTCAAGCATTTTGTGAAAAAGCCGTTGATCTTCACCGCCCACAGCACTGAACATGGGCGGTCAGGCATACACAATCCTGACTCTTGGGCAATAGACGGAATCGAGTGGTGGTCCACCTACGAAGCAAGTAAAGTAATAGTGACGAGCGGGTCTATGAGACGAGAACTCTGCGACCACTTTCGTTTGCCTTGGGAGAAGGTTGAGATTATCCCAAATGGCATCGATTTGACAAGCTATCACACCTCCGTTGACAGATGGTCAGTTAGAAGCCGCTATGGGATTCAGCCAAATGAGAAACTCGTCCTCTGTGTGGGTCGATTGGTTCCCCAAAAAGGCGTAGAATATCTGATTCAGGCTGTTCCCGCCATATCGAGACGCTATCCAGAATCAAAATTCATCATCGTCGGCGACGGGTGGTTCAGGGGCCAACTTGAAGGCCTCGCTCGCTCCACCGACCAAGGATGGAGAATCAGGTTTGTGGGCTTTATTCCAGACCGAGAAGTAGTGAGCCTAATGATGAGCGCAGACGTTTTGGTGATCCCATCTGTCTACGAGCCCTTCGGCATAGTCGCCCTAGAAGGAATGGCAGCGGGAGTTCCAGTAGTGGCAAGCCAAGTCGGAGGACTAGCCGAAGTAATACAGCACGACCGAACTGGAATCTTGGTGTACTCCAGAAATCCAGACTCTATTGCTTGGGGTGTCGACCGTGTTTTATCCGACCCCGGGCATTCAAGTTGGTTGGCTCAAAACGCTCGTGAGACGGTGCAAAAAACTTATAGTTGGGAAGCCATCGCTATGAGAACTGTCAAGGTTTATGAAGAAGCGGCTGGACAATAAAATGTGCGCAAACCCTTCAACAGGCCTTTTCTCGTCTGGTCCCGTACTGCCCGACGAGTTTCGCCTTCTATGCATGTTACACAATATTGGCGCAACTAAATCAGAAAAATCGCTGTCAGTCCAAGAAATCAGCGAATGGACAATGATGGAAACCTCGGCTGTGCAGTTTCATCTTAAAAAACTAGTTGAGTTAGGCTACGTGGAGTTTGTTAAAGCTGAGGGAATGGACAAATATCACCTTACGCTTGATGGAATCAGGAAAGTTCTGTCCATATACTCTTAGCGGTCTGCCATGACCAAATATAAGATAATTCTCCTTTTTTCTATGAATGAATTTTATCAAAAAAAGATTAAAAATATAAAAAAGAGGGGTAGACGGAGAGGATTTTCGGGCGTTTATTCCCCGCAACAGTCCTTGTATTTCTCTCCGCTTCCGCAAGGACACGGGTCGTCTGGTTTCGGTTTTGGCTTAGCCTTTTTCGTCGTGCTGCAAGACATTTTCTTCACCTTTTAATATTTAAATCTTCATTTTAATAGTTCAAAAAATATTGAATGCTCCTTATAAAGTTTTTGCTCTCGAAAAGTGTTCAGTTTTCACTATATCTTTTCTTCCTCCGCATGAATTGCCTCACTCAGACTGGCGGCAGCATCCTCTGGCGAAACAAGGTTAATGAACATTCCCGTGCTCTTCTCGAACCCAGCCCAGATCGCCAGTTTAGGATAGACTTCCAGATGCCAATGATAACGATCCTGACCTTCGTTGCTAGGGGCGATGTGAAAACCAAAGTTGTACGGGGGATCATTCAACAGCGACCTTAACCCTCCAAAACACAACCTCAAAACCTTAGCGAGGGCTTTTGCCTCAGCCTGTGAAAAACCTAACAACGATGGCTGATGTTTTTTGGGAAACACCCAAAACTCGAGAGGATGAACACTCGCCCAAGGGGCAAAAACAACAAAATTCTCATTTTCCCAAGTGAAACGAGGACCTTTTCTCTCTCTTTCCAAGATGTCACAGAAGACGCACTTCTTGTTTTTTGTCCAAAATTTCTTACACGCCTTCAACTCTTCATCAATGATACTCGGAACGAATGGAGTGGTGATCAGTTGGGTGTGCGCGTGAGAAAGCGATGCCCCCGCATCTTGCCCATAATTCCTGAAGATTGAAACATATTTTACGTAAGGTTTTGCAGAAAGATCTCTTAATCGGTCAAGCCAGCCGTTAACAACGTGAGTGAGTTGCGAAACTCGAGCCACGCTGGGATGTTCATCATGGATAGGTGACTCGACTAGAACTTCATGATGCCCCGTTGCCCTCGCGAGGGTAGGTGTCTCTTTGACTTCTTTCGTTTTGTCTGGAGTGGGGGGAGTAAACGCTGGGTACAAGTTGGGCACGCACCGTATGAGCCACTCTTTATGTCGAAAATCGTCTTCATCGCTTTCTTTCCTAATTTCTCCATCAGAGCTGAGGTAGACGAGAACCGCTGGCGGCGTCATGTGTTCATTGCCTGGACAAAGCGGGCAAACTCCAACTGGTTTTTCCTCAGGTTTTTTCGCAAAGTCTGTAGGGCGCCGTCTTCTATGCGTTGCGATGACTACCCACCGATTTAGCAGGTAGTCCTTCCTCATCTCATTAGCAGCCATGACACCGCTTCCAAAACAAAGCTGGGCAGAATTATTCAGGTTTTAGACTCGATTAGGTTCTCATAAAGCTGAACGGTTCTCTTAGCAACCGAATCCCAGGTAAATTGTTGAAGAACTCTTTTCCTTCCATTTTTGCCAAGTTGAGTTTTCTTCTGGGTGTCTTGCACAGCGTTAATAATGCCCCAGGCAATGTCCGCCGGGTCGTTTGGGTTTATGTGGAAACCGCACTGGTCTGGACCACTTGGAACCACGACTTCTCTCATTCCACTAACGCCTGTGGCTCCCACAACTACGGGTTTTTCCATGCTCATAGCCTCTAGGGCGACTATGCCGAAGGGCTCGTACAGGCTTGGAAAAACCGCAACGTCACAGGCTGCGTAGTGGGCAATTCTATCTTCTTCAGGCACGAATTCAAAACAGAATTTGACAACGTCTTGGAGCTTCAGCTTTTGAACCAGCTTCTCCAAGAAGTCTCGCATCTCACCGAGGCCGAGAATGACAAGTTTGGCGTTTGGAATTTTTTCCAAAACTTGGGGCATGGCTTGGATTAGCTTGTCTATTCCCTTAACGCCTACAAGTCTTCCGATGAAGAGTATCATTAAATCATCGTTGTTGAGCCCGTATTTTTGTTTTATTTCACTCACTTTTTCTTTGTCTACGTGTTCAGGGCAGTATTTTTCTGGGTCTACTCCGTTATGGCATACTTGAATCTTGTCGGCCGGAAAGCCTAAACTGATAAGTTCGTCTCGCATGGCATGAGAAACTGTGATCACTAAATCTGCCATTTGCCCCCCACGAAATTCAATGTTGCTTACAACTTCAGACCCGTTGCCTAGGGTACGCCCCTTTTCCGTGGAGTGCACATGAAAAACGAAGGGAAGACCCGTTTCCTTTTTGACGGCAACGCCCCCAATCACGGAAAGCCAGTCGTGAGCCACTACAATGTCGTATTTGAACTCCTCCCTTCGGATAAGCTCGTTAATTAGCTTAGACGCGCTTAGGTAATTGTATACAAGAATTTTTGAGAATAATTGAATTCCTCTACCCCACTTTTTAACGTCTTCTGCAATCACGTCTGGTAAAGAGTCGGATACATCAATGTCCATGGGCCGATGGATTTCGATGCCTCTCCAGAGCTCTCGTGTGGGAAGACTTCCTGCATCGTCATTCATTGTAAAAACAGACACATCATGGTCTAACAAAACAAACTTCCTCGTAATCTCCGCAGCGTAGGTTCCTAGGCCCCCCACTATTTTCGGAGGATATTCGTAAACGAGCACAGCCATCTTCATTGTTTTTCCCTGTTTTCGTGGGGTTTTGCAATAGTTTTAGAAGCATGGGTTTATTTACGTTTTCGGAAGAACAGCAAGTCTTCGTTTTGACAGACGTATTCAAAGCCAACTTCAATCAGAGTCTTGTTTCCTCGGGAGTTTTAACGGCTAGGTCTCGGCAGAGGCATCGTTATACGCTGTTGTTGTGGATGACGCTGAGTTCGTCTTTCCAAATTCGCTGGCTCCTACATTGTGGGCATTGGGCTCAGACACGCGCACACGCCCCTAGACCATCCCATACATGATCCAAATAGGATCCAACTAGGCTCCAAATATGGGCTTTTGTAGTGCTCTTGTGTCTACAGCGCTAATTATGTGGACTGCAAAAAGCGGAGATAATTGAGGGTATCTGAGATGTCGTCAAGTTCTGGTGTGAGTAACAGTGTTCTATTCAAATTTTTCCTTAGGGCATACGAAAATCTGAAAAGCAGTTTGATGACTAATTAGTATTAGAGTGTGTTTGGGAGGGAGTGTTACTATGAGTGTGACTGAAATCAAGAGGAAGATTCTGCAAACGTTGTTAGAAGCTGGTAAGCCGCTGAAACGTGAGGACATAGCCAAAAACTTGGGACTAAGCGTACCCACGTTGATGGGGCACTTGCTGGGTCTCATAAAGGCAGGATATGTTTCTACTCCAGACAAAACTTACTATGCCATAACAAGTAAGGGTAAAGAAGCGATTAGCCCGCCAAAAATTGACCAAAAACGAGCAGCAAATCTTCTACGTGCCGTACCCGTAGACAAAGCCTTCCACTTTTATACTGGAATCGGCCAGTACATGGGCATATTTGCCAACAGCCTAATAGACTTCTACAAAAAAATTCAAACAATCAACGTAAAGTCCATCGAATTTCATGTTCCACGCAAAGACTTCGAGCTCTGGCTTCAAAGCTTAGGGGACACAGAATTAGCCACAAAAATTGGTCAAATTCGGGGAATGAGCCTCTCGGGAGAGAACCTTCGGAGAAAAATCTACGACACGGTTAAGTTGCGCTGTGATGAGTTGGAAAGCCTGTCTCGAGCGTCGCCTCAAACTTAGTCTGGCATAATCTTCCATACAAAAATATAGGTCGTGTGCTCGTTTCAGCAGTCTTTGGTTAGGCTTCCTTAAACCGAGTCTTCAGCTTCTCTAAGACTTTCGGCAACGTGGTATATTCCATAACCTCTGCACTTAAGCGGGCAGGCTCGAATTCACCCATCCGACGCAAAGCCACCGCATACTCAACCGCCTCACGACGAGCCAACTCAAAGGCTGGATCATCAAACAAGTCGCTGATCATTGGAATTCCACGGTCGTCGCTGGCAATTTTGCCGTGAGCAACCTGAAAACCGAGGGCTACCATTCTTGGGGGTCCATCAAACGCTGTGCATCTGCTGTCTTTTAGGCCAACGGGCATGAGTGGCCCCCAGTGGCTTCCACGCATCCAGCCCTCGACGAAGTAGCTGTGCATGAAGGGTGCCAAAACCTCTCCTAGCGCGGGCAAGCCATGCTGAGTCCTCACGATGGAGACTGGGTCGTCTTTTCCGACGTATTTTCCTGCAATTAACGAAAGCCTCGTTGTGCTAGTTGAGACGCATACAAGATTGTCGCTTGCTCGCCACACTCGAGAAATCACGTAGCGTCCGGGCGTGCCAATCAGCGCGATTAGTTCATACATTTCTTCTGGGCATTTTAAGACAACCTTCTTGTTTTCCATCACGTCGAGGACTTCGAATTTGAAGCCTCCCCCCATGTTTGGGTCAATTATGAGCCCTGCAGTGTTGAAGGGGTCAGCAAACATGCGAAACATGGGGTAGTTGAAGGCTCCTGGCTCAGTTTTGTCGGCGGCAAAGACTACGATAGGGTCTGAGCCCCGTTCTTCGATTTCCATTTCAGCCACGCCGGGGCCCATTCCGCGAACGTTTCCGCTAAACGCCTGCTTTAAAATGTCTTGTCCAGCGCCGTAGAGTTTGAGGTCTGTGGCTTTTTTTGCGGCTTCTTGGAAGGTTTCCCAGGCTAGTTCGTGGATTTTCGGGTTGTTTTCTCCTCGGGTGTGAACCATGAGGAGTTCAAGGTCGTCGCCTGCGTGGAACACGTAATGGCTGTTGATGAGCCCTTTTTCCTGTGCCTTTTTCAGGTTTTTTTCGCCTATGTCGAGTATGGGTTGAGGAACTGTGTGGTGTCCTGCTAATGAGCCCACGTCACATTTGATTATGGATATGGTTGTTTTTTCGGGCATATGCTTCACCTTGTAAATTTTAGTTTCTGAGGTAGTTTCTTAGGCTGTCTCTTAAAAAGACTTCCGCAATGATTCGCATGACCTTTCGCAAAGTCAACGCTTTTATTGCTTCAACTATAGAAAATATGGGAAACCACTTTGGAAAAGTCCGCAACCATATCTGCAAAAATTCCAGAAGAAGTTTATAAAGAACTGATTCTTCGCATCCCTGAAGGAGAAAGAAGCGCGTTTATTCGAGACGCCATCTTCGAAAAACTGCAAACCGTTCCTCGACCCGACAAAATCTTCCAACTAGAGGAGAAGATAACCAAACTTGAAGCTGCCCTTTCCGAGATTAAGAAGTATTTAGTCGAGTTGGAAGTTCTCACGTATGAGAAGGGGAAAATAAACCCACACGCTTTCTGTGTCGACGAAATCGACCATAAAATCGTGGACTATCTTCTCCACTATAAAGGCGCAATCACATCTGAGCTAGCGGACTTCATAAAAGCCAACAGGTGGCTAGTTCTGAACCGTCTAAGAAAAATTCAGAAACGCTCTAAGAAGCAGCTTGGAAAACCAATCGTCGAATACTACGCTGGAGAAAAGTCTGGAAAAAAGAAGGCTTGGTGGATAAGCGAGGAACTCGTTGAAACCTCGCCATAGCAAAACAATCTTAATTTGCGGCTACTCCTCTCTTTGTAGTGGATAGGGGCCCGTCGCCCAGTCAGGATTAAGGCACCGAACTGTCTCGATTAAGGATGGTGTGTAAGCCTCCGGGCGAAGATGGAAGAAAGCCGGAGAACCTGGGTTCAAATCCCAGCGGGCCCGCCATGCGCTCGCAGTGTCCTCTGCCATCAAATTAAATAATTAATTTTCTATTCTGATGGCAGTTTCCTGCAAAAAACTTGCTCATAGTCGTGCGTTTATTGACAGTTAGGAAAAATCAAACATATGACAACGAAAAAACTTTCTATTTGCCAGAAACTAATTTTTAAAGATGTTAAAAGAAAGTAATTGAAACAGCCTCAAGAAACCTGATGTGATTTTAGACAGGGATTGTTTGTGTTTGCCTTCTTCAACTCTTTCAAGTATCGCTTTTCGCCAAGCTTGTTGATAAGAGATTGTTGTCCATTTATAATCTCCAACGTGTGATACAGTGTTTCTTCTCCGGTTAGTTGCTCGTTGAAAAAGCATCCCTTCTTTATACCATTAGGTTTAAGACCCTTGAGATATTCCAAAGCAAGTCTGCAATGCCCAACAATTTCACATGAAGCGCATTTGGGGTTGTCAGGGTACAAGCAGGGACCGCAAGTTACGTGACATGCCCTCTTCCCCGGATGTGTTATCTCTTTAACATCGCTATCACAACGGCAACACACGTTTTCCCACGATTCAGGTTTGGACATTCATGTAGTCCTCCACATTGCCATGTAGTTAAGAAAAATATAGAAAGTTCTCATAATAAACTTTTCTTCGATCTTAAGAACAACATTTTTCTTTAAAAAAGGCAACAATTTTGTTAAGCAACTTTTTTGGTGACATCTGATTTGGCAACTCTTATGGCGGCCATCAAAATGAAAACGACGGCATAAACTCCTATCATTATGGCGGCAAGTAGGACGTCCCCACTTGTGCGGAACTGGATTGGGTTGCCAGGTCCCGTCACCATCAGAAACGGGTTCTGCTGCCATTTTATTAGGTCAGAGACTAGAAGGGAAGGAAAGCTTGTGGCGCTCCATGTTGGAAGCCATCTGCTGGCGTCTAAATAAAACTGGTTTGAGGATTGCATGTATAGGAAAGAGAGAAAAGAGCTTGCAATCGACGAAACGATGAGTATGCCGAAGGCTGTCATGATAGAAACAGTGCTTCTCCTAAAGACCTCGCCAAGCATGAAAGATAGAGAGAAGAAGACAAGCGTTGAGTAGGCAATTGCCAAATATATGATTGGCACGAACATGAGGTCTCGTTGAGGACCGAAAAAGGCGAAAGCGAAAATTATTCCCAGGACTACCATGATTGCCTCTATAAAAACTAGTAATAGGAAGCCTCCTAGAAACTTCCCTGCCATGTACTCAACCTTTTTGATGGGTTTTGAGAGCATTATATCGGCTGTTCCCTGCTCGTATTCTTCGGCCATAGAACCTCCAGCAATTATCATGGCAACAAGTTGGATGAACATACTTTGACCGCTTAAGGCGCCGAAAACCCACATGGTAACTTTCACTTCCTCAGTCATAAAGGCTGGTGCAACTTGGGTAAGAAGGATGAAAGGCATTGTTTCAAACAATACGGCAAGGATTACCAAAGCCAGAACTTTCTTTTTCGCTAACGCTCTTCTCCACTCGTATCCTGCAATGACAGCAGCCCTTCGAAAAGCACTCATTCCTGTTGGTCTCCTCGTAAAGCTTGTAGATAGGCGTCTTCCAACGTGATTTTATGCAGGTTTAAGCCGAGAAGAACTCCTTCATGTTTGAAGATTTCAGACGAAATTTCACCCCTGAAGTCCTTTTTCTCCTTCAATTCTATACGTAACTTGTTGCCCTCAACCTTCACATCTTTCACATACTCAAGACTACGTAGGGCAGAAACGATTTCAGGGGTTGCCTCTTTCAGCTCTGCCTCTATGACCCACTGCTGGGTGAAAGCCTCCAATACCTGCCCCAACGGACCACTCAACACAATCCTGCCTCGGTTGATCATCCCAACGTGGGTGCAAATTCGTTGAACTTCATCGAGAAGGTGCGACGAGATAAATACGGTCTTTCCTTTCTTTGAGAGTTCTAGGAACAAGTCTCTAAAGTGAACTGTGGCTTCTGGGTCCATTCCAATAGTGGGTTCGTCCATGATTAGCACAAGCGGATCATTGACTAAGGCCAGAGCCACAGAGAACCTCTGAACCATCCCTTTACTATATTTCCCAATCTTCTTCTTTCCCTGTTCTTTTAGGCCTACCAGTTCAAGAAGTTGCGTAACCCTTTCTCTTCTAGCTTGGCTCGACAGCCCAAACATTTTCCCCATGAAATCCAGCATTTGTTCCGCGCTGAAGAACGGTTGTAGGTTGGGAAGCTCGGGAGCGTAACCAACTATTCTGAGGGCTCGCACTGGATCCTTGTGAGGATTAACGCCGGCGATTTGAACTTCACCTTCGTCTGGTCTGAGGAGTCCAAGAAGCGTCCTAATCGTAGTGGTCTTGCCCGCTCCGTTGGGTCCAAGGTAACCATACACCCATCCCTTATCTACTGTGAAAGAGACGGAGTCTAACGCCTTAAAATCGCCGTAAAACTTGCTCAGATTTGAAACATTAATGACAGAAGACATTCCTAGTCATCTCTTCGTCAAGGAAATACCACCAATGTATGCTATAAAATGGCTTAAAACTATTTTCAAATCGGGATTCACTAAAAAAGAGAGGACAATGTGCCATTTTCAAGGTTGTTTTCGCGTTTTATTCTATGCCCCATCTTTTTGTGATCTTTACAATTAGGAAAATCACGAATGCAACGATCACAAAGGTTATCAACGTCACCAAGAAGTTCCCGATACCGAATACTTGCGCTCCTACATTGAATGAGTAGTTTTTCAAATCCGAGATGTTGGGAAGGGCAAGACCGATTATTGGCATTATGAAGTCGGCAACGAGCGCCTTTACTAACTCACCAAGGTAGATGCCTATGATGAAGGCAACAGCGAGACCCATGACCTTGTATTTCGAAATGAAGTCCATGAACTCTTTCCACAACCCTTTTGGCGGCGGTGTAGGTGGAGTAGGCTTCGGTTCTAATAACTGTCTTATTTTTCTCAACTCTTCTAACATCTTGTCTTCTTTTGACAATATTCCATCCCCGATGTTTACAATATTCTCGGTTTGCATTTTTAGTTTTTTGTGAAGACTGTTGACCAGATTCTTCTTGAAAACCCTGGAGCCTCACTTCTTTCCAGTTTTCTTTTCCAAAGCCTCTACTCTCTTCTTTAACTCTTCTATTTCTTCTTCTAAGGCGTTCATTCTCGCAGCGTTCATTTTCCCAAGCAAACGAGACATCACGTTAACATCCATCTTCGTCTTGAAAGCTTCTTCAGAAATTTTTCTACTCGAAAAGTCCAGCCACAGTTGAAAGGCTTTCTTCTCTTCTTCACCGAGCGAATCCACGAATTTCTTCTCCCATTTTTCCCTAATCGTCATCTTGCATCACTGTTTCCATCGAAAAGAGTTATTTGGTGTTCTTGAGATTTAAAATCTCACAAACTTGGCATGATTTTCTTGAGGCGACTCTTATGAAAATTTCCAGAGAGGAATTGGCGAAAATTATTGACCACACGTTGGTGAAGCCCACAGCCACTCGAGACGATGTCGTGAAACTGTGCAGAGAAGCTGAAAAGCATGGTTTTGGATGTGTTTGTGTCAATCCCACATACGTCTCTTTGGCTGCAAAACTGCTGAAAGGAACCCGCGTAAAAGTCTGCTCTACTGTGGGCTTCTCTTTTGGAGCTACATTACCAGAAGTAAAGGCTTTCGAAGCCGAGAAGACGGTGGAAAACGGGGCTACAGAAATTGACATGGTCATAAACATAAGCGCCCTAAAATCTGGCGACTATGAAACAGTGAAGAGAGACATTAAGGCAGTGGTTGACGTCAAGCGTTTAAACCCAAACTTAAAAGTGGCGAAGGTCATCATCGAAACAGGATACTTAACCAACGAAGAGAAAGTGATAGCCTGCAAACTCGCGAAGGAGGCAGGTGCGGACTTTGTAAAAACCTCGACAGGATTCGTTGGAGGCGCCACCGTAGAAGACGTGAGACTGATGCGAAAAACAGTGGGCGAAAACATGGGAGTTAAGGCGGCAGGAGGCATACGAACCCTCCAGCAAGCTTTAGCCATGATTGAGGCTGGAGCAAACCGAATTGGAACAAGCACAGGAATTGCTATAATCGAAGAGTTTCGAGAATAACTTAAAATAGCATCTCAGCGATATGATGACAAAATTATGCGACTAAGGAGGAGAGCGATTTATCAAAACCTTGTTTTCGTGTAAGCGAAGCCTTGTCAAAGACGGCGGATGTTGCCATTCACAATGTTTTGGCCGTGAAAAATGGGGAACACGTTTTAATCGTTACAAATCCAGTTAGAGACGTGTTTCGAATTTCTCAAGCCATATACGTGGCAAGTGTAAAGGCAGGCGCCTCACCCACATTGATGATGCAGCCAAAGAAAACCAGCTTCGACTATGCCGAGCCCGCAGTCATAAACGCCATCAAGTCAGAGCCAGAAGTGGTCATCCTCATCAACGTAGAGAGATTGGGGAAAGACCGGGATGGGCTGGCGAAGCCATATGTTGGGTTGGATAAAAAATCCTACGACCATGTTTTCGACCATCTCCTCTACGACGTGAAAAAGATTCGAAGCTTCTGGTCGCCCACAGTCACTGTCGACATGTTCATTCGAACAGTTCCGATAGACTATCCAAGATTGAAGGAAAATTGCAAAAGAATTATGGATTGTTTGGAAGGCGCAAAAGAGATTCGTATAAAAACAGCTTTGGGAACTGACATCACGGTTGGAATAAGGGGACGAAAGCCAAAAGCAGACGACGGCGACTTTTGCACGCCTGGAAAAGGGGGAAACCTGCCGAGCGGCGAAGTATACATCTCCCCAGAGTTAGGTGCCTCAAACGGCACGATAGTCTTGGATGGAAGCATAACACTGGAAAAAACCATAGTGATAAAGAATCCAATTAGGCTCACTGTTGAAAAAGGCTTTGTGACAAGAATCGAGGGAGGAAACGAGGCGAGAAAATTAGGCAGTTTCATTGGGAAGGCGGAGGAAACGCCTTTTGAAATGGTTGGGAAAGGCGAGATGGAAAAAATAAAGGCTGAGGAGTATTCTAGGAATGCCAGAGCCCTCGGAGAGTTTGGAATAGGACTAAACCCCAAAGCAAAGATTGTTGGAAATGTCTTAGAGGATGAGAAGGTTTTGGGAACGGTTCACTTCGCCATCGGAAGCAACTACGACCAAGACGTATTGGCGTTGATTCACTCGGACGGCATAGTCAAAAACCCAACCATAACAGTCGACGGAAGAACAATCATGGAACAAGGCAAAATCCAACTTTAATCTGGTTTCACTTAGTCCTCCCAATAAAATTCTTAATTTTTTCCGCAAAAAGCTCAGGCTCTTCCACGGCTTCTCCATCCCACAGTAAATACGGAAGTGCCCAAGCATCTGTAAAGCCTGTGGCTTGTATTCCTGGTCTACTTATGACCCGCAAGTTTACGTCAAAATAGTTTAAATGTTTGTTTAGGGGTCCAGAAATAACAATTGTGTTGAAGCTGACATACCCCTCTTTATCGTAGAATTGCAGAATTTTCGATAAACCTTCAGCCAGTCCGAGCCACTCTTTGTCGCTTAACTCCAGTAAATTGGACTTGCCTTTAACTATTGCTTGAACCTCATTCAAGCCTCTTAATGGTGCAAACGGAACAAGCCATTCTACACCATTACTTTCAAAGAGGTATCTCGTTCCTTTCCTCTCTTTTGATGTTAGGTCGGACCAGTAACTAGATTTGTTCTTTTTAGAGTAGGCTTTGCTTTTTTCAAGCAGAAGTTTCACAAGATAGAAAGGTCTGTCTCTGGCTAACACCTGCATGTGAGGATGAAATATCGACGAGCCTGCTGGAGGAAGATAGTTAAAAATGAATATTGGAAAACATATTGCTAATTCAATTTCGCTGAGCCTTTCCAAGTAGGCTAATCCTCCTTTAAAACCATCAAAAATTAGTTTCGGTGTGAAATCCTTAAGGGTCAAGTAATGCTCCTTTGATAAAACAACCAAGACACTTCGTTCGGCATGACCCAACAGATTCGGGACGACGACAGCTTCGTTAACAAAAATTCTTCCTTCCTTAAGGAAATCTGGCGTGAACATGGGCGTTTTTTCTTTTACGGTTTCTGGGCAAAACGGGCAATTCACTCTTGTTTTCTCAACTACAGAGTTGAGTAATTCCTCATCTGAAACCAAGAATTTGTTAATGTAATTCAACATACCTTTTATAACGGTTGTGTTGCGTCCAGTCAGAGGGTCGGTTCTGTACTCAAAGGTTACGGTATCTTCTTGAAACCCCTTCAGCGGGTTTAAAATCTTAGCATGTTTGACCGTTTTTTCAAAGGTTATGGTGGGCATGAATACTGACCCTCAGTCTATTGCTTGAGTATTTGCTCTAAGAGTTTTTCTAACTTACATTTTTTCTGGTGCTTCTATTCCGAGCAAGTTTAGAGCGTTTTTAAGAACAATTCGAGTTGCGTCAACCAGGGCTAACCTGGCGTCGCTGAGTCCCGCTGGTCTGGCTTTAATCACAGGCAACGCATTGTAAAACGAATTGAACTTGTCGGCTAAGGCATTGGCGTAATCGGTAATCTCGTTTGGGCGGAGGTTTTCGACACAGTTGATGAACACGTCTGGAAACTTGGCTAATGTCAAGATTATGTCGTGTTCAATCGGTTCTTTCAACGAAGCATAGTCTGGGCTTTCTGCTCTCCGCTCTGCCTTGCGCAGTATACTCCCAGCCCTAGCATGTGAATATTGAATGTAGGGGGCACTGTTCTTCTCGAAGTCTAACACTCTATCCCAAGTGTAGACCACGGGTTTCGTGGAGTCTACTTCAACCAGGGCGTATTTTACCGCTCCGATGCCCACAAGGTTAGAGATTTTCTGCTTCTCTTCTTCAGATAGATGTGGAGAACGCTTCGAGACTTCTTCATACGCTCTTTTTACAGCCTCGTTCATTACCTCGTCTAGGGTAATGTAGCGACCTCTTCTGCTGGACATCTTGTAGCCCGGAAGATTAACCAAATTATAGGCGAAGTGGGTCAAGTTCTTCGCTTGGTCTACATGACCTAGGGCACATAGAGCCATTCTCAACTGTAGTTGGGCCAATGACTGTTCCATCCCGACTACGTTGATTACGCGGTCGGCTTTCTGAAATTTCCACAGGCTGTAAGCGATGTCTCGAGTTGTGTAGAGGGTCGTGCCGTCTGCTCTCATCAGGGTTAGGGAAGGCAACTCATAATCCTCTCTTAAGCCCAGTGCCGCTCTCAGGTTGAGGTCGTGAGCTACCTTCTCAGCGTCAAATTCTAAGACCCCACCGACCTGAAAAACGTATGGAGTCTTCTCGAGTTGGGTTAGGACTCGTTTTACCTCGTTGCTCCACGCGAAGTCGCTTTCCCAGTCCCACGAGTCATATAGGATTCCAGCCCTCGCTAATGTTTCTCTGAAGCCCTCTAGGCATATTTGACAGACTTCTCGGATGAGTTGCTTCGCCTTTTCTTGCCCATTCTCGTAGGCTTGAATTAAATTACCTACCGTAGATTCGGGGTCTTCGTCTTTGCTGATTTTGTCTAAGAGTTGGCTGAAAAGTTTTGGAAACCTTCCTTCCAAGTCGATTGCAACTGATGTCCAGTCGTCCAGTTCCCGTTGTAGCCTCAGGGCTTCTTCGGTTGCTGAACGTTTCTTTGCTTGTTCGATTTCTTTTTTGAGTCGGTGAACTTCCATCACGCAACTCGTTATGGCGTAGATTACGCCGATGAAGTGGTCTGGCTTCCCCTCGGGTTTGGGTTTGCCCAGTTTTTCGTATCCGTAGGCGATGACTGCGGTTTGGCGTCCGACGTCGTCGACGTAGTAGTGTCTAAAAACTGTGTGTCCGTGGGCTTTTAGGATGCGTGCGACTGCGTCGCCTAAAACTGGGTTTCTTGCCTGTCCAATGTGGATGGGATGAATTGGGTTGACGCTGGTGTGTTCCACAATGATTTTGCTGGGTTCTTCAGCCTTAATGTATCCGTATTCAGAGTTGAGGGCTATAACTGACTCTATGGCTAGGCGGGAAAACTCAGCGAAGTTTGCGTAAAAGTTGATGTAACCCTCTCCAGCTGTTTTGACTGACTGAACAAGCGGAAACCGTGACATGTCGATGGCTTTTGCGATCCGCTTAGCCACTTCCAGAGGCTTGCTCTTAGTTTGTTTAGCCAGCTCAAAACACATGGAGGATGAGAGCTGTCCAAACTCTCGGCTGGGTGGAATTTCAAGCATAATGGATGGAACAGAAAGTTTGGGGTATGCCTTCTTCAAGGCTTTTTTTAACGCATTTTCGCATTGAACACGAAATTCGGCGAAGGGGTTAACGGACACCATTATGTATGTTTCACCTTTTGGCGGGCCCGCTGGGATTTGAACCCAGGATCTCCGGCT
>Ga0209725_1000430_pt1 | contig 25982 bp, 19 predicted proteins | sample I18A1metaG_FD_184145 | JGI IMG/M metagenome (GOLD analysis project Ga0209725, IMG submission 184145) | Lake sediment bacterial and archeal communities from Gulf of Boni, Indonesia to study Microbial Dark Matter (Phase II) - ​I18A1 metaG... | ecosystem: Environmental > Aquatic > Freshwater > Lake...
ATTACCTAGGGTCTTTTCGATCTTTAGGATTGTATGGTGATTGAGATGGATGTTCTTGAAGCAATTCGAACAAGAAGAAGTGTAAGGAAGTACGACCGAACGCGGGATGTTGAGAGTGAGAAGCTTGTAACATGCTTGGAAGCTGCTCGATGGGCACCATCAGCCAGCAACAGACAACCCTGGCACTTCATCGTGGTGAAAGACAAGGAGAAGAGAGAGGAACTGGCGAAGCTTCATCCATATGGCAAGTTCATGGCAGAAAGCCCAGTGGTCGTGGCGGTGCTCGGCGATCCAAGGAAGCACCAGAAATACTTCAAGTGTGATCCACCCATTGCAACGCAGAACTTTCTCCTAGCCGCACGTGCTCAAGGACTTGGAACCTGCTGGACGGGTGTGATAGATACGCCTTTCGAGGAACAGATGAAGAAGCTGTTGAACGTACCTGAGAACCTCAGAATCGTTTGCACGGTCTCGGTTGGTTACCCGGCGGAGACGCCGGAGAAGACTAGGCAACCTCTAGAGGAACTGGTTTCATACGAAGGCTACGGAGCGAAGTCGAGATAAGCAAGCATGCGCCTGCTGTGACATTTTGAAAGGAGATCCTGATTAGAATGGGACGAAACAAGAAGTACTCCGGTTACAAAGCGTATCAATACCTTGAACCCAGGAGAGACTACGTTGAAATCAAGTTCAGAGACGAAATCGTGAAGGAATGGTCCTACCTTCTTCCGCTATCGAAGACGGAGGAAGATCGATTCGAAGATCTCATGGAAGAAAGCATCATTGTGGACGTTCATGAGCATCCGGTGAAGTATCCACAGGATATTTACGCGGAGAGGAGGAACGAAGGACGGCAATTCACAGCCTACGAGGCCCTGAGCAGGTCTGGGCTTGACTGCGTTTTCGATAACCTGATGGATGGAAGCAGCGACATCACTTCAAGGAACGGATGGAAATGGACCGATGTTATCCACGACCTAGGTATGAGGCTCTGTGATGTAGCTCACCAAGACTTCATTATCCACTGCAAGACCGTTGAAGACATCACATCGGCTCACAAGATTGGGAGATTGGCCTGGGTCGCGGTTCTGGAAAGTCTCAGCTGTATCGAGAACGAAGTGGATAGAGTGGACATTCTCTTCGGGCTGGGAGTCAGATCCGCGGGAATAAACTACAGCGAATCGAACATGCTAGGATCAGGACTGAGGGAGAGAAACGACGGAGGCCTAACCGATCTTGGCTATGATGCCGTCGTACGTATGAACAAGGTGGGGATGCTTATTGACGTGTCACATTGCAGCGACAGGACTACAATGGATGCCATAACAGAGAGCAAGAAGCCCATCATCATTTCACACTGCGGATCAAGAACCCTTACGCCCTCAAAGAGAATGAAGCCTGACGATGTTCTACAAGCTCTGGCGGAAAGAGATGGCTTGTTAGGCGTGGAGATGGCGGGAGCAGTGGTCAAGACCGAGAAGAACCCGGTCAGCAACCTAGAAGCCTACATGGAACAAGTCGAGCACTGCATCAAACTGATGGGTGTAGACCATATTGGATGTGGCCCTGATACTCTGTACGGAGATCACATAGGGCTTTACCGCTCAATGGCGGGCAAGAACAAGACTGGCGGCTTTGGACGCTACAGCCGAGAGGCCACCACAGGAGACAAGGTCCTAGGAATGGATATGGACGTGTCTACACTGCCGGACTACGTTATAGGAATGGAAAATCCGACAGAATGCCTACAGAACGTTGTCCGATGGATGATCAAGCACGGATATTCGGACATCGAGATAAAGAAGGTGGTGGGCGAAAACGCACTTCAGCTTCTGCGGAAAGTATGGTGATTCAAAGAAGCTCAGGCAAGCAGCATCTAGGAAACCTGCAATATAGCATTCATGATACTGAGCGACTCATACTGTCAGTGAGAGCACTGCTTCTCTCCTACGGCATGAATCGCGCCAAAGAATCGAAAAAACTGTCGAACAGGCCTTTCTCGTGTTGCTGGGCTGTGAAGAAGTACTGTCTACGTTGTTGCAGGTTGTTTGTCGTCACTCTTTGGCGTTGGGAAAGTTATCTTGCTGTGTCTTATGCCTAAGTCTATGTACATCTCAGCAACCTGGACAGCGACCTTCGCCGGGTTGACAAAAGGGACCTTCAGTTCATTCTCCAAGCGCTTGTCCATGTCCAAGAAGGCCATGCTCATACATCCGTAAGTGAATGCGTCAGAGCCTTCCTCAGCCATCGCTGCTCTAGCTTCCCTTAGAGTGGCCTTGTAAGCTTCTTCAGGCCTTTCACGCACATCTAAGACCCCAAGTCCTACGGATCTGGTGGAGACCCAACGCCCCAACCCATGTGGTTGCTCATGTTCGAGAAGCATTTTCACAGGGCCATACCTTCCAGCGGTCAGCAGTGTGAACTTGTGGCTTATGAGCGAACAGACGTGTCTGGCTGTGGTACCTGGCGCCACCACTGGTATTGACACAGCCTCACGAACCCCGAACAGCCCGGGATCACCGCCGCACGCTAGGATAACCGCGTCGTAACCCTCCTCCTCAGCTTCAACCACAACTTTCACCTCATCAGGGAATGCGTAGGCCAGATCATATTCGGATTCTATGGCTTCGAATTTTCCTGTGCCCTTGTACTCGCCTTTCCTAGATTCGATCGAGCCTTTTCCACCGTACATGTCTACCTGCGTTCCGGAGGAGGCTGCGGCTTGTAGAATGGCAAGCCGTCTCTTCAGTTCAGGTGCAAGTGGTCCGTAGCCTCCTGCAATGAAAGCGATCTTTCTCATGCTTCATCCCATGCCTAGATGACGCTCCTACGTAGAAAACACCTGCGGTATCAATGTTGAGGAATGCGGCTCAGTTGTAGCAGTTCTTCTTTGAAAACTGCTCTCCACTATCTATCGCAAAACGCTTTCAGCAGCATCAGCCTCTCAAAAGGAAAGGCAAAACAACTTAGATGGGTCCTAGGATGCATTTGAGCAGAGAGAATCAATCTGACGTGATCTTGATGGGAAGAAACAAGAAATATGATGGCTACAAAGCCTTCCAGTATCTGAAACCGGGTTTCGACTACAAAGAGTTCAAGCTGTGCAGGGAATTCAATAGAGTTCCACCGTATTTTGTGTCGCTTTCCAAGGCTGAGGAAGAACGCTTCGAATCGATTATCGAGAAGAATACTCTGATTGATCTTCACGAGCATCCAGTTCTCTGGCCGGAGGACATGAGCCAAGCCATTGAATTCCAGCATATGGGACGAGATTTCACCGCTTACGAAGCCCTCAGCGTCAGCGGGCTCGACTGCGTCTTTGACAACCTGATGAATGGTACAGCGTTCGTAACGAGTTACATGGGTTGGAAATGGACCGATGTCATACACGATATTGGAATTCGCCTCAGCGACCTTCACCACCAGAGAATGGTCGTCCCGTGTTACCGTATAGAAGATATCAAAGAAGCCCATGAGAATGGCAGGATTGCTCTGGTGCTTTGCCTTGAGTCCGCTACACCTGTCGAGAACGAGTTGGACAGAATCGACGTTCTTTACGGGTTAGGTGTTCGAAGTATGGGCATTTGCTACAGCGAGTCCAACATGCTCGGAGGAGGAATGGGCGAGACAGATCTAACGACCACTCTCACGGATTTCGGGTACGACGCGGTCAAACGAATGAACAAGTTGGGGATGCTGATAGATGTTGGACATACAAATGATCAGACGGCGCTTGACACAATTGAAGCCAGCGACAAACCGATCTACAACAGCCACAGCGGACCTGCTGCCATCGCCAAAGGCCACGTCACCGGTGACAAGGTTCTGAAGACCTTGGCTGAAAAGGGTGGGATGATCGGCGTAGGCGGCGCAGGAATGGGACTAAGCACAGAGAGGAACCCGGTCGGCAACATTGAAAGCTACATGGAAAGCGTAGAATACTGCATCAAGCTAATGGGCATAGATCATGTAGGCTGTGGACCAGACACTCTCTACGGAGAACATCAAGGACTCTACAAGTACTGGTTCTCACATCCACTTGGCCACCATACTAGGCCGGGCAAGACGCCTCGGATTCGAAGAAGACCAGTACCTTCAGGCGTAGAAGACCCCGGGTATGTAAAAGGCTTGGAAAACCCAAACGAGTTCGTGAATATTCCACGATGGATGATCAAACACGGATATTCTGACGTCGAGATCGCAAAAGTCATCGGACTAAATGCCTTGAAGATCCTTGAGAGGGTATGGTAATCTACATACCCTTCCGAAGCGTGATCAATGCATTTTGCCATACGCGTCGATCATGAACAGGCTCTGGCGGGAATCCAAAGCAATATCCTTCTTCCTTCTTGCTAGGTGGACTGCGCAGGGATTATTGTCTGGGAGTAGTAGACTTGCTCGCGCGGCCCCGCGACAGGCATACTGTCTGCTTCTAATGGACTGACAGCCCAAAAAGTGACACAAACCGTTTTAAGATAACTCTGAGTGAGTTGAGACAAAGGATGTGAAGTTCGTTTGCCTCATGATGCAATCATCAGGAATGCCTGCATCATAGATGGTTCAGGAAATCCTTGGTTCAAGGGCGATCTGGCCATTTATGCTGGGAAAATCGCGAAGATAGGAAGGTTACCGACACAGCCAGCTGAACGTACGATTGATGCTCAGGGACAATTTGTTTGCCCGGGGTTCATCGACATTCACAGTCACTCAGATGTAACGATTCCCTTCAACCGCCTTGTAGAGAGTTCTGTGAGACAGGGGATAACCACGATGGTTGTCGGAAGTTGTGGAATAAGCGTCGCTCCAGTAGAGAAGAAGAATGAACACCTTCTGCAGAGATACATTTCGCCGTTCTTGCCGTCAGAGCAGAAGCTCAAGATGGAATGGTCCTCTTTTGGTGAGTACTTGAAGTGGCAAGAGAAGAAAGGCTGTTCGACGAATATTGTCGGTCTGGTTGGCCATGGCACGATCAGGATTGCGGCTATGGGTTTCGAGGAAAGGAGACCAACCAATGCGGAACTTCAAGAAATGAAGAATCTGGTCGAAGAAGCAATGAGATCCGGCGCGTTCGGAATGTCAACTGGACTTATCTACCCGCCGGGCATATTCTCGGAAACAACCGAGCTGATTGAACTATCCAAAGTCGTCGCCAAGTACGAAGGTGTATATTTCAGCCACATCAGAGGAGAAGGCGCAACTCTCTTGGAGGCCGTGAAAGAAGCGATCACAATTGGAGAAGAAGCCGGTCTCCCTGTTCAGATCAGCCATCACAAGGCAGCTGGAAAGGTCAACTGGGGGAAGACCGTGGAAACCCTCAAGATGATGGAGGAGGCTCGAGAGAGAGGCGTGGACGTAACCTTTGATCAATATCCCTACTCTGCGGCGATGACAACACTCGCAACACTGCTGCCTCCTTGGGCTCATGAAGGCGGAATGGAAAAGACCTTGGAAAGGCTGAGAAATCCATCTCAGAGAGAGAAGATGAGGAAGGACATTGAGCAAGGGATTCTTGGCTGGCAGAACTGGATAGGGGATTGTGGATGGGACAATATCACAGTATCTTCAGTCGTCAGCGAGAGGAACAAGTCCCTTGAAGGCAAGAACCTAACCGAGATTGCCGCTTTGAGGAAGAAGGATGAGTTCACTGCTCTCTGCGATCTGCTATTAGAGGAACAGGGTAACGCAACAATGGTAATGCATGCGATGAATGAGGAAGATGTGCGAAGAGTGATGAAGCACCACCTACAGATGATCGGAACAGACGCTTGGTCCGTTGCTCCATACGGAGTCTTGGGCGGAGGAAAACCCCACCCGAGGTTCTATGGAACCTATCCGAGAGTGCTGGGGAAATATGTGAGAGAGGAGAAGGTTCTAACTCTAGAAGAAGCAGTGCGAAAGGGAACATCTTTTCCGGCGCAGAGACTCCAACTAGAAGACCGAGGGATGATAAGAGAGGGCTTCTGGGCGGATCTAGTCATCTTCAATCCCGCGAGGATACTGGATAAGGCTACATTCACGGATCCTCACAACTATCCGGAAGGAATAGAATACGTGCTGGTGAACGGAGAAGTCGTCTTGGAGAAAGAGTCGCACAACGGTAAACTAGCAGGCAAGATCCTCAAACACTCCAACTTGAACGGAAACTAAGAAGCGTGCATCGGGTTCAGCAGATCGTTCTACTGATCGTATGTAAACCCTTATGTTTCATCCACTTATCATCTAACCCAACCATAACGGAAGTTTTCAGATTGGTCTCGGATCTGGCTCTGATCAATGGTAAGATAGTCACAGTTGATAGCAAGGAGTCGACTGCAGAAGCTGTAGCCGTGAAGTATGGAAGAATAGTGGCGGTAGGATCAACCAAAGACATCAAGTCCCTGGCAGACAAGGAAACCAAGATCATAGATCTGAAAGGGCGAACTGTGATACCCGGCTTGAACGATTCTCATTGCCACTTCGCGTCAATGTCAGAAGGTATACCTTTGGCAATGGGAAACATTGACGCCAGCTACGAGGCCGGAATCAGATCTCTGGCTGACATCACTGCAAAGATTTCGGAACAGGCAAGGAAGAAACCGAGGGGAGAATGGATAATGGTCATGAAGGAAGATGAGTCCAAACTCGCAGAAAAGCGCCATCCTACGAAATGGGATCTTGACAGAGTAGCTCCGGATCATCCAGTGATGGTTGACACGGTGGGGGGACACTTCGCGATCACAAACAGTAAGGCCTTCGACATGGCTGGCATAACCAAGAATTCACCTGACCCAATGGGAGGCAGATTCGAAAGGGACGCCCAGACAGGCGAGTTGACCGGATGGATACATGAAAGAGCAAGACGGGTCTTCATACAGGGAATGCTGCCACGAGAACCAACACTTGAAGAGGCAATGAATGGCCTCCACTGGATGGCAAACCAATACGTGGCCGCGGGCCTCACCTGCGCTTGGGACGGATATGTTGCAAGCCCTATTCTGATTAGGGCATTGCAGAACCTTCTGAATCAAGGAAAGTTGCCTTTGAGGATAAGGATGGACATCTACTATGAGTTGATGGCACATCTGGCTGCTCTGGGCATTGGCGAAGGCTTCGGGGACGACATGTTGAGGATATGCGGAATAAAAGTCACGTGTGACGGCGCTATATCTGCAAGAACCGCATGGGTAGCGGACCCGTACCTGCACAGGCCAAACTACTACGGAGAGCCAGCCATAACAGAAGAGGTTCTACATGAAATAGTCATGAAAGGCTACCCGCAAGGGTACCGCTTCTCTCTTCACGCCAACGGCGAACGCGCCATAAACATGGCCTTGGACGTCCTGGAGGAAGCACAGACGAAATCCCCACGCCAAGATCCAAGAAACAGAATCATACACTGCACGGTTGTGACTCCTGAGATAATCGCCAGAATAAAGAAGCTACGCATCCTGCCAACGATATTTGGCCCATACCCGTACTATCATGGAGACAAGATCCTGCCTGCCTTCGGCGCGGAAAGACTGGAAAGAATGTTCGCCGCGCGCAGCTTCCTTAAAGAGGGAATAAAGGTGTCGGCACATTCAGATCACAGCGCCTCACCATTCCCCCCGCTAATGGGCATCCACGCCTTGGTGAACCGCAAGTCAGCAAACGGTCAACCTATAGGCACGAGTCAAAAAATCAGCGTGATGGAGGCACTGAAGCTCTATACGATAAACGCAGCGTACCATAGCTTTGAAGAGGAGATCATGGGATCGATTGAACCAGGAAAATTCGCAGATATGGTTGTCCTGGGAAGGGACATCCTGAGAGTGCCTACAGAAACAATCATCAACATACCCATAGATATGACGATCGTAGACGGCCAGATAGCGTACCAGAGGCAAGACTGATCTCGAAAAACTCACACATCTCGCTCTTGCCGATCGGTAGCGAGCCTCAGCCGAGCTCTCGGAGAGCCGTTTTCTGTGACAAGCGCGCGAAGAAGAATGTGGTAGCCTATCGCTGAACCTCTTGATCGGCCACCTTCAAAGCTTCATCCATGGCGTCGACGCCTTGGTCTACCTGCTCTTCTGTTATGATCAACGGGGGACCGATCACAATATGACTTATCCATGGCGCCACAGACGCTCCACGATTGAACATCTCTGCTCCTACTCTATCCGCCATGAGTGGCTTTCCTGCTACTTTGTCCGCCCTGGTGTTGAAGGGTTTCTTGGTCACTCTGTCCTTCACTATTTCCACCGCCCAAAAGAGGCCCATACCTCTAGCATCGCCCACTGACACGTGCCTTTCCTTGAGTTCCTTCAGCCTCTTTCCCAGATGCGCTCCCTGTTTTTTGACGTTCTCAAGAATGTTCAAGCGTTTATACTCGCTTATCACAGCCGCGACTGGGGCCATGGCCAATGGATGCGCTTCATACGTGTGGCCGTGGGCGAAGTAGTTCTCGACGAAGTAGTCTGCGACCTTTCTGGTGGTTGCCGTAATACCTAGTGGAGTATACGAGCTTGTAGCACCTTTCGCTGTCGTGAGTATGTCAGGCTTGACGTTCCAGTTGTCCACTGCGAACCAGGTGCCAGTTCTTCCCCAACCCGACATGACTTCATCGGTGATAAGCAATAGATCATTCTCATCTGCTATCTCTCTCAGCCTAGGAAGATACTCTTTGACAGGCACAAGCACCCCATTAGTCCCGACGATAGGTTCCACAATTATTCCTGCTACGTTACCCTCATTCTTGATCATATACTCGACATATTCAGCGCATATGACTCCGCAGCCAGGATATTCCTGTTTGAAGGGGCATCTGTAACAGTAGCAGTCTGGAGCGAATACTACCCCAGGTATTTTGTTTGTGGGCTCTGAAAACCATCTTCGCGGATCACCTGTGCAAGCAATGGATGCACCAGTGGACCCATGATATGAGGTATATCTGGAAATGATTTTATACGCACCTTTGGGTTTCTGATACATTCGAGTTATCTTTATCGCAGCTTCATTTGCTTCAGTGCCAGCTGTCGAATAGAAGATCTTCTCTAATCCTTGCGGCAGAACCTCAACTAATGCCGCGCTTGTCTTGGCGCGAGTGTCCGTGGCGTACGCCGGCCCAATGTAAGGCATCTTCATCGCCTGGTCAACAATGGCTTCGGATACTGCACGGTTCTTGTATCCCAGATTCACGCAAATCAACTGAGATGAGAAGTCCAAGATTTTCTTTCCAGACGCATCAATGAAATGGACTCCTTCCGCGTCAACAATATGACGAGGTTTCCAGTTCTTCTGGAAACTCCATGTCCCGTACATGTGTTTTGACACAGTCTCCGTTGTTCGATCAGGTTGTGTTGACAACTCCTTTGTCTTCCCGGTTGGAATGAGGCAATGCGTCCGACTCATAATAAGACTTCTGATCCGCAGCCGACGAGAAAGAGCGCGCACATGTGCAGATGTACTAGGTTTCGAGGCAGTGATCGAGATCCTAAGGCGTCTGATACAAACTGGCATAGCAGGCCCTGACAAGTGCTGGTTCTCTCATCCCCTCGGTCACTGCAGCGGACTCGGAAAGAAGTCACGGATACGTAGCCAACCTGTGCTTCTAGGAGCGGGAGATCTGGGGATCTGTCAAAGGGCTTCAGACCCCTGACGAATTCGTCAACATACCTAGGTGGATGATCAAGTACAAATATCCTGACGCGGAGATTGCGAAGGTCGCAGGACTAGATGCGCTGAAGATTCTGGAAAGGCATGTGGATGCAGATCCGCAGTAGACCGCGTGTCCCCTTTTTGTCGCTGTGACCGAATTGATTGGGTTAGGGCCTTCATCATGTTTCTGTGAGATTCTTCCTCAGCTCTGAGATGCCGAGCATCTCTGGATCTATTGGAAAGATTGGTCTTCGAATTTTCTTGAAATCAAATGCGGCCAGTCTGGTTCCGTGTATACCCGGAGCATCCACTTCGATGATCTCCTTAGCCATTGGCTCATGAACAGCTCTGAAGTGAACGGCTGACTTTACGACTATGATCTTCTTCTCTGTCGGCTCCACACCGAAGGCGCGATACTGTTCGAGATCTGTCGGTTGAACTCTGATTTCTGTGAGAATGACTTCTATGCCGTTGATATCTAGCACAACGGTTCGGCCGAGATTTGTTACGGTTCCCGCCTCCATTGGACCTTTCCTAAGGAACTTGCCGTCAGCTATCACTCTTACATATCCAGTAACCTTGATCGGGTCTCCGTGAAAATGATCGGTTTTTCCCCCGATCTCCATCATGACTTTGTTTCCCACCCCTGCCTCGATGGCCTTCGCAACAGCGTCAGGATCGCGAAGAACGCATACCACGACGTTCTTTGCTTTCCTTTTGATTAGCTCTCGAAGTACTGTTGTGCCGTCGCAAGGTGCTCCACCGCCAGGGTTGTCGGCTTGATCTGCAAGCACGACAGGCCCTTCCGGCGCTTCCATTGCCCGTTTGACAGCTTCCTCCACAGGAACAACGTCAGCCAGAAAGTGTCTGCGCAGATTCCAAGCATAGTCAGATATCTCCTTCGCCTTCTCGTCAGCAAGGACTCTGTCATCCTGAGTTGTTACGATTATTCCCATTCCCGCATCTCTTATGTCGGAGAAAGGAAAGCCTGGCAGAATTGAGACATTCAGCACACGTTTGTCTTCCTCGATCTTATGAGCCAGCTCCATAACCGCTTTCATCGGAAAGTAGCTGGTCTTCTGTTTCTGCGGCGAAGGCATCATGAGAGGTTTTTCAAGTGCGGCGGTTGGCTTGATCTCGCGATTCAACATCCGGAACATGAGATTCGCTGCCTCAAGACCCCGCTCATACGTATCTACGTGAGGATACGTATCGTACCCCACAAGAATACTTGCCTGCTCCACCGCCAGCTTAGAGATGTTGGCATGTAGGTCCAAGGTAGCTATGATGGGCACATCTTTGCCAACCGCTCGACGCACCCTCTCAAGAAGATATCCCTCGACGCCATCATGTGATTGAGTAACCATTGCTCCATGCAGTTGGAGTAGAACACCATCAAGCCTGTCGGCCGACTCTATTCCTTCGAGGAGTTTCCCCAGCATATAGTCAAAGGCGTTATCTGCGACAAGTCCCCATGCAAAGACGTCATTCCAGATGGTTGGAACTAGCTCGAATTTCCTCTGTTCTGCAACCTCGATAAAGGCGCCTCCAATCGTTCTGGTCCCAGAAAGGACTTTGAGGAACTCGTGGCCTTCGTAGAGACCCATTTCCTTGAAACGATTCAGGTCTGACAAGACAGTGGAAAATGTGTTAGTCTCGTGGCCAATGCAGCCGGTGATAACTCTGAACATACGTAGGGATATTCTGGTTTCGTTATTAATTGCTTCTGATTACGAAGATCACCTATGGCAGAGAGCCAGCGCGCGCCGCCTGCTGGAACCTGTATTATCGGCGCCTAGATGAAAGGGGGCTTGCGGTGTTGAGGGAGCTGTGTGAAGACCCGTAGATCTCACTCGGGGAGAGCGAGAGCGCTCTGTTAACTTAGGGGAATTGCGAACTTCTACTTCGAGTCGACTTGGAGGTATCCTGCTGACTCAAACGGCGCAGAATGGGTTTCTCACCTCGATAGAGGAAGAATTCTCGCTGATTCATAACACCACCAACACTGGAAGATCACGAGCAACAACCTATCACGAATGGCTTAAGTTAACAGAGCCAGCGAGAGCATGACAAGTGTTTTAAGCTTGCTTCGGACATAAAGGACTTTGGGGAAATCCCAATGTATCTTAAAGGTTTCGAACTGTTTGTGTTCGCAGCACTGTGTCTTCTAATATACTTCGGCATTAATCGCGCAAAGCGGAAACCGCCAGAAGTTCGAGTGTTTCCTGCACTTGAACACATAGATGAAGCGGTCGGTCGTGCAGCGGAGATGGGCCGTCCTGTTCACTACAGCACAGGCGTAGGCGGACTCCATGACGAATGGGCACCGGTGACAACTGCGGGACTGGCCATAATGGGTGAGGTTGCAAAGGCATGCGGAAAATACAGCGTTCCAATGAGATACACAACTGTGCTCTCCTACTTGGTTCCGATCGCAGAAGACCTGATCAAGTTCGGATATGACACAGCAGGCCACGTAGAACTCTACAATCCTGAGATGATCCTGTACGCAGGCGAGGAGCAGAGAGCTCTGATGTCGGCTATGATGGGGTACATCATGAGAGAGAGGCCGGCTGTCAACATGCTCTTTGGAGCAACCAAGTATGAGACCATCAACTTCCTCGGCACTGGCGCCATAGCGGGATGCATGCAATTCGGTGGCACGCCAAGGCTTTACTACCTTCCGGTAATGCTCGCAACCTGCGACTACTGCCTGCTAGGAGAAGAGGTGTACGCAGCGGGTGCAGCAGTGACCAAGGAACCATCACAACTTGGCAGCATCAAGGGAATAGACCACTTCAAGCTCCTAGTCGTTGGACTGATGATAGTCTCGTTGGCTCTAGCCCTAGCTGGATCGAAATTCTGGGCAGACCTAATCAAGATGTGAGGGAATACATATGTCTCTCATCCTTAAGAGAAGAGAAATACCTATTGCGATATTCGCCGTAGTCTCGCTCCTTCTGCTGACGGACTACTTCACAGGGGCATGGCCAGCCGTCTCCAAAGAGATAATCGGTTGGGCCATCATACTTTGGATGTTCTCCTACGTGCTAGGCGTAACCTCTCTGTTCCGATATCACCTAACAAGAATACAGAAACGCTCCCAGTATTGGGCTTACAGCGCAGTCCTAATCGTATGTGTCTTTGTCTATCTGCTATCTGGTCTATTAGGCGGTGTAGGCGGCATCTCCGGACTCCCCGCAAGCAAAGCATTCAACGATTTTCTATGGCTGAATGTTCTCGCACCACTCCAAACAGGCATACTATCCTACGTGGGATTCTATATGTATACGATCTTCTTCCGGGGAGCGAGAACACGTTCATGGGACGTAGGAATCATGATGGCCGTCACAATCATACTGATGCTGAACGTTGCACCGATCGGGACGGTAATATGGCCGGGATTCGGGCCTCTAGGTGACTGGCTGAACACCGTCATAAACACAGGCTCATACAGGGGAATCATGATAGGCGTAGGCGTGGGACTGATCGCTGTCTGGGTTAGAGCCATGCTTGGATACGAGAGATCATTCCTAGGCGAACTCTCCGGAGGTGCAGACTAGATGGGATCAAAAGTCTCGCTGGGTTCATTTCCATTAGCGGATAGACTGGTCTTTCTATTGTTCCTTGCACTGATAGCGATTCCTATCCTGTCGCCAATTGGGCTGCCGATACCTGTGACTGCCGCGACAAGGAAGAGCTTCCAACTAATGGACAGCCTGAAACAAGGAGAGGTACTAGTGATGTGCTTCGAGCAGGATATGGGTACGTTCTACTCTGGCGCTCCACCGGACGAAGCAGGGCTAAAGCACGCATTCCTAATGGCTAAGCAGAAAGGCGTGAAAGTCATTCTGTTCGGAACGAGTGGGGCAGGATGCAAAGTGTACATAGACGCCATCTTGATAGATACCGAGCAATTCTGGAAACCCCTTAGATATGGAGAAGACTGGGTGAACTTCGGATGGCTCCCCGGATTTGAAACCGCCATGGCAGGCTTTGCCAGAGATGTCCCAGGAACATGCAGGGTCGATGTGTACGGAAAGAGAGTGGAAGAGCTACCGATCATGAAGAACATCAAAACGCTGAACGACGTAGCAGGGATCTGGTACTCCACAAACACCAACCCAGACATGTTACCTAGGCAATGGTCACCTGTGGAGTACAAGGGACTCAAATGGACCATCTGTCAGACATTGTTTGCATCAGTCCCGTGGATCATGCCCTACGTCGATAAGGGCTCAATAACAGGCTATGTCGCGGACCAACGAGGCGCAGGCGAATATGAAATGCTTCTAGGCAAACTGGGCATGGGCGCCACGTTCATGGACGCTCAATCACTTGGACATCTCTATGGAATAGCGTTGATCATTGCAGCAAACGTGCACTACCTCTACGCGCGGGGCGCCAAGAAGTCAGGATCTAAGGAGAAGTGATGGAACATGGAGTGGTACATAGCAGTAATTGAAGCAGTAATGATGCTATTCGCTTGGAGCCTACTGTACAAGGAAAACCCTTTCTACAGATTTGGAGAACACATATGCATCGGCCTCTACCTGGGCTTCACTCTACATATGGGCATAGATGTTCTTCTCAAGAGAGTCTTCATTCCGCTCGCTACAGGAAAAGGAACGATTAGCCTTGTCCTAGCTGTGATCCTTGGCCTACTCTTCTACACTAGGTACGTTAAGCCAGTAGCGTTTCTAGGACGATGGTCCACAGGCGTGCTGATGGGCGTGGGTTCAGGTGTAGCCGTCATGGGTGCAATCAAACCAATGATCGTCGGCCAACTTGAGCAAGGCAGCTGGTTCGCTCCAGGCATGCAAGGCTTCAATAACCTCATAATGACGATATCCACCGTGTCCACCGTCGCCTACTTCCTCTTCACGTACAAACCCGTAGGGTGGCTTAAGCACCTGTCAACGCTCGGGCGAGCTATCCTGATGGCTTGCTTCGGAGTCACGCTAGGAACCTTCCTTCTCTCGAACATAGGCTTTCCAATTGGGATGATGATGAAGTTGGTAGCGCCGCCCGGTTCCTATGTCAGCATACTAGCACTAGTGGTCATAGGCTACGACGTACTATCCGGCCGAAGAAGCTCGGCCACTGGCCAAAGCGCTTGAAGCTGCGAAACGTATTTCCAACGTGTCGAGGCGGAATCTACGTGATTCCGCTTGCCACATTTTTCAAGTCTGTGCGCACAGAAACCGGTCCCCTTAATAGAATTCTGTCAGGGAGCAGATACATCACTCTGTAAGCCTGGTACATCAAACCCACATGAGAAAGTGATCAACGCAGCAGCCAAGCCCGCCCGCCGAGAGACTGAAACTGCGCGATAGAGAGTTACTTAAGCGAGGAATATGGGCCAACCTCGTCGCGTCTGATCTTGGAACCATCATAGACAAAGCCAAGTTCGAAGACCCGCATCAGCACCCAACTCGAATCAACTACGCGTTAGTGAAAGACGAATCTGTCGCAGAGAAGCACCGGGCTCGCAAAGGAAAGGTTCTAAGACATCGACATTGCTAGAACCTCGCGGGCTAGAGGTCATCCGTGCCAAAAGGAGATCTTGAACCAGCGCATAGATGAAGGGATTATGTTGAATGAGGCGGCCGTCTACGAGGGAGATGCTACAAGCCTGAAACTGAGGCATAGAAGAAAAAGGATCCTTGAAATCGCATTCATCCTAAGTTTCGACACACTACTACTTGTTCTCCTCTTCTCCTTCCTTGAATGGTACGCAATACCTCTCTATTTCCTTGGAGTATTGCTCTTCTTTCCATCACCATACGCCCTAACCCCAGACAAATACACGATAAAGAGAGACGGAACGATCAGTACTGGAGGAAGAACTCTTCAACTTAAGAAGAAGCATAAAGTAAGCGTGAACAGGAGAGACGAATTCGTTTCAATCTCTGCCGGCTTCGGACATGAGCTACTGAGGCTCTATACTTCAGAACCAGACAAGGTTAACACACTTCTCAGCTCCATACTTAGAGACCGAAAATGATTTCGAAATATGCATGGCTAACAGAACTCTCCCTTCAGATTGGTCAGCAAACAGATATATTGAATCTAAGATAGTCAAGGAATTCGACTGATACAGGCTGAGACAGGTCTAGGCCTATGATCGATGCAAAGAAGCTCGATGAAATCAAGTACATACTGGCTACAGACGTAGGGAGCACAACCACCAAAGCCCGCTTCTTCAAGAAGACAGGGGAGGAATACAGATACGTGATCAGTGGCGAGGCACCCACGACCGTTGAGTCACCATACGAAGATGTGACTTTGGGTGTACGCAACGCGGTTCGGCAGATTGAGGAGCTGATCGGACGACGACTGCTTGATGAGGAAGGCATCATAACGAAGAGTTCAGAGGATCAAGGCGCAGATCTGTACTGCACAACAAGTAGCGCAGGCGGCGGACTTCAGATGATGGTGGCGGGCGTAGTGAAATCGATGACTGCAGAGAGCGCCGAAAGGGCGGCCTTGGGCGCCGGCGCGATAGTAATGGACGTAATAGCAGTGGATGATGGCAGAAAAGATCACGAAAAAGTTCAGGCCATCAGAACCCTGAGGCCAGACATGGTGCTAATCGGGGGAGGCGTAGACGGTGGAACAATATCCCATGTGATGCAGATAGCAGAGTTGGTGAAATCCGCTGAGCCAAAGCCGAGATTAGGAATAGGCTATAAACTTCCAGTCATCTTCGCCGGCAACATCAATGCTAGAAAGCCCATCAACGACGACCTCGGAGATGTGTTCAGCTTAACAATGGTGGACAATCTGCGCCCCACTCTTGAGGAAGAGACTACCGAGCAAGCTAGAGCCGCAATCCATCAACTGTTCATGGAACATGTCATGTCTCACGCTCCCGGGTACAACAAACTTGCGAAGTGGACGGAAGTTCCGATTATGCCTACACCAGCGGGAGAAGGAACCATGATGCGAGTCATAGCCGAGAACCTAACGACCAATCTTCTCGGAGTGGGGTTGGGTGGAGCAACGACCAACCTCTACTCGATCGTCGACCAGAAATTCGTTAGAACCGTAAGCGCCAACCTAGGGATGAGTTACAGCATATGCAACGTCATGAAAGAAGCAGGAATAGCGAATATCATCCGCTGGCTTCCATTTGATCTGTCTGAGGAGATCGTGGAGAATCGACTTGTAAACAAGATGAATCGGCCGACTACAATTCCACAGACATTGGAAGAGTTGGCTATTGAGCACGCGGTGGCACGGGAAGCACTCCGCTTGGGCCTTCAACACCACAAGACTCTGGCACGGGAGCTGAAAGGAGTGGTGAGAGAACGCACCATGGAATTAGAAAGGTTCAGGAGAATGGAGGAAGCCACCTACATTGACATGATGAGAATCCCTGTCATCGTTGGCACGGGTGGATTACTTTCTCATGCTCCAAGGAGATCACAGTCGTTCCTCATACTGACTGATGCGTTTCAAGTGGAAGGCGTGACAAGAATCTTTCAGGACAGCGTCTTCATGATGCCCCATCTTGGCGTGTTGTCAACAGTCCACAAGAAGGCGTCTTGGGAGATCTTCGAAAAAGACTGCTTGGTGAAACTGGGAACCATCATTGCTCCCAGAGGGCAATCCCAGCAAGGTGAGGAGATTCTCACAATCACTCTTGAGATGCCTGATGGATCGACTCATAAGGAGACTCTCAGATTCGGAGAACTGAAGCGGATAAAGCTAGGCGAGGGAAAGAAGGCCCAGGCTCTCATCGAGGTCACAAAGCTCTTCGACATAGGACTCGGGCCTGGAAACAAGCTTGAGACCGAAATAGATGGAGGAGTCGTGGGTGTCGTGATAGACGCCCGAGGCAGGCCTCTTGTCCTCCCGGAGAATCACACTGTTCGAAAATCTAGATTGCTTGAATGGTTCAAGGCCCTGGAACTATATCCTGAGTCATTTCTCGAAAAGGTGTGCAGGCAATGAAGGTCAAAGCAGAAGTTGCGCACGCATATACGCCGGGTTTGAAAGTCCAGATGACCGCAACCGTCAGGAAGACTAGGCGTCTCTCAACCTTCGGAGATGTCCTAGTGAAGGAAGGAGATACTGTCGATTTTGGCACAATAGTGGCTCGGACATATCTGCCCGGCGAGCCCCACCTCCTCAGAGCAGCTCATCTACTAGGACTTGAAGACGACCCGAAGGCCGTTGCCCGATACATGTCCAAGAAAGTGGGCGATTCCGTGGAAGCGGGAGAGACCTTCGCGGAATGCTCCCTGCTTTTCGGTTTGGTGAGGAAGTCCTGTGCTTCACCGGTGAGAGGATACATTGAGAGTCTCTCAGAGAACTCAGGGTATATTGTGATTAGAGAACCCAAAGCTGTCGTCGAAGTCAAATCCTATGTGCCAGGCAAAGTCACAGAAGTCTTACCTAGGGAAGGAGTAGTTGTTGAACTGAATGCGGCCCTTATCCAAGGAATCTTCGGGATAGGCGGAGAAACAAATGGGGCTCTAAGAATGGCTGTCAATTCACCAAATGAAACCCTCGATGCTGGCGAGATAGCAGATCAAGACAACGGAAAAATCATTGTGGCAGGTTCTATGGTGACAGGAAAAGCCATGGCCAAGGCGGCGAAACTTGGAGTGAGAGGCATCGTGTCCGGAGGAGTGAACTACAGAGAGCTTGTGAACTTCGTTGGCCACAGAATTGGCGTAGGAATCACCGGAGACGAACAAGTCGGATTCACCTTAATCGTTACCGAAGGCTTTGGCAGGATGAACATGGCGAAGAGAGTGTTCAGCCTTCTAAAGCGCTTCGAAGGATACAACGCGGCCATATCTGGAGCAACGCAGATCAGAGCCGGAGTTCTGAGACCTGAGATTATTGTTCCCCACAAGGAACTACCCAGTGAAGAGGTCATCACACGAGATTCAGTCGGAGGAATGAGCCCCGGAACCGTAGTTCGCGTCATTAGGGAGCCATACTTTGGAGCGATGGGAACCATTGCAGGTCTGCCTGCTGAACTGCAGAAAATCGAAACGGAGTCGCGTGTGCTCATAGCCGAGGTAGAGTTGGAAAGCGGCGAAAAAGTATTGGTGCCTAGAGCCAACGTTGAAATAATCGAGGAATAAGCCGACGCCTATTCGTCGGGGTCTTGGTTCCCCCAGCCTTCCTCTCCTTATCCAGTTGCTTCTTCAAAGCCTCAACCCGCTGAATCAGCCTGTCAAGGTTCTCTCTCCTGCTCAACAAGGTGACCAGATCTTCTCCCCTGCTACCAAACATCGGAAGGATCGGTGAGAGAAAGAGAAAGAGAAAATGGGAACTCAAGTAGGAGAATGGACCAATCGCTTGAAGAAGCATCGTAGAGGGAACATCAATTCCACCTCTAACAATCAATCGAGCAATTCTCTCGATAAGTTCCTCTTCCTGTTCCCGGGTAAGACTGGTTGGGAGATAGAACCCGCTATCTGGCATCATCCATCATTGAACGACGTTCAAAGTGAACCCTTTGATCCTCAACATTATAGCCTTTGCTGCTTGGCCTGTTCACCCGAAAGATCTGACTTAAGAGCCGGAACCTTTCGATTACACGAACAGGAGAACTAGCTGATCTTGAGCCAAAGCTACGAGAAAAGGACGCTCAAATCGAGAAAGATCTTTGAAAGAGCCAAGAAAGTGTTCCCTGCAGGAGTCTCATACAGAATTCGATCAATCAAGCCCTACCCCTTCTACGTGAGCAAAGCCAAAGGCAGCAAGGTGACCGACGTCAATGGAAACACATATACAGACTACTGGTGCGGACACTTCGCGCTGATTCTGGGACACGCTCCTCCAAAAGTCGTGAGAGCTGTCAAGGAGCAAGCCGAGAGAGGATTCCACTATGGTATCTCCCATGAACAGGAGTTGAAGCTCGCTGAACAGATATGCAAGATGGTACCAAGTGCTCAATTGCTCAGATTCTGCGGATCAGGAACTGAAGCCAACATGTTTGCAGCAAGACTCGCCCGCACATACACTCATCGCGTGAAGATCGGGAAGTTCGAAGGAAACTGGCATGGAGCATACGATCCACTTCACATAGCTATCAAACCGCCTTTCGACAAACTCCCGTCAGGCGGCCTAACCGAAGGCACCCTAAAGGATACCGTGGTTCTCCCGTACAATAACCTGGATGAGACTCGAAGGATCATGAGCGAGCAGGAACTGGCCTCAGTCACGATCGAGCCAGTCATGGGAGCTGGAGGCATGATCCCTGCGAAGACAGACTTCCTCAGAGGGCTAGCTGAACTCTGCAGGGAACGTGGCACACTCCTGATCTTTGATGAAGTTATTACTGGATTTCGATTGGGCCCAGGTGGAGCTCAGAAGAAATGGAACATCATACCAGATCTCACAATACTGGGAAAGATTCCTGGCGGAGGACTGCCCATAGGCGCCGTCACCGGCAAGAGAGAGATCATGGAGCATATGGATCATACGAAGTATGAGGTTCCGGAGTTTTGCTTCCACGGCGGGACCTATGCCGGAAACCCGATGTCCATGGTTGCGGGTCTTGTCACATTGAAGATTCTGGAGGATGGACTGGCCTTCAGAAGGATAGACGCATTTGGCAATAAGGTACGCGAAGAACTGGAAGACATCTTCGGTCGCGCCGGGTTTGACATCCACATGACAGGCATCGGCTCACTCTTCGGATGTCACTTCACAAAAGTGCCAGTCGTAGACATGATCACCGCGAGTACTGGAGATAAGGAGCGATCGAAGAGATTCACTGTACACCTGCTGGATAAGAAGATATTCGCACTCACCCCGGAACTGGTCCACTGCGCCATCTCAACAGCACATACAGAGAGCGACATAGACGAATTCTTGTCTAGAGCGGAGGAGTTTGCCAAACATGAGAAACAATCAAGGTGAGGAAAGAAGGACCTAGGCAGGTTGACAAAAGGGAAAGACGACTCATTTCCTTACCCTAAGGGATTCCCCTTGCGTTACCTTCCGCCACTTCTCATACCCTGTCAACCTAACCATCTCCCTGAAACGTTGACTCAACTCAACAATCTCAGGCTCTGACAACGACTCTGTTCTGTACCCTAAACGCGACGACACTGGTGACGCTTCTGCCAGTCCCTTGAAGACAGCATAGTAGTCAGTGAATCGAGTAAACCTAGGGAAAATCCCGTATTTCTCTGGATGAAGAAAGCGGGGACACGCCGGTTCCAACTCTATAGGATTACAACTTGCAGATACGACCGGGTACTTTTCGACTGCTATCTTGCCGACCTTGATAGTGTCTTCAAAACTGTCCTTTGTCTCTCCTGAGAGGCCGGAGGAGAAGTATAGCTGGAGTGGAACGATCTCTCTCTTAACATCGTCAAGCCATCTGAACAGCTCCTGATTGCTGTAGTAGAATCCCTTGTTTAGCTTGCGAACGTACTCGGACCCAGATTCTGGCGAGAGAGCCATAGTGGAGTACAACGGATTGAAGGTGCGCCTGAAATCGGAGATAAACTCCCTGCCAGAGATTGACCAAAGCAGGAATTCTGCACTTATGTCGATTCTCTCCTTTCGAATGAGGGCAAACAGCTCATGATAGTACTCTCTCCTATTCGGAAATGGATCGAAATCCACATAGGCGCATGATATTTTCGATTCCTCAAATCGCGCCAAGGTCTCCACGACCCTCTGAGCAGAACGGTAGATTGGCTTCTCCCGTCCTGTGAGTATGCGAAAGGCGTCTTCCCCTCCTCCGCAGTACGAGCAGTTCATGGAGCAGCCACGCCCAAGGCAAAGCCACCCCTGTGTCTTGAGCTTGGCTTTGTGAGCAAAAGGATCCAAGTCTCCTAGTTGAGAAACCAAGGTGCAGTATTTGTCGAAGTTAGAAAAAAGGTGGAAGTTGCAGAAATCAAGTCGATCCAGATCACTCTCGTCAGCCAAGTATCGTCTCTCATTCTGCTTTAGAGAAGTCTCCTCTCGATACATCAGGTTGGGCACTTCCTTGAACTCCCGCCTCGGAAAATGCTTGAGCAGTTCGAGAAGAGAAATTTCGGCATCGCCTGACACAATGGCATCGACGCAGTCGAACTGCGACATGATCTCTTGACTGAAGAAAGAAGCTGTAAATCCTCCCAGAACGACAAACGCGTTGGAGAACTTCTTGGCGATATCAGCGATCCGAATTGCATCATACGAGTGAACATACCAGTGCAAATCAATCGCTACGACGGAAACATCGTAGACCTTAAACAGACTCTCGACGGTAAAGGCACGGTCACACATCTTCTCAATGCCTGTGTGCACAATCTTCGTCTCGTATCCTCCCTTGTGCAGAACATCGGCGAGAGCTAATGTCCCCATGGGCATGATGACGTAGGTCAGCGAATCGATAGTTCCAAAGTGCGGCATCTTGACATGAGTAGTCGGATGCAGGAAGAGACAATCCACTTTCTTCATGAACCGTCACAGCTTCTTTCTCAGCACCCGAGTAGCCTGAGCAATCCGGAAACCATAGAACTCGAACATCGAATTCAGAAACCTCTGTTGACTATCTACAAAGGCGATTTGACACCTTTCAAGTCCACGTTGCCTCATAGAACGCAGCCCTTGAAACAGCATCGAAGAGAACAGTTCATCATTCTCTCGTCGCATTCTCCATCGGACAATTTTCCCGCATTTGAACCGATACCTCGCCAAATGCTCATAGAATAGAAAGAGGAATGGGGATGGCTTCTCTCTAAATGGCTCGAACAGGTCCGGTGACCAATGAAGAAAACCCTCGACCGACCCTCCGAAGAACACCGCCCCCCGCTTGTAGGCAACTGAACCGGTATCGCTGAAGAAGTGAATCATCCTCCGAGCCACGGCAGGATCTCTCAAAGAGAGACAAAACTCCCTCACAGGAAATTCCCGCGTCTCCCCATCCACCGTCAAGAATTGACTCTGATCCATCTCACGTGCCGTGAATGCCTCTTTCAACCCGAGTCTCTGATCCATCACACGTTGAACTTCATCTATGGCACTATCATAGCAGAGTAAAGTTCTCGCTTCCTGAAATCCGCGCTCTCTGAGAACATGAGGATCGATCTCCTGTAGCCTAAAAGAGTTCAGATCGTACGAAAAGTCGGATAGAGAAGTAGGAAAAGAAACTGGCGGAACTATTCGATCATGAATCTCCAGCTCTATGCTACCGCCTCCAGCGTATCTAGTGTGCTCCTCTACGCCTGCCAAAAAGAAGTCGAAGCTCTCCTGTAGATTGGAGCCATCAATCCAATAAGGTTGAGTGAGAAAGAGAGTAAGGTCGCCGCTGTCTTTCAGGTAAAAGAATGCAAAACAGAACATTTGGTCCTTCAAGGATCCATTACTCAGCGACTTGGAGACTGTGAAAGGACAGAATCGCTGTATGCTCTTTCCACGGAACTCAACGAGATCTGAGATCATCCCAAGCGGGAACGAAAGGAAATCTGGGCCCGAATAGATGAACGGAGCTTTAAGAAACAGATCCGAGGGCAAGCGACTCTCCAATCTAAGCTCCGTCATGATCTCTAGAAATTGACCTCTGAGCTTTATGAAGCTTGCAATGAATCATACAGGGCATAGGCATTTCCAGAATCAAGGCCATGTTGAGAAAGAATTAACTGTGGAAGATTGCGATTAAGCTAGAGAGGCGGTATCGTTGAGAATAGCCACAGGAACCATTCTCCACGAAACCAACACCTTCTGCGCCCATCCAACGACACTCGACAACTTCAGGTACGACTCTTACCCTCCACGAACCATCGAGACAGGGTATCTAGGCAGGAAGGATTTCTTCGAAGAGTTCACTGGAACGAAATCGGTCGCCGGAGGATTCATAGACGCATCAAGGAGCCTAGGGTTTGAGCTGATCCCGACAATCTGGGCTGATGCCACTCCAGGAGGCACAGTGGCTAAAGAAGCGTTCGACTATCTCCTTTCAGCACTTCTCGAAGCGCTCCGGGACGCAGGTAGAGTGGACGGCGTCCTATTGGGGTTACATGGCGGCGGATACAGTGAGATCCACAACGACTTAGAGGGAAAGGTTCTGAAAGAGGTTCAGGCCGCTGTAGGCGAAAATGTTCCAATCGTCTCCACGTTGGATCTTCACGCAAATGTGAGCCGGCTGATGGTGGACGTGGCGGATGTCCTAGTTGGCTATGATACCTATCCACACGTAGACATGTATGAAAGGGCCGTGGAGGCAGCGGAGATCTTGGTCTCAACCGTCAGAGGCCAAGTCAAGCCGACAATGGCGATGGAAAAACCACCTCTGATAATACCTCTACAAGGACAGTTCACGGGCAAATACCCGATGAGTAAACTGATCGAGACAGCTCATGAGATAGAGAAAGAGAAAGAAGTACTGAACGTCACCGTGTCCGCGAGCTTCCCTCTCACGGACTGCGTCGACACAGGGATCGCCCTGATCGTGACCACTAACGGGAACATGGATCTGGCGAAAACGAAAGCCAAGGAACTATCAGATCTGGCTTGGAAGATGAGAAAAGACTTCCTCGTAACACCCACGCCGATCGACCAAGCAGTGAAGGATGCGATAAGCAATCCTGGCCCCGTTATCTTGGCAGATATCGGAGATAACCCAGGTGCCGGAGGAGCCACTGATGGGACCACGCTCCTCCGCGCCCTCATCGACATAGGAGCCCAGCGCACCATTGTGGCGGTCATGAGGGATCCGGAAGCAGTCTCCAAAGCGATCCAGGTAGGAGTTGGCAACGAGATCACGATGAAGATCGGGGGAAAGACCGACAGATTCCACGGCGAACCCCTAGAGGTAACGGGACACATACGTTTGATCTCAGACGGCGTGTTCAGGCACCGCGGACCCATGGCTGCAGGTATGGAGATGCGAATGGGCAAGACCGTAGTCCTAGATGTAAAGGGGATCGAAGTGATTCTGACCGAGCTGAGAATGCAGCCGATGGATCTGCAGTTGTACAGAAGCCTCGGGATAGAACCATCTGAGAAACAAGTAATAGCGGTCAAGTCATCGGTTCACTACAGAGCAGCACACACTCCAATCGCGAAGAAGATCATAGAAGTGGACACACCGGGCATAACTGGCCCTAATCTCAAGCGCTATCCTTTCAAGAAAATCAGACGACCAGTTTTCCCATTGGACGACATGTGAAGCAGAAAAAGACGGTTTGGTGCGAGGAACCTAGAGGAAGACATACCGAATCAGCGATTGACGACAGCGCCATGAGAGATAAGGGGATCGAAAGCTGATTTCGCTTCACTACCTGTCTTAGACGGCATATGGTTAGGCTGAACAAGCAGAAGACACGTTGGATACTCGAGTAGAGGGAGAGAGTACAGCGGAGATAGCTTTGATCCAATGAGGCACTCAAGCCAATAGAGCAGAGCTGGCAGAGTGGCCACAAGGGGGACGCTTCAATTCCACTGCAGAATGATTGAAGGGAGAAGTGGCGAGGGTGGTGCCACCCCCCTCCCCCCTGACGGCACGATTCTGGAGATGAATAAGAAATGGTTGAGATTTGGTGTTTAGGGGTTGATCTGGCCTATTCTGTGAATCTTGTCTGAGAGGCAGAGTGTCAGTACAGGCGTCAGTACATACCCCCCTCCTCTCCATCAGCTGGATCCTGCTGGATCTCTGTGAAATGGTTCAGATTCAACGTCCCGGGTTTAGTTTCAGCCTCTTGCAGGATCGATCCGAAGCCACAGGATCTTGCGCACCCGTATATACAGGTGTATATACACCCCCCTAGTTTTCCAAAAAGAAGCACACGACCATCGATGATGCCTAGGAAATTACTGGTTACTGGTGCGGTTCAGCATCACGAGGCGCGCGCGCATACAGGCGCCAAGCTTAGTCCAAGTTTCAGCCCGGCCTTACGCTCAAGATGAACCTGATTGGTGCCGAGGGGAGGATTCGAACCTCCATAGAGCGGCTCTGCAGGCCGCCGCATAACCCCTCTGCCACCTCGGCTAAGCATCTACTTCGAGCAGGAGTTTTTGAAGCTTTTCGGTTTCCAATAGGCCACCTATATTAAGAAATCCAGCCGGCTAGACGATTCATGAGTGCATCCTGATCGAACCGTGAACATCGCCTCTTCTTGAAGGCATGAGCGTGAAGAGAGACAAGCAAGAATTCACTTTTTGGGAAGAAGAACAACGTAGGCAATGGCTGGCAAAACGACGATTGACACGAATGCACTGTACAGACATGCTAAAACAGGTTATGGAAAACGTAAGATATATACCACTCAACAGGGGATCTATACAGCAGATGAAAGGCGTTGCCGTGGAGAGAGTTTGTAACCCTGACGGCGAAAGCAAAGAAGACCAAAGAGACCTATACGAGCATAATTCAGAGATGGACTAGGCAGGCCGGATAT
>Ga0209725_1000431_pt1 | contig 25976 bp, 21 predicted proteins | sample I18A1metaG_FD_184145 | JGI IMG/M metagenome (GOLD analysis project Ga0209725, IMG submission 184145) | Lake sediment bacterial and archeal communities from Gulf of Boni, Indonesia to study Microbial Dark Matter (Phase II) - ​I18A1 metaG... | ecosystem: Environmental > Aquatic > Freshwater > Lake...
GTGGATGTTCGGGCCGGGCGGACCTTTCGAACCACCGGTTGAGCGCTCGATAGTCTCAAGCGAATCTCAGGGTTATGAGCCGTCCGCCTTTCGTCTGCGGGTTAAACCTGGCTACCCCACCCCGCTACACCGGCTAGCCTGTCAAAACGATCCATGCACAACTAGTTTTTGCGCTGAACCGCCTTGACAGATAAGAAGGTTTACTGTCATCCTTATCAATCATTCGCCTCTCTTCTCTTGGACCGCTTGACTGACTGCAGGCCTTTCAGTTCGTAGACGATTGCGTTGGTTGTACTGTATCTTCGCGTTAGCTCATAGACTTCTCTCGCGAGCTCCTTGTTCGTGAGGATGATTTCGGTCACTAATCAGATTACACCCAGTTGGCCTCGACTAGAACAACGGTAGAGCTATTCTAGATCCTTCAAATAATCGCTTCACACCAAGGGCCATGGTGTGTTTTGATCCTATGTCTCATGTCTTTTCTCCTCCCTTTTTCGCTGACAGTGCTGTCACTGTCTGATTGCCAAAGATCATGTGGACAACTGATTGAAGCGAGCTCAGCACTCAAACGATAGAGAAACCATAGGACTTGAAAAGGCTTATATAGAAACTGCTTTTAAAATCCAAAACGGGGATGAACTAATGAAGCAAAGAACAGTTCTCGCGGTCGCTGCGGTTATCATAGCGTTGGCGGCGGTCGGTTGGTACGCATACCTAATGTACTCGCCGAAGCCGCCGAAGGAATTCCTCTTCTATGCGCAAACACTTCAGGGGCCGATTATCGAAAGAGTGGCCGGGCCTATAATGCTGCAGCGATTCAATACGAAGATAATCTATGAAGATCTGCTTGTTTCGGAACAGTATTCGAAACTGTTAGCGCAGAAAGACAAGCCACAAGTTAGCGTAGTTACGACTACCGATGTTGAATTCCAAATGGGTAAAGCCGCCGGGTTATGGGAGAAGTTGGATCCGAACATCGTTACGAATATCAAGGACCTGTTCCCTTTGGCACGGACCGAACCTTACGGAGAATACTCTGTCGGATTTGCCGTGTGGACAGTGGTAATACAATATAATACCAAGGTCTTTCAAGAAAAGGGTTTCCAGCCTCCTAAGGGCTATGCTGATCTGTTCAGGCCTGAGTTTGCAGGCAAGGTTGGTTTGACTTCGACAACCTCAACTGTGGGAATAGTAAATCTGGTTATGTTGGCACGTATGAATGGAGGCTCAGAGCGCAACATTGATCCTGGTTTCGCACTGGCGAAAAAGCTAAGGCCATCGATTCACAGCTTCCCAACAAAGTCAAGCGTTGTAAATGATCTATTCACAAAGGGAGAACTGTGGATCAGCACTCAGTATTGTGAAGGGGCTTACGATTTTGCCTCGAAAGGAGCGGCCATAGGTATTGTGTATCCAGAAGAGGGGGTCCCTTACGGTGTGCTTACTATACAAGTAGTGAAGAACGCTCCACATCAGAGAGAGGCTCAGGAATTCGTTAATTTGATGTTGAGTCCTGAAGTCCAAGCTGCACTTGCGACCGAAAGGTGGGTGATTCCCACTAACAGTAAGACTAAGTTGCCTACAACGCACAGTAGTGTTATGCCGCATACAACGGAACAGTTCGCGAAGCTTGCAATGATGGACTGGCTGTACGTCTCAGAACACAAGAATGAATGGCACGAAAGATGGATCAAAGAGATAGAAGCTGGAGCTAGCTAGGGAAGAATTAACCTACCTCTGTTGTGCGCGGCGCCAATGAGTGAATCGTACGTTAGTCTCCAAGACATATCGAAGAGCTATGGGCAACTGGTTGTCTGCCGCAATCTGTCCCTAGCAGCGAAGAAAGGAGAATTCCTGTCGCTGCTCGGACCATCAGGGTGCGGTAAGAGCACAATACTCAACATAATTGCTGGGTTTGTTCGTCCAGATCAGGGCCATGTCTACGTTGGAGACGAACTGATGGATGAGATACCGCCATCCAGACGGAACTTGGGTATGGTCTTCCAGAACTATGCGCTTTTTCCACACATGTCAGTATATGATAACGTTGCGTTCGGATTAAGAATAAGGAAATACCCTGAAGGCGAAACGAAGGAGAGAGTAACAAACGCTCTGCAACTAGTTCGCCTTCCTGGCCTTGAGGCAAGATTTCCAGGACAATTGTCTGGTGGACAGCAGCAGAGAGTAGCCTTGGCTAGGGCATTGGTAATAAGGCCAAAGGTATTGCTTCTGGATGAACCACTTAGCAACCTAGATGCGAAATTGAGGAAAGAAATGCAGAACGAGCTCAAACTGATTCAGAAGGAGGCAGGCGTAACCACGATATACGTAACCCACGATCAGGAAGAGGCTCTCACTCTGTCAGACAGAATTGCTGTGCTGAACCCGAGCGTTGGAAAAGTCGATCAAGTTGGCGAGCCAGAGGAGATCTATGCGAATCCAAGCACAGAATTCGTCGCCGGGTTCATAGGAGCATCGAATTTCTTCAGTGGTGGAGTCAAATCGATCGATGAACATGAGATGGAAGTACAGACTGACAGCGGCTTGATCTATGTGCGCAGGAGACCGTTCAAAGTCGGCGACCCTTGCCTTCTAGCCATAAGGCCTGAGAGTGTCAGAGTCGCAACAGTCAAGATCCAAGGAAAGAACGTTCTTGAAGGAGAAGTAGTTCACAGGGCGTATGCAGGTTTCTCTCTTAGATACGAGATCATGTTACCCAACAACAGGATCAGTGCCAACATTCCCATCACGCATTCTGTCAAGAATCTTAGGAAGGGTGACAGAGTCATCATTCAGCTGGACCCGCAGGATTTCATTGTTATGAAAAGAAGCCTCCATACCAAGGGATCGTAGTGGCTAAGCGTTTTACATGGCTTTTTCCAGCAGCTCCAGTCATTATCTTCCTAGCTATTTTTTTCATGGTTCCACTTCTGTATATGGCGCAATACAGTGTCTATCGCTATGATCCCTTGATGATAGCAATTCCTGATCTCACATTGGAGAACTATGCTAAGGTTCTTTTTGATCCCTACTATGCTGGTGTACTCTTAAGGACTTTCAGAATCGCTCTTCTTACCACTATTCTGTCACTAGTTCTTGGATATCCAGTTGCCTACCGCATGTTTGTAGCCAAAGGCTTTGAGAAAATGACCATAACTATCGTGGTCTTAACCCCTCTATATGTCTCGATGGTAATTCTAGCATATGCATGGGTTACTCTGCTCTTGCCGATGGGAACAATAAATTCGCTGCTTCAGAGCTTGCACATAATAGGGGAGCCCTTGAAGCTGATGTATACTGAGACAGGAGTAGTCATCGCTATGACCCAGGCCAATCTAGTCTTTATGATATTATCGATACATTCTTCCCTAGAGAACATTCACCCGTCTTTACATAGGTCGGCACAGATCCTAGGAGCAAGCCGTCTGCAGACTTTTTCAAAGGTCACTCTGCCGTTGACTATTCCTGGTATAGCGGAAGGCTCGCTGCTTGTCTTCAGCATTACTGTCAGCGCATTCATGATAGCATTCTTCGTGGCCGCTCGACAGGCGATGGTTTTTCCGGTTTTCATATATGACCAAGCCATGGACTTACTTAATTGGCCTCTGGGAAGCGCCTCAGGAATCATATTGCTCACAATAGCCCTTGTTCCGATTACTATTGGCTCAGCCTTGGCGCACAGATTGGCAATGAGGTTCAGGATCGCTGAGGAGTGACTTGAATGAAGGTAGATCTGGGCAGGATATCGGCATATCTCATCTGTCTCTATATACTATTCCCAATATTGATCGTGGCCTCAACCTCATTCACGTCTACGCCTTATGTAACATTTCCGCCGAAAGGTTTCTCTCTCGAATGGTTCGTCAAAGTATTACGAGACACAAAGATCTTGAACTCGATGTTGGTCAGTTTCGTTTTGGCATCGATCACTTCTGTGGTCTCATCCATATTGGGACTGCTCGGGGCCATCGCCATCGTAAGGTACCGGTTCAGAGGCAGGGATTTGTTGAATTCATTGTTCTTGGCACCCGTGCTCGCCCCCATGATTGTACTAGGTGTAGGCCTTTTGTTTTTCTTCACAGATATCGGTTTGATCGGGACGCTACCTGGGCTCGTACTGGGTCACACAGTCATCGCTTTCCCATACGTATTGAGAACAGTTTCCGTCAGCCTTAGCGGAGTAGATAGGACATTAGAGAAGAGTGCCATGAGTCTGGGTGCTAGCGAATTCAGAACTTTTCTGCAGATTACACTACCACTAATCAGATCAGGTATTCTCGCAGGATTCCTATTCTGCTTCATGACATCCTTCAACAATGTTTCAATTTCTCTTTTTCTAGCTGGTCCAAAACTGCCCACTCTACCCCTGACGATTTTCTATAACACGCAGCTTTACTTTGACCCAACCACATCGGCCGTCTCAACAATCATTCTAATCATTACACTCGTAATTATGCTTGGCTTGGAGCGAACTTTGGGACTGTACAGATTATTGGAGAAGGCCAAGGCAATCTCACAATAGAGGGATCTGCAGAGAGCCATGCGCGTGAGATTCGGCATTAAGCTTCCTCACTCTGGGCCTCTCGCAAGCGTGGAAGCTATTAGCAGGGTTGCCTTAGAAGCTGAAAGAGTCGGCTTAGATTCCGTGTGGGTTCACGACCACATTTCCTACGGAAGAGACTGGGCAGGCCATAGGGCTTCAGGCCTTGCAAATCAGATCACGCCAGAGTATGAGCCAGACTTCTACGAGTCAATGGCCACACTAACATATGTCGCAGGCTTCACAAAGGCCATTCGATTGGGCACATCGATACTGGTGTTGCCTTTAAGAAACCCACTGGTGCTGGGGCGACAGGCGATTACGCTTCAGGCCTTATCTGAGAGGCGCCTCGTCCTAGGAGTCGGGATCGGCGACTATCCTGGGGACTTCAAAGCGTTGAACGTACCGTATACAGAGAGAGGACGAATCACAGATGAGTACTTGGAGGTCTTGAGAAAAGTGTTTCGGGGAGGCCGGGTAAGCCACGTTGGAAGATACATTCGCTTTGACGAAGCATACTTCTTCCCGAAGACCGTTCCACCACCGATCATTGTTGGAGGAGGAGTCGTCGCTGTTCCAGAACCTGGTGAAGACAAGCTGAACCTAGCTGTTCTAAGAAGAGTGGCGAGATTTGCCGAAGGGTGGATGCCAGACTGGGGTGAACCCGAGCTGATTAGAAAGGGAGTCGGAATGCTTAATGACCTAGCTCATGACTACGGCCGGGAGGACGTTGATTTTGAGATTTGTATGAGCAAGACACTCTATCTTGCTGATAGCGACGAAGTGGCCAGAGTCGAGACAGAGAAATCTGTGCAAGAAGCAGAGCGCGTGGCGAATATCGTGGCAGGGATCGGCATAAAGTCTCCGGAGAAGGCTTTAGAGAGTAGTCTCATAGGGTCTCCTGATACTCTCATCAAGAGAATCAAGGACTACTATGAGGCGGGTGTGAGACTTTTTATTATGACGTGTCTGTCTCCTGATCTGAATTCTTTCGTCGATACATTGAGAAGATTTGACAGAGAGGTGGCTTCTACCTTCAGATAGGTTAGCGTATGGCCTCATGGGAAATCCCTGCTACCGGACTCAAGAAACGCCGTGGAACACGACAAAGATGCAAATTTCTCATATCGCTCTTCGAATTGCCAGTGCAGTAGACGAGAAACGTACGCTGGGCTTTCTCAAGCAACTCGTCAGGACACCGAGCGTCAGCGGAGACGAAACTCAAGTAACAGAGCTTGTAGCGAGAGAAATGGAACACGTTGGTCTTTCAGTCGAGAGCATTGGGACCAATCTTATAGGGAAATGGAACTCCAGATCGGATGGCAATAATCTTATCCTCTGCGGCCACTTGGACACCGTTCCAGTAGGAGATCGAAAAGAGTGGGTCTTTGACCCATACGGCGCTGAAGTGAGAGGCAATAGGCTCTATGGGAGGGGAGCGTGTGATATGAAAGCAGGGCTTTCAGCCATGACGATGGCCGTCAACGCTTTGAAGAAAGCGGATGTCAAGTTGCTTGGCAACCTTACCTTGATAGCGACTGTCTGCGAGGAAGTTCCAGAGAAACTTACTGAAAGGAAAGGAATCGTAGAACTCCTAGACAGGAACGCAGTCAAAGGTAAAGCAGCAATCATAGCCGAACCAACAGACTTGGTCATAGGTCTAGGTCATAAGGCGACGTGCCAAATCGTAGCCAAAGTCAAAGGCAAGGCAGCTCATGCGGGCGTTCCCGATCAGGGAATAAACGCAATCGAAAAAGCAGCCAAGCTGATCATGGCTCTTAAGGAGCTCCACACTGCAAACCATCCCACCTTGGGGAAAGGAACCGTTAGTGCTAATCTGATAGAAGGAGGCACTGCAATCAATGTTGTTCCGGAGAATTGTAGGGTAGAGATAGATCGACGACTAACAATAGGAGAAAACTCAGAGAAAGCTATGGCAGACCTACAGAAGATAATTCGGAGTATTCAGAAGGAAGATGAAGATTTCAAGGCCGAAGCTAGATGCGTGTTCAGTTATGAACCAATCTTGATAGACGCAAGTCAACCCATCATCAAGTCCCTCGCAGAAGCATACTCGTTGGTAGTAGGTAGGACTCCTAGGACAGGGACATTGCCATATGGCACGGACGGTGCATTCATAAACCATAGGACCAATATCCCTGTGGCGATTTTCGGGCCTGGGAACATGAAGCACGCCCACAAACCTGACGAATACGTTGAGTTAGAACAGGTTCAAGCGGCAGCCAAGATCTATGCAGTCGCCGCCGTTGAGTTCTTAGGAGTGCACGCACCCTAGAATACCATTTCAGTGATTCTGGTTAAGTCCCCAAGTCATGAATTAAGACGGCTCAAAGGAGCCGAACACACACGTGTCATGTGGCTGTGCTCGTACACAGATGCATCTCTAAGCGTCATTGAGTCATATTACAATCAGTTCAGGATCACATTCTGGCTTCGAAAGAATCTCGTAGCCACTTCTTGTTACGACCAAGTTGTCTTCGGCGTTAAACAGGCCGAACGGCGTTGTAAAGTTAGGGTTGAGTGCAAACACCATACCTGCCTGGAGTACTGTCTTCTCCCCTAACATAAAAGAGGGATACTCGGTTGGTAGTACTCCTACACCGTGCCCGATTCTGCCTACCCCTGCTGTCGTTTTGCCAAGTTTCTCCAGCTCTGAGTTGCAGAACCTCTTTATGTCCTCAGCTCTAATGCTAGGTCTTACTTGGTCGATGCATCTACGCGTAAGACTGTAGGTGAATCTGTACATATCCTTTTGTTCGCGCAGGGCCTCGCCTACCGCGAATGTTCTAGCTATGTCACAGCAATACCCTTTGTACTCAGCCTGCACATCGATACACACCGTATCATGTCTTCTAAGTCTGCGATCGGTTGGGCACGTGACACCCATCCCCATTCTGCCTGTAAAGTCAAAACCAGCCATGACGAAGACCACAGAGCTATCCGCCCCTTCCTGCGCCATGCTCATTCTAACTATTTTCGCAAGTTCGTGTCCTGTCATGCCCTCTTTTGCCACTTCGAAAAGATGCTCAATTGCCTTGGCGCCGATGACTGATGCTTTCCTACACATTTCTACCTCTGCTGGCGACTTGACTGCTCGGAGATCAAGGAGCATTTGGGCTGCGTCTACGAATTTTGCCTTCGGCAGTCGGTTCCGCAGATCGTTGAAGTCGTTATAGCTTATTTGTAGGTATTGTTCCCGTCCCAGCTCCGCCCCGATGACTCCATCACCTAGCCCCATATCCTCAATCGTCTGAACGAACAAATCGTTGTGTTTGTACATCTCCCTATACTCTCTTACATCTTTCACCCATGTGGCTTGAAGCACGTGTCCCACTTCGAAAGGCATGGTGACTACTACTGGTGCGCCGTTTCTCGGTAGTATGAATGCGTACTCTCTTATGGTGTCTATTTTGTTCTGCATTGATCTGTGTCCTGTGAAGTAAACGTAGTTGTGCTCCTCTGTTATGAAAAGGGCGTCGATATTGTCCTTAGCCATCATGTCTTGGGCTTTTTTCCAACGCGTCACATACTCTTCCTCAGGAAAATCTGCATACAACACCTCTACGTCGCTCATCGTTCCCTTCATCCCATCGCGGGATGATGGCAATATCCAGATAAATGCTTGCGTTGGCCCCAGAGATGAGCTACCAGATCGCAAGATCAACTGGCTCGCCCTTAGCCAACCCGGCGAGGGATTTGGGCTAGTGGTGAGAGGAAGTATTGAAGCTTGGATCATGAAGAGTAATATGTGAGTCACTACCTCAGTGTTGTGACGCGAATGGTTGGTGTGTCGCAACGAAGATAACTAGTGTGAAGCCAGTATTACTATCTGTTCCGATGAAAAATCCGATCGAGTATCACTTGCGAATTCTAGATAGAATCGACTACTTTATGGTAAGCATATCTACTGACGAGGGAATTACTGGGTTTGGATATAGCCCAGTACAATACAACAATCCGTGGAGTTTCTACTACATTCTGGAAAAGAATATGGCAAAGTACTTGACAGGAGAGGACCCTCTAGCGACAGAAAAAACCTGGTACAATTTGTTCAACGAAATCTACAGGGAGCGTAAGGGTACCGCGATCCGTGTCCTATCTGTAATAGACATGGCCTTGTGGGATATCAAGGGAAAGAAGCTAGGCCTTCCCTTGTACAAGCTTCTCGGAGGCTTCCGTGAAGAGGTGCCATGCTACGCATCTGGAGGATACTATGGAAAGGGAAAGACAACACGTGAGTTGGCAGACGAGATGTCTCGCTATAGGGAGCTGGGATTCGACGCTGTCAAGATGAAAATAGGGGTTCAGACTATAGATAAGGACATAGAAAGAGTAAAGACCGTCAGGAAAGCGATCGGATATGACGTGAAACTCATAGTGGACGCAAATAACGCCTATGAAGTGAAAGCAGCAATCAAGATAGGGAGAGAACTCGAGAAACTGGACGTTTATTGGTTTGAAGAACCAATCTGGATTGATGATATGAAAGGTTGTGCACGTGTCGCAAACGCCATTGACGTGCCAATAGCATCCGGCCAATCTGAATACACAAGATATGGATTCAGAGACTTGATAGAATCGAGAGCTGTAGACATCCTTCAACCTGATGTTACAGTCGTCGGCGGAGTTTCCGAATGGTTAAAGGTTGCCGCGATGGCAAGCGCGCATAATACACCTTTAGCACCACATTGGGACGGAAGCGCAGGAACTGTCTGGGACCAAAACGTGCATGCACACCTTGCAGCTGTTGTACCCTCAGTTATGTATGTTGAATTTTTTCGCCCGAGTCCCGATGAATATCCGGAACTGAAAAGGGGTTGCATGACAGTTCCCAGGACTCCCGGGTTAGGAGTCGAACTAGACGAGAAGAAATTGGAAGAATTTCGAATCAACTAGTTAAGTCAACGAAGCTTCATCGTGTTTCGTAACAAGCGATGGGTTTGAAGTACGGTTCTACGATCCGTTTCAAATCTCGTTTGAGAGGATGCCTAGCTACTGTTTGCAAGGCCTTGGTCAGGCCATCAGTAACTAGGAATGTTTCTCCATAAACCTCTCTAGCCTCGAATAGACCTCCTCAAGTACTTCTATCTCAGGCAGTATCAAGGTTCTGAAGTGTCCAGCTCCTTGGGGTCCGAAGAGAGAACCTGGGCTGAAGACTACTCCCTCCTCGTTTAGGAGTTCAGTCAGAAATTGTTCCTCGCTGTCCCAACCCTTCCCTACGGCCTCTATGCGTGGAAATGCGTATAGACTCGCCTTCGGCTTTGTGCATCTTATCCCTTCTATCTCGTTCAACCTTTTGAACGTGAAATCTCTTCTCGCTTCTAACCTCTTTACAAATTCTCTGCTTGCGTCGTACGGTCCTCTGAAAGCTTTGGCTCCCGCCGCAAGCATCACGGTGGACAAAGCCTTTATCCCATATCCATAGGTGCTGGCAACTGTTTCGAGAACACGCCTGAATTCCCCCAGTTTACCTCTTGGGTCGCACATGTGGATGAAGCCAAGACGCCATCCAGGCTTCATGAAGAATTTAGACATACTGTACATTGTAACCACCGGTGTTTCAGGTGACTTGGCAGCAACTGACTTCACTTCGAGTCCGTCATAACTGACCAGCCCGTAGATCTCGTCAGCTATGACCAACAGGTCATGTTCACCCGCAATATCCAGAATGCGCCGTAGAGCCCCATTACTGTAGACCGCGCCGGTAGGGTTGTTGGGATAGACTATGACTATTGCTTTTGTTTTGGTTGATATCTTGGATCGCAAGTCTTCTGTGTCTGGTTCCCAGGCCTCAGATTCATTTGTGAGTGCCCCGACAGCTTTCGCACTATAGTGATGGAGGTAAGATGCTGGTCCCCAGAAGTAGTGAGCTGGCTGAATGCATAACATCTCATCGCCTGGGTCGAGAAGGGTGTAGTGCAGAATGTTCCAAGCGCCAGCCACACCAGGCACCGGGATTATGTCTTCGGGAGAACATTCTATGCCCCTCATGGCTCTCTCAAAGAAGGCTATTGACTGTTTCAACTGCACTATCAGGTCTGTGGTTTCTGAGTAGTGTCCACCCCATCCTTCGCTGGATACCTCACCAAGCATCTGAGTCAGGGCATCATTTGAGTGTCCCCATTCCAATACATCAGCGCCATGAAGCGCGTATACTTTCCGCCCTGACTTACAGAATTTCTCTTTGATATGTTCGAAGCCAATATGCCGCAGGAAATCAGGTTCTGATGAGGTTCCGTGAAGCCTCAGAGCTGCCTTGGTCACCAATTTTCGATCACACCACTAGCACGACCAAGCAGCAAATTTATCTCTTGTGGGGAACTAGCCGGGCATGGAAGAATTCAGATCCAGATCCTTGTCAACTCTGAAGGATGTCGAACAAGCTCTAGCACTTGATCAAAGAGTTGAAGCTTCATGACACGCTTAGTATTCTCGTCAGGATCTTCGAAAATCCCTGATCGGTGAGCGGTTGTTGCTTTCTCAGTGATTTCTTGACAGCAGCAAGTGCATTTTCAGTTTGCTGATTTGTCAGTTCGAAACCTAGCTGACTGGCCTTCCATGCGATCCCTCTGTTTCCAGTCCGTTTTCCTAGAAAGACTTTGAAGTTGTTTCCCACGAAGTCAGGTTGATACGGCAATCCTGCCTTCAGACCGCCCTCGGCCTTAAGTCTTTCTAGGGCTTGAATGGACGTTTCCTTCTCCCAAGCAAAAGCTCTTTGTCCCACTATCGGCTTTAATCCAGATATGCCTATTTTTGTAGCCTTCTCAACAACTCTAGAGAGTTCGCAGAGCCTTCTGTATTCTATTCCAACATCAATATTGTATAGCACTCGCAGTGCGACAGCTATCTCCTCCAGGGATGTTAGACCGCATCTCTCACCTATACCATTCACAGTTGTTGTCACCATGATAGCCCCTGCTGAGAGACCGGCCAAAGCATTCGCTGTTGCCAATCCAAAGTCATTATGGCAATGTGTCCCAATCGGAAGCTCCGTCCATTGTCTTACTTCTCTGATGAGATGTCTGAAGCCTTCTGGACTCGCAATTCCCCAACTGTCGCATAGCCCAATAGCATCTACTTTGGTTTGGTTGCTCAAGACAGTTATGAATTGCTTTAGAAAACTCGGGTCAGCTCGTGGAGCATCCTGGAGATAGAATGCGACGTTCAGGCCATGTTCCTTTGCGTAGGATACTGACTCGATCGCTTGATCAATGATCTTTCTCCTAGACGACATAAGGACCTTTCGAATCCACATGTCACTTGATGGAAGTTCAATGCTTATTCCAGAAAGATCGCATTTCAATGCTAAGTCTAAGTCGGCTCTTGCCGGTTCGACTGTCGCTATGACTTTCGCATTGAGTCCAAGACTGGCAATCTCCCTAACTACCTCTACTTCCTCTGGGAGCGAACATGTTATCAGTCCCACGTTTAGGCAGTGAACATTGATCTCATCCAACATCCTCGCAATGTTCAGTCTCTCATCCCTGCTGAAGAGTACGCCAGGCATCATTTCTCCATCTCCTTGGAGAGTCATGTCGCATATTTCGATTCTCTTTGGAAAGGAGAAGTCTTTCAGTACGTGAGCATCAAAGTTGTACCGGCTCGACACCCATTTAGGTCCGTTCCAAGTCATCCCGATTAGCCTGGGAAACTCTTATTGATTCTAGGAGGACCTTAAGACCTTCGTCTGTACATCCTCTCCTTTTGGAGTCTGCAGATCGCTAGGTCAGTCTGTGAAGAGCATTGTCCAGTCTCGACAGGCATGCCAAGAGTCTATCGCTATGAGGAAAAGTTACGTATCACAAGAGCGCTTGAGGACCTATTATCCTGCAATCATTCTGTCCTTGCTTGGCGCACAGTTTTGCTCATGGTACTATGAGACTAAATATAGCCATTCGGACCCTAACGCCGTTCGCGGCTTCTCGGAAATATGCCGCGTAGGGTGAACTATCGACTTCAGGATAGATTGTGAACCCGTGGATACTACTTCTAGGTAAGTCGTTCATAATTATTAGGTCCTTCTTTGCTCCCTTCAATTTATGCAAGTCTATCCCCTGTTCCTCAATATATTTCATGGCATCGACCCTTTCATGTTCTCCCAATTGGTCGAGCTTCCTACCTCTGTAGCTGCCGGCGCCCGAGACAAAGCACACATCAGCCTCCCTTACAGCATCCTCTAGGCTTACCTTCCTGTAGGTAGCTCTGTTCTTCTTGACATAATCCAGGTATTTGCCAGGAGGCTCTCCACCGTCGGGGCATGCCAGAAGGATTTCAACATGATATCTTGCCAAACCATATAGCCATGCATGAATGGTCCTATCATATCTGATGTCTCCCCTTACTGCGATTTTTAGACCATCTATCCGGCCCTTCTCCCTTCTGATTGTATATATGTCCAGCAAACCTTGCGTGGGATGCTCCATATCCTCTGCGGGTAGTCGATAACCCGCGTTAATGACTGGGACGATCGCTATGTCTGCCGCTATATATGGATAGTAGTTCAACCCTGTTTGGGGGGACCTTATTACCATGACGTCCGAGTAATCGTCAACCATCCTGATAGTGTCCTCGAATGTTTCGCCTCTTGTTGGGTCTCCGTACCTCGAAACCGACGGATCCGCCCAACCGATCACGTTACCACCAAGCCTATGCATGGCCGATTCAAAACTGAGCCTTGTTCGGGTGCTTGATTCGAAGAAGAGGGAGGCCATGATCTTTCCTTTCAAGGTGTCGTAGTGCCCACGAGGATCCAATTCGTCGGCGGTATTGAAGATCAATTCCATCTCATCTCTCGTTAGATCTTTCAGTGACAGAATGTCACGTCCCTTCAAAGAGCCGCTATTCAAGACCGATCGCGTACAAGCCGTGACGGTGAATTCTATTTAAGCGTTATGAGAAGATTCAAAGATCCTCTCCGAGATCCCGCAAAGATATTTCGTGTTGTCAGTTCCTCGCGTTTTCCTCGTGTGCTACATTGATTGGTATGGTTTCATGTCCTTGACTCTGTCCGTGGACTAGATTTCCTAAAGTACGAACTTCTCAATGCCGACATCTCTCTCGGTGACGCCAAGTCTGGCAACTTTGATCTTCCTTTCACCGTGCAAGTCAGCATATTCTTTCTTGGCATAGAGCGCGGCTACGACTCTTCCGATTGCATCGGCTTTCATTATTCCACTTCCGCTCATGCCGGCTGCTACGATTGCCCCTGCCTCCTCGGAAATATGCGGATTGGCATCCAACGTGTTAATGTCGTAAAGGCCTGCCCACATGTTCGTTGGAGCCACGTCCTTGAACTGAGGAAAGTATTTTGAGAGAATCGGATAGATGCTGTACGTGTAGTAGTCACGTTCGGCTTGAGGGTCCTCTTCAAACATGAAAGGCCTCCCTAACTCGTCGGCGCCTCCAATCCAAAAGCCCCTTTCAGTAGGCTCCGGCCTCATCAACACACCGGCTCGGGGCAGGATCGTGAAGGGCATGACGTTATGCTCATTGAAGCCCTTCGTGTTCAGCAACACCTCAATCTTAGGGCTACGCAAAGAGAAAAACTGCCTCTTCTTCGGCTTGATGCGAGCATCAATCCCCACATCGTCCAAGAGCTGATTTGACCAGCGACCCGCTGCCACAACCGTCGTCTCAGCGAGCATCTTGCCGCCATTTGTCTTGACACCTACAATCCTCTTGTCCTGCCAGAGCACAGGCTCGCCCGGAATTCCCAGCTTCGACGTAGGCTCCAATAGAAGAGATTCAACTTTCGTATTGTACTTGACTGATCCTCCGAGCTTCTTGAACTCCTGCTCATAGAAGTTGACGACCAGGTCTGGGCTTACCGTTCCACATTTGACCCCCTGCATGCCCTTGAAGATGTTCCCCAGCCTAAGAACGCCCGCTTCTTCATCGTCTCTTGCAAACCCCACGCTCATCCCTTCGATCATTTCACGTAGGTTCTCCCTATCCCAGATCTTCACCTCAACCCCTTCCCCCCGAACCGACTCCAACAGGCCCTCAAGCCTCTCGAACTCCTCCTCCGTCAGAAGCCAGAGATATCCCACAAAACGCAAGTCAAGGTTGAACCCCAAGTCTCGTTGGACATGACGGTAGAAATCGATGCTAGTGTCAGCGAGCAGGCGATTCGCCTCAGAAGTGAAAACGTTCCTAAAGGCGCCAGCACTTTTCGATGTATCGCCTTGACCAGCTGCAGCCGCCTTGTCTAGGACGACAACTTGGAGATCCGGGTTCTCTGACTTTATGTGATAAGCACAAGAAAGACCGATGACACCAGCCCCGACAACTACCACATCGAACTTTCCATTCTTCTGGGACGCAGTGTTTCTAGACAATCGTCTCACGCGATTACATGAGCAGTTGGTTTACCTAAAGATCTTCCGCTGAACGTTCCTTGCTCTTCATTATGTTCCGCGAGAAAAATCTGGAGATTATGAGCGAACGCCTTCCATGTTAGCAAGTAATGATCCAACCTGATCCGACGAGCCGCATGAATCTCTAAATAAGAGAGGCTCGATCTTGGTGTTCGGTGTTAGGGGGAAATCGTGGTCCGCTTGTCGAAAGAGATGACCTTCCTTGAACACGTCGAAGAGCTCCGTGCCAGGCTAGTAAGAATCATCGCCACAGTCATCGGAATAACGCTGTTCACGTTTCTGTTCGGCATCCAGAAGTTCGAGTACAGAGGTACCATTCTTTACGTGCCATATCCAGACCCCTTCGATAACATTGCTGGCATTCTGATACGGCGAGTTCAAAGTGATATGCTTCCGGAACATGTGAAATTGATTGTCACGTCTCCCGGTCAGGCAATTATCGCTCAGCTTCATGTTTCAATATTCCTCGGGGTCTTACTCGGAATGCCGGTCATAGTACATCAGATAGGCGCGTTCGTTAATCCAGCTCTCTACACACACGAGAAAAGATCAATCATCAGGCTCATTCTACCGTCAGTCATACTGTTTGTTGTCGGCTCCCTCTTCTCCTACGTCTTTGTGACGCCACTCGCAATTGAGTTCCTTTACGTCTATGGAGTCGTGCTTGGAGCTGAGACGTTCATAACTATCGATGACCTGATCTCCTTCGTACTCCTTTTCATGCTTGCAGGAGCTCTTTCATTCCAGCTGCCTACCTTTATGTGGATTGTGACAAGGAGCGGAGTTGTGGACGCGGAATTCTGGCTAAAGAATTTAAGATATGCACTTGTCGCAATAGTAATTTTCGGTGCAGTGATAACACCGGACGGTAGCGGGGTGACGATGTGGCTGATCGCAGCACCGATGATCGCCTTGTACTTGGCTGCATATCTCTTTCTGCGCAGACAACGGCGCTGTTAACTTAAGGTGGATCTTTCTCTGCTTGGATGAGTTCAACCAACTGCAGAATAGGTGATGGGGCTAAAGGATCTGAATGTTTGAAGAGGTTGAAGCTTAGCATGTACCAGTTGAGCCAACCATTCACATGGTCTAGGCGACAACGCTCTTTCAGGCATGGGAGTGAAAAGAACTAAAAGAACTCATACCTAGAAGGCGTGAGAGAACTCCTCCTTGACTTAACAGAGCCGTCGCGCATGCTTAATCTCAAGAACTGGTTGCAATGCACCCTAACGATTTGTAATTTCGTTCAGTTTCTCATATGTCTCGTCCGATATTTTGATTTCGGGCATCCGACAGATTTCATCGATATGTTCTGGCTTCGATGCTCCAATAATAGGAGCCGTTACGATTGGATTCCTCAGTATCCATGCTACAGCCAACTGAAAAGGAGAGAGACCACAGGTCTTCGCTAGAGTTTTGATCTGTTCCAATATTGCGAAGTTCGTTTCGCTTTTCTTCATTTCGAAGTAACGCGCTCGTCGACTGTCTGCCGGCGCGCTTGAATCTCTTGTGTATTTTCCTGTTAGGAAACCAGCCATCAGTGGGCTATAGGTTAGTACGCCCAGTTGCTCTTCCCGGCAGTAGGGAAGTAGATCTCTCTCGATTTCTCTGTGCATCAGGTTATATTGCGGCTGCACAGCGATGAGCCTGTCTAGGCCACGCACTTCACATATTCTGTTGACTTCGGCTATTTGCCAGACAGTGAAATTTGAGCATGCGCTATACAGTACCTTTCCTTGTCGGAGAAGCTCATTCATTGTCCGAAGCGATTCCTCGAGTGGGGTTTCTGGATCTGGGCAGTGTAGGTAGTATATATCAACATAGTCGGTCTTCAACCTCTCTAGGCTGCGCTTGAACTGTGTGAGTATGTGCTTGCGCGAAAGCCCACTTCCATTGGGTCCTTCCCGGACTGGAAAGCCAACTTTTGTAGCCAAAATTATCTCGTCTCTGTAATCCCTCACTACATTTCCGATAATCTCTTCTGATTTTCCATCTGTATACGTGTTTGCAGTATCTATCAGATTTGTTCCAAGATCTATGGCTTTTTTCACTATTTTCTCAGAATTCTCTCTATCGACTGTGCCGCCAAAGTTGTTGCTACCAAGACAGACTTGCGACACATTTATGCCCGATCTCCCAAGACGCTTGTATTTCATTCTCTTTCACATCCTGATGCAAGGAGACAAGCTGTTTGTAGTGCGTCATTATTCCCCGAGTCTTATGAGGGTAGCGCAGAATTCCCTGCAAAGGCTGGACGTTGAACCGCAAGTTTCTTAGGCCCAGACCAAAAATGACTCTCAGCCCAAGGGCAGCCTCTCATCATTGATTGCAATTGTACATGCTCAACCTCAACAAGACAAAGGCGACGCCTCAGCGATGATACATATACTCCGCATGTCGAACATGTTCCCAGGGCGCAGTTAGCTCAATGCGCGCTGACATGGAAACCCATAAATATCGTGCTAAGGTAAGCGCTGAGAAAGGTGCGTGAGCGTACTGAATTTTCCGACAAAAAAATACACTTTTCAGGCTCCTAAAAGAATTATCGCTGGCCCAGAAACCTCAGAAAGCATCGGCCTCGAAGCAAAGCAAATGCATGCCACGCTGGCCCTATTGGTGACAGATGAAACGGTGAGGACACTTGGGTTTGCTGACAGAGTACGAGGACGCCTGAGCGAAGGAGATGTCGAAGTCGACATATATGATGAGGTCGAGGCTGAGCCCAGTCTGGAGTCGATTGAGAGAGCCAGCGAAGCGGGACGAACGAAGAAGTACGACCTGATCGTAGGCTTGGGAGGAGGGAGCTCCCTAGACACGGCCAAGGTCGTCGCCATGATGGCAACCAACTCTGGAGAGGCTAGAAGCTACATAGGCGGAGTCGGCAAGGATCTAGTCAAGAAGCCTACATTGCAGAAGATACTGATGCCAACCACGGCGGGAACCGGAGCCGAGGTTACGAGCCATAGCGTTCTGACAGTCAGTGGCAGCAAGACATCAATTGGAAGCTCTTACATGTTCGCGGATGTCGTTATGGTGGATCCACTTCTCACTATGACCATGCCGCCGAAAATAACTGCTGGAACCGGGATGGATGCACTTTCTCATGCCATCGAGTCCATGATGGCAACTGAATCTAATCCCGCCACGGACAGTCTCGCTTTGGAGGCGATCAGGCTAGTGGCCAATAATCTGCCCCTCGCCCATGCGCAAGGCGACAATCTGGAGGCAAGATGCAATATGAGTTGGGCGGCATTACTGGCAGGGCTGTCTCTCAATGCCCAAGGAACTTATGGACATGGGATGGCGCATCCTGTAGCAACCAGATATCACCTTCACCACGGTACCGCATGTGCGCTTGCCCTGCCATATGTGATGGAGTTCAATCTTCCTGCGTGTACGCTTGGGCTAGCAAGAGTTGCTGAAGCTATGGGGAAAAGGCTCGAAGGGTTGACAACGAAGGAAAAGGCCATGAAAGCCGTAATGGGAGTCAAAGAGCTGATGGTGGACTTGGACATGGTATCTTGCCTTAAAGATATGCAGGTCCCCAGGAGCATGCTGGAAGAATTCGCTAACGAAGTTATTGAGAAATACCAACGCCCCTACAACCCGAGAAAGTTGACGAAAGAATACGCATTGAGGATCTACGAGAAGATGTGGGAAGGTAAGTCAGGATAGGTTGTGAGCGTCAAGATTCCAGCATACAAGGTTCCGCGTTCTTGATTGTTGGAGTTTCCTGAGCACCCAAAGCGATTCGCCGAGTTGGAAATCGCACGATATGTGGAAAAACGTGTTCCTGAGCGTCGGGTCATCCGACCGAGCACCTAGTACTCTGCATCTAGACTAAGACGGGGCCACGACAGCGAATGAGGGTCCGAGTCAGGCTGCATGGTGGTTTGCACATAGATTTGGGCATGAACTCTGAGATGATAGAGCTGACCCCAACTCAAGGCCCAAAGGTTGCTGATATTGTGAGGGAGCTGGGACTGCGTGCCGAAGATGTGTGGCTCGTATCGGTCAACCGAAATAGAGTTTCCAACGATTTCACAGTTCAGAACGGTGACCTTATAGAGATTTTTCCGATTGTTGCAGGAGGATGAGATAAACTCTTGGAGAAACAAGGTATGATCGTTGGTTGATTCTCTTTATGAATGATAAGCACCCCTATCGCGTTGGCTATTGGCAAGAGTCTTCCAGAGATATTCTCCATTTTGACCAGCCTTATATGCGAAATCGAAGTGATCCACGTTAATGTGTTGCATATGGTCGGTGGCTATACAGGCAAGATACTGCGAATAAACCTGTATGACGAGAACCTTTCTCTCGAGAGCCCTAACGAAAGCTTCTACAGGAAGTACTTCGGCGGAAGGGCGTTAATCGGATACTACCTTGTCAAAGAGCTTAGGCCTGGTGTGGACCCATTAGGCCCCGAAAACCTCCTTATCTTTGCGCCAGGCGTACTCACTGGAGCTCCCTTTGCTGGTTCTGGCCGAAATAGTGTTGGGGCTAAGTCACCACTAACTGGGGGCTATGGTGACGCTGAGGTCGGAGGTTTCTGGGGGGCTGAACTCAAGAGAGCCGGTTACGATGCAATAGTAGTGGCGGGCAAGGCAAAAGATCCGACCTATGTTCTTATCAAAGACGACCAAGTGAGGTTCAAGGATGCGAGTCATATATGGGGAAAGACAACGGGTGAAGCCGAGGATATTATCAAGAAGGAGAATTCTGATAGGAATATCCGCATAACTCAAATCGGCCCGGCTGGGGAACGACAAGTCAGATACGCTTGCATTATCAACGACTTAAGTCATGCAGCTGGTAGATGCGGCCTAGGCGCTGTCATGGGCTCAAAGAATCTTAGGGCAATTGCTGTGCGAGGAAGTAGGGACGTGCCAGTGGCTGAACCTGAAAAGGTCAGGGAGATGTCCAGGTGGTTGGCACAGAATTTGGACAAGACCTATCATGTCAGTGGACGGACGACCATCGCGTCACGAGACTTGGGAACCACGGCGGCCGTACCGGGCCTGAACGCTGCTGGCGGTCTGCCCACACGAAACTTCACGCAAGGAACGTTTGAGGATGCTGAATCAATATCAGGTCAGAGGATGAGAGATACCATTCTTCTGGAAAGAGGGACCTGTTTTGCCTGCCCAATCTTCTGCAAGAGAGTAGTCAAAGTTGACGAGCCGTACAAGGTCGATCCGAGATATGGTGGCCCTGAGTATGAGACACTAGCGTCCTTCGGCTCGAATTGCGGGGTTGACGATCTCAAAGCAATTTCGAAAGCCAATGAGATTTGTGCCGCCAATGGATTGGACACAATTTCCACAGGTGTCGCAATATCATTCGCAATAGAGTGCTACTCTAGAGGGTTACTAACATCTAAGGATACTGGTGGAATTGAACTAGCATTCGGAGATGCATCGGCAATGATTGCAGTTTTGAACATGATCGTTGAAAGGAAGGGTCTTGGAAGAGTTCTCGGGGACGGACCTATTTCTGCAGCTAAACAGATAGGGAGAAACTCTGAAAGGTACGCACTCCATGTAAAGGGACAACCACTACCGCTTCACGAACCTAGGCTCAAACCTGGCATGGGAATAGGATACGCAGTTTCAGTGACCGGGGCAGACCATTGTCACAACCTGCATGACACACAGTGCATTCAGGAAGGCCCAGTCTTCATCAGAGACTTCAAACCGTTGGGAATGTTGCAACCAATACCTGCTGATGACCTTGGCCCTGCAAAGATCCGCTACCTTGTGTACCACACAAATTGGCGTCACTTCCAGAATTGTGCAGTAATATGTTATTTCACTCCGCAGACAGCACCCAAAGAGCTGGTTGAGATGACCAATGCGATAACAGGCTGGAATGTCTCCCTATGGGAACTGATGAAGGTCGGAGAGAAAGCTGCAAACTTGGCTCGCGCATTCAACGCAAGAGAGGGATTCACCAGCAAACATGACGGCCTTCCCGATAGATTCTTCACAGAGCCCTTTAGAGAAGGACCGTTAAAGGGCGTCATTCTCGACCGCATGAAGTTCGAGAGAGCAAAGACCATCTACTACGGAATGATGGGGTGGGACAAGAAAACAGGCATTCCCAGCGCTGAGAAACTGCATGAACTCGATCTCAGTTGGGTTGCAGACGAGCTTGGAAAGTACGAAAAGTTGCCATGAACCGTCTCAATAGCAGTTCGACTGCGCGATCGAACTGCTAGCCTTGAAAGGAGCCAATCAAGAGAACAGTGAGTTCTGGACACGAGTGATTTTGGTGCTGACAGCTAAACAATTGCGTTTCCAGTCTTCTTGTCAAATATGTGTATCTTGTCCTTGTTGATCGTTACCCAAACCTTGTCTCCGCGGCCAACTTTGAAATCGAGAGATGAGGCCTTTACCCTAAGCAGGTCTTCACCTATCTTCAAATCCACTAACAACTCCGAGCCCAAGGGCTCGATGACAAAAACCTGTGCCTCAATCTGATCATCCCCTCGGGGCTGAGGACGAATACTGAGATCCTCTGGCCTGACCCCAAGTACCAGCTCGGAGCCTGTGCTCTTCTCCCTTATCACATCTTTTAGTGGAGTGACGTCCAGCGCGAAGGTACTAGTCATGAGCACCCCCTTATCGTCCTTCTCCGTAAAGCTGCAGCCTACGAAATTCATCGGTGGACTTCCGATGAACCCGGCCACGAACTCATTCGACGGGTGGACATACATCTCGTCCGGCGAAGACAGCTGCTGGAGCACGCCTTGATTCATCAAGGCGATCCTGTCAGACATCGTCATTGCCTCGACTTGGTCATGAGTAACGTAGACGGTAGTGACGCCCAAGACCTTTTGCAGGTTCTTTAGCTCGGCCCTCATGTAAACCCTAAGCTTTGCATCCAAGTTACTTAACGGCTCATCCATCAGAAAGGCCTTTGGCTCCCTGATTATCGCTCTTCCCAACGCGACTCTCTGTTGCTGTCCACCGCTGAGTTCCTTAGGCTTACGGTCTAGAAGCGTTTCGATCTTTAGAAGAGACGCTGTTTTCTTGATCTTTTTTTCGATTTCTAGCTTGGCATACTTTCGCATTCTTAGAGGGAAAGCAAGATTGTCATAGACTTTCATATGCGGATACAACGCGTAGTTCTGGAAGACCATTGCCACATCCCTATCCCTAGGGGACACATCGTTGATCAGTCGATCTCCGATGTAGATATTCCCGCTCGTAGGAGTCTCCAGACCTGCTACAAGTCTCATCGTTGTAGTCTTGCCACAACCGGACGGTCCTAGAAGGGTGAGAAATTCCTTGTCCCGAACACGCAGGTTGAGATCTTCGACGGCTACAACCGTGCCAAAATGCTTGGTCAGATGTTCCAGAACAATATCAGCCAATTTGTCAAGACCCATGTATGAAGACTTCAACGGCCTAGAAAAGACTTGCCATCAGAACGCTTCAGAGAACAATGTCTCATATCCTTGGTTCTAGGCTAACACCGATATTCCAGCTGGGTGAGTGCCAGACGGGGTACGATTTGAGGTGCAGGCCGCTTCGGCCCCCTTCCTGGCGAAGCTCGCGAGAGATCGGATTACGGACGGGAGGAGGCTCCATAACCTGTAGCTTCCCTCATGTCAGAATTAATCGGAAACCTTATATTTCTTGCAGTGACACCGCGCGCATCGAGTCGATTTGTCAATGAAGATGTTGCATACTGGAATGACAGTAGATAACCTTGAGGATTCAATTCGATTCTACCAAACTGTGTTTGGAATGGAACTCCTCCGGAAAGTAGAGTCGACTGATAAGAGAGCTGACTGTGCGTTTCTAAGATCCAAGGATGAAAGTAACGAGATCGAGTTGGTCAGTTGGCGCCACAAAAGCCCTGAAGAGAAACCGAAGCTCGATCATATCGGCTTCGCAGTGCCTAGCCTTGATGGCTTTCTGACTGAAGTGGTAAAGTACAAGGGTACGGTACTTCGTGGGCCTCAGTTCTCTCGTGTGTTTGAGACAAGAGCCGCTAGGGTCGCGGATCCGAGCGGAATCGTTCTGGAAATCATAGAAGGATAGGCAAGCCAGCGCTCTGCTTGCTGGGGTCCACAGCACCCCTAGACAAGGTATTGAGGACCGTAACAACCAGTCCACTACGCCAAGTCATGTCTGCTAAGGATGTTCTCGACTCCATTGGAGCTGCTCACAACAGGAGAGACTAGACGAACAACTCGGGAGCACGGTTCTGAGCTATATGGTTTTCTCGAAGTTAGCTAACCCTTGACTGCGCCGGCAATCAGCCCTTTAGTGAGGAATCGCTGAAGTGCAAGGGCCAGTATGACCGATGGAATGACCCCAATGACTCCTCCAGCGTTCGCCAAGCCATACTCAATGTCTTCTCCGAGAACAAATACCCCCATTATCATGGGAAGCTGAACGGCCTTGATGCTCGAAGTAAGTATGAGAGGGACCATGAACTGCCCCCACGCCATCATAAAACAGAATATTCCTGATGAGATCAATCCTGGAACAGCTAGTGGCAGGACGATTCCAACAAGTGTCTGAGTTCTGCTACATCCATCTACACGCGCAGCCTCCTCCAATTCAAGAGGAATCGTCGCGATGAACCCCATCAAGAGCCAGACTGCATACGGAACGCACATTGCCGTATAGGCTAACACCAACCCGAAGTTTGTGTCAAGCAACCCGATCTCGCGCATGATCAGGTATAGTGGAATAAGTATTGCATACAGCGGAATCATTCTCGTGGCCAGAAGAGAGACGAGAAGAACCTCGCGACCGCGAAACACGAATCGGGCGAAGGCGTATGCTGATGGAAATGCGACAGCGAGTGTTATTGCCATGGTTGACAATCCCGTGATAATACTGTTGACGACGGACGGTAGAAACCATTCCGCGCCTTTGACAAGTGCTCCACTCCCTCCGGGCAAGAAAGAGTGCTGCAGAGGAACATGGAATAGCACAGCCATGTAGTTTTCCAAGACCGGGAAGCTAGGCCACAATTTGCTGGGAAGAGCAACCATCTCACTCTGTGTCATGAAACTTCTCGTGAACATCCAAGCAAAGGGAGACAGGATGTAGATCAATATAGCAAGAGCTGCACAATATACTGCGATTCTACGACCGAATGCTGAGATCTTCACCGCTTACCAAAAACCTCCTTGAAGAATACCCGAAAATAAACATATGCGATTACCACACAGATCAGTCCCAAGAAGATTGTGATTACTGATCCGTGGCCGAAATCGTATCCTCCCCACGCTGTCACGTAAAAGAGCCACGAAAGCACCTTAGTCGCATCTCCTGGTCCACCATGTGTAAGCCCGTATACAGTGTCGAAGACTCTAATGGCCCATACAGTCTGGAAGAGAACTGCAATCCAGAGTGGGATCCTTATCAAAGGCAGAGTCACGTGTCGGAACCGACCCCACACACCCGCACCGTCAACCTTGGCTGCATCGTAGTGTTCCAGAGGAACCGTTGAGATTGCTGCCAATAATACAATTACACAGAACGGCATTTCCCTATACGCATTGACATATACTACAGACAACATCGCGTATTCTGTCACCCAAGCAACTGGCTTGTCGACAAGGTGTAGAATATCCATGAAGAGCCAGTTAAGTGCACCGAACGCTTGGGGATGCAATACCCACTTCCACATGAGCGTATTCGCAATAGGCGGGATTGCCCATGGAACCAAGACCAAAGCTCTCAGCACCGATCTACCTTTGAACGCCTCATTCAACACGAGAGCCATCGCCAAACCACCTACAACTGTGACAGCAACAGAAGCTACAGTGAAAAACAATGTTCGAAGGAAACTGTTCCAAAAATCTATGCCTCGTAGAACTTCAACGTAATTGGCTAAGCCTGCGAATTCTGATTTCGGCGGCAGCAGAGTCCATCTGTGAAGGCTTACGTAGAGCATGAAGAGAATAGGGTAAACTATCATAAAAGCTACGATAAAGAAAGAGGGGATGTTGAGAAGGTAGGCGTAAGTCTGGGCGCTTACCTCCCGTCTGTGCAAGGCGGGCAACTCGGCTCAGCCTGTCTTCCTGATGTCTTTAAGGCCAGATGCGATCGCGTCTAACGCCTGACGTGTTGTTGCTTGGCCTGTCCAAGACCGTTGAAGCTGGGTACACATTAAATCGAGCCACTTGGCGTTCCACGTTTTAGAGTAGCAAGGATCTATCGTTTCGCTCGCGACACCCATTTCGTACTGTTTCATCAGTCGGTTGACGTTTATCCACTTGCTCATGTCAGCGATTACTTCTGGATCATTGTACATCTCCGGGTATGGTGGATTTCTGCCTATCTCGAAGAGGTACAGCTTCGGCATGTAGTACTTTCCTTCCCAGTCTTTTCCACCAATGAAGCTCAACAACTTCCAAGCCTCATTCTTGTTCTTACAATGCCTTGGCATGCTCCAACCCTCAGTATAGGTCAAAGCGTACGCGGAGCCAGGCCACATCGTGAATGTGGCGTTCAGCTTTTCTGGGACAACTATCTTAGAGGTCTTTGGATCATTGCCAGCTTTGAGGTATCCTGAACGATTGTATATGAAGGCGACAGCCCCGCTGTAGTAAGCTTCTCTAGCCTGAGGCCATAGTGAAGTGAGCGATGCTGGGTGCATGATCTTCCATTCCAAAAGAGACTTCCTTATCCACTCGGCCGCTTGGTAAGCTGGTTCATTCTCGTTAAACAATGGGTTCAAATCCTTGTCCAGTATTGTGCCAGCGCCTTTGCCTATGCTAGCCGTAACGGCAGACCAAGCCCGAGGTGCACCGGAGGAGTCTTTAGCCAGAGGAAAGAAGGCCGGGGCGTCTATTCGTCTTTCTCCCCACCTTCCTTTCTCTTTCAACAGGAGGCATGCATTTGTGAAGTCATCCCATGTCTTGAACAGCTGGTCTTTTCCGACTTCAATCCCGGCGTCAGCAAGCATCTTCTCGTTATAGAAGAGTGAGACGTCGCCGGCGTACCATGGTAAGCCTGTGAGGTTTCCAGCAGGGTCAGCGAATGATTCCCTTATGCTCGGTATCATTT
>Ga0209725_1000432_pt1 | contig 25975 bp, 24 predicted proteins | sample I18A1metaG_FD_184145 | JGI IMG/M metagenome (GOLD analysis project Ga0209725, IMG submission 184145) | Lake sediment bacterial and archeal communities from Gulf of Boni, Indonesia to study Microbial Dark Matter (Phase II) - ​I18A1 metaG... | ecosystem: Environmental > Aquatic > Freshwater > Lake...
CCTCCATCTCTTTGGCCTTCGATCGGAGCCACGTGCTCTCTGCGATGTCAGTCGCATAGTCCGCGAAGTTCTCGACGAAGCTCGCGAGGATCCTGTAGTCGAGGCAGTCTATAGGGCTCGCCCCAAGCTTCTCGGCGATCGCTGGATCCGTGAGAGCGGCCCTGACAACCCTCACTAGAAGGAAGTATAGTCTGTCAACGTCCTCGTCGCGTTCAACAACGGTATGTGATAGCCTCGAGTCGCCACGGACGAATGCTGAAACAGCATCGTTCTGCATCGCCAGCGTGATCAGGTGAAGCCTTCGCAGAATCCGGTCGGGAAACAGCAGGGACGGTTCGATGAGGCATTGTATGACCATCTTCTTTGCGTCCTCTTCCACAATCTCCAGACCTACCAGACTCCTGACCATTCTTCTTACCGTCTCCCTTGTGTCTGAGTTGATGACTTGCTGAGATAGGATTTCGAATACGTCGTATCCGAGCAGATACTTTTCCTCGATCTCTCGCTGCAACAAGGGGCCCGGTGTCAACGTCACCGTTGTGATCTTCCGCTCTTGCTCGCCGTAGGGTTCGGCAAGGATCTTGCCGTCCTTCCGCTCAGAAAAACTGAGGATCGCACCTCTCTCAAGCTTGTTCCTTACGACCCAACCTTTGGGGAGAGTTACAAAGAATGTTCCATCCGACGTTTTCTGGAGTCGACGGAGATCCAAGTCCCCTCAACACCAGTGATTCGTTGCACGATCGCTCAGATTAATGAAGTGATCATGACGGCTTACCGCTCCGTTTAAGATACCGTGACCCGATCTACAGGTTACACGGGCTTCTCGATTCCTCGATAGAAGGCTGCCCGATGCAGATCCACGACGAATTCAAACGAATCGTAGAACGCTTGGTCACTGCAGGGTGGCAGCTCAGCACCGAGGCTTTCGACCTTATCGAAAACTCGGCCCGCCGGCTTGACCATGATAAGCTAGCTGATGAGCTGCTCGCCGCCGCACAGAAGCAAGCCACTGGACGGCGCCTGATCGACCGCGGCATTGTAGAAGAAGCCCTGGAGCGCTTGCTCCCCCGGGCTCAGAGCATCGAGATACCCGAACCCGTCAGAGTCGAGGTTCCACTTGCAGCCGAAATTGAAAGCAGGGTCAAGGTCCTCAAGGATCCTTCGAGTGCGTCGACACTCGGCGGATCGATGCAGGAGTTCAACCTTCACTTCCGAGACAGATTCATGAGATTACGTGAGATCCTGCAGAGAAGGACGGACGCCAGGGACGCAGGCACAATCTCGAACGCCCTCAGCGCCCAGCCGAACCAGAGAGTGAAGCTCATTGCCATGATCATGGACAAGCGTGAACGAGGAAATAGACTGTTTCTTACTGTAGATGATCTGGAAGACACCGCGCATGTTCTGGTCCAAACCGACCGGGACCGGCAACTTTACGACATGGCTAGGAGGGCTCCTCTCGACCAAGTAGTATGCATCGAGGCGGTGAAGAGTCAGGGCAGCCTTCTCGTCGCCGAGAGAATTACACTCCCTGACATCCCCGACAGGAAATCGCGAGGAGCGGATGAGGAGGTCTATGCAGTTCTGCTGTCTGACCTACACGTCGGCAGCAGGAAGTTCGTGGAAGACGCTTTCAGACGAGCAATCCACTGGTTGAACGGGAAGGTGGGAACCAGTCAGCAAGTGTACGTAGCCCGCCGAACCAAGTACGTAATCATCGCCGGAGATCTAGTGGACGGGATAGGCGTGTACCCGCGGCAGGAGGATGAGCTGAGCATTCCGGATATCTACGAGCAGTACAAATTTGCCGCTCAGTTCATTCAGCAAATTCCAGACTACATCGACCTGATCCTCATCCCAGGCAATCATGACGGCGTAAGACAGGCTCTCCCGCAGCCTCCAATCTTGAAAGAGTTCGCTGAGCCCGTGTACGAGGCACGAGCCGTGACCTCTCTCGGAAACCCGTGTGAGGTGGAACTCCACGGAGTGCGTTTCCTATTGCATCACGGCCGAAGCCTCGAGGACATGTTGACGAGCGCTCCAGGGATGAGCTTCACCATGCCGGAGAGGGCAATGGAACTTCAATTGAGATGTAGGCACTTGGCGCCGGAGTATGGCAACCGTACGTCTATCGCGCCATCTCGAGTTGATCATCTCGTGATCGAGGAGGCGCCCGACGTGTTTCAGTCTGGACACATCCACGTGTTCGGGCATGAGAACTACCGGGGAACGCTCATAGTGAACTCTGGCGCTTGGCAGACCCAGACAGACTATCAGCAGCGGCTTGGCTTGGAACCGACGCCGGGCCTACTTCCGGTCGTGAACCTTCAAACGCTCAGACTCAGCGTAACCAATTTCATGTCAACAAGCGGCTAGCTCTCTTCCCGTGACCGCCAACCCTTTTGCCACAATTCCGGCAACGCGAATCGGTTCAGGAACCCTTGACGTGACACAGTACGCTTGGATGATCTTTCTTGCCTTCGGGGCCGGGACGCCGACGGCTTCAAAGTACAGAGGCTGATCCGACGCTTTAGGAGCGAATGCGTGGATCTTGCCCAGTCCGCGTACCAATTGCCACCGCTTCTTCCAGTCTGCAAAGTGCTTCTTGAGCGCGCGTTTGACGGAGGCGTTGTTGGGCTTCTCACGGGATACGATTATGATCGGAATACGGAGCGAAGTGTAAAGCCGCCTGGAATCTACGATGTTGAATCCAGCGAAGGACGCTCCTGAGAGGAAGATTATGGTCGTTCGTGTTCTCGATACGAGACGAAGAATCACGTCAGTTACATCGAGCGCATCTACGTGAAGCGTACCGAGACGCATGTTGTCGACCGTGAGGCCGTTGAACCAGACTCCAACTAGCGAGGCCCGACGATGATGCGGCGGGACCTTCTGATCCTTTGTTGACGGGCCGTCGTCCAAGCCGACAGCCCTAGGCGGTCGAGGCGAGCTTCTGAAGAGACTTCGCCACGTGGCCGAATAATCGTCCGACGAGGATATCCTCCGAATAGGTTTCAACGATTACCCTAGGTGAAACTCCGAGTCTTATCTTCTTGGTTCTGCCGTATCGCCCAAAGCTGACCACCCTCGCGTTGAGAATCCCCATAACGTCCAGCTCGTTCACCAAGCCGCTGACGCGCCGCTGGGTGAGAGCATCCAGCCCGGCGACTGAGCAAAGTTCGTGGTAGACCTCGTAGATGTCGCCAGTGATCACGCCATCAGGGCTGTGATTGGTGGCTAGGTATGCGCACACTAACACGAGCTTTGAGTGTACGGGAAGAGATTTCAAAACCTCGGCCACTCTGTCGTGCTCTATCTTGTGTTGAGCGCGTCTCACATGGTCTTCCTCGATGCTTCGCGCTCCTTCACGTTCCGCTAGCTCTCCCGCCACACGCAACAGATCAAGAGCTCTTCTTGCATCTCCATGCTCGCCTGCCGCAAGGCCTGCACAAAGCCGGAGAGGCGGCTCCAGCAAGACACCGTCAGCAAATGCAAGCTTGGCCCTGTCAAGGAGTATGTCAAACAGTTCGTTTGCGAGATACGGGCGGAAGACCACTTCCTCTTCGCTTAGAGAGCTCAGGACTCGCGGGTCAAGGAACTCTTTGAAGTGGAGGTCGTTTGACACGCCGACCAATCCGATCCAGCTCTGCACAAGCTCCTCGTTGATTCTCGTCAACTCGTACAGCAGAGAATCGTCTTGACGGTTCTTGACCAAGGCATCTATTTCATCCAAAACGACGATGAGGGCCATCCTGTCTGCGTTGAGACCGTTCTTGAACCTGTCAATTACTTCTCCGAGTGCCAGACCTGTAAAGGGGATCTCGACTCCCACGGACCGGCAGAGATCAGCTAGTACTCGGTAGTTGCTGCCAGCCATGCGACAGTTGACGTATGAGACTCGAACGGGAGCTCCGACATCCTCAGCCTTCTTCTTGAGCCTTTCCAAGACAAACTTGGCTACTATTGTCTTGCCGGTTCCAGTCTTTCCGTAGACGAACAGGTTTGATATTTTGGAACCGCTCAGAGCTGGCGCAAGGATGCCGCCTAATCTCTGGATGTGTTCGGCTCGGTGAGGAAGGGTGGTCGGTATGTAGTCATTCCTCAAGACGTCACGGTTCGCGAAGAGTTGGGGTCCGGTGAGGAAGTTCTGAAAGACGCCGTCTAGAACGTCTCCGGACTCCATTTAGTGAGCTACTCCAGTGGTAATGCCTGTGTTTCGACTTGAAGTCGTAATAATGGTGGTTGTCGAAAGAAAGAGACTGGGCGCAACAGGAAAGTGGAGTGATAATTACAGAGATGAAGGCAGCGAACAAATTGAGAGGGGACCCCGGGACCCGTGGGTTTCTCGTGCAGATATTAGTGAGCGGAGGGAGGTGGGAGAGGATGAGAAAGAAAGCTCGCGTGATAGTAATGTCGGGCTTTCTGCATAAGGCGCGTGCTACGGAATATTGTACCGGTAGCATTAGTCCGACCTTTTTCAGGGTTGAGTTGACCATGACAGACAACCTTGCCCTCCAGTGGAAGCGGAGGGGTTAGGGAGTCTGGGCGGGGTCTGTGAAGCTGGGCGAATGGCACCCGGTCTGGTGATGCGGCGGAGTCGAAAAAGGCTTTTGGACAAGGATTTACCTCACATTTTGTGAACCCTCCTGGACCCCTACGTTTCCTCTGGACCGCACAAGTTTTCCTCTCCGGTCTACGGCGTCTGAGCGGCGTCCGAGGACTACTGTCCCTTTATGTGCAGGAAGCTCACACTGTGGGCGAAGTGTGTGAAAGCTTGGGAGTGAAGCGAGTCAGGGTCGATTTCTATGACGAAACGGGTTGCCGCCACACGGTCTCCGTTGAGGGTCCGCTAACGCGCGACAAGATAGGGAGGATCCTTGACTACGCAGAGTTGATGGGCGGACTTCAATCTCAACCCCCGTTCGCTTCGTCAACCGGATATGGCCGCACCAAGCTTGACCGCGTTCGCGACCTTGTACTAAACAAACTACGTCACAACATTTTTTCTTCAGACGATGTCAGGACTCTGTACCACGAATTCTACGCCGAGCCGATACCTCTAACAACTGTTGCGACCTACCTCTCCAGGCTTGTTGACAGAGGCCTTATGCGTCGTTCAGGCTCCTCTGGACGCTGGCGTTACTGTCTGGCCGAGGAGGCTCCTAATCCGACGACGCAGTAGCCTGCTGCTCCACGCTCCGCGCTAGTACGTCTCTTACTCTGTCGTTTAGGTCGTACTGGTAAGGCTGGCGATCTGTTTCTCTCTCGACGAAGCCTTGCTCGAACAGGGACTTCATCAATCGTGCTGTGTGCTCGCGCGACTTCGTCATGAGCCGCCCAATTTCAGGAGCGGCTTTCGCGCCGCTGACCAGAAGTGCAAGAACGCTTCTCTCCGTCGGGGACAAGCGTCCGAGCGTGTCCTCAGTCACAACGCCAACCGGAACGACGCGACTCCCAGTGTTCGTCTCTTGCGAGCGCGCGAGTCGGTCGACCTGAATCCGCATCTCTTGGAATTGTCGTTCCACATTGTTGACGTTCTTCTGGAGCCTGTCGACTTTCTCAACGAACCGTTTCACATTTCCGGTCCAGTCTTGCATGTACTCAACTAACCGTTCCTTGTCTGCGGTCTGTGCTTCGTTCCTGACTCGCGTTTGGTTTGCGTTCAGGATCTGCACCTGGTCTGACAGCGCCTTCGTCAGCATCTCGTTCTGCTGCATACGGGTCGAGAGCGAGCACACCATCGCTGAGAGTAGCTGCCTGGCCTCACGATAGCTCATACGTGATAGGTCCAGTCTTCGGAGCACGACGCCGCCAACTAACGCTCCGAAACCGGCCCAAACGGCCGCGAGCAGCCAGAAATAGTCCAAGGTAATCCTTGCCGCCCAAGTATTCGCCTCATCCACTTTTATGTCTTGAATACTTCGGCTTTGTCAATCTGAGCCTGTTGCGCGGCGTGATTTGGCTGTGACGCGACACGCGTAGCGTGGATGTGATACGTCCTGATGCTTGACGCCCAGTACCTGTCTGTCGTCTCCACCGCACGTACGGCTTTGGCGAAGCGTGGCTGCCCCTTGAGCGGGGAGGAAGGCGCATCCGTGTGACGCGTGTGACGTCACAGTAGGTCAGCTTGAAGTGAAAACGTGATCTTGAGAGACATCCTTGGATGCTTTGTCACGTGACGCCACGCTGACGTTTGAAGCACGTCATCTTTGCAAGCTCTCCGACAGTCTCTTGCAGCGCATCCTCCAACACCTTCGTGGCGTTGTACGCTTCGGAATCCCGCTTTCGGCCAGTTTCACGCCTAGCATCAAGGAAAGTCTTCATTTCATCGCCTACGCGGAGGAAAGGCTCCAATTTAGGGCTATCGAACAGACCGAAGTACGCGAGCAAGAAAACCGTGTATATTGATCTGATGACGTTTCGACGCGCCTGAGACAGCGATCTGTTGAATGCGCCCTTGCTCACACGCCTCCGGCCTGATCGAGGTTGAACCCCCCCACGCCTGAGGGGTGTCTGACTGGCGGGCCAAAGCACGTCTATAACCAGTGTCGCAAACTGAACTTCCGTCAGATGACTGTTCGCTTGCAGAGTCTTGGCAAGCGGATCATCTCTCAACCTAGCAAGCGACCAGTCGATGGGAGACTGAACGTGTTCTGTGCTCATTCTGGAGACTTCTCCAAGGGATACAGTTTCGTATCCCACGCAACCTGCTCATCCCGACCTGATAACTGTTGCCAGACTTGATCGCTAACCCTAGAACGTTGAAATAAGCGGCGTATCACCCATGGGCGGCGTGAGAACAGTATGGGTCGTCGACGCCGGCGCGTCATCAGAATCGTGAAGAAAAAACTACCCACGGTCTTCACCTGTCCCGTCTGCAGTGAAGAAGCCGTGAAGGTCACGTTGCCTAAGGGTGCAGGCACGGCCCTCGTCCAGTGCGCCGCGTGCGGAGCCAAGGACGAGTTCGAAGTATCGCGCGGCACCGAGATGGTCGATGTCTACTGCAGGTTCACAGACAAGTTCTACGGGAGCGGGAAGACCCAGCCTGCAAGTCAGCTGAGTACAGGGCAAACTAGTTAGTGTCAAAGTCTTCCCGAGTTCCGACGCGACGTGGAAGTTGTTGCGGGTAGGATTAAATGCGTTCACCGTGTGATCCATTCTGATCTCTAGTTGAAAGTCGGGAGCCTTGAAGTAACGAGCGCCCAGCCCGATGTTCTCTCGGTCCAGTTCGATCAACTCTATGAGATAGCAAGGCTCGCCCGTTCGAAGGGCTTCGATCCGTCACTCGAACCAGAATGCAATGTGGCAAGGGATGTCGCCGAAAGGGTCGAGAAATCGGTAGGTCCCTCCGGCATAGCGAAAAGAATCCGAGAACTCTCTTCCGTGATTCCGCGCGAGGAAGTCGCGATCAAGGTTGCCGAGGAGATAGCGCTCGCGCGTTTTGCGTCCGAGGGAGAAAGTGCAGCCGAGCAGGCGATACGCACCGCTGCAGCGATCCTAGACGAAGGCGTGACAGCGGCGCCGCTCCAAGGCATCAACACGGTCAAAGTGAAGAATAACCCCGACAAGACCAAGTATCTTGCGCTCTACTTCGCCGGCCCAATCAGGTCAGCCGGCGGAACCGAGATGGGCCTTAACGTTGTGGTCGCTGACTACGTCCGTCAGATCGTCGGACTTGGCAGATACAAAGCCACAGAACTCGACGCTAAACGATTCGTAGAGGAGCTGAGGCTGTACGAGCGTGAGGTCGCTAGGTTTCAGTACAAGGTTGCCGACGAGGAGCTCTTCAACGTAATAATGAAGTTACCAGTCGAGATTACTGGAGTAGAGACGGACCCCGTTGAGGTCGCGTCATACAGAAACGTGCCCAGAGTTGAGACGAATCGTGTCAGAGGCGGGGCCCTAAGAGTTGTCAATGATGGGCTAGTAGGTCGCAGCCAGAAGGTCCTAAAAATCGTCGAGCGACTCGCCCTCCCCGGATGGGACTGGCTAAGGAATCTTCGGCAGCCGTCTCCTGAGGCTGAGGAGGTCAAAGAATTGATGTTCATGGAGGACATAGTCGCGGGGCGGCCTATCTTTTCTCTTCCTGGAGTCCCTGGCGGGTTCAGGCTTCGCTACGGCCGGACCCGTGCTACGGGGATGGCCGCAGTCGGAATGCATCCGGCCACGATGGTAGTTCTCGATGATTTCGCAGCGACAGGGACCCAGCTGAGAGTAGAAAGACCTGGGAAGGCAGGCATCATCACGCCGGTCGACACCATAGAGCCCCCGATAGTGAAACTCAACGACGGGTCAGTCGTTAGGCTCGAGAGCGTTGAACGCGCAAGGAAAGTCCAGAAGGCGATTGAATCCGTGCTCTTCCTCGGAGACTTGCTCGTCTCGTTTGGCGAGTTCCTAGAGAACAACAGACCCCTTGCCGCTTCAGGATTCACTGAAGAATGGTGGGCGCAGCTGCTCAAGACCCGAATTGCGCTCCGGTTTAACACACTATCAGACGTCGAGAAGGCCTGCGGCGTGTCCCAAAGCATGCTCATGTCATTCATGCAGAATCCCCTCCGATCGTTTCCGTCGCCTCGCGAGAGCCTACTGCTCTCGCAGAGGCTAGGTGTTCCTTTGCATCCGCGTCACACCTGGTTCTGGGAGAGACTATCCGCGGAAGACTGGGCCTTCCTCAGGAACGCAGCGGCTATCCGTCCGAGCGGCCCCGGGCTCACACCTGACAGTATTGTCATGCCCGCTGAGCCCAGAGTGAAAGCGCTTCTCGAGACTTTGTGCATTCCTCACGTCGTCCAAGATGGCGCGATCTACTTTGGAGAAGAAGCAGAGATCCTAGCAACCTGCCTTGGCGTCGGTCAACCAGCGCCACCGCATTCCGGAGCTAATGGGTTGGAAGCTGTAGAAGGAGCGGCGGGTTTTCCCGTCTTTTCTCGAGCTGGAACCTTCATTGGAGCGAGGATGGGGAGACCCGAGAAGGCCAAGAGGAGAGAGATGCGGCCGATGGTACATTGTCTTTTTCCCGTGGGGCTTGCAGGAGGCCCAAGACGAAACATCGTGGAAGCCGTCAACTCAAGGAGTATCGTCGAGGTAGAGCTCGCTAGGCGTCGATGCGCAAGCTGTAGGGAGCTTACTCACCAGACCGCGTGCCCAAAGTGTGGAAACAGAACAGAAATCGAGCCGGTCTGCCCCAGGTGCGAAAGAGTAGTTCCACAAGGTACTTGTCCCGCATGCAAGACCCGATGTCTCTCATACGCTAGAACAACACTCTCTTTGAGCGATGTTTGGGCGGCAGCTTCTAAGAGACTTCAGCTGACAGAACAACCTGACGTCGTCAAGGGCGTCAAGGGTCTCACCAGTGCGTCTAGATGCGCGGAGAGGCTGGAGAAGGGTATCCTCCGAGCGAGGCACGACCTTTCCATGTTCAAGGACGGCACCGTAAGGTTTGACGCAACGAACGCCCCGCTCACTCACTTCAAGCCCGCCGAAATCGGCTTAACAGTAGAAAGACTTCAGGACCTAGGCTATGATCTCGATATGAATGGGAATCCTCTCGAGCATTCAGACCAGATCGTTGCGATGGAACCTCAGGACATCGTCGTCAACGAGTTGTGCGGAGACTACTTGGTGAGAGTCGCGAAGTTCATCGACGACCTGCTAACGAGATTCTATGGGCTCCCATCCTTCTATAATGCGAAGTCTCGTGACGACCTAATCGGACACCTTGTCGTGGGCCTCTCGCCTCACACGTCTGTCGGTGTGATCGGCAGGATAGTCGGGTTCACCAAGGCTCGGGTGTGCTTCGCTCATCCATTCTGGCACGCGTCAAAGCGTAGAGACTGCGACGGCGATGAGGACTCCGTTACGCTGGCGCTCGATGTCTTGCTGAACTTCTCAAGGTCGTTTCTGCCCTCACGCATTGGCGGGATTATGGATGCCCCCCTTCTTCTGACGGTTGAGATGAACCCCACAGAGGTCGCTCGGCAAGCGTTCAATCTTGAGGTCGTAGACAGGCTTCCGGTCAGGTTTTTCGAAGAGGCATCTAGGAACGCGGATCCCAAAGCCCTCACCGACCTGATCGAAGTTGCTGCGCATCGACTGGGAACCGACCAAGTCCTTCAGCAAATCGGCTTCACTCATGAGATTGGTGACATCAATGTCGGGACTCACGAAAGCGCGTACACACAGCTACCAACGATGATAGACAAGATGACTGCGCAACTGAACCTAGCGGAGAAAATTCGGGCGGTTGTAGCGGCAGACGTGGCTAGGCGAGTGCTCTCAACGCATCTAATGAGAGACCTGATCGGAAACCTGAGGGCTTTCTCAACTCAGCGTATGCGTTGCATTAAATGCAACGCGAAGTTTCGCCGCCCTCCGTTGAGAGGAGTCTGTCCGAAGTGCGGAGGAAAGATCACCATGACAGTATACAGGGGGACGATTGAGAAGTATCTCGACTTGGCTCGCGATCTCGTTCGACGCTACGATCTCGGAACCTACAACGCACAGAGGCTGCTTCTTCTTCAGGAGGAGCTCAAGTCACTATTCCACGAAGAGAGCGAAGAGAAGAAACAGCCAGCTCTAGCGGATTTCATGTGAGCATCGTGGTGGATAATGACGACGACCGAGATGCATCCAAAGGCGTACTTGACCACGAAACGAAACGTGAAAGCAGGGCTGAGAGCTCGCTCAAAGATCCTATTCGTCTTGGAGGAAGGGAAGAGAGCCGCTCCCGACCTCTCGAAACGCAGCGGCCTCAGTTACGCCTGCGTCACATACCACCTCAGGTCGATGACAAAGGAGCGTCTTGTAGAGCGATCGAGGCAGCGACCGTACTTTTGGACGGTTACCAAGTTCGGCCAACAACGGTTGAGTCCGTAACAAGGCGAAGCGTCGGCGTCTTCGCATCTGGAGATAGCTACCTGTAATAGGAGGCTACCGAGATTCTTACCACGATTATTGCTGGAGGCCTGAACGTGGCCACCACTCTGAGAGTGTACGAGCAGCCGGTACTCAGCAGTCCAGTGATGATCGCAGGCCTTCCAGGAATCGGATCAGTCGCATGGCTCGCCGTAGACCATCTAGTGAGAGAACTCAAAGCGGAGCTATTTGCCGAGTTATACTCTCCCTCATTCTCTCCTAAAGTCTGGTTAGCAGAGGACGGAACAGTTAAGCTTGTGAAAGGGGACTTCCACTTCACGAAGAGCAAAGCAACCGGAGATCTTGTACTCTTCACCGCCAGCGAGCAACCGCACTCGCCTGAGGGCCAGTACGAGCTGGCAGACCGAGTTCTCGAATTCGCCGAAAAACTATCCGTCAAGAGACTCATCACGATGGGCGGAATGGCCACGGATCGATTCACAGACACGCCGAAAGTCTACGGCGGAAGCACAGACCTAACGCTCATGGGTGAACTTGAGAAACACGGTGTTCTGAAGCTTGTAGGTGGGTCCATAACGGGAACCAACGGGTTGCTCTTCGGTTTGGCCAAGCCTAGGAACATCCAGGCGATCTGTCTGCTCGCGGAGACTCCGGGTTACCTGTCCTTTGACGCGGGCGCGGCGCGCGCCGTACTGGAAGTCATCTCCAAAATGGTCGGCTTTCAGGTCGATACGTCACATCTTGAAAAGCGGGCAAAGGAGAACAAGGACGCGGTCGACCGAGCCAAGGAGGCCGGCAAAGGATGGGGCCGAACCGAGGCTCGTGGACCGGCCTCCGACCGAGAACTCTCCTACGTGAGTTGAGGATCGGAAAGCGATTGAGCCCACAGGTAACGAAGCAGCGTTCTTAGCAAAGATATCATAAATGGCATCTTCCTCCTATTCAGGATCGAGAGAGATGCTTCCAGAAGAGGATTTGAGATCCGCGTCCGCGACGTTCAACGCGCTAGGCAGCGTTGTAAGGCTGAGAATTCTGAAGATGCTCATCGAGACGAAGAAGCCGCTTCACATAAAGGCCGTGGCCCGTAACCTCAACATGGACTACGCAGCCGTGTACAGGCACGTCCACGTTCTGAGAACGGCCAGACTGCTAGAGGTCTTTGAGGTAGGAAGGTCTCGAGTTCTCACGCCGCGAAAACCAGATCTGATCAGTGAACTGGTCCATAGGACGAAAGAGGTCTCGGCCTAGTTAGTCTGCAGGCTCCGGAAAGTAGTTGTCCGGACATAGTGGGCCAGAAAAGCTCTGAAACCACTGTGGCCAGCTATGGCGCTGGTGAACACGCTCATCACCACAATTTCGAACCACGCTTTCGTGAGAATAGGCACCAAGAAAGCTGACAGAACCGCTTGGTTCGGCATGAAAACCGGGATGAATACTGTGAAGAGCACATAGATCCACGCGGCCTCAGGCACGAACCCAAGCAATACTATCGGGATTAGGAGAGCCGTTCGGCTGTGTGAAGACCTCACTATTCGGGTGAGTACTCCAACAGAGAACCCGCTGATCGCTTTTCCGATGCTCGTGCCGAACCCCAGTATGCCCAGTTGGCCTCCCATGAATCCGAAGAAGGCTGAGGGGAGGATGCCGGCCAGAAACCCGGTCAACCCGCCTACTACGGGACCCCCGAAAACTGCCGCGATGAATACCGGAAGGGAGGAGAAGTCCAGCGCAACTTGGCGGACCATCGTGGGCGCGATTGTGATCGCGGCCAAAACATTGCCGACCGCGCCCATCGAGAGGGCGAACGTCAGATCTTTGACTGAGAGAGTCAAAGTCGTGGCCTAGCCTGCTGTAAACGCGCCTACTGCTATAAGAGCTGTCGTGCATGTTATCAATAATTGTGAATGACGACATTATATGACTGCGTTTCAGTCATGTATTGAACGCCGAACAGTTAGACTATAGAGGATCGTACCAAGCCATAACTTCCAGGGTTCTTGGATTGCATGTCGTCCTGCTCGCGGGCGGCGTGGGAGGAGCGAGGTTTCTGCAAGGGCTCGCAAAGATTGTGGCCCCCAGAGACTTGTCATGCGTGGTCAACACAGGTGATGATATTGTTCTACATGGACTGCACATCTCACCCGACTTGGACACAATCACCTACACCCTCGCTGACATAGTTGACAACGAAAAAGGATGGGGCGTCTATCAAGACACTTTCAACTGCTTTCAAGCGCTCAGGAACCTGGGATCCGACGAATGGTTCAGGCTCGGAGACAGGGACCTTGCAACACACCTCTACAGATCAGAGCTACTGAGAAGCGGGCTCTCTCTTTCAGAAGTCACGGCTGATCTCTGCAAACGCCTTGGAGTCATATCCCGAGTTTCTCCAATGACGAATGACAACTTCGAGACTTGGGTTCAAACGGACGCTGGCTGGATGCATTTCCAGGAGTACTATGTGCGGAGAGCTTGTAGAGACGACGTGAGAGGTATCCAGTTCCGCGGCGCCGATAGAGCGCAGCCTGCTTCCGGAGTCTTGGAAGCGCTAGCTGACGCGGACAAGGTTATCGTCGCTCCTAGCAATCCCGTTGTCAGCATAGGAACAATCCTCGCCGTCCCGGGGATTAGAGAAACGCTACAACGCAGGAAAAGGCCGGTCATCGCAATCAGCCCAATCGTAGCTGGCGCGCCTCTGAAAGGTCCGGCTGACAAATTCATGCGGCATCGCGGCGTGGAAGTTTCACCGAGAGGGGTGGCTCAACTCTACCGAGACTTTCTCGATTTACTAATCCTAGACCATGCAGACAAGGAATTGATCGACGACATTGCCTCGATGGGAATTGAGGCAGTCGCGACAAACACGATTATGACAACAATCGAGGACAAGATCCGGCTCGCAGAAACAGCGCTTGAAGACCGGCGCCGGTGAGGATTCCTGCATTGCGGGATAAAATCACACGAGGTTGGTGCGGCCTGTCGACCTATGCAATAGTTCCGGTTCGCGTGTTGTCCGCAGCGAAGACACGCCTTGCCCGCGTACTCAACCAGAAACAGCGCGCGGCGCTTAGTCTGGCTATGTTGTCGGATGTCTTGGACGCTCTACGCCGAACGAAAGAGGTTGGCAGCATCGTGCTCGTCACGCGCGACATCAACGCAGCTCGTTTAGGAATAGCAAAACGTGCCCGCGTTCTCTCAGAAGGTCGCCCTCACGGCTTGAATCCGGCGCTTAGGACCGGCATTCGGTTTGCCGAGCGTGAAGGGGCTAAGCGGGTGCTGATAGTCCCTGCCGACGTTCCTCTAGCAAAACCCGAGGATTTCAGGAGAATACTCAGAGCGGGACGCAAGACGAGCGCGCTCATCGTTCCTTCATACGACCGCGGAGGAACCAATGCTTTACTTCTACGCCCACCGAGCATAATGCCAATCTCTTACGGGAGGAACAGTTTCAAACGACATTGCAGGTTGGCTCGAAAGAAAGGCCTGAGGCCCCGAATCTTGAAGGCGCGATCGCTGGAGCTCGATGTAGACACCCCCTTTGACTTGAGGCGCATTCGTCTAGCGGCTGGCAACACCAGATCCCAGAAGTTGCTCAGAAGAGGCTTGGGATACTGAACTCGAACGGATCCTTCTTTCGGTAGACTATGTCAACGCGAGACCGTTTTGGACAAGGAAATCTCTAGCGGATTTATCGTGTTCGCTAATCCATTCAGTAGCTTGCGTTTTCCACTTCAAGTGCTCTGTGTAAGTGGTTTCGCGCCGCGAGTACTTTTGATAGTATCCCTCTCGCTTCATTGCTTCATCCGCGAGTGTGAGGTAGTTGTCAATCTCTTCTGTCGTGATTTCCCTGTACTTGTTCCTATGAACTATGGTTGCAAGGGGCCATCTCGGCCTGAGCGGAGGCGACTCTTCAGGATAGCCAATGCAAAGGCCGAGCAGCGGTATTACTCCCTGAGGGAAATCCAGCACTTCGGAGACATCCTTCATCGCGTAGAAGACCGCTCCCACGAAGCAGCTCCCCAACCCCATCAGGAGGGCGGCCGTGGCCATGTTCTGAGCAACCATGCTGGCCTCAACTATCGAGAAGAGCTTGGCGTACAGGCCCTCGCCGTGTTTCAGATGATAGTCATGTCCGAGGTGGTCAAGTATCATACGAAACCTGCGGATGTCAACACAGACTAGGATGAAGACGGGTGCTTTCGCAATGAACCTCTGTCGAGTTGCCTCGCCGATCTTGGAGAGCTTCTCAGCGTCGTCCACGATGATTAGAGTGTAGGCTTGGAAACCGCCTGGACCGGGGGCCCTCTGGCCCGCGAGGAGGATCCTGTTTAAGGCGTCTTCTGCAACGGCATCCCTTCTAAATCGTCTGATGCTCGTTCTCTTCAGCATCATTTCAACAGCAGTGCTCAATGTATGTCGCCTACAGTAGCATTGCATTTGGTAACAAATCCTTCTGCCCCTCGCACTTCTACGTGGTCTCAAGCGTGTCCTGCGCGTGGTACTGCTCGGGCAGGTTCGGTTTACCAAGCACTTTGGGCACAGTGGCGTGGGCGCTTTGCAGATCTCGCGCCCGAACCGAATGAGGGAAAGATGCATCCTTATCCTGCGCTTGGTTGGAACGAGTCTTTCGAGGGCCAGCCTCGTCTCTTCGTACCCAGCATTCCTTCGAACCACCCCCAGCCTTTTGCTGGCTCTCATTACATGCGTATCGACTGGGATGGTCGGGTGATTTGCCACGAAAGCGAGGAGAACGTCTGCCGTCTTGTAGCCGACGCCAGGTAACTCCGTCAGGATCGATCTAGCTTCGATGGGCTTCTTCTCTAGGATCGAATCCAAGTCACCGCCGAACCGATCAAGAATAATCTTTGAGACCTCTTTGATCCTAGGCGCCTTGACCCTGTACAGGCCCGCGGGTCTGATGCACTCGATGAGGTCATGGATCGGAGCCTGCGAGAGGGCTTTCGGTGTGATCTCAAATCGACTCTTGAGTCTGCTCATCGCCTTATCCCGGTTCAAGTCGTTAGTGTTCTGCGACAGGATGGTTCCGACAAGCGTCTCGAACGATGTTGCGGATCCTGCCCAGCTTCGCACTGGATACCGACGCAAGATCTTTCCGAGCATATGTCTCTGTGAAGCGAGCCATGGGCGTCTCATTCGCGTGCAGCATCCCCGTCTCTGAGACCGAGGCTTGCCTGCCCTTTCAAGTCTTGCTGGCGCGTTACAAGTCTCCGCTAAGACACGTCATGAAGGCATCTTGAGGGACCGTCACTAGGTTAGAAAAGCAGTGCGCACAAACACAGGCTGTCGCCACGCGAGCGGAACTGCTCACAATCGGCTCAGTCTTCTACCTCACTGAGCTAGCTACTTCCTTGAGTACGCCCTCGAAGACATCGAGGCCGGCGTCTAATAGCTCACGGGTGATCACTAACGGTGGTACGAACCGCATTGTGGATTTACCTGCGGTTATTATGGCAAGTCCTCTCTTGAAGCATTTCATCATGATCTCCTGCGCGAGTTCAGGCCCGGCTTGCCTCGTGTCGGGGTCCTTGACGATCTCGGCACCTACCATGAGTCCTTTGCCGCGTACGTCTCCAAGTATCCGATACTTGCTTTGCATCTCTTTGAGTCGATTCAGCAGGTGCGTTCCCTGCTTGGTTGCGTTTTCGAGCAATCGCTCCTCTCTGATGGTTTCAATCACGGCGAGGCCAGCCGCGCAGCCGACCGGGTTTCCCCCAAACGTCGTGGCGTGCGATCCGCCTTCCCAGTCCATTACTTCATCTTTACTGACGAGCGCTCCAATGGGAAGGCCGGAACCGATGGCTTTCGCCACGCACACAGCCTCCGGAACGACATTGAAGTGCTCAATTGCAAACCATTTTCCAGTTCGTCCAACCCCCGACTGAATCTCATCGTCAATCATGACTAGGTTATACTTGTCCAGGATCTTTCGTAATCGGGTGAAATAGTCGTCCGGCGGGACTACGTACCCTCCCTCTCCTTGTATGGCTTCCACAAACATCGCAGCAACGTCTTCAGGCGGGACGTATTTGCTTAGCACTTCTTCATCGATGAAGTCCACGCACCAGAGATGGCATTCAGGGTACGAAAGATGGAACGGGCAGCGGTAGCAGTAGGGATACGGGACATGCGTCACCCCTGGAACGAGTGGAAAGAAATGTCTGCGCTGGACAGGCTTGCTCGCGGTCAAGCTCATAGCGCCCTGCGTTCGTCCGTGAAACGCCCCAGTATAGGCGAGGAAGAGGCTGTTACGCGTGTGCCACTTAACCATCTTCATGGCTGCCTCGACGGCCTCGGCGCCGCTGTTGGACAAGAAGACTCTCTTCGGGAATGTGCCAGGCGTGATCTTGGTAAGCTCTATGCTGAGGTCCACTATGGCCTGATAGTAGAAATCCGTATACGAGTAGTGAATCAACTTCTTTGTCTGCTCATTGATTGCGCTGACAACTCTTGGGTGACAATGGCCCACGTTGAGAACAGCTAAACCGGAGTTGAAGTCAATGTATTCGTTACCGTCCACGTCTCTGACAATACATCCTGAGCCCGATTCCGCGGCGAGCGGGTACCATCTCACCATCGACTTTGAGATGTAGGATTCATCGGCGCGGATGAGTTCGCGCGCTTTGGGCCCGGGCGGCGTCACCACGATCTTCGGATACGTCGCTTTCCCGCTCATCCAAGTTTCACCAACAGGCGGGATGCTACGCCTGTCGGGTCAAAAAGCGTTTGGGAAGCTCGTAGGATTGCAGGTTCGATGCTGCTACTTTCCGAGCAGGATCTCTATCGTTGAAATGGTTCCGCGTGATCCATCTTGGCGAGTTACTTCTTCGGATCCTATCGCTATGTCCTCGATCTCAAGGTCCTTCAGAAATGCGTTCCTAAGCATCAGGACTGTGTCAACAGCTTTCGTTATCGCTTGCCCTCGAGCGCGGACCATAACCTCTTCAGCGCCGGAGTTGAACAATGTCACACATGCAACGACGTAATTCATGATTGGCTTCTTGCCGATGCGAACCAAGTTTGGTTGTTCCATGACGGTGTTCACGCTGAAGATAGAGTTGCTGGATCTGGGCTGTCCCTTGCTTGGTGAAGGTATGGCCGTGTGTAACTTCTCCATTGAGCCTATAAGAATACCGATGTGTCTCGAACGTTCTCCGTTCTTTCCAGCCGTATTCGATATCGCTTTGTGGTTCTAGTGAGTGTGCATCCTTTCGTTTCAGTCCAATCGCAGGGCTGAACATTGAAATCCTTTAAATTGGGCATGTTGTCGTTGTTACGGCACAGCTTTGAGTTTCGACAACCCTCCCCTGTATCTCCCCAACTTCATCGATGACACGGGAGTCAATGCGCGTCCCTCCCTTACAGACAGGTTTGGAAGGCCGGTTACCAACGCTAGGATCTCACTTAATTCGAGTTCAAACTGCAACTTCAGATGCATTCATTGTCACATGGAAGGTATCAAGTCGGTTTCGTCCACGCTGATGACCGCCGACGAGATACAGCGCGTGGTTCGAGTTTTGTTCGGTTTCGGGGTCGAGACTGTCAAGCTTACTGGCGGCGAGCCGATGCTCCGCCGAGACATCCTAGAAATTGTGAAGAAGCTTAAAGCCCTCGGCCTTCGTGAGATCTCTATGACTACGAACGGCAGTCGTTTCTCGAAGCTCGCAGAACCGTTGCATAGCGCCGGCCTGTCGAGGGTGAACATCAGCCTTCACAGCCTTCAGAGAGATCGTTTTCAATTCATCGCGGGAGTCGACGGATACGATGAAACACTGAGCGCTGTAACTGGGGCGATAGAGGCCAAGCTTCTCCCGGTCAAGTTGAACATGACATTGATGAAGAATGTCAACGAGGACGAGATTGAGGATATGATTCGCTTCGTTCACAGGTTGGGGGGCGACGGCGAAGTAGTGCTCCAACTGATAGAACTCGTTGCCACAGACCCAGCGTTCTACTCGAAATACCACTGCGACCTCACGCCGATAGAAGAGCGTTTGAAGACTGACGCAGTAGCAGTCTACAGGCGAGGCATGCACAACCGCCCAAGATACATTCTGCCAGACGGAGTCACAGTTGAAGTTGTGCGTCCAATGCACAACTCAGAATTCTGCATGAAAAACAACAGAATACGAATCACGCATGACGGCAAATTCAAGCCGTGCCTACTCAGGGACGATAACCACGTGGACTTTCTAACTAGGATGAGAGCGGGCGCTTCAGACGACGAGATCGCGGAGATATTCAAGCGGGCAGTACTGCTGCGCGAACCGTTCTTCAAGACTCATGAAATCGGCGTGCCCGTGTTAGCACCGCCCCGCACATTCTGTGGACCCTGCCAGGATTAGCCTCGTCAGATTCTTTCTAACGCATCCAGTTTGTGCAGGGCTGCAAGCTTTTCTTCGCTCGTCGTCTCAAGTCGAGTCTCGAAAACACTCTCGAAAACACGCTTGAGTGGTCCTTTGACCTCTGAAATTGACACTTGCCGTCCTAGATGTTCTGTCATTGATGTCATGATTGCGCTGTCGTATCCGCAAGGGTTGATCGTGGCAAAATACGAAAGATCCGTTGAGACATTGAGAGCGAAACCGTGAAACGTGATCCAGCTACGAACGGCAACACCAATCGAAGCTATCTTCTTCTGGCCAACCCATACTCCGGCGCGACCCTCCGCCCTCTGTGCCGTGATCCCAAAGTGAGCAAGGGTCTCGATGAGCATGCGTTCGAGTTTTCTCAGATAGTCTCTGATGTCTCTGCCTCGTGGCGAGAGGTCAAGAATCGGGTATCCGACCAGCTGGCCATACCCGTGATATGTGACATCTCCTCCCCTTTCGACTTCAAAGATTGGAAGCGTCTTGGATAGGATGTTCTCAGGCTTCGCTGATTTTCCCATAGTTATGACGTGCGGATGTTCCACAAGTAGCAAGACATCAGGGAGCCGCGCTTGTCCACGCAGTTCTACGAGCCTGTGTTGTAGCTCCCAAATCTGCTTGTAGTCGCGGGTCTGCAGATCAACGAGCAGGGTCCTGTTCATGGCGATCTCAAGATGTTGATTGCTTTTCCTTTGGCTGCGTCGGCGGCTTCCATGAGGCTTTCAGGAAGTGTAGGGTGAGGGTGAACGGTCAACGCCAGGTCGTCTAGGGTTGCGCCCATCTCAATCGCGAGCGCCGCTTCGCTGATAAGGTCTGTTACGTCCGCGCCGACCATGTGTACTCCAAGTATCTGTTCGCTTCCTTTGTCTGCCACGACTTTGACGAACCCGTCAGTCTCCCCGACTGCGGACGCACGGCCCAGAGCCGTGAACGGGAACTTTCCGACGATCGGGTCGTATCCCTGTGTCTTTGCTTCCGCTTCCGTCAAGCCTACAGTCGCGATCTCCGGGTTGGTCCAGATAGCGCTTGGGATCGCCTTAAAATCGGCTGCGCTCGCTTGGCCGGATATGACTTCCGCCGCGACGATCGCTTGCTTCGAAGCCTTGTGAGCGAGCAGCGGCATTCCGGCAACATCTCCGATCGCGTATATTCCGGGCACATTGGTCTGCATCTGCGCGTTCACCTGAATGAATCCTGCCGCGTCTGTCTTGACGCCTGTTGCCTCAAGTCCGATCTGGTCAGAGTTGGGTCGTCGTCCGACCACAACCATCACCTTGTCGGCTGGGACTTCAATCTCTTTTCCGTCAGAAAGTTGAGCGCCAACCTTTCCGTCCTTGGCCCATTTCGCTCGGGCTTTCACATATGTTTCTACTCCCATCCTTCTCAGTGTGCGTTCGACGACTTTCACTAATTCGAGGTCGATGCCCGGCAACAGTTGGTCGAGCATCTCGATGACTGTGACGTGGCTGCCGAACTGCGCGTAGGCTGTTCCAAGCTCCAGTCCGCTGGCTCCGCCTCCTATGATGACAAAGTTGCGGGGGGCTTCTGGAAATGACAGCGCCTCTGTTGGGGTGATGACAAACTTTCCATCGAACTTGAACCCGGGAATCTCCACTGGACGTGAGCCTGTTGCGATAATCACATTACCCGCAGTAACGACGCTGGAGCCTTCTTTAGTTTTGATTTCGATTTGGTGCGGAGCTCGGAACTTTGCCTCGCCGTAGATGACGTTCACGTGGTTGCCTCTGCAAAGGTAAGCGACGCCTGACGTGACCTTGTCGACGACTCTATTCTTCCAAATCTGAAGTTTCTGAAGATCCACTTTCGGTTGAGATGTCTCGATTCCGAAATCTTGGGCTCTCTGAATTTGCTTCATCAATCTGGCCGCGCGTACAATTGCCTTACTTGGGATGCATCCAATATTCAGACATACACCGCCAAGTGCTTCCTTCTCAACCAACGTGGCTTCTCTGCCCAGTTGCCGGAGTCTGATTGCAGTCACGTAGCCGCCTGGGCCAGCACCGATTATTAGATTCTCGACGTGGTTCTGCATGGTCGATGCGCCTCCTGCAGGCGCGGCTACGGTTGTACAGGCCCATTAATTATCGTGGTGTTTGGCCTGCTGCAGGCCAAAGCCGATTGCGCGGGCATCTAGAGTTTAGACTGTTCACCAGTCTTCTTCTGGAATATCGAGTACTCGAGGGTTATTCCTCTGAAGGAATCCCATAGCTCCAAGACTTCGAACCATAGGCCTAGCAGCATAGAGCCCCATCCAACGCTGAAGATTCCTACGACTAGGACAACCTGAACTGGAGTTGGAAATAGCATCGAAGCTAGAATGACTAGAGAAAGCGTGAGAAAGCAGGACACTCCGAGGAACAGGCCGAAGAGCGCCCACTTCGCATAGCGTGCCCGTTTGAACAACATCTCCAGCACTTGTTGAACTTCGGCATCAGGCACCGGAAGTTTCAGAAGTTGTCTTGTGTGGTCGACGATTCGACCGTATCTGGTTTGGACTACGAGGCACAGAAGTCCGCCAGTCGAAGATAACACAACGGGGACCAAGGCTGTCTGCAGAGGCCCAAGCAAATTCTGTAGATCCAAGCGACTGCTCTCCTATCATGAGCGTGAGAATCATGAGCTAGCTACCCACATGTGTCAGTCATAAAAAGAAACCGGATCATTGGGCCAAGTCAGAGTGGCATCCGTGGATAGAGAACTCCGACGAAGAAGATGGATCATCCATAGAAAACTTGACGGTTGGAGAAGCCCAGAGATCGCGACAGCGTTACGAATCGATGAGAGGACAGTCTATCGCTGGTGGAGCGTCTACAGGAAACACGGGTGGGAGGGCCTACACGTCAAATCCAGAGCACCTCATCGCTACCACAAGACTCCCCAATCAACAGTGAACCTCATCCTAGAACTGAGACGCAGCAAACACTGGGGACCAAACAAGATCGAAGGATACTTACGAAACTACAAGGTTCAGGGAGTCAACCCCGTCAGCCACAGGACCATCCATCGGATCCTCGTCGAGGCTGGACTGAACAATCCCATCTCCGCGCCTAGAAGGGTCTGGGGTAGGCGTAGATTCCAGCGTTCACGAAGCAACGAACTCTGGCAGGCTGACTTCAAGCAGACAAAGGACGACGAGTGGATGATCAGTTACCTAGACGATCACTCACGCTTCGTTCCAGGCTCAAGGATCCATCATAACCCAACGGCGGAGCATGCGATCAAGCTTCTAGAGGAATCCGTGAAGCGGTACGGGAAGCCTGAGCAGGTCTTGACGGATCGAGGCTGCCAATTCTACCCCGCGAGAGGCGGCAGGTCGGAGTTCACGGAGTTCTGCAGCGGAAACGGCATCGAGCATATCGTCGCAAGCGTGCGTAGGCCGTCCACGATCGGCAAGATCGAGGCGTTCCATAAGGCGTACGTCTACGAGGGCTGGATGTTTCCCAGCCATCAAGGATTCATCCACTACTGGAACTATGAACGGCCGCATCAAGGAATTCGTTATCTGTATCCTGCAGACGTATACTTCCATGACAGATGTGGGTAGTTAGAACAGTGACAGGCAACGCGGCCTCAATCCTATAAGATACCTCTTCCAGATCTGTGCGCGGTGAGATGACGAATGGGCAAGTTTCGAATGGTCAAGAAGCCTAAGAAGAAAGAGGAGAAGAAACAGCAGCCTCAGCAGAGCGCGTAGAGCCTCTGGTGCCCACTACGGTGTCTCTACGCATCTAGTACTTTTCCATCTCCTCTAGTTTGGCGGGAAGATACTCGTCTACGATATATGCTAGGCCGTATCTGCTGAAAGCTTCCTGCTCTGCCTTCTTCTTAACCTTCAGAAACGTCTCGATTTCCCTCTTCCACAGCTTGCCCTCGTAGCGCGGATCCTTCTCAAGCTCGTAGAGTCTCTTGACGTCGAGATCAGTCAATTTGTCGCTTGGAAGGTCGTACTCGACGATATCCGATGCCCAGACTCCAGCCCACTTCGCGTCAGGTGTATTGAGATCGCGAAGGTGCGCGGCGTTCGCGGACCCCGAGATTATGACCATGGCGATATGCATTCCCCAAGGATCGGCATCACAGAATATGTAGACCGGTAGGTCCAGCTCCTTGTTGAGTCTTCTGATGAGTGATCGAGTCGCTCTTGGCGCTTGGCCTGCGGTGTGAACCAAGATAGCCTTGTACTTGTCGTGAACTTTCTCTTCGACGAAGCGGGTGAAGAGTCCGCCTTTCTCTATTGCGATTATCTTGTCCGCTTTGCATTCGACGAATTCGGCATTGGTGAGAGCTGGGCCTATCATCATGCCGTCAGGATGCGAGGCGAGGTTTAGTCTCTTCCCCTCATAGCCCGGCACAGTATACTCAACAACTAGGTTACCAAAGATCGCTGACCGTTCTTCTGGAAAGACGTTGAAGTCCTCTCGTGAATGTCCGACGACGGTTTCTAGGTCCGTAATGATGTTGTCGCTTTCGGTCTGGTCTGCGAAATTCATCTCGTACGCTTGCGCCGAATAGAACACATCCCTGAGCGTTGACGTCCTGTCTTGCTGTTTGAGCTCATCAACGAATGAAGCTGTCCACACCAGCTGAGTTAACGGCCGAATGTGTTTGATGTTTCTTGAACTTCGTTTGACCGACTTGTCGCCGAGTATGTACTGCCTCAGGTTTTGGTCGTACTGTATATTGTAGATGGATCGATTTGGCATCTGTATCCATGGGAATTGCCGCTGTGCGATTTGGTTGTAGAGCTTTTCGCCAAGCCCTGTTAGGGTTGTCAGGACCCTTGCTTTCTTCTCTCTAATCAGCCCGGTCTTCTTTGCCCTCTTTTCCGCTACCCTCTTCTTCCTTTTCTTCATACTTCAACACGTTCTTGAGTAATGGTCTAACGTCAGGTTCCCTCTTCTTTCCAGCCAGCTTGGTCGAGAACAAAGCTATCTTGGGGAGATACTTCTCAAAGACATCTAGCCGCTTCTTCTCCCGTTCGATAGTGTGCTTCCGCGAGAGGAAGACGGAGAGGCGTCTAGCAACCTCTCGGATAGCGTTCAGGATCTCTCTTTCCACGTCGGGACGGTCCGCGATGAATTCCTTCCCTACGGTCTTGTAGGGGACCTTCGTGGAGCAGAGGTGAACAAACACGGCAATGGGCATGTCTGGGAGAACCTTGTAGTGCCTCCAGTCAACCAGAGAGTTGACTACCTTCCATGAAACATCGCTTGCCTCATCGAAGAGAAGTGGAATCTTGTTTGCGAACCTGTAGAGTACTATTCCGCCGGTGTTCGGGATCTGACCGCCGTAGGCTATTCCAACCTCCACTATGAATGGAAAGCCCGAGTAAGCGGAGGGTTTCCGCTGATAGACCTCAACATATTCTGGCGACAACTCTTTCCTAATTCCTGCTTTCAGTAGTTCCTCGCCTAGCGGGGAGAGGCAGCTTGAGTCTGGGGGCAGAAAGTCTTCAAAGTTCTTCATCGCGTTGACGAGGGCGACTGTTTCCTCGTCTGTCATCTTCTTGGGGTTCTTCTTGGCTGGGATGCCTGCATACTCTAGAAACCGACGGGCGATCGTGTCTCCTACTCGATGGAAGTGCATCTTCATGAACGCGTGAAGTGACCGGGCCTCCGTCACGTCGATGATGCGTTTCATCGTCTCGACGTCGACCCCGTGGGGATGAAGGGTTGTCTCTTTCGGAGGCTCGGGCATGTGGGTCGTGACACGTTCGAATTTGTAGAGCCTTCCTCTGGGATCAACGAAGGTGAGGTTGGCGTATGGGGCTACTATCGCGGTCTCCTTGAGATAGTCAAGGATCTTCGGCATTGCGCGCGTATAGTCCGCCTCTGTTGAGAACTCCACTATCGTACCGTGCCAACGGTCCGGATTCGGGTGCGTGACCTCCTTAATCTTCTCTGGCTGATTACGTTGAATGTCTATCCGAAGCCTCAGCTCGTGAATCTTCGTTGGTCCGGTGCTTGAGATTACGATCGCCTCTGAGTGCGTCGTGATCTGTCCGTACAGTATGGCCATCTTGCCGCCGAGGCCAAACTGGCCTCGCGTCTGTCTAAGCTTGTACTTCGATCCAAAGAGGACCTGGCCGAATGCGGAGGGTATGAGCTTCGACGGGACGCCTATTCCGTTGTCCGCGACTCTGATACGGTACACTCCGGGTCCTTCAGCTGGCCCGGACTCGTGTGAGATCCTCAGGTAGATGTCCGGAGCTATCCCGTGAACCTCACACGCGTCGAGGGAGTTCTCGACCAGTTCCCGTATTGTGGAGTAGATCGCGCGCGTCGGGTTGGTGAATCCGGCGATGTCTCGGTTTCTGTAGAAGAAGTCAGCGGGGGAGATCTCCTGGAAGACCTCGACTGATTTCATCGTGAGATTCCACGTGCGAGAACTTCTTCTTTCGTATCCGCGCCCATTGCGAGAACCGGAGGATTCATCGGGGCGGCCTCTCCCACAGTTCCAGTCTCTTCCTCTTCTTGCTCTCGCTCTTTGTTCTTCTAAGGAATTTGTACACGGATGAGTGCTGTTTTCCTTTGATCAGCATCTCGATTGCCTGCCTCGCAGCGTTAACCGCCTCGAACTCTCCAATCATTGATATGGTCGAGCCGTAGACGGAGACTCTTGCGTCGGTCATCTCCTCTAGGAGTCGTCTCATCTTTCCCTCGCTGCCGATGACTCTGCCCTTGATTCGGTTG
>Ga0209725_1000433_pt1 | contig 25951 bp, 15 predicted proteins | sample I18A1metaG_FD_184145 | JGI IMG/M metagenome (GOLD analysis project Ga0209725, IMG submission 184145) | Lake sediment bacterial and archeal communities from Gulf of Boni, Indonesia to study Microbial Dark Matter (Phase II) - ​I18A1 metaG... | ecosystem: Environmental > Aquatic > Freshwater > Lake...
TCCACACCGACCAGGGTGACATCACCATCGCGGACGGGGCCACCAGCGGGTCCCTGACCCTGCCGAGCGGTCAGGTGGAAGACGTGTACAACGACGCCACCAGCCTCACGGCCACCATCACCGGTGCCAGTGGCGGGAACTTCGAGCAGATCAACATCGGCACGGCCAGCGCCACCGCCCACGTCGACGACACCATCACCCCGGTAACGGTCAACCTGAGCGCCTCCACGGTCCAGGAGAATGCCGCTGACACCAGCTACGTCTTCACGGCCACCCTGTCGGCAGCCTCCCACGGTGTCACCACGGTCCACACCGACCAGGGTGACATCACCATCGCGGACGGGGCCACCAGCGGGTCCCTGACCCTGCCGAGCGGTCAGGTGGAAGACGTGTACAACGACGCCACCAGCCTCACGGCCACCATCACCGGTGCGAGCGGCGGGAACTTCGAGCAGATCAACATCGGCACGGCCAGCGCCACCGCCCATGTCGACGACACCATCAACGATACGACCGTTCTGCTCCAGGCGACAATCCCGTCCGTATCCAATCCGACGACTGTCCTCACGGCAACGGTCGATCATGCGCCTCAAACCGACCTGACCCTGTACCTCCACGATAACTATAACCACGACTATCAGATCACCATTGCTCAAGGGAGTACGTCGGGTGAGCTGACCATACCGGTCCAGATCGGTACGTTCTACGAGTACAACGTATACGATCATACCGGCGGTAATTTTGAGAACCTGGTTCATTCCGCAACTGCTGATACTTACGGTCCAGCCAATATCCTGAACCTGCAGATCGTCACGAACTCCAACAGCCTGGATCAGTTCCTGCTCGTTGAATTCGATCAGGGGAGCAATCACTTTGAGCAGGTAATCACGCTCACCGCTCAGGGGCAGCAGGAAATCAGTGCCCAGTTTAACCTCGATGTCGGCTTCAATATAGACGCCGCCAAGACTTACGACCTGTCCGTTAAATACATGGGAAACAGTGATGGTTCTCCTGGAGGACAGAGCCAGATAACATTCTTCCAGGCTGAGCATACCGTTATCGAACCGGACAGCGGCAATATAAAGGTCGGTGACACAAGCATCTCCCATGACGGGTTTAGCGTTACCATAGACCCGGGGACAACGCTGTACACGCTGCAGGCGGGAGATTATTACGACAGGACTTCCGATCTCGTGTATAGCGGGACGAAGAACGCTGATACCCTCACCGCACAACATGACGGCTACAACCTGATCATGGGCGCAGGGGGTAATGATTCCCTGACCGGACACGGCGGAACCGAGAGTCTTACCGGCGGGGCGGGGAATGATACCTTAACCGGTGGAACCGGGAACGACATGCTGCATGGCGGCACCGGTGCCGACACCTTCAGGGTAAGTGCCGGTCATGATCAGATCCTTGACTACAGCAAGGCTGAGGGCGATAAAATAGAGATCGCTGCCGGTGACTCCTACAGCAAGGTATTGAATGACAATGGTCATGCACAGCTTGTTATAACCAATGGCGGCGTCGAAAAGAGCATAACCTTCGATACAATTTCCTATAACTCTCTCGACACAAGCCACGATGCTCAGGCACTCCTTAACTCGTTGCTGGACAAAATCAACCATAACTGATGGTCCCGAAGCGATTGTAAGTGCACTTCTGCCGCGGAAGAGTCTTCCGCGGCAGTTTTTTATGTCGATTCTTCTCCTGGCCGGAGATCGTTACGCAGGTAAGATTCGAAATCGCATCGATTTTGATAATAGATTCAAAAATGTGATGTTGATGGTTGCAATTGTGAGTGAAAAAGATAATATTAAGCGAAATATATTTTAATGTGTTTCCGGGTTTTCCCGGGATCTCTGCTATGACTAACAACCTGGGGTGTATTGAACATACAGTGCGGTTACTTGAATCTTCAAGGAGGATGTGTGGATGAATAAAGTATGTGTCATGCTGACGGTCGGAACAGTCTTGGCCATGTCGACAATTGCCTCTGCCGGCAACAAGGGGGGGACCTTTTCGGTTTCACCGGTTGTTGGCGGGATTACCTTCGAAGGTGATACCAAGCTGGAGACAAGTCCACTGTTTGGTGGTCGACTCGGCTACAATTTCACCGATTCATTGGGAATAGAGGCGCTGTTCGACTATTCCAAGACCAAGTCAAGGCTGGTTGACAACACGATGGACTTTTACCGTTATGGTGGCGATCTCCTGTATCACTTCATGCCGGATAATAAACTGGTGCCCTACGTCGCTGCCGGTTTTGCAGGAATGAATTTCAACGAGGTCGCTCCGGGCATCACCTCAAACAAGACAAAGGGTGTTTTCGATTACGGTCTGGGGGCCAAATATTTCGTCACGGAGGATGTGGCCTGGCGTGCCGATGTACGGCACCTGGTCAACAATGACTATCAGGCACTGGAATATACCATAGGTCTGTATATCCCCTTCGGCGGGGGGCCGTCGGTTGCCAAGCTGGCAGATCCGCCGCCGGTGCCGACGCCGGTGGCAAAGCCTCTGCCTGCTCTGCCACTTCCGGCTCCCCTGGTCAAGCTTACCGCGACTCCGCCGTCTGTTACGAAGGGGCAGTCGTCGACGCTGTCATGGACTTCGAAAAACACGACGACCTGTGATATCCAGCCGGATGTCGGATCCGTCATGCCGAATGGTTCAAAGGTCGTGACCCCCGACAAGGATATCCTGTATACCGCCGTGTGTAAGGGGGAGGGGGGCATTGCCAAGGGTATCGCCACCATAACGGTGGTGGAGCCGCCTCCGGCGCCTGTGGTCCCCGTTGCAAAACCGAAGGAGACCCCGGCAGCGGTACGATTCTGCAACAAGCCTGCTATCTTGATGATCAACTTCGATACTGACAAGTACAACATCAAGCCTCAGTACCATAACGAACTGAAAACAGTCGGCGATTTCCTCAAGGAGTTTCCGGGAGCGAAAGGTGTGATCGAAGGTCATACCGACAGTACTCATACCAAGGCTTACAACCAGAAACTTTCCGAACGCCGTGCCAACAGCGTCAAGGAGTACATCATCAAGAATTTCGGTATTGATCCGAGCCGCATCGCCTCCAAAGGGTATGGCAAGGAGAAGCCCATAGCCACCAACAAGACTGTTGAAGGCAGGGCCAAGAACCGCCGGATCGTCGCCAACTTCACCTGCGACTGATCACCGGAAGGTATCGGCACGAAAAACGCCCGACCAGTTCACTCTGGCCGGGCGTTTTCATGTCATCTGTATAATGCGGTCTCTCTATGCTCTCCCCTGGTTAATCAATAATGCGAGACTCAGCCTGTTGGCGACATGCATTTTATCGTAGATAGCCGTCAAATGGGCCTTTACGGTTCGCTCTGCTATTTCCAGTTCGTCGGCAATCTCCAGGTTGGTCCGGCCGCGTGCCACGAGTCTGGCAACCTTGAGCTCCATGCGCGTCAGCATGGACAATCGTTGCTCCAGATCCGGCGAATCCGGTGCGCCGCTGCTTTTCGATGTTTCGAGGATCAGCTGCTGTATCACCTTCTGCCCCAGCCATACGCCGCCCGCCCCGATGATGTTGACCGCTTCGATTAATCGTTCCGGCGAGATATAGGTGTTGCCGTATCCGACAATTCCTGCTTTCAGAAAAGCAAGACCCTCTTCCGGGGTCGGATTGTCGGATAGCAGGAACAGTTTGACCGCAGGCGAGAGGCTTCGTATCTCAGCGCAGGCATCGGCATCTACGAGAACCCTATGCATGATGACCATGTCAACTTGCAGGGCGGCAGCCTGGTTCTTCACATCGGACAGGCTGCTTGCAAGGATAAGCGAATGATGCCCGGCGAGCAGATCATGCCAGCGTGACAAAACGGAACTGTTAGCGCTTCCCAGGAGGATTACCATGGACTACCTCTCCCGCAATGCCGAATACTTTGCCTTGAGAATCGGTTTGAGCAGATAGGACAGGATGGTTTTCTTGCCGGTAAGGATGTCTACCGACGCGATCATCCCCGGGATGATCGGGAGAGGTTTTTCCCTGGTCCCGATATAATTCTTGTCGGTCCGCAAGGTGACCAGGTAGTAGCTCTCCTTCTTCTCATCGGTGATGCTGTCCGCGCCGATCTGCTCAAGCTTGGCCTCCAGGCCGCCGTATATGGTGTAGTCATAGGCTGTGAACTTGACCATCGCCTTCTGGTTGGGTCTCAGGAAGGCAATGTCAGAGGGTTTGATCTTCGCTTCTACAAGTAATGTCCCTTCTGTCGGCACGATCTCCACAAGGTTCATCCCCGGCTGGATAACCCCTCCTACGGTGTTTACCAGTATTCTGTTGACCGTTCCGTTAACGGGTGATCGTACCATGGTCCGTTCGAGGCGGTCCTTGAGCGCAAGTGACGATGCCTTGTCCTCACCGAGCTGGGCAGCTACTTCGTGATACTCTGCTTTTGCCCTGTTGGCAAAATTGAGCCTGAGCTCTCTCATGGCTGCCTGGCTTTCTTCAATCTTTGACTGGATCCTCGGGATCGACTGCTTGGTGGTTTCGATCTCTCCAAGCATCTCGCCCGCCTTCCGCTCAAGCTGGAGGACTTCCATCTCGGAAACCGCTCCCTGGCTTACGAGGGGTTTGGTCAGCCTGATCTCGCGCTGATACAGGTCATAGGTTTTGCTCAGTTCCCGCAACCGCGTGTTCAGCTCTTTCAGTTCATTCTGTCGCTGACTGATCTGTGCCTGCTTGACTTCCAGGCTCTGGCGGAGTTCGGCCTTCCTCGATTCGAACAGCGCCCTTTCGCTTGCCAGGATGTGGGGAGGGGTGTCGGCAGGGGCGCTGAAGCTAGAGCTGCCGTTTGCCTCGGCCAGCAGGCGGGCTGCCTTTGCCTTGTTTGAGCCCGACTTGGCGACATTCTGCTCGAAGGAGGAGACAAACCGTGTCTCGTCGATTCTCAGCAGGAGCTGATCCTTCTTCACGGTATCGCCGACCTTGACGTGCAGTTCGGCCAGAATGCCGCCTTCAAGATTCTGGACCACCTGAATCTGGCTGGCAGGAATGACCTTGCCTTGCCCCCTCGTTACCTGCTCCACCTCGGAAAAGGCTGCCCAGAGGATGAAGATGACGAACAGAAGCATGACGGCCCAGAGAATCGCTCGTCCCCCACGGGGTGACTGGACCATGATGGAGGTCCTGATATCGGTATGGTAATCGATCTCTTCCGACGGCATACGGCGGAACAATCCGCTCGGTTTCTTTTTATTCTCGGCTTCTGACAATGGATGTCTCCCGCTAGATATTTATATGTCCTTTTTTCAAGGCATCGAGCACTGAAGCTTTCGGTCCGTCTGCCACCACATTGCCGTTGTCGATGACGATGATCCGGTCGACCATTTCGAGGAGAGACGCTCTGTGGGTTATCATTATAACGGTTTTCCCCTTTACGGTGGTTGACAAACTCTCCTTCAGGCGCATTTCCGTCCTGCTGTCCATGTTGCTGGTGGGTTCATCGAGCACAAGGACGGGAGGATCGAGAAGCACGGCCCGGGCCATGACGATGCATTGTCTCTGGCCTCCGGAAAGACCCCTGCCGAATTCGCCGATCTCCATGTCATAGCCGAGAGGTTGTCGTTTCACGAATTCGTCCATGCCGGCAATCTCCGCTGCATGCAGGATCGTACCGTCGTCGATGTCGTGGGCTCCCATGGTGATGTTGTCTCTGAGGGTGCCGCGGAACAGCATGATATCCTGGGGGACGTAGCCGATATAGTGCCTCAGTTCAGCCGGATCTATCTGGCGGATGTCGGTGTCATCCATGGTGACCATGCCGCTGCTCGGCTCGTAAAGGCCGAGCAGGAGCTTGCCGAGGGTCGTTTTCCCGGAGCCTATGGGGCCGATGATGCCGACCTTTTCTCCGGCGGCTATTTCGAGTGTGATGTTGTTCAACGCGTTGACCGTCTGTCCCGGATACGCAAAGGTGAGATTTTTCAGTCCTATCTTCCCCTGGAACCTGCTCCTGTGAAGAAATGATTTTCCCGAGGGACGCTCCACGGGGAGTTTCATGATGGAATCAAGCGTGTTGAACGCTTCTTTCGCCCGATGGAACCGGGTCGCAAGATTTGCCACCTGGGCAATCGGCGCAATCACCTGCCGTGACAGGATGACCATGGCAACCAACCCACCCTGGGTCAGTTCTCCTTCTGAAATCCTGTACACACCGGCGACGATCAGGGCGACACCTGCCATACTCTGAATAAAGAAGGAAAACTCGTTGACGGACGAGGAGAGGAACCTCGACCTGGCACTCCATTTGGCGATGTAGCTGACAGCTTCTTCCCATGCCCGCTGGATCTGTGACTCGGCGCCAAGCATCTTGACCGTCTCGAGGCCTGCGAGACCTTCAACAAGAATGGCATTTTTCTGTGCCGATGCATTGAACGTGTTTTCCACGGCCTTTTTAAGTGGTCCCTGGATGAAGGCCGAATAGAGGAGCATCAGGAATATTGCCGCGATGAAATAGACGACGATGTAGCCGCCGATATACCAGATGACGAAGAGACCAAGGGCAACGAAGGGGAGATCGATAAGCGCTGTTATCGAGAACGAGGTGATGAATTCCAGGATGGTCTCGAATTCACGAAGATTGTTGGCAAACGAGCCGATCGATTGAGGGCGGGCCTCCAGTCTGAGACCGAGTACCTTCTGGAGCAGGTTCGAGGATATTCTCAGGTTTGCCTTTTTACCGGCCTCATCAACGAAATAGCCGCGCAGACCCTGCATGAGGGTGCTGAACAGGTAGACGACGGTGATACCGATCGAAAGGACCCAGAGTGTTTCAAAGGCACTGTTGGGGATTACCCTGTCATAGACATTGAGGATGTAAAACGAGCTGGCCAGGGCGAAGACGTTGATCAGGAGGGAGGCCAGCAGAACGTCACGATAAATCCGCCATGATGAAACGAGTGCCCCCCAAAACCAGTGACGGCTCGAATCTGATGTAATGCTCTGCTGGGATACCTTGTCAAAGCGAAATTTGGGGCGGACGAAAATGGCATAGCCGGTATATAGTTTTTCCAGGCTCTCCAGAGTGACGATTCTATGGCCGGTGCCCGATTCCGGGAGGACGATTTTGAGCTTGTCGCCTTCCGGCGCAATCTCGGCAAGGATGCATGCCTCGCGGCCATTGAGCAGAAGCACTGCCGGCAGCTGCAGTTTTGTAAGCCTTTCCAGCGGTATTTTCACGATACGGCTTGAAAGCCCGGCTCGCTCTGCCGCTCTGGAGAAGAGTTCCACGGTGAGACGATTCTCAACAAGGGGGAGGCCGGCGACTATGCCTGCTCTGGAGGCAGGCAGGCCATGGAGCTTGGCAAGAGCCATAAGGCAGTCGAGAAGCCGATCGTCGTGTCTTTCCGTGTCTTCAACCAGGCTCCAGCCTGGTATGGAGGCGTGTGAATGTGTTTCTGTCACAGATTACCTTCTTTCGAACAGAATTGAGTGGATGGTACTCGCGTTTATGTGACGTTCAATTTGAATAGGGCGAAATTTTTCGTTGCGGAGTATGGTGATTGTGTGCTGCAATGAATGTGCATTTGTTATTTTATGCAGATAAATTACAAATTTCTATATTTTTAATGATGTCAAAAGGAGAAAGCCATGCTTTACGTTGAACGGTCCGTTGATGGTAAAATCATCGCCTTGCACAATGCTCCCACCCAGTCGGCACAGGAAGAGAAATCGCTCATCGATGAAGAAGTGCTTGCTTTCATGAATTCCAATGATTCCTGGAAGCAGATGATGGCATTGTCCGACCTTGCGACCATTCGAATCGTGGAGGATCTGGTCGATATCCTCGTCAGGAAAAACGTGATCCAGTTTACCGAGCTTCCGGAGCATGCGCAAAAGAGGATCATGGAGCGTAAACGAATCAGGGAAAAGATTGCCTCCCATGACCTTCTGGTAGACGATATTATCTGAACCGGGCATCACTTCTTGGTGGCAGTGATTGCCATGGTCGCAAGCGGTTGCGGCTTCCCGATGAAATACCCCTGAATTGCATCCAGATTGAGATCTTCCAGGACCTGCGCCTGTTGTTCCGTTTCTACCCCTTCCGCGACGACGGCGATGTCTATGCTGTGGGCGACGCTGCAGAGTGCCCCGATGTAGAACCTGCTGTCGCTTTTTTCATCTTGCAGTTCCCCCGTGTATGCCCGGTCGATCTTCACATAATCAGGATGAAGAGACTGCAGATATCCCAGTTTCGAGAAGCTCTGGCCGTAATGGTCAAGACCGATCCCGTGTCCGTGGGAACGGACCGCGGCACTGAATCCCTTTATCAGGGCAAGGTTTTGGACAGCGGCAAACTCCGAAAATTCAAAACTTATGCGGGGTGATACCGGCGGGAGTTCCCGCAGGAATTCGAGTACCCACGATCTGAACGATTCGTCCCGGAGCGACGCCGGAGACAGGTTTACGGCGATCCTGTGTACCCCCATGCGTTTGAAGTCGTGCTTCAGTGCTTCTTCGAGGGCAAGGCGGTCTATTGTGGTGACGAGCCCGAGCCGTTCGGCGAGCGGCATGAAAACCGACGCATTGAGCGTTTTGCCGTCTTTCTGGATAATCCGGGAAAAAACCTCCAGGTGCATGAGCTTGCCGTCCTTGCCGCACTCCACCACAGTCTGGGCATCTAGGCGTATATCCCGCTCTGCAAGCGCCGTTTCCAGTATATCTTTCCACTGCTGCAGTCCCAGCGGCAAAGTGTCCGTCTCGTCGGTCAGCGCCTGGATATCCCAGGTATTCGGACCTTTCTGCATCGCCGAGCTGAGCGAGAGGTCCGCAGCGGAAAGAAGTCGTGCAAGTGTGGTCACCCCATCGAACGTGACCCCACCCACGTTGCCGATGTTGTCTGTCAGCGAGATCTGTTCAACGGAGAGCTGACTCATCCGGGTCGCTATCTCGGCGGCAATCTGTTCGGCATCCCAGGATGAGGCATTGGGGATGAATATCCCGAAATCGCCACCGGTAAGGCGGGCAAGGGCGGTATTCTCATAGGGAGAGGTTGCTTTCTGCAGCAGGAGGGCGATCCTTTTCAGCAGATCGTCACCTGCCTGAAAGCCTTTCTGTTTGTTAAGGGCATCCAGATCGTGGATACGGACAACTATCACCGTTCCTGATCTGTTGATGTCCTGCTGGTCGAGACGGGCCTTTATCTGGCTTTCAAAGTAACGACGGTTTCCCAGTCCGGTCAGAGGGTCGTGGTAGGCCCGCTCACGCAATCCTTCGGCCTGGGCGACCTGCTCCTCGAACATCTCCCGTACCTTGTTGGTCATCCGGTTCATGGCTTCCACCACGCGCCTGAACTCTTTGGTCCACGGGAGAGGTTCCTGGATCTTGTACTCTTTTCTGCACAATGCATCCGCCTGGCTCTCTACCGCGACAAGCGGTTTCAGCAGTATCCTGAGCCCGCACGCACCGGCAATAAGCAGGAACGTCGCGCACGCCGCGAACCAGAGAGTCATGTTCACGACATCTGTCCAGAGTGTCTCGTAGGCGTAGCCAGGGTGGCTCTTGACATAGATGCTCCCGGCCTGGTTCCATCCGGCGGTGACGTCTGCGGTTGCCTCGGGAGTCTTGAGGGGGATCAGCTGGACGAACCAGGGGGGGACGTTTTCAATCTTGACCGCAACCGAACGCTCAAACAGGGTATGCTTGCGCGTATCGGTAAACTTGACTTCCTGATAATAGCCCCGGTCGAACACGGCATTTATCATGCTTTCGACGGTGGCCATGTCCTTGCTGGCAACATGGGGGGACACGGACAACGCAAGTGAGGTTGCCGTATCCTGGGCGTGTGATTCCAACTGGTCTATCAGGAACGAGCGGGTGCTTTGCAGCTTTGCGTACCACGTTCCTGAGAAGAGCAGCAAAAAAAGAAGGAATGTGAAGATGATGAGTTGGCGATAAAGTGTCATAGTTGCACCCTTGTGTTACAGGCTATTTTCCGACATTTTCTGCAAGAGATCCTGCCAGAGTCTGATGCGGCTGCTGCTTCCGGCCATCTTGCCCTCCCCACGCTGCTTCGCCATCCAGAGGCCGGAGCCGTTGAAACTGAAAATCGGGTAAAGGTCCGTTCGCTTCGAGGCGGGGTTGATGGAATCGACCAGGTTGTCGAGGACGAGTGGTTCTGCTTCAGGTGTGCTGTAGTAGGTCAATACCATGTGGTGGATATTGTATTGTATCGCCTTGACATAGGTGATCCTCAACTTCGCATCGGAGATACCCATGGCCTTGAGGGTGAAATACTTGGCTATGGCAAAATCTTCGCAATCTCCGGCGCCTTTGCAGAGAAATTCGATCGGTGTTGCCCAGTAATCCTGCGTGCCCCATATTTCATTGTCACCTGCAAAACGGATTTTACTGTTGAAAAATTCATTCACTTTGTCCAGTTTGGCGCGGTCGGTTGTGCTCCGGTCATGGCGTATCAATTCTTCCCATGCCAGCAGGCGATTGGATGCGTCCTTGCCGTATTTTTTTTCCGCTTTCTGCAGAAGTTCTCTGCCCAGGCTGAAGTTGCCGGCGGAAATGACCGTGGTCGCAATCAGAAAGCCTACGAACAGTGAAGCCAACAGCCAGGGAGATGATGTCGTGAAATGTTTGGTCACAGAAAATACCGCAGCGGTACGTGGCGCTATGGTTAATGGCGTTGTTTTTCCGGCTAGTCGAAGACAGGTTGGTTATGCTTAAAAAAAACTCTGAATCCTCGGGAGGTATCCCGAAGACCCAGAGCTTTTCAGTGAAATAGTTCAGTTCGGATTATTTTGCCTGGTCATTAGATGCAGAGACTATGCTCTGTTCGGGCAACGGCAGTCCGAGGGTCGGTATCAGTCTGCCCATGCTGCTCAATATCCTGTATTCGGCAAAAAGTTTATCATATTTTGCATTTACCAGGCTGGCCTTTGCATTGATATATTCCGCCTGGGTGTCGAGAAGGTCGAACATGGTACGCCTTCCGATATTCCACTGGGCAGCGAATGCGTCAGCGGTCTGACCTGCTGCCTTGACGTACTCTTCAAGAAATGCGACCCGTTCGGCCGACGTCCTGTTGGATTCCCAGGACAGTCGCATGGACTGAATGGTCTGGCGTTTCGAATTGCGGGAAATTTCTTCGGCCTCGTAAATTTCGTAGGTCGTTTGTCCAATGCGCGCCTTGTTCCATCCGCCGTTGAAAATGTTGAAGCTGACCGTTGCCATTGCCACGAAACCTTCATCATGCCCCAGGTTAGGGTATATATCCCGTTTCCAGTTATAATCGAGGGCTACGTCAAAGCTCGGGTAGAGCTGGCTTTTGGCCGTATCGTACTGGGCATTGCGTGCCTCAAGGTCGGCCTGGGAAGATTTTACCGTAGGGTTGTTCTTCAGTGCCAGTTGCTCAGCTTCCTCCATTGTCGCAGGAATGGCTGCTGTGACAGGCTCTGGTTTCGTCAGGTTGCCGGGTAAAAAGCCGATGGTCGCCTGGTAATCCGTGTTTGCATCGGAAAGGTTTGCCTGGGCAGCCACAAGGTTGGATTGTGCCAGGGCCACACGCCCCATGACCTGTTCCAGGTCGGCCTTGCGGTCAACTCCGGATTCGCTGCGTAACTTTACCTGATCGAGAATCCTTCTGTGGTTGACAAGGTTTTCCTGGGCGAGATCGTACAGTTCCTGATACCTGAGCACAGCCAAGTAGACTCGGGCTGCTTGCAGCGCGTTGTTTTCCGAAGTTCCTTGAAGCAGATAGGCCTGTGACCTTACACGGGCCTCCTGTCTGTTTATCTCGCTCTGATCACCGAAAAAACGGAAAACATTCTGGCGAATGCTGATTGTCGCGTAATCCGGGTACGTTGTGCTGAACACCGGCTGGTGATGCCGGTCAAAACCGGTCCCCGCGGTAAAATCAATGGTGGGAAGATATCCGGCTTTTGCCTGGCGCACTTCCTGAGTCCTTGCCAGCCGATTGTAGGCGTGGGACCTAATCTCGGGATGTGCCTGTAACATGTACTTTACCGCATCCTGAAGCGTTTCTGCCCGGGCTCCGCTTGCTGCCATCATGAGCATGATAGAAGATATGGTGACAAACAGTTTTCTACGGATTTTCATGTATGGGATCTCCTTTTTGTCTGGATGATCAAAAGTTTTGGATGGGAATTTGACTATCTGCGGTATAGTCGCTGTTTCAGTAATAATTTCAATTCGAATGCAATAATACACTATAAAAATTAGCATGCAATTTATAACTAGTCATTAATAAATATCAAGCTGTATTTTGTTGATTTTCTCGGCAGGGAGTTCATCTATGGTGCTTTGTCCATGAAGGGAGCGGTGGTTCATGAGATGCTGTTCGGACGGGATGCCCAGCTGTATTTCCTGATAGTCGCTTGCTTGCATATTTTTACATGAGTAACTTGACTCGCTGGATGCAGGTCGTCCGGTATGAGCCGTGATACTTATATCTTGTTGCATCCTGACTCATCGCACCGATGTGAGGTATAATAAAAAATAAACATCAGTCGCTTAAAGTAGTGGTGCCTAATTGATGTGCAAAATAGTCGCGTGATGCTTAAAAACAAGGCACTAAATAGGGGCTGTCAGTGTGTGAATGCCTTATTTTGCTGTAATTACGACTATTTTTTTTTGTTTGAACTTGGGCAAACATATTGCTAAAAGAGTAACGTCACGTTGGTGACCGTGAATTCGAGCATCTTGCCGGCGCATCATTTCGAGAAAATGGGGGTGAATGAATTGTGAAAAAAGTCGAAGCAATCATAAAGCCGTTCAAACTTGATGAGGTTAAAGAGGCTCTCAACGAGATTGGTATCCAGGGGATAACCGTCAGCGAGGTCAAGGGGTTCGGTCGCCAGAAAGGTCATACGGAGCTTTATCGTGGGGCCGAATACGTGGTCGATTTCATCCCCAAGATCAAGATGGAAATCATCGTCTCCGACGATATCGTATCCAAGGTTGTCGATTCTATCGAGCAGGCCGCCAAGACTGGCCGCATTGGTGACGGCAAAATTTTTGTCACGAATGTGGAAGAGGTAGTCCGTATCAGAACAGGGGAGCGTGGCGAAGACGCGCTCTAGCAGTATATAACCAGATGAAAGGAGATTTTTGATGACCCCGAAACAGGTAGTTGAATTTGCCAAGGAAAATGGCGCACTGATGGTAGATTACAAATTCATGGACTTTGTCGGTACATGGCAGCATGTATCCGTACCCATTACAGAGTTCGATGAGGACACATTTGAAGAGGGGCAGGGCTTCGACGGTTCCTCCATCCGTGGCTGGCAGCCGATTCACGCATCTGACATGATTCTCCTCCCGGATCCGACCTCTGCGAAGATGGACCCCTTTGTTGCCGTTCCCACACTGTCCCTTATCTGCAACATCTACGACCCGATCACCAAGGAAGACTACACCCGCGATCCGCGTAATATCGCCCGCAAGGCCGAGGCATACCTCAAGTCCACCGGCATCGGCGATACCGCATTCTTCGGTCCGGAAGCCGAGTTCTTCATCTTCGACGAAGTCCGTTACGATTCCACTGCCAATCAGGCGTTCTACATGGTCGATTCGGTAGAGGGTGCCTGGAACACCGGCCGTGAAGAGTTCCCCAACCTGGGCTACAAGCCGCGCCACAAGGAAGGTTACTTCCCCTGTTCCCCGGTCGACTCACAGAACGACCTTCGTAACGAAATGGTCATGGAACTTCAGAAGGTCGGCATCCGCGTCGAGTGCCAGCACCATGAGGTCGCTACCGGCGGCCAGGCCGAGATCGACATGCGTTTCTCCTCCCTTGTCGACATGGCAGACCAACTCCAGTGGTTCAAGTATGTCATCAAGAACGTTGCCTACCGCAACAACAAGACCGTTACCTTCATGCCGAAGCCGCTCTACGGTGATAACGGTTCCGGTATGCACTGCCACCAGTCCATCTGGAAGGATGGCCAGAACCTCTTCGCCGGTGATAAATACGGCGGGCTCTCCCAGATGGCTCTCTGGTACATCGGCGGCATCATCAAGCACGCCAAGGCTCTCTGCGCCATCACCAACCCGACCACCAACTCCTACAAGCGTCTGGTTCCGGGCTTCGAGGCTCCGGTTAACATGGCTTACTCCAGCCGTAACCGCTCCGCTTCCCTCCGTATCCCGATGATGTCCTCCAACCCCAAGGCCAAGCGTATCGAGTACCGTACGCCGGACCCGAGCTGCAACGGTTACCTTGCCTTTGCCGCCATGCTCATGGCAGGTCTTGACGGCATCGAGAACAAGATCGATCCGGGCCAGCCGCTGGACAAGGATATCTACGGTCTCTCCCCCGAGGAGCTGAAGGATATCCCGTCAGCTCCGGGCAGCCTCGAAGAAGCTCTCCAGGCCCTCAAGGACGACCATGAGTTCCTGCTCAAGGGCGACGTCTTCACTCCCGACGTCATCGAGAAGTGGATCGAGTACAAGACCGAGGCAGAAGTTAATCCTGTCCGCATGCGTCCGGTACCCCTCGAGTTCGCACTCTACTACGACATCTAATTCTTCTGTATAGGCGTACCCAGGCGGCGGTGCATGTGCACCGCCGCTTTTTTTGTGCCGTGGCAGGAATGCTCCCCAGCGCGTCACGATGATTGCCCCTGCCAGGACAGGTCAGCTGCCTCTTTGCAGGTCGGGATATTTGACACCGGCTGCGGAAAGGCATAATGTATAAGTGAGAGATGGGCGGTACCCTGGCAACGCCCGACGTGCAGTAACTGCCTCATCCGCCTGAGCGTAACAACCTCTTCAAAAAGGTGGAACTTCGGTGAGGCTTTCCGGGAGGTCCCCCAAGGAGCGAAAGGAAGGCAAAGCGATACTAACACCGGCGGATAAGGGTAAAGTGTCCAAGAGGTACCGCAGCGAGGGGCTCGGAAAGAATTCCGGGCCTTCCTCATGTCTGATAATAATATTTGTGAGATGTCAAAAATGTATTGACTGGAGTAAAAGGCAGTGCTATAAAGGTCTTCTTCAAATGACGCGGGGTGGAGCAGTCTGGTAGCTCGTCGGGCTCATAACCCGAAGGTCAGAGGTTCAAATCCTCTCCCCGCAACCAAATAATTACAGGTGGTTAGCTCAAGTAGCTAACCACCTTTTTTATTGCCTTGACGCAGATATTGACGTCGGTTGAATTACAACCCTATACACTAGTCCATCTTATTTTAACTATGGGAGGTGAAATGATTATCAACCGACTCTTTGTACTGCTGTGAAGAGTGCCAAGTTTACATCTACAACGATGAAATCAGACTATGTGCCATATGTGATTTAATAGCACGTGATTAGCTGAAAATAATTAAGCATGTGGTTTTCAACCGTCTATGTTGATAAGTGACCTGTATCTGTGGATAAGGCACAAAAATGTAATGTATCTAAAGGATGTTTTCCGTAGCGCACACTAAATGAGCACGACACATAACTGACTGTAATTGCGTGTCAATAATAAAGTTACGTGTATGCAGTATTTTTTATATGCAGGTAATACGGTTTTGTATGCGGTACTAAGCAAGATAGTTGTAACAAGTGGATAACTCCACAAAATGACAAGATGTTTTCACAAAAATCAAATGATTTATTAGAAAGACAGTCAAGAATGGCTGTCTATTTTGTTGGTAAATGAGACCAATACCTTGACCATCAACAGACTTTTCTGAACAGAGAAAGTATACAAAAACCAGTAGGATAGAGATCAAACGTATCAAGGCAGCCACTGTTTCGAGGGTGTGTAGTAGGCACACAGCATTTATTCCTGGCTAGGTTCATGGATTATATCATGGCTTTTTAAAGCAGGTTTAATGTGGTAAAAAGTTGTTTAATTGCTTTGTACTGCTGAAGCTCTATTTATCGTGTTAGAGGGGTGTTTCTGATGGGAGGGGATATTTGTCAGATACTATCGAAGATAATTTTTGCTTTTCTCACCGTGACAAGAAACAGAAACACTGCGGGGTCACACGATGACAGTTCAATCTGCCTACATGTGTGGTTCTGAGTTGGAATATGGCGAAGATAGTGCTGAAATGCACTGTCCAGACTGTGATAAGTAGTAAAGATAATAGTCATGATGTTGATGGTCGTTGGCGCGTGCTTTCCTCCTGACTTCACTGATTACCGGCATAGATTGTGACTCATTGTGTCACATGCTCGCCGTATGCTGATCAAAACCGATAAGGAAATCCATGTCTTTAAACATCTACACGAGCAACCGGATGGAAACCCTGGTCGAGTCCCTAGCCGGCATCCTGAAAGAGCCCCTGTCGTCGCCATTTGTGGCGGAGACGCTCGTGGTCCAGAGTAAGGGGATGCAGCGCTGGCTTGCCATGGAACTGTCAGGCAGGCTCGGCGTCTGGGCCAACTGCGTCTATCCGTTTCCCAACAAGTTCGTCTGGCAGCTCTTCTGCAAGACTCTGCCGCACATCCCGGACGCCTCCGCCTTTTCACCCGAGGTTATGACCTGGAAACTCATGGGTCTGTTGCCAGGATTTCTGGCAAGGGAGGAGTTTACCCCCTTACGGCATTACCTTGCTGGCGAATCCCGCGGACTCAAACTGTTCCAGCTGGCCGGCAGGATCGCCGACACTTTCGACCAGTACACCATCTACCGCCCGGACATGCTCCTGGAGTGGGAAGAGAGAAGGGGAGGGGAGTGGCAGGAGATGCTCTGGCGTGAACTTGCCGCCTGTGGAGACGGGCGGCACCGTGCCCGTCTCAGGCTCGATTTCATGCGCCATCTGGGTGAGCAGCGAACAGGGGAGGAAAAGCTCCCCGAGAGGATCACGGTTTTCGGGATCTCCTATCTACCCCAGTACCACATGGATATCCTGGCGCAGGTTGCCGGGCACACCGAGGTCAACTTGTTTATCCTGAGCCCGTGCCGCGAGTACTGGAGTGATATAGCTTCCGCCAGGGAAAAGTCTCGTCGGAATCCGGAGGAACGGGACCACCTTGTTGAAGGAAATCCGCTGCTGGCTTCATGGGGAAGGCTTGCCCGGGATTTTTCCACCATGGTCCTCGGCAGTTCAGATATAGCGGCTGTCGATCTGCAGCTGTATGCGGACCCGGGCGACGGGTCCATGCTCACCGCCATTCAGTCCGACATTCTCAACTTGTCAGGAAGTGAGGATCTACAACGGGAGAAGAGGTCCATTGCCCCTGATGACCATTCGGTCCAGATTCACAGTTGCCACAGCCCCTTGCGTGAAATCGAGATCCTCCACGACAATCTTCTGCATCTCTTCGAACGGGAACCGGGGCTGAACCCCCGGGATGTCGTCGTCATGACGCCCGACATCGAGACCTACGCCCCCTATATTACCTCTGTTTTCGAGGGGGGACAGGATCCCGCGAATAAAATCCCCTATTCCATAGCTGACCGCACCGTAGCCAGCGAGGGGGAGGTTGCCGCGGTGCTCCTGAAGCTCCTGGCCCTTCCCGGCAGCCGTCTCACCGTGCCCCAGCTCCTTGATCTCCTCGAATCGTCACCGGTCAGCCGCCGGTTTAACTTCGTTGATGACGAGCTGGACACCGTTCGATGCTGGATCGCGGAAACACGGGTTCGCTGGGGGATGGACGAGCAGGACCGGGAGCGGTTCGGTCTCCCGGGGTACCGGGAGAACTCCTGGCGCGCCGGGCTCGATCGTCTTCTCCTCGGATATGCCATGCCCGAGGAGGGGACCCAGCTCTTCAACGACATGCTTCCGTACGACGAGATGGAAGGTGACGGACCCCTTATCTTGGGGAAATTTGCCGATTTCGTCGAGCGGGTTGCGGCCGTTGCCGCACAGCTCTCAAGTCCGCTGACCCTTGAGGAGTGGCGGGATCACCTGCGCTCCCTGCTGGGATCCTTTGTCGCGGTCAATGACGACTCTGCCCACGAACTGGCTACCGTGACGGGCGTGGTGGATCAGCTTGCAGAGTTGCAGGATGTCGCCGGTTTCAGCGAAAAGGTCGATCTCGGGGTGGTCAATTCCTGGCTGGCAGCGCGCCTTGCCCAGGAAGAGAAGGGGGTCGGCTTCATGACCGGCGGGGTGACGTTTTGCGCCATGCTCCCCATGCGGAGTATCCCCTTTCGCGTCGTTGCCCTCATCGGCATGAACGATGGCGCATTCCCACGGCAGAGCCGTCCCCCCGGGTTTGACCTCATTGCCCGAAGTCCCCTCCGTGGCGACCGTTCCCTGCGCGACGAGGACCGGTATCTTTTCCTCGAGGCGCTCCTCTCCGCGCGCGACTGTTTCTACCTCAGCTATATCGGCCAGAGCATCAAGGACAACAGCGAAATCCCGCCGTCGGTGCTGGTGAGTGAGTTCCTCGATGCAATCGACCGGGGGTTCACTTCAGGAATGGACCCTGCGGTGGAGATGGAGAGTCGCCTGGTCACCCGGCACCGTCTCCAGGCGTTCAGCCGCGAGTACTTCGATGCCAGGTCGCCTCTCTTCAGTTATTCAGCCGAAAACTACCTGGCGCTCCTCGAAAGGCGTAACAACCCGTGGTATCCGCGGGAATTTATCGCCACCCCCCTCCCTGTTCCACCCCAGGAGTTGAAGGACGTTTCTCTGGCAAAACTCCTCCGTTTCTTTGATAATCCGTGCCGGGCCCTCGTTGAAAGCAGGCTGGGCATTCGCCTTCAGGAAGCGGCGGCACCGCTCGACGATCGGGAGCCTTTTTCGTTGGACGGACTGGAGGAGTATGGTCTCAAGCAGGAACTCCTCGAGATCCGTCTCGCCGGCGGCGATGCCGGCAATCTGTTTTCCATTGCCCGTTGCCGGGGGATTCTGCCGCCGGCCCGGCACGGTGAAAAGCTTTTTGTCGAGGCTGTCGGTGAGGTCATGGACTTCGCCGACTCTGTGCAGGAAAGCGTGGCAGGCCAACCGATGTGCGCGCCCCTCGATGCCGACTTACAGCTCGGTGAATACCGGCTGTCCGGCAGGCTTGACCGGATCTGGACCGGGAGCATGCTCCGCTATCGCTGCTCGAAAATGAAGGCAAAAGACAGAATGCGCACCTGGCTGGAGCACCTCGTCCTCAGTGCTGCATGGCGTGAGGGGTACCCCCGGGAGACCCGGCTCCTGATGACGGATACCTCGGTCACCTACAGACCGGTGGAAAATGTCGGGGAGATTCTGCAGACGGTGCTCGATCTTTACTGGGAAGGTCTGTCCATGCCCCTGCGGTTTTTCCCCGCCTCGTCATTCGAGTACGCCAAAAAGATGGAGTGGAGAGTCGACCGGGCACGTTCGAGATGGGAGGAGGGGTACAATGCACCCGGTGAGGGAGATGACCCCTATTACCGTCTCTGCTTCGGCCAGGCTGATCCGTTCAATGTCGAGTTCGAGCGGGTTTCCCGTGCCCTTCTTGAACCTCTCCTCGCACATCAGGCATAGGGGCCGATATGAACGAACTTGACCATCTGCAGATCGAACTGTCCGGCCGGAACCTCATAGAGGCGAGTGCCGGTACGGGCAAGACCTACGCCATAGCATGTCTCTACCTGCGTCTCCTGGTGGAAAAGGGGCTGACCCCCGAGCAGATCCTCGTGGTGACCTATACCGAGGCAGCGACCGAGGAGCTGCGTGGCAGAATCCGCACAAGAATCAGGGATGCCCTCGGGGTCTTTTCCGGATCTGCCACTGACGACTCCTTTCTCCTTGGCCTCTACACAAACAGCAACGGCAAGGGGCCGGAACGGTCGGTGGCCCGTGACAACCTCGAACGGGCACTCGCCTCCTTTGACACGGCTGCCATCTTCACCATTCATGGTTTCTGCCTCCGCGCTCTCCAGGACAACGCCTTCGAGAGCGGCTCGCTCTACGACACGGTGCTCGTCACCGACCAGACCGCGCTGCTCAGGGAAGTGGTGGTCGATTTCTGGCGGATCCACTTTTTCTCGGAATCGGCGCCCTTTCTCCTCTACGCCCTGCATAAAAAATTCTCTCCCGACTATCTCCTCCGCTTTCTCCAGGGGATGCTGACCAATCCGAAACTTGAAGTCGTACCGCGTTTCACGGCGGGCGACATCGAGGCAATCGAAGAGAAGTGCCGCAGTGCTTTCGCAGGCATTCGCGAGACGTGGTTCACCAGCCGTGAGGAGATCATCGAAATCCTTGCCAATGACAAGGGGTTGAGCAGGGCTGTGGGCAAATATCACCCCGATGAGCTTCCAGGCCATTTCGAAAGCATGGACAACTTCCATGCTAACGACAATCCCTTCGCTCTTTTTCCCGGCTTCCGCCTGTTCAGCAGCTCGGGCATTGTTCAGGGGAAAAAGCCGACGGGAACCGCACCGACACATCCGTTCTTCGATCTGTGCGAGGATCTCTGTACAAGTGTCGAGGAACGGTTCCTTGCCCTGCGCTGGGAGCTCGTGGAATATGCGCGGCAGAGACTCCCTTCCCGGAAGAGGGAGATGAACATCCGCTTTTTCGATGACCTTCTCGGCGATCTCTACGGGGCACTGTGCGGCGAATCCGGCAATTCTCTGGCAGCAAGCCTGAGCGGCATGTACCGGGCGGCACTGATCGACGAGTTCCAGGACACCGACCCGGTCCAGTTCGAGATCTTTCGCAAGGTCTACACCGACCCGGCGTGCCCGCTCTTCCTCATCGGCGATCCCAAGCAGGCCATATACAGCTTCAGGGGGGCCGACATCTTCGCCTACCTTGAGGCCGCGGCTGACGTCGACGAGGAACGGCGCTTTACCCTGACCAACAACTGGCGGTCCACCCCCGAACTCCTCTCCGCTTTCAACACGGTATTCGGTTGCGGGACACGGCCGTTTGTCTTCGATGCCATCGGCTACCATCCTGTCAAGCCAGGGAAATCGGACCGCGGCAAGCGGCTTCTGTGTGCTGGTCGCGATAACTCACCCCTGCAACTCTGGTGTCTCCCGACCGATGAATCGGGAGAACCGCTCACAGTTGGCAAAGCCACTGCCGCCATCCCGCCGGCTATTGCCGGGGAGATTTCACGGCTTCTGCAGGACGGGACCAGCTGCAAAGCGCTCGTGGGGGACAGGTCACTCCTCCCCGGGGACATTGCGGTCATCGTCCGCAGCCATCGCCAGGCGGGCGCTATCCAGGAAGCGTTGAGGGCGTGTGGCATCCCGAGTGTCATGCGCAGCGACAAAAGCATCTTCACCACGCGCGAGGCCGGTGATATCTGCACTCTCCTCGGTGCGCTTGTCGACCCGGGCAACGAGGTGAAGGTCCGGTCTGCACTGGTGACCGATCTCCTCGGCATGTCGGGCAACGACATAGCAGCTCTTCTCGATGATGAACAGGGGTGGGAGGAGTGCCTCGAACGATTCCGGGATTATCATCATCTTTGGCTAGAGCGGGGCTTCATGGCCATGTCCCGGGTGCTGCTCGCCCGTGAGAATGTCAGGGGAAGGCTGCTCTGCCGGCCCGACGGCGAACGCAGGCTGACCAACGTCCTGCACTGCTTCGAGGTGATCCACCAGGCGGTCCATGAAAAGCTGCTCGGCCTCGAGGGGCTGCTTACCTGGTTTGGCGAGAGGGTAACCGGTCGAGAGGATGCCGAGGAATACCAGATCCGTCTGGAAACGGACGAAAAGATGGTGAAGATCGTGACGGTTCATGTCAGCAAGGGGCTGGAGTATCCGGTGGTCTTCTGCCCCTTCATGTGGGGAGGGCTCAGAGGGAACGGAGAAGTGGTCACCTTCCACGATGATTTCCGCATGGTGAAGGATTATGGTTCCGCTGGCTATGACCTGCACCGTCGCCTGGCCCAGAAGGAGTCCCTGGCTGAAAGTCTCAGGCTGCTCTATGTGGCACTGACGCGGGCACAATTCCGCTGTTATCTGATTGGCGGGAAAGTCGTCGGCAGGAAAGATGTCAACGAACCCGGGACATCGCCGCTGGCCTATCTGTTCCATGCCCCGGAAGCGGTGAAAGAGACGGATGATGTGATCGATCCGCTCAGACAGGAAGTCGGCAGGCTGTCTGGGGAGCAGATGGAAAAGCAACTTCTCAACCTGGCGGAAAATAGTGGGGGGACAATCGCGGTCACCACGATGCCGGAAGCAGGTGATGCCGGTTCATACAAAGCACCGGGAGATGACGATACCCCCCTGGCCAGCAGGGTGTTCTCCGGAAACATCAGCAGCGACTGGCGCGTGGTCAGCTTCACCTCCTTCGCTGCCCATGGTGACGGGGGAGTCGAGTTGCCGGACCGGGATGGGGCCGGAGGCATGAAGAGCGATACCTTTGCTGCGCCGCCTGAAGAAAGGCCTCCTGGGAGGAATATCTACGCCTTCCCAAAGGGTGCCCAGGCGGGGATCTTTCTTCACGGTCTGTTCGAGGATCTCGATTTCTCAACAGCCCGTCCCGAGACAGTACGTGAACTGGTGGAAAAGGGGCTCGGGCGCTACGGCTATGACCCGGAGTGGGAGCCGTGCATTACGTCCCTGGTCAACGATGTCATTGCAACCCCGCTTGGTTCGCCGGGCGGTACGTTCTCCCTGTCCGATCTCGAGAAGGGCCACTGGCTTGCCGAACTCGAATTCTTCTTCCCCCTCAAGTTCGTCTCGGCACCCATGCTGCGGGAGTGTCTGGGGAGGTGGAGTAGCGAACGGATGCCGGTGGATGTCCCGTCCCTGTGCCGGGCACTGAAATTCAGGCCTGCCGAGGGGATGGTCCGGGGATTCATGGACATGGTCTTTGAACACCGGGGACGGTTCTACCTGCTCGACTGGAAATCGAACCATCTCGGCTACCGTGTCGAGGACTATGGCAGGGAGGCGCTCAAGGCCGCAATGGTCCACCATCTCTACCCGCTCCAGTACCTGCTCTACACGGTGGCCCTGAACAGGTATCTCGGCTTGCGGGTCAGCGGGTATGAGTACGCCAACCACTTCGGAGGTGTCATCTACGTCTTCCTTCGCGGCGTGAACCCGCAGCGGGGAGAGGAGTTCGGTATTTTCCGCGATACCCCCCCAAAAGAGATGATCGAAGAGCTTACCGCATGCCTGATCAAGGCTGGAGGTTAGGACGGTGCCCCTTTCTTTCGAACTGACTGCCATCGACCGTCATTTTGCCGCGTTCATCCGTCGCGAGGCGGTTGTCGCGCCTCCTTCGCTGTTGCCCGTCGTCTCCCTGGCGAGCAATGCCGTGGGCAAGGGCAATATCTGTCTGAACCTGGCCGACATCGCCGACAGGGATATCGTCATTGACGGCGCTCAACTGAGGCTGCCCGAGGTCGGCCACTTGAAGTCGGAGCTGGCGCGTACCGGGGTGGTCGGTCCGCCCGGCAGTTTCAGACCCCTGGTACTCGATGACGACGGCCGGCTCTACCTCTACCGCTACTGGCAGTACGAGTGGACTCTGGCCCGGACCATTCTGGCACAGGCCGGCCGTGCGCCAGATGAAGTCGACGAGGCCCTCCTGTCTGAAGGGGTTGCCAGGCTGTTCCCTGGCGGAGCAGGGGGGGAGACCGACTGGCAGAAGATCGCGGCGGTGGCGGCAGTGCGCAAAGGCTTCTGCGTGATTTCCGGAGGCCCGGGGACGGGCAAGACGTCGACCGTGGTGAAGATCATCACCCTTCTCCTGGAACAGGCAAATGGTGGAGATCTGCGCATCGCCCTTGCCGCACCGACCGGCAAGTCGGCGGCCCGGCTCACAGAGTCGATACGCCTGATGAAGGAAAAACTGGACTGTCGCGCTGACGTCAAAATCCGTATCCCCGAAGAGGTGACGACGATCCATCGGCTGCTCGGCGTGCGAAAGGACTCGGTGCGTTTCCGCCACGGTGAGGATAACCTCCTCCCCCATGATGTGGTCATCGTCGACGAGGCTTCCATGGTGGCTCTCCCCCTCATGGCGAAGCTTGCCATGGCTCTCACGGGTGATGCGCGGCTTATACTCCTGGGTGACAGGGATCAACTGGCCTCGGTCGAAGCGGGTGCCGTCCTCGGCGATATCTGCGGCGGTGGCAGGCAGGAGCCGTTTTCTGCCGGATTTGCCGAGTATGTCGCCAGGGTTGCCGGTGAGAAGGTTGCTGCTGTCTCTTCAGGAGCAGTTACCCCCCCACTGGCCGACTCTCTGGTCGTCCTGAAAAAGAACTACCGCTTCGCAGCAGATTCCGGTATCGGAGCGGTTGCCCGGGTAGTCAACGCCGGCGACGGGGGAGGGGCCATCGACCTGCTCACGGCGGGCAGCTGCTGGCATGAATCCCCTCCTGCCGATGCTCTGAAGAGATTCCTCGCTGCACGGGTCATTGACGGTTACGGAGCGTACCTCGCCGCCCAGTCCCCTGTGGAAGCGTTGCGGCTCTTCGACAATTTCAGGATCCTCTGTGCCCTGCGCCAGGGGACGTATGGAGTCTCGGGTGTCAATGCACTGGTCGAAGAGATCCTTGCCGACAACGGGCTTGCCGACGCCCGCAGCCGCTGGTACCCGGGAAGACCCGTGATGGTAACGGTCAATGATTACCACCTGAAACTGTTCAACGGTGACGTGGGCATCGTCCTTCCCGATCCGGACACCGAGGGTGTCCTCCGCGTCTGGTTCCCCGATTCCGAGGGTGGTGTCAGGAGCGTCTCGCCGGTACGGCTACCGGCCCATGAAACGGTCTATGCCATGACGGTGCACAAAAGCCAGGGATCCGAGTTCGAACGGGTGCTCATGCTTCTTCCCGGCCACGACAGCGAAACGCTTACGCGGGAGCTGATCTATACGGGACTCACACGGTCGAAGAGGGATGTGGAAGTATGGGGGAGTGCCGAGGTTTTTACCGCGGCCGTTGCCCGTCGAATCGAGCGGAAATCCGGTCTCCGGGATGCACTGTGGCTGGGGTGCTGATTCGCTAGTGGCTAAAGTTAGCTTGCAACAAAAGCGCATTGGCTGTATAAGCAATAATTAATTTCTCCCCGGTACGGGTTGTATCGTCATCAGTTGGGAATGCTATGGAAAAACCGTGTCAGCTTCACGGTTTTGTTGGAGGTGTGATGAGAAAATACGGTCAAGCTCTAAAAAAGATACTTCTTGTCAGTTCTTCGAGGTCCTTTCTCGAAAGGAACATGAGCCTGCTAAAGGGTGAGGGATTCCATCTTGTCACCGCGCAAAGTGGCGCAGAGGCTGTCCAGTTACAAAAAGAGCATCTTTTTGACCTTGTTCTGTCTGATCTCCACCTGCTGGATATGGGAGGAGATGTCCTCTCCAAAACCCTCCGTAAGGATGAGACAGCAAAGGACCTTGCCATCATTCTCATCTGTTATGACAATGCGGAAGAACGCGCAAGAATTGCCACAAGCGGTGCTGATGCCAAAATAATCAGACCGGCCAAGCCGGAGCAAATCCTTGAAACTGTCGGCAGTTTGCTCGATATGCAGATCGGCAGGCCGAAGCGGGTAATGTTCACTGTCAAAGTAAAAGGTAAAAAGGGAGAGGCGGAGTTCGACTGTATTTCCATCGATATAAGTAATACCGGCATCCTGCTGGAGACAGAATACCCTCTTGTCATAGGGGACAGGATAGGCTGCACGTTCACCCTCCCCGGCGCAGGTCAGATCGAAACAGAGGGAGACGTTGTCCGATCGGTCAAAATACTGGACAGTACGTACAAATACGGTCTTCAGTTCGTGGGACTATCCTTTTCTTCCCGGAAAGACATCCAGAACTATGTCGCTTCAGTCAGAAATAAGGTGCCAACGACGTATATGGTAAGCGCGTCAATGACTGTTTAACCATCATCTCTTCCCCCCTCATCAGGAACGTTCCAGCCACGTAGTCCATGCTACGTGGCTTTTGTTGTTGTGCGCCAGGCATGGCGCGTGGCGCTTGAGCGCCATATGTTCAACCGTGGTGGTTGAACGTTGACTTGGAGGTGCAAGTCCTCTTCGGACCCTGATGGTGGGAACCGATAGCCGGACGGCAAGGGTGTCCGTCGCGAGTCGGAATCTGAAGGAAG
>Ga0209725_1000435_pt1 | contig 25861 bp, 17 predicted proteins | sample I18A1metaG_FD_184145 | JGI IMG/M metagenome (GOLD analysis project Ga0209725, IMG submission 184145) | Lake sediment bacterial and archeal communities from Gulf of Boni, Indonesia to study Microbial Dark Matter (Phase II) - ​I18A1 metaG... | ecosystem: Environmental > Aquatic > Freshwater > Lake...
CCAACACCTCCGTGCATTCGTCAAACCGGGCGTAATTACAGGTTGTTATGAATTGGCACGCCCCGTGCTTGTGACCTGTCAGGCGGTCCCTGCGGGGCAGGGACGCCGACATCCCGGGTGGTACGCCTCCCCCGGGAGAGAATGACAGAACGGGTCGAGGTTCGACGCAGTGGCAAAGACGCCGTGCACGAGTGTGTGCAGGCGTCTTTTTCGTTGAGGAAAGGAGTATGTGATGAAAGTTGCCTTTACCAGCAGCAGCGGTGAGATTGTTGACCAGCATTTCGGCCAGTGCAGCCAGTTCTGCGTCTGGGAGATCGGCCCGGAGCGGGCGGAGCAGTTGGCTACCGTCAGCGCCGTCAGCACAGGGGAGGACGAGGAGGACCGCATCTCCGCCCGGGCCGATGCCCTCGGGGACTGCGCCATCGTCTACACCATGCAGATCGGCGGCCCGGCAGCAGCCAAGCTGGTCGCCCGCAGGATCCACCCCATGAAGACCAATACCGAGATGCCCGTGGCGGACCTTGTCGCCAGGCTGCAGGAGGTCCTGCGGGGGACCCCGCCGCCGTGGCTGCGCAAGGCGCTGAACAGGGAGAGCGCCGGATCGTTTCTTGACGATTAGACCGGGAGCCCCGAGCTCCCTTAACCATACCTATCGATGGAGGATTGAACCATGGCTTACATCACCGGACTGCGCAGGGACAAAACCGAGTACACCCCCCAGTTTATCAAGTCGATCGACGAGGAGACCTGCATCGGCTGCGGCCGCTGCTACAAGGTCTGCGTCCACGACGTGCTCGCCTTCGAGGAGCTGGACGAGGACGACTCGGCCAAGATGTTCATGAAGGTGGCAAACCCGGGGAACTGCATCGGGTGCCAGGCGTGCGGGAGGACGTGTTCGAAGAAGTGCTTTGAATTCGAACCGGTCATCCTTTAAGAAGGAGCGGCAATTTCCGGAACCTGGCGGCGTTTTGCTGCGAAATCCGTTGTGCAACGTAGCAATCCCTCTCTCTATCTCTCCCCCAGAGGGGGAGAGTACTCATTGCCCTCTCCCTCCGGGAGAGGGGTAGGGTGAGGGTGGCTACGTCTCCGCCGGAATTCTTGCAAAGCCTTGCCAGAACCCGAAACTTGTCACTCCTTAAGGTTTGGCTAAACCTGGAAGGAGGCAGAACATGCTTATTGCTGTTGCTACCAAGGATGGCAAACTGATCAACCAGCACTTCGGCCACGCCGAGCGCTTCCTCATCTACGAGGTGACGGAGGGGAGGGCGACGCTGGTGGACGAGAAGAAGACCGACAAGTACTGCACCTACGACCCGGAGCACCCCCTGCGGCGGCACGTGCTGGAGAAGATCGCCACGGCCCTTGGAGGCTGCAGCGCCATCGTCTCGGCCAAGATCGGCGAGGCGCCCCAGGCCGAGATGGAGCGGCTGGGGTTCAGCATCTTCGCTGCCGAGGGGGAGATCAAGCCGACCTTGGTGGAGCTGGTCAAGGTACTGTAGATGGTTGCCCAAAAACGGTCATCTCGCCGCCGTCCTCGCACGTCACCTTGTGCGGCGTAGCGCTGCGACCCTCACCCAATCCCTCTCCCAGAGGGAGAGGGCAAGGCATGCTCTCCCCCTCGGGGGGAGAGATAGAGAGAGGGATGCCTCCGCGGGACGTTCTGCGGGTGCGACGATCTGACCATTTTTGAGCAACCCCGGTTTTTCAATAACCTGCTTGTGTTCCGTGGGTACACCAGCCGCGTGGGACACCAGGGAGAGGTTCGTACGGCAATCAGCACAACGAGGTGATGACCCATGAGCACCATCGGTTTCAATCTGTGCAACTACCCCCCCTGGGTCATCGCCTCACGCCATTTCAACGAGCACCCGCGACCCCTGGAGATCCAGGGGGTGCGCCATGCCAACCGCTTCCTCTTCCAGCGCCTGGAGGCGATCGCCTCACCGGAGGAGCGGGCCGCGGTGTTCAACGACTACATGTCGGTCAAGTTCCAGCTCCACCACTGGGAGAGCCAGACCCGCACCGCCGGCAGGAGCATCAAAAACAGCTACCTCCGCTTCCTGCGCGGCTGGATGATGGACGCCAACTCGGTTGAGGGGGCGGTCCTGAAAGGGTGGGTGGAGAGCCGCATGGGACTTCCCCCCACCTTCCACAAGATTCCCATCCCCTCCATCCACTCCCCCGAGTACATGACCTTCGCCATGGACCGGACCACGGGGAGCGCCCGGACCAACGCCATCAACTCCCAGTTGGACCTCCTCTACGAATACTGCCAGTACGAACTGGCCAGACTCTATCCCGCGGACGGGCTGGTTCGCCTCTATCGGGGGACCAACGATGCCAACGACTACCAGCTCGTGGAACAGGTGGGGAAGCGGGAGCAGATCGTCCGGCTCAACAACCTGGTCTCCTTCACCGCAGACGAGGAGCGGGCCTGGGAGTTCGGCGACACGGTCTGGGAGATCAAGGCCCCCCCGGCCAAGATCTTCTTCTTCGGCGGCCTCCTGCCGAATAGCATCCTGAAAGGGGAGGGGGAGTACCTGGTGATCGGCGGCGAGTACCGGGTGAAGCGGATCATGTGCACGGTGTGAGCGGGGAGCACGCAGCTTGCTCTGCGCAGGTTCAAAGCCTTCCAGTCGTACTGGGGGGCTTTTTTCGTGGCGAGACCAGCTTACCCCTTGTCGTGCCGGGCGTTATGGGGTATTAGTGAGGGGATTTTTATGTATTCGAAAGCTCTGAATTCCGTTTTTCCCCGGGCGATTTGAGGAAAAACTGACCTCGCTATATGTACAGTTGTTGATAAGTAACACAATCACATAACCCCTAGTTTCTCGAAAGATAAAATATGAAATCTGTTTACCTGTTGTTCCATACCCATCACCTTGAAGACGGGGAAGATGATGACAAACTTCTCGGCGCTTATTCATCACGGGAATTGGCTGAACGAAAGATAGAGGAAAAATATAGGAAACTCCCAGGTTTTTGTGAGCCAGATGGTGAGTTTGTAATCGATGAGTATGTAGTAGACCAAGATAATTGGGAATCAGGTTTTATTACATTGCAACCGAATAATAAAGAAGAGTAACCACGGGGCTCTGCGAAGAAGACTCGCAGGCCCCTTTGACTGTTAAGACGGCTCGGCGTGGCTGAGCATCACCGAACATGAAAAGGGGGAGCGTTGCCGCTCCCCCTTTTGTCATGCCGTCATCACCTCACCTGACCGCCCGTTCAGGGAGTTCTCCCCTTCCTCAGCTGCTTGCCGCAGCCGCACTTGCCCGGTTTCTGGCTGACCGTGTTGCAGTTGCACTCCGGGCAGCCGCAGGAGTAGGCGCCGGTCTGGGGGGCTGAGAGCTCCTTGCCGTCGACGGTGTAGAACACCCTGCCGTCCTCGACCTTGGTGACGGTGGTCTTCACCAGCTTCCTGCCGCAGCCGCACTCCCCCTCGGCGTTTGACATGGTGCCGCAGGTGCACCCTGCGCCGCAGCCGCAGACGTAGATGGTGTCGCCGGCCTTGGTTTCGAACTTCTCCCCGGCGGCATGGACAACGGCCGCGAGCCCGAAGGCGAACACCAGGGTCAGCACGATCAGTACAATCCTCTTCATCGGTCACCTCCCAAATTTGTTTTGTTTAAGGATAGCGCGACGCATCGTTTTGTCCAGCGGGCGGAACTGCACCCATGTGCGGCAGGTGACGCAGTCGGCGCCATGGGTGGCGGTTGTCAGTTGCCTGGTGCCCGCCCCGCTCACTTCAGCTCGCGGTATATGTTTTCCGGTTTCGGGTAGCCGTCGCTTACCTTCAGGATGGTCAGGTGCAGGTGGGTCGGCGACCGCTTCTTCCAGGCATTGAGGCCGGTCCGTCCCACGGTGGCGATCCGGTCCCCCGGCTTGAGGATGTCACCCACCGTGACGAGGATGTCGCGGTTGTGGGCGTAGTAGACCAGGAGCTCCTCGCCCGGGTCATAGACCCAGATGTACTTTCCCCCCCGCAGCTTGCTTCCCCTCTCCCACCCGGTCGCCACGGCCACCACGACCCCGCCCGTGAGGGAGAGGACATGCACCGGTTTGCCGCTCCGGTCGTCGAGGGTGTCCTGGTTGCGGTCGCGGATGAAGAGGTCGAAGGAGGGGTGGCCGCCGTGCCTGTTGCCGGCAAAGTAGTCGTACCCGGAGGCCACATAGTCCCGGCCGCTGTTCCCCGCGGAGGTCATGTCATACCCTTCGAGGGGGAAGCGCCACCCGGACAGTGGGGAGGGGAGGGCGCCGCTGGCCCCGTAGTACTCCTTCACCAGGGGGAGGAGGCGCCGGATCTCTTCCCGGGCCGCGGCTCTGCCGATCAGGCCGTCGCGGATGGCTGTGTTGAGCCGGTCGAAGTCGCTGCAGGCGGTGCACCGCTCCCCCCCCTGGAGGGGGACGGGGAGCACCATTGCCAGCAGCAGGACGAGGAGGAGGGGGAACGCTTTGCGTAGCTGCACGGGGGGAACCTTTCTCGGTGTGGTGGGGGAAGCCTAGAGGGACGGCACCAGGCGGAGCTCCTGCTCGATGTCGTTGATGTTGACCATGACGACATCCCCCTTCTGCCCTTCGGTGCGGACCAGGCCGCGGTCGATCCAGAGCTTGATCTGCTCTTTGGTCAGGCCGTACTTGGTGGCTGCTTCCTCGATTGTGTACCAGCTCCGGGTCAGTGACATGGCTGCCTCCTTGAGGGTGGGTTTTCCTTAACTATACCATGTCCAACCGGCGGTGCAGGGGGCGGCAACCATCGGGGCGCTGATTTCCGGGATACCATACCCAATCGCGGGTGGCTTTGCACCTGATTTTCCTGCGATGTCTCGTCATGGGCGGGTTTCGGTGCGAGGTGAAACGTCAACGGCCCCCGGGCCGTGGTGCCCGGGGGCCGCTGTGCGTGGAGGAGGGACCCGGTACGTTACATGATTGCCAGTCTGTCGACGACCAGCATGCCGCTGCTGATGACGAGGTTTCCCTGGATGGTGGTCATCCCCGTGGCGCCGGTGAAGCCGCTGTCGTAGCCGCCGGTGATGCTGATCACGGCGCCGCTGGTGGCGATGGTCACCGCTTCGGCAAAGGTCGTGGCCTGGAGCCTGACCGTTGTCGTGGCACCGGCAGGGATGGAGGCAAGGGTGGCCGCCAGGGTGTCGTAGTAGCTGGTCGTCGTGCCGATGGTCACCGCCGATTTCCCCGTGCCGGCCTGGGGGGCATTGACCGTGAGGGTCTGGCTAACGGCAGGTGCGGCGGTGTAGTTGGCGTCACCCCCTTGGCTAGCGGTGATGACCGTTGTCCCGGCGCCGACGATGGTGACGGTCGAGCCGCTCACCGTGGCCACGGCTGGGTTGCTGCTCGTGTAGCTGACCGCAAGGCCGCTGGTCGCCGTGGCGCCGAGGGTGAAGGGGGCGTTGCCGACCGTCTTGACCGGCAGGGAGCCGAAGGAGATGGTTTGCGACCCCTTGGTGATGGTCAGGGTGCCGGTGGTGCTCCCCTGGTAGTTCGGGCCGGTGACGGTGGCAAGCACCGTGTAGCTCCCCGCGGCAGTGGGTGCCGTGGCAGAGCCGTTGTAGGTCAGGGTCACCGGCAGGCCGGCCGGGACCGTGGTCGCCGTTGCCCCCCGGGATGAGCCGGTGTAGCTGGCGGCAAGCCCGTCGAGGGTGACCGTGGCCGTTGCCTTGGCGACCGTCAGGTTCTGGGAGAAGGCCGCTGCCGCGTTGTAGTTAGCGTCACCCCCCTGGCTGGCGGTGATGACCGTTGTGCCGGCGCCGACGATGGTGACGGTGGTGCCGATGACCGTGGCGACCGCCGGGTTGCTGCTCGCGTAGGAGACGGCCAGGGAACTGGAGGAGGTGGCAGCGAGGGAGAACGCCGGATCGCCGTAGGTCTTTGGCGGCAGTGCGCCGAAGGTGATGGTCTGGCTCCCCTTGCCGATGGTCAGGGTGCCGCTGGCGCTGCCGTCGTAGTTCGGGTCGGTGACAGTGGCGGCCACGGCATAGCTCCCCACGGCAGTCGGCGGGGTGGTGAACCCGTTATAGGTGACGGTGACGCCGAGCCCCGCCGGGACGGTGGCGGCGGTTACCGCCTGTGCCGTGCCGCTGTAGGTGGCTGACAGGCCGGCGAGGGTGACCGTGGCCGTCCCCCTGGTCACGGTGAGGGTCTGCTGTACCGTGGCTGCCGGGGTGTAATTCCCGTCACCCCCCTGGCTGGCGGTGATGGTGGTCGTGCCGATGCCGGTGACAATGACCGTCCCGCCGCTGGCCGTGGCTACCGCCGGGTTGCTGCTGGTGTAGGTGATCCCCAGGCCGCTGGAGGAGATGGCTCCCGGGGTGAAGGGGGCCGAGCCGTAGGGGACGGCGGCCAGGGGGGCGAAGGTGATGGTCTGGCCGGCCTTGGCGATGGTCAGGGTGCCGCTGGCGCTCCCCTGGTAATTGGAGCTGCTGACGGTGCCGACCACGGCGTAGCTGCCGGCGGCGGTCGGCGCCGTGGGGCTGCCGTTGTAGGTGAAGGTGACCCCCAGTCCCGCCGGATTCGTGGTGGCCGCCGCCGGGTGGGGGGTACCGTCGTAGGTGGCGCCGAGGCTCCCCAGGGTCACGGTGGCGGCCGCCTTGTTGACCACGAAGGTCTGGGAGACGGGGGGCGCGTCGCTGTAGTTGCGGTTGCCCGGCTGGGTGGCGGTAATCACCGTCGTGCCGGCGCCGAGGATGGTGAGCAGGTATTTCTGCCCCTGCTTGGTGATGGTGACCATGGCGGGGTCGTACTCGAAGATGAGGTTAAGGTTGCTGCTGGCGCTGGCGGTGAATGTGAAGGGGGCATCGCCGTAGGTCTTGACCGGCAGGGGGGGAAAGGTGATGGTCTGGCTCTTCTTGGAGATCTCCAAGGTTGCCGTGGCGGTCCCCTCGTAGTTGGCGTCGTTGACACTGGCCACGACGGTGTATTTGCCCACGTCGACCGGTACCGTGGCGGTCCCGTCATAGGTGACGGTGACGGCCAGGCCGGCCGGGACCGTGGTGACCGTTACCGGTTTCGGAGTGCCGTCGTAGGTGAACGCCAGGGGGCCGAAGGTGATGGTCGCCGGCGCCTTGTTCACCGTCAGGGTCTGGCTGGCTGCCGGTGCCGGGTTGTAATTGCCGTTGCCCGGCTGGGAGGCGGTGATGACCGCCGTGCCGGCGCCGACGATGGTGACCGTGGCGCCGCTGACCGTGGCCACGGCCGGGTTGCCGCTGGCGTAGGCGACCACAAGGGTGCTGGAGGCACTGGCGCCGAGGGTGAAGGGAGTGTCACCGTAGGTCTTGATCAACAGGGGGGCGAAGGTGATGGCCTGGTCGGCCTTGGCGATGATGAGGGTGCCGCTGGCGCTCCCCTGGTAGTTGGGGTCGTTCACCGTGGCGGCCACGGCGTAGCTGCCGGCATTGACCGGTGCCGCCGACGTGCCGCTGTAGGTGAGGTCGACGGTGAGCCCCGCCGGGGTCGTGGCGGCCGTGGCGGGTTTCGGGGTGCCGTCGTACACGGCGGAGAGGCTCCCCAGGGTGACGGTGGCAATCGCCTTGTTCACCGTCAGGGACTGGATGACTGCCGGGGCGGCATTGTAGTTGGCGTTGCCCTCCTGGGAGGCGGTGATGACCGCCGTGCCGGCGCCCACGATGGTGACCGTGGCGCCGCTGACCGCTGCCACGGCCGGGTTGCTGCTGGCGTAGGAGACCGCCAGGGTGCTGGAGGCGGTGGCTCCAAGGGTGAAGGGTGCATCGCCGAAGGTCGCGGCCGGCAGGGGGGCGAAGGTGATGCTCTGGTCCCCCCTGGCGATGGTGAGGGTACCGGTGGCGCTCCCCTGGTAGTTGGGATCGTTCACCGTGGCTGCCACGGCGTAGCTGCCGGCGTTGACCGGGGAGGATGCGCTGCCGTCATAGGTGAGGCTGACGGAGAGCCCCGCCGGGGAGGCGGTGGCCGTTGCCGGGTGGGGGGTGCCGTCGTAGACCGCAGTCAGGCTCCCCAGGGTGACGGTGGCGGCCGCCTTCTGTACCGTCAGGGTCTTGGTGACGTCGGTGGCAGCTCTGTAGTTGTTGTCCCCTCCCTGGGAGGCGGTGATGACCGTCGTGCCGGCACCCACGATGGTGACCGTGGCGCCGCTGACCGTGGCCACGGCCGGGTTGCTGCTGGTGTAGGAGACCGTCAGGTTGCTGGAGGCGGCGGCCCCGAGGGTGAAGGGGGCATCGCCATAGGTTGTTGCCGGCAGGTCGGGGAAGGTGATGGCCTGGCTCCCCCTGGCGATGGTGAGGGTCCCGGTGGCGCTCCCCTGGTAGTTGGTGTCGTTCACCGTGGCGACCACGGGGTAGCTTCCGGCGCTGACCGGTGCCGTGGCGCTGCCGTTATAGGTGAGGCTGACGCTGAGCCCGGCCGGGGTGGTGGTGGCCGTTGCCGGGTGGGGGGAGCCGTCGTAGGCCGCGGCCAGGTCCCCCAGGGTGACCGTGGCGGGTGCCCTGGTGACCGTGAGGGTCCCGGCGCCGAATATGAAGGAGTAGTTGGGCGATGCTAGGCTCCCCTGGGACGCGGTGATCGGGTAGTTCCCCACCGGGCTGGTGACAATGGCCGTGGTGGCGAACGCCGGTGAGCCGGTCAGGACCGACGGGGTGTCGTTGTTGACGAAACCGCTGTAGACGGCGATAAAGGCGGGGTTGGCTGCCCCGTAGAAGCGGCTGGTGTCAGCCGGTCGCACGGTGAGGGGGGCTGCGGTGACGGTCAGGGTCCGGTTAACGGGGGGGGCCGGGTTGTAGGCCCCGTTACCCCCCTGGGTGGCGGTGATGACCGTGCTGCCGGCGCCGACGATGGTGACCGTGGCGCCGCTGACCGTGGCCACGGCCGGGTTGCTGCTGGTGTAGGAGACCGCAAGGCCGCTGGACGCGGTGGCACCGGGGGTAAAGGGGGCGTCACCGTAGACCCTTGCTGCCAGGGTCGGGAAGGTGATGGTCTGGTTCTGGAGAATGGTGTAGAGCGCGCTCTTCATTGCCTCGCTGTTCCCCGCCGTGTCCCGGGCGAAGAACTTGAGCGTGGTGGTGCTGCCGATCGGGATCGGCCCGGTGTAGACGGGGGAGGCTGTGGTCGGGGTGGCGCCGCTGGTGGTGTAGTAGATGGTTGCCGGTTCGTTGGCGGTGAGGGTGACGCTCAGTGCCGATGCATAGGTCCCCCCTGCCGGTGACGGAGTGGTGATTGGGGGGGTGGTGTCGGCAACGATGGTGTAGGTCGCCGTCTTGATCGCCTCGCTGTTCCCCGCCGTGTCCCGGGCGAAGAACTTGAGGGTGGTGGTGCTGCCGATCGGGATCGGCCCGGTATAGACGGGTGAGGCTGTGGTCGGGGTGGCGCCGCTGGTGGTGTAGTAGACCGTTGCCGGCTCGTTGGCGGAGAGGGTGACGCTCAGTGCCGATGCATAGGTCCCCCCTGCCGGAGATGGGGTGGTGACCGGGGGGGTGGTGTCGGCAACGATGGTGTAGGTCGCCGTCTGGGGCGTCTCGCTGTTGCCCGCCCCATCCCGGGCGAAGAATTTGAGTGTGGTGGTGGCGGCGATCGGGATCGGCCCGGCGTAGACGGGTGAGGCTGTGGTCGGGGTGGCACCGCTGGTTGTGTAGTAGATGGTTGCCGGTTCATTGGCGGAGAGGGTGACGCTCAGTGCCGATGTATAGGTCCCCCCTGCCGGTGACGGGGTGGTGACCGGGGAGATCGTGTCAACGGTGGTGAAGCTCCAGGAGTAATCGGCTGACGGGTGGCTCCCGTCCAGTGCGCGGACACCCGTGGTAACGGTGGCGGTCAGCGTCGTTGCCGGGGGGAGCGTCGCTGCAGAGGTCATCGTGGCACTGTCGCTGGCGGTGCTGTAACTGATGGCCGTCTCCATCTCCTGGCGATAGGGTGTTTCCGGGATGGAGGATTGGCCGTACATGTCGTGCCCCCAGCCGACCAGGGTGCCGTCGCTTTTCACGACCACGGTATAATTGTTTCCCGCCGCGATGCCGACTACCCGGTCGAGCCCGGCCGGGACGGTGCTCTGGCCGAGGTCGTTCGCTCCCCAGGCTACCACCGTGCCGTCGTTTTTGAGGGCCACCGTATGGTTGAAGCCCGCGGCAATGGCGATGACGTTGCCCAGCCCGGCGGGGACCGTCCCCTGGCCCTGCGTATTGTCACCCCACGTGGAGAGGGTGCCGTCGCTTTTCAAGGCGACCGAGTGGTAGCCTCCGGCGGCAATGGCGATGACCCCGGAGAGACCGGCCGGTACGGTGGCGGCGTTGGAGGAGGTGCTCCCCCAGGCGGTCACGGTGCCATCCTCTTTCAGTGCCAGGGTGTGAGCGGCACCGGCGGCAATCTTCCTGATGTTTGTGAGCCCAGTGGGAACCGTGGCCTGGCCCGATGAGTTTAGCCCCCAAGCCACGACCGTCCCGTCACTCTTCAGCGCCACGGAATGATTGTCTCCCGCGGCAACGGCGATCACCCCTGTGAGGCCTGCGGGCACGGTGGTTTGACCATCGAGGTTTCTCCCCCAGGCGGATACGGTGCCTGTCGCCTCGAGGGCGAGGGTATGGGCTGACCCGGCAGCAAGGGCGGTTACTCCGGAGAGCCCCGCCGGGATATCCGCCTGGCCGTTGCTGTTGTACCCCCAGGCGGAGAGCGTGCCGTCGCTCTTCAGCGCCACCGTATGACTGGTTCCCGCGGCAACGGCAGTAATCCCCTCGGGGCTGACGGGAACTTTGGCCTGGCTGCAGGAGTTGTCCCCCCAGGACACAACGCTGCCGTCGTCTTTCAGCGCCACGGCATGGTAGTAGCCGAGGGCAATGGCCGTTATCCCGGAGAGACCGACGGGGAGAGTCGCCTGCCCATGAGTGTTGTCACCCCAGACAACGACAGTGCCGTCTTTCTTGAGAGCAATGGTGTTGTCCAGCCTGGCGGCGATGGCGATGACTCCGGAGAGACCGGCCGGTACGGAGGTCTGTCCGCTACTGTTGGCCCCCCAGGCGACAACGGTGCCGTCGTTTTTCAGTGCCACGGAGTGATAGCGTCCCGCTGCCAGGTCGACCACTCCGGTGAGACCGGCGGGAACCGACGTCTGGCCCTTGCTGTTGTCGCCCCAGGCCGTGACGGTCCCGTCGCTCTTCAGGGCGAGCGTATGGAAGGTGCCGGCGGCAATGCGGCTGACCCCGGCAAGGCCTCCGGGAACGGTGGTCTGGCCCTGGTAGTTATAGCCCCAGGCGGTGACCGTCCCGTCACTCTTCAGCGCCACCGAGTGATTCCCCCCCGCGGCAATGGCAGCCACCCCCGAGAGTCCTGGGGGGACGATGGTCGAGCCCGAGCTGTCGGTACCCCAGGCAATGACCGTTCCGTCACTCTTCAGTGCCAGTATGTGATTGCTTCCTGCAGAAACGGCAATCACGTCGCCAAGCCCTGCGGGCACCCTGTTCTCGCCATCGCCGTTATACCCCCAGCTGCTGACGGTGCCGTTGTCCTTGAGCACCACCGTGTAGTTGTAGCCGGCGGCAACCGCTGTGACCCGGACCGGCCGGGACAGGACGAAGCTGCCGGGGGTCACGGTCGCTTGGTCCAGCGGTTCGCTGAAGGTCGCTGTAATACTTGAGTTCACAGCGACCCCGGTCGCGCCGGCGGAGGGAGCGGTTGCCGTCACGGCAGGTGCCGGCAGTGCGGTCCCGGGGAGTACGGCGAGGGCTGACAGGGCCAGTACAGCCGGTACCAGAAATATTCCACCAAATCGTTGTGCCAACAGGGAGCAGGTCCTCTTCATCGAATCCCTCCATGCAAACGCCCGGATGGTGGGCGGTGTATGCAAAACAGCTGAAACAATAGCAAAATCTAAAAATTAATCAAGTTTAATAATATTATTATCAGCGTTGTCCGGCTCGGGGAGCTGTGCGTCCGAAAGGCAACAGAGGTGAGAGGATCTGTCGAATGGGGGCGATGCCGGAAAAAATCTTTGGTATGGCGGTACGGTGGATTTCGTCGGAAGGGGGGAGGCTAAGGTTTTGTGCCGCGGAGCGCCTGTTCAAGGGCTTCCACGTTTTTTACCGCTTCGGTGTTCCCGGGGTTGAGGCGGACCGCCGTGCGGATCTCGGCAAGGGCCTCGGGATAGCGCTGCATCCTGAAATAGACGATGCCGAGGCTGTTATGGGCCGGGTCGTAGTCGGGCCTGAACCGGATCGCCTCCCGGAGCTCCCGCTCCGCCTCGGCAAGATTCCCTTCTTCCGTCAGGGTCTTGCCGAGGTTGTAGTGGGCGGCCGCGTTGCCCGGTTCGAGGTCCACCGCTTGCCGGTACCAGCGGGCCGCTTCCGCCCAGTTCCGCCGGCGGTAGGAGATCGTGCCGAGGTTGACGCGGGCTCCCGGATCCCCGGGGTCGAGGCGGATGACTTCGTGGTATTCCCGAACAGCATCCTCGAACCGCCCCCGGCTCTGGTAGGCATTGCCCAGATTGCCGTGTGCCCGCGCCTTCGCCGGGCTCTTGGCGACGATGTCCTCCCAGATCTTCACCTCGTCCCCCCACACCTCGTTCCGTGCCGCAGCCGTGCCGGCCAGCACGACCAGGACCAGGGCCAGCGCAGGGAGCACAAGGTGCGCGAGATCGGGTGTCTTCTCCCGCAGGGAATGCCGGAGGCTGAGCAGACCCGTGACAGAGGCGCTGAAAAGCCCGATTGACGGCAGGTAGAGCCGGTGTTCGAAGATGACGTCGGGAAGGGGGATGATGGTCGATTCGATGCTCAGGGCCGCGAAAAACCAGAGGATCCCGAAGGCTGCCAGGGCGGCGCCGGGCTCTCTTCTGCGCCGCGCACGGACGAGGAGATAGGCCGCCGCCCCCATCATGGCGACGAGCAGTGCGAGGGAGGCAAGAACGCCGGGGGAGAGGGACCTGGCGACGGGATAGTCGTAATCCACATTCTGGCCGACCGGGAGCACGAGGAGCCGCAGGTAGGTGACAACCACCCGGAACTGGGTGAGGAGGTATTCCCCCCGGGAGATGCCGGTGGTCAGGGAGGTGATTTTCGACAGCAGTTCCGGCAGGTTCCCCCGGGCCCCCAGGGTCGGGACCAGTGCCAGGGGGACGAACAGGGTCGGCAGGAAGAGGATGGCCAGGGGGAGGATCCTCTGCCGCACGCTTCCGGTGAAAAAGATGAACTCCACCAGCAGCAGGGTCAACGGAAGGGTGAAGGATATCTCCTTGGTCCCCATGGCAAGGAGCGCAGTGCCGAACGCCGCGGTGCCGAGTGCCGCCCCCCTCCGCCGTGACGGGCTGAGTCGGGCAACAAGGTAGAGGACATGGGTGGAGAGGTAAAAGAGCGCGGCCAGGCTTGTCGCCCGCTGCGCAATGTAGGTGACCGCCTGGGTCTGGATCGGGTGGCAGATGAACAGCAGCGCCGAACAGAGGGAGAGCAGCCGCTGTTCGCTTCTGCTGGCACCGGGGGCTGCCAGCACCGGGGTCTTCTGGAGGAGGGTCAGGAAGGCGTAAACCAGCATGCCGTTTGCCAGGTGGACAGAGAGGTTGACCAGGTGGTAACCGGTCACGTCGAGGCCATGGAGGCGGTAATTGAGCGCCAGGCTGACGTAGGTGACGATCCGCGAGTTGAGGGCGATCCTGAAATTGCGGGTCAGGGGGTTGGTGGTGATGGACGAGATGTCGTCGAGGACAAAGGGGGCATGGAGAGTGTTGGCATAGACCGCGATCCCCGCAAGACAGATCAGCAGCAGGTGCAGTGCCGGGTTGAAGAGCCAGCGGAAAGCCCCACCGGTGGCGCTGGCGGGAGTGCTCCCCCCGCTTGGTGAGGAGCTGCGTGATTTTTTCTTCGGGCTCATCAGGTCGGGGGTCCTTTGGGCCAGGTGGTCTGCGGGTGGGGGGATAATACGAGGTTTATGAGAGAAGTTCAACCTCTATCCGCGGTAACCAGCCGGTCCCGCAGCCGCTGTGCCGCCAGCAGAAAGCTTTCCAGCCTGGCCTCCACCAGCTGGGAGAAGACGGTCCCGTCGGTTTCGATTGCCAGGAACGGCAACGACTGGCCAGAGTCGAGGCGGTTGTTACGTCTCTTCGAAAGGACTGCGTCGGCGATGCGGCAGGGCATGCAGCCGAAGGGGCCGATGCTGATTACGCCGTGGACGGTCTTTCCCAGTTCCAGCAGGGTGGTACCGACGGTCAGGCTCGCTTCGGTCGCCAGCGCCGGGTTCAGCAGCCGGCTGCTGGCGTTGACGACCCGGGTAATGGAGTGGCCACCCCTCCTGTCGATGTACCCGGAACGGACCAGGAACTTTCTGATGGCCCGCTGGTCCACCTGCTTGAAAATCTGTTCCAGCCGTACCCCCCATCTCTCCCGGAACGACGTGTTGGACGCCAGGCGGTGCACGGCGCAGTGGTCGCAGTAATGGAACCATTCCCCATAGGGGGCCGTATGGACCACGATCCCGCGATCGGCAAGGCGTTCCACAAGGTGTTGCCGGGAAAAACCGTCGTGGCGGACATAGATTTCGCCAACCAGGCTGATGCGTACCGCTTCGTCAGGTTCGAACCGGCGGGGAATTCGGGCCATGTCGGCCATCTCGTCCTCTATAACCGCCAGTATCCGGTGCCGGTTGTCCCGGGCCAGGCTGGCAAAAATCCGTTCCTTGGCCTGTTCCAGGCGGTCAAGGGCAGTGGCGGGATGGCGCGCGAGGGCCCGGACCGATGCCTCCAGTTCATCCAGGCCATCAGCGATGCAGATAGCCTGCCAGGCACGGCGGGTGAACTGCCGCGGCAGACCGGCATAGCCGTTCTCGCAACTTGCCCCCAGGAGGGCGACATCGGTAATGTGGTGTTTCTCCAGGTAGTGCTGCAGGAATACCTGGTACTGGCCGAACCGGCAGGGACCATCCGACCCGGGCATGATGTAGAACAGGACCTCTTCGGGACGCGGCCCCTGGAGGTATCTGCGCAGGCTACCGACGGTGAGCAGGAGGGGGAGGCACTCCTTGCAGGTGGCAACGGCCTTGCCGAGACTGAGCTCGTCCCGTCCTGGCGGAGGTGCGGCAACGGCGTCGATACCCGTGTACCGGAAAGCGGCGACGAGCGCCCTCGAGCCGTTTATCCCCATGGACGGAATCAGGACCAGTACGCCGGGGGAGGTCAGATCGTAGCTCCGGCCGCTGGAGAGGATATCCCGGGAGTTACGCCGTGTCCCGGCCTGGACGAGAGGGGAGACGTCCACGTCATTGCCGGATGCAGAGCTCTCCCGGTAGTTTCGGACGACATCCAGGTACGCCTCGACGCGGGTATCGACCCCCGCATCGCTGGTGTGGGCGTCCAGTTCGAGGGTGAGGGTCGGTTTCCGTCCCATCTGCTCCCGAAAGTAGCCGAGGAGAAAGGAGTCGGGTCCGCAGCTGAAACTGGTGATGTAGACACCGAAAAGCGCCGGGTGTTTCCGGACCAGGCCGGCAACCCGGAGGATGTGGCGACCGGTAGTCCAGTACATGTGGTCGGGCGAATCCCCAGCGTGGTAGCATTCACTGAGGAATTCGTGGGGGATGACGGGGTACCCCTGGCCGGCGAATTTGTGCGGAATCCCCATGTTGGCATTGCGGCTGAAGGCAGTGTAGGGGCGCCCGAACAGGACGATGGCCGTGGCATCGGCCGGGAGGTTTTCCAGGAACCGTTTCCCCAGCGCCGCCATCTCCCGGCGCATGGCCTGGTAGATGTTCCATGCCCGGTCGAAGGCGGAGCGGGACCGGCCGGCGGGAAAGCCGATCACCCTGCCGAGGTGGACGAAGGCGCGGCGCAAGGCCCGTTCATCGTGGAACTCAAGGACTGGCGTCAGGAAACGGGGTGAGGCTTCATTCGTGAATGCTGCGGCAAGGCAGTAAGGCTCCCCCTGGACCAGCGGGCAGGTGCAGTTGGCCTCCTGTCGGTCGTCGGCCATGGCGATATTCTTGACGTGGGGGAGGAACAGGTAATCGACCCCGAGGTCGAGCACGCGACGCAGGTAGCCATGGCTGAGCAGCACCGGTTGGCAGAACGGGGCACCGGCTGCTTCCATCCCCTCCGGGTCGGGTCTGTCGGGCAGCACCACGCGCAATCCCAGGTCGGCGAAGAAGTGGGCGTACAGCGGGTAGAAGGTGCTGCCGAACAGCGACGGGAGAATTCCGACGGCGGGGCCGGCAACCTTTCCTGTGTCGGGGGCGTAGGTGCGAAAGACCATCTCCTCCCGCAGGCTTGCCAGGTCCTCTCCCTGCTGCCCTACGGTCTCGCCGTGCCGTCTATCGTACCTGCTGCATGATCCGCCGAAGGGGTAGGTGCGCCCATTGATGACGACCCTGTTGATGGTGCATTTGAGGTCGCACCCCCCGTGGCCGGTGCAGACGAACGGTTTGATGATGGTGAACCTGCGTTTGGCCAGTTCGGCAAGGTCGAACGTCTGTTTGCCGATCTGCTGTTGGTCTTGCTGGCGCAGTACCTCCAGGGCAGCGCCGAAGGCGCCCATCAGTCCCGGTTCCGGAGGGACGGTGATCTGCCGGCCGCAGAGCAGGGCCATTGCCGCCGGTACCGCCCGGTTGTAACAGACCCCCCCCTGCATTAAGATCTTCCGCCCCACAGGACGGTTTCCCTTGACCCGGTTCAGGTAGTTCTGGCAGATCGAATAGACCAGTCCGGCGGCCACATCTTCCGGTCCGATCCCTTCCTGGACGGCAGTCCTGATGTCACTGCCGATGAAGGCGGCACACTGGTCACTGAAATCTGGCGGGTGCAGGGACTGGAGTGCCAGCCCGCCGATTTCTTCCGTCCCGATGCCCAGCGCCTCGCGACAGGCCTCTTCGAGGAACGATCCGGTGCCGGCCGAACACGCTTCGTTCATGGTGTAGTCGGTGGCGACCCCGTGGGTTATCCCGGTGTACTTGGCATCCTGGCCGCCGATTTCGAAGATGGTTTCCACGTTGGGATCGAAGTACACGGCGGCGGTGGCGTGGGCCACAATCTCGTTCACCACGCCGTCGGTCAGTGCATGCAGGCCGGCGATCTGCCGGCCGCTGCCCGTCACCCCGAGGCCGGTGATCCGGGGGGAGATTCCGGTGGGGAGTTGGTCCAGGAGCTGCCGGTAACAGGAACGACTGGCCCCTAGCGGGTCACCGTTGGTGCGAAGGTAGGTTCGGGCGACAATGGCCCGGTTGTCGGATCTGACCAGTACCGCCTTGGTGGTGGTGCTCCCCACATCCAGGCCACAGACATACTCTCCGGTTATCCAGTCTCCGGCCGACCGGTCATGGAAGGTGACCTGCGCCATCCCCCGGGAGATGGGGGGCTGGGAGGGGAATGAATGGCCGTATACCGTGACTGTCCCCATGCCACCCCTCATCGGCACGCCGCACTGTTCTGCCCAGAGCAGGGCGCCAACGGCTTCGAACCCGACTGCTTCGGCAGGGACGACGAGTCCCGGGAATGTTTCCCTGAGGATGGACAGCAACACCCGGTTACGGCTCGCTCCCCCCACCAGGGCAACCTGACGCGCCCGGGATTTCTTCACCAGCTCGACCACCTTGTTCGCCATCATCCGGCAGAGTCCGGCAACGACCCTGGCCCGGGGAACCCCTTTGTTCAGGGCATGTGTGCAATCGCTTTTGCAGAATACCGAGCAGCGTCCGGCAACCGTGTAGGGGGGGGCGTCGGCAGCCAGTGCCAGTGCCTCCTCGATGCCAAGACCAATGCGGCGGATCTGCTGGAGGAAGAACTCACCAGTCCCCGCAGCGCACCTGTTACCGGAGTGGACGTCGCTGATCCTGCCGTCCGTGTCGAGGGAGTAGGCGACGAAGGATTCGCTCCCTGCCGAGACGATGCAGTCGGTTTCGGGGTAGCGGGTGCGCAGGCGGGAGACGGCCAGTTCCACCGCCTCGGGTTCGGATATGGTGGGGATGGCCATGCGGTCGCGGAATTTCCGGCCGGTGAGCCCCAGCCGGAACGGGCCGAATCCGCCGCAAAGCCGGGCGAGGGTTTCCCCCACCTGCCCTTCGTTGGGGAGGGCGCGGAGGGTTACATCACCCCCCGTACGCCGGGCAACGGTAATTGTTGCTGCCCCCACGCAGATGCCAATCGCCTCTTCCATGCAGCACCTCTTCGGTTGGACGAACCCGGGAGTCAGGCAGTGCGGAGCCTCGCCGGCACCGGTAACGGTATCCCCTCACGCACCATTGCCTGCTCCACCTGCCGAAGCAGCATCTGGGCCTGCTTAACCGCCTGCCTGCGGGCATAGAGGACCGTGCCCGTCAGTCCGAGCCCGTTCCAGCGGGTGCCGATTCGCAGCAGTCCGGCAATGTTGGTGGCACTCAGCCGGTTTAGCTCGGTCGTGAACCGCAGTGCCATGTGCTGCAGCTGCATGGGGCTGAAGTTCCTGTGTCTGAAATGCATGCTCAGGCAGCTGGGGAGCAGGTGGTTGCACGTTGTCGGGGACTCCTTTGTCAGCCACCAGTTTTCGGTGACGTCACCGGTGGAGAGCATTTCGTTGTAGAGCGCCGTACTTGGGTAGATGCGCATGATGCGAATGTCGTAGAGGGAGCAGGGGATCTGCTTGAGATAGTCCAGGGTCCGCGTCAGCCGTTCAGGCGTATCGTGGGGAAGGCCTAGCATGAGGAGCGCGGCGGTCTGGACACCGCACCTGTTGGCGTGACGGACGGCGTCGGGAAACGGCTGGTGCAGGTTCTGGAATTTGCTGACCGATGCGCAGTTGTCCTCGTCGACCGACTCGACTCCGACTGCTACCGCCAGGCAGCCGGAGGCCGCCATTTCTTCCATGAGCTCGCCGTCGCAGAACTGGTCCACGGTCACCATGGTAATGAAGCGGCATCGTTTCCTGCGGAGCAGTGTCAGCAGCTCCCGCCCGTACGCGCGGTCCGCAAGCAGGTTGTCATCGGTAAACTGAAGGAATGTGCCGGGGTACAGCTCCGCCAGTTGGTCGATTTCCTGTTCGAGGACTGCCAGCGGTTTCGTGCGATAGGGCCCCATGTGGTTCGAACTGACGCAGAACGAGCAGCGGCGGTTGCACCCCCGGGTGGCAAACAGGGACGCAGGGGTGAGATAGCGGCGAGAGCCGAAGAACCGATAGTCGACCGGGGACATCCGTTCCGGTGGCGTCGGGAATCCGGTATATCGCTCCTTGAGCGTCCCCTCCAGAAGGTCCTCGCATACCTCCGGCCAGATGATTTCAGCCTCTCCGGTGACGATGGCGTCCGCGTGACGGGACGCTTCGTTCGGGCAGACGGTAACGTGGATGCCGCCGAGGATGACTTTTTTCCCCGCAGCCCGCAGTCTGGCCGCGTGATCGTATACTGCGCCGGAGTTCTGGGTAGATACGGAAAAGGCGAACACGTCACCTTCGAACCGGGTGGGGTCGGTCTGCTCATCGACGAGCGCCGTGTCGATGGCCCCGGGAGTGGTTGCATTCAGGAGCGCCAGCGGTACCGGCGGCTGAGTGATGTAGGCCGTGGAGTCGAATCTCTGCAGTTCCTGCATGACATTTACGAACACGAGTTTCATGGTTACCTCCCCCTCGGATCTGACCGTTGTCGGCACAAATGACGTACACGAGACGGCTGCCGCCTGCTGACGGAGCATCTGGAGTTACAATGGATATCGTGTATTAAATAAAAAATATTAATAATTATGATACCGCAGGAACTGACGTATTCAAGGTAGGTGAGTGGGGTGCCGCAACGTGACCAGCCTGACCGCAAGGTCTTCCAGTTCCTCCACGCACCGCCGTTCCATCTTTTTTAGCCAGCGCCGGGGAATCTGCTCCCGGCCGTAGTAGGCGCCGGCGAGCCCGCCGGCGATGGCGGCGGTGGTGTCCGCGTCACCACCCTGGTTGGCGGTATTGACGATGCACTCCTCGAAGGAGGGGCTGCGGAAGAAGTGGTGCAGTACGGTCTGGAGGGTGTCGACCACGTAGCCGGTTGCCATGCCGGAGTAGGGGTCGAAGCGGAAGGTGGGGAACTGCTCCACCAAGCGGTCGGCCTCTCGGCGAAGGGTGGCTTTGGAACGGCCGAGGAGGGCCAGGTGGACCATGCGGGCGTAGGTGATGCAGGCGGCGTCGGAGAGGGGATGGTTGTGGGTGATGTGGGCCTGGGCAACGGTGCAGCGCTCCATCAGGTTGTCGTCACCCAGGGTGAAGAGGGCCACCGGCCCCATGCGCATCAGGGCGCCGTTCCCGGCGTCCCACTGGTTCGGCGGGGATTCCAGTTCCCCCTTGAGCAGGTAGTTGCGGATCCCCCGGCGGCAGGTGTCCCCCACGTCGACCGGTTTCGACTTCAGCCACCGGGCGAATTCGTCTGCAATGGCCCGGAGGTCCCAGCATCCTGCTGTTGTGAGCCCCCGGGCGACGCAGAGGGTCATCTCCGTGTCGTCGGTGATCTGGCCCGGCTTGAGACGGAGCCAGCCGCCGCCGACCATGTCGGTGAGGCGCCCGTACCTGGCGGCAATCTCCCCCGGGGTCATGAATTCGAGGGGCGCGCCGAGGGCGTCCCCGCAGGCGCCGCCCAGGAGAACGGCGCGGCTGCGGTCGAGGAGCTCGTCCCTGTCGGGTCGCAGCCCCCCGCTCACGCTTCCTCCAGCAGGTCACGCATGCTGCAGACCAGGAAGTCGTACACCTCTTCCCTGGATTCGATGAAGCGGGGGAGCTGGCGGATCATGATCTCCTCCGCCTGGTGAAGGGTCTTCTGGTCGTCCCGGTCGAGGGCGTCCATGACCGCCCCCAGCATGGGGAGGACCTCGTAGAGGTCGTCCCTGTTGAAGGGTGTCGGGTCCGGTTTCCCCCTGAATTTCTCGCCGTGGCGGTTGACCGTATCCTTCGGGTACCTGTAGTAAAGATCCGATGCCCTGACGATGAGGCCCATGGTGGACTCCTTGGTGCTCTGTTCCCTGTCGATTGGTCCGCGCGAGGTCTATTGGCAGCCGCAGCCACCGGAAGAACAGTGACTGGCACACTCCTTGACCACTCTCATCTCCCTGCCGTGTGCCGTGACGCAGGCAACGGAATCCTTCGCCACGTACCACACGCCGTCAGTCTGCAGCCCTTCCAATGCCTGTTCCCTGAGCAGCATCAGGACGCGGGGGAGGGTTGTCCCCAGCATTTCCGCCGCTTTCGCTGCAGTCACGTACTCTTGTGCGTCGATTGTCAGTGCCATGATGTCTCTCCTTGTGGTGCGGTGATGTAAGAAAGGATTCATGGAGTGTGCCAGGGGTAGGAGCCCGTGTCGGCGCGGGATTGCGGGGTGCCGGAGCGAAACGGGGGGTGGAATCTGCTTAATGAATCACCATTCGTGCCCCTCCTCTATGCAGTGTGTCGCGTATACGGCGGCCCGGGCAGGGCGGCTGGGGGCGAATTTACGGGAATACGGCGGGTTAGCGCTGTTGGCATGGTTCCGGCAATGCTCACGGGTAAATTGGGAGCGGGACGACGTATTTTTTGCGAGACGAGCAATGGGGCCCGGCGGATAGGATCTGCCGGGCCTTTTCTGTGGGCGGAACACGAGGTGAGACCCGGAAAGGAGCTGGAACATGGCTGAGGCATGCACGACACGAAAGAACATTCAGGGGCACCCCTGCTTCGGTGGCAACCATCACAAGAACGGCCGGATGCACCTGGCCGTGGCCCCGCGGTGCAATATCAAGTGCGGCTACTGCACCCGCCGCCACGACTGCGCCAACGAGTCGAGGCCCGGCGTGACCAGCAAGCTGCTCACCCCGCGGGAGGCGATTGCCAAGGTCCGGGAGGTCATGGCCAGCGAGATCATGGGGCAGCTCATCAAGGTAATCGGCATCGCCGGCCCCGGCGACCCCCTGGCCAACGAGGAGACCTTCGAGACCTTCCGGATGATCGGTGAGGAGTTCCCCCACCTGATCAAGTGCATGAGCACCAACGGGCTGCTCCTGCCGGAGCGGATCGACGACCTGGAAGATCTCGGTCTGCACAGTCTGACGGTGACGGTCAATGCCCTCGACCCGGTGGTCGGGGCGAAGATCTACAGTTTCATCAACTATCGCGGCAGCATGCATCACGGGGAGGAGGCTGCCGCCATTCTTATCGCCAACCAGTTGGAGGGGCTCAGGAGGGCTGCCGACTACGGCATGACGATCAAGGTCAACACGGTCTACATCCCCGGGGTGAACGAATCACAGATCCCCCTGATCGCCGAGAAAGTGAAAAGCCTGGGTGCCTTTGTCATGAACGTCATGCCGATCATCCCCCAGGCGGACTTCAGCGCGATTGTCCCGCCGACTCCCGTGGAAATCGCGGCGGTGCAGGCGGCCAACGAGAAGATCATCGGCCAGTTCAAGCACTGCAGGCAGTGCCGCGCCGATGCCGTGGGGCTGATCGGCCAGGACATGCAGTTTGCCCGGCCTGCCTGCGCGGCGTAAGGGGAGGGTGGCTCAGCTGGCGTAGACCGCTTTGGGCTGGCTGTCGGGGATGAAGGTCTCGTGCAGGATCCGCACGGCCAGTTCCGTGTACTTCTCCTCGATGGCGACGGAGATCTTGATGTCCGAGGTCGAGATCATCTGGATGTTGATGTTGTTGTAGGCGAGGGCGGAGAACATCCGGGCGGCGACGCCGGCGTGGCTCCGCATGCCGATACCGACGATGGAGACCTTGCAGATCCGTTCGTCGGCAACCACGTTCCTTGCCTGGAGTTCGTCGGCAATGTCGCGGGTGATGGCGTGGGCCCGGGAGAGCTCCTGCTTCTTGACGGAGAAGGTCAGGTCGGCCAGCCCGGCCTGGCTGACGTTCTGCACGATCATGTCGACCGAGATGTCGTCCTTTGCCAGGGCGGTGAGGATCTTGGCAGCAACACCCGGCTTGTCGGGGATGCCGATAACGGCAATCTTGGCTTCGCTCTTGTCGTAGGCAATGCCCGTCACTACGTTTGCGTCCATGGTGCTCTCCTCTTTGGTGACCAGGGTTCCCGGCCCGTCGGTAAAGGCCGACCTGATATGCAGTTCCACGTCATGCTTCATGGCGTACTCGACGGCACAGGTCTGCACGGCGAGGGTGCCGGCCCGGGAAAGTTCCAGCATCTCGTCGTAGGTGAGGCGTTCCATCCTCAGAGCCTCGGCGCAGACCGCCGGATCGGCCGTGTAGATGCCGTCGACGTCGGTGAAGATCTCGCAGTCATCCGCCTGCAGGACATCGGCAAGGGCCACGGCAGCGGTATCCTCGTCGTCCTTCCCCAGGGTGGTGATGTTCCCCGCGGCATCGATGCCCTGCTGGCCCGCGACGATGACAATGGCGCCATGCTCGATGTCGGAGCGTATCTTCGCCGGATCGATGCTCTGGATGAAGGAGTGGGATGCGACGGAGTCGGTACGGATCGGGATCTGCCACCCCAGGTAGGGAACCGCCTTGTAGCCCAGGGAGGTCAGTGCCAGTGAGAGCTGGCCGGCGACGAGCTGGTCCGCGGTGGAGATGATCAGGTCGGATATCCTCCCTTCACTCACGGGGTGGATCTCCCTGGTCATGCCGACGAGCCTGCCGGTCTCCTCGCGGGGGGCAGAAACGGCGACCACGAGATCGTTGCCGGCGTTGTAGGTGTCGACGATGCGCTGTGCGACCCTGAACACCCCATCGCGACTGCTTAAAGCGTTGCCGCCGTATTTTTGCACAACGAGAGCCATGCGTATCTCCTGATGTGGTTGGTTTTAAAAATGCCCGGCCGTGGGGCCGGGCATTGTCGCTCTGCGGGATCAGTCAGGGAGTTAAACCAGGCCGTGGGCGACCATGGCATCGGCGACCTTGATGAAGCCGCCGATGTTGGCGCCGAGGACGTAGTTGCCCGGGTCGCCGTACTCGTCGGAGATGGTGTAGCAGAGGGAGTGGATCCCCTTCATGATGTTTTCCAGCTTGATCTCGGTGTCTTCGAAGGACCAGGAGTCGCGCTGGGCATTCTGCTGCATCTCCAGGGCCGAGGTGGCGACACCGCCGGCATTGGCGGCCTTGCCCGGGCCGTAGGCGATCTTGGCGTCGAGGAAGACCTTGACCCCTTCCGGAGTGGTCGGCATGTTGGCACCCTCGCCAACGGCGATGCAACCGTTCTTCACCAGGGTCTTGGCATCCTTGCCGTTGATCTCGTTCTGGGTTGCGGATGGCATGGCGACCTGGCAGGGGATCTCCCAGATGTTGCCGTTGGGTATGTACTTGGCGTCCTTGTGCTTCTTGACATACTCCTCGATCCGGGCCCGCCGTACTTCCTTGAGGTCCTTGATCAGGTCGAGGTCAAGCCCCTTCTCGTGGTAGATGACGCCGTTGGAATCGGAGCAGGCGACGCACTTGCCGCCGAGCTGGTGGATCTTCTCGATGGTGTAGATGGCCACGTTGCCGGAGCCGGACACCAGGCAGGTCTTCCCGTCGAAGGAGTCCTTGCGGACCTTGAGGGCCTCGTTGACGAAGAAGGTGGCGCCGTAGCCGGTGGCCTCGGTGCGGACCAGGGAGCCGCCCCACTTGAGCCCCTTGCCGGTGAGAACGCCCGCTTCCCAGCGGTTGGTGATCCGCTTGTACTGGCCGAACATGTAGCCGATCTCACGGCCGCCGACGCCGATGTCACCGGCGGGCACGTCGGTGTGCTCGCCCAGGTGGCGGTAGAGCTCGGTAATGAAGCTCTGGCAGAAACGCATGATCTCGTCGTCTGACTTACCTTTCGGGTCGAAGTCGGACCCCCCCTTGCCGCCGCCGATGGGCATGCCGGTGAGGGAGTTCTTGAAGATCTGCTCGAAGCCGAGGAACTTGATGATGCCGAGGTACACGGAGGGGTGGAAACGGAGACCGCCCTTGTAGGGGCCGAGGGCGCTGTTGAATTCGACCCTGAAGCCGCGGTTGATGTGAACCTGCCCCTTGTCATCCTGCCAGGGTACCCGGAAGATAATCTGGCGCTCGGGTTCGCAGATCCGCTCGATGATTTTACGCTCAAGGTATTCGGGGTGCTTGGTGACAACCGGTCCGAGTGATTCGAGAACTTCGGCAACTGCCTGGTGGAATTCCACTTCGCCCGGGTTGCGTTTCAGGACATCCTGGTAGATGCCCTGAAGCTTGTCGTCCATCTGTGCCATGAAAATAACCTCCTTGCCTAATAAAATATGTGCAGTTAATACTCGACTGACACAAAAATAGCAAATTATTTAATCAAAAGATGGTGCTTTTGTATAAAAAATATGCAAATATTGCTTGATTTTCAGTTCGCATTAGGCAAAATTAAACATTTTGCACAAAAAATATGCAAAGATAGGTGGCTTGTTGGGAGTTGTTTATTTATAAATACTGAATGTTGATTTAGTTATCGTCTGCAGGTTGTTGTCATAGAGCTTGGATGCCCTGTTTTATGGCGGCATGATGCGTGAATTTTTGACGGTGTAATTTGCTCCTGTTCAGTTAGAATAAACACATGCCGGCCGCAGGATTGCCTGTCTTTCGTATCGTACCGTGATTCAGCGGTTTTTTTTGAAGGGGCCAACGGGAGTTTGACTTTGGTCAAAACGGTATGATTCCTGCTCTGCGATGATGCCGGGAAGCAGCACCGCGGGCCGTCCGGGCGGTGATCCGGGGGGCGAAGAAATTTTGGAAATGTGCATTGACCATACAGCCAGAGGAGAAGCCAGAGAGCATGCAGATAATCGCCTGTATCAAGCAGGTACCTGACACGACGCAGGTACAGATCGACCCGGTGACGAACACGTTGGTGCGTGAGGGGATCCCGTTCATCGTGAACCCGTACGACACCCACGCGTTGGAAGAGAGCCTGCGCCTGAAGGACCGGTACGGCTTTACCGTGAGCGCCATCTCCATGGGGCCTCCGAACGCCGAGGCTACGTTGCGCAAAGCCCTGGCCCTGGGTG
>Ga0209725_1000436_pt1 | contig 25842 bp, 25 predicted proteins | sample I18A1metaG_FD_184145 | JGI IMG/M metagenome (GOLD analysis project Ga0209725, IMG submission 184145) | Lake sediment bacterial and archeal communities from Gulf of Boni, Indonesia to study Microbial Dark Matter (Phase II) - ​I18A1 metaG... | ecosystem: Environmental > Aquatic > Freshwater > Lake...
CCTGAAAGGAGTTCGAGAACTAACACAGAAGTTCGATGTTCTGCTCATCTTCGACGAAATATTGACGGGCTTCAGGATCGCCAAGGGAGGCGCACAAGAGCACTACGGTGTCACGGCAGACCTTGCCTGCTTCGCTAAGGCACTCGGCAACGGAGCTCCGATTGCTGCGATTACGGGTCGAAGAGATGTCATGGGAATGATCGGCCCAGGAAAGATCGGTTACGGCGGTACGTACAACGCAAACCCGCTGAGCTTGGCCGTCTGCAAGGCGACGCTGGATGTTCTATCGAAGAACGACGGGGAAGCCTTCCCCCTTATGAACTCGATGACCAAGAAACTGATGGACGGACTCCAACAGGCGAGCGAAAATGCAGGCCACGACTCCGTAGTTCAAGGAGTCGGCCCAATGTTTCAGCTCTACTTCACGAGGCTGAAGAAGATCAGCACATACAGGCAGAGTCTACAATGCGACTACGAGAAATTCAAGGACTTCCGTGAGATGATGCTCGAGAGAGGCGTGTACTTCCACCCAGACGGCACCGAGAGGTTCATGCTCTCAGCCGTACACACGAATGAAGACGTCGAGAAAACACTGGCGGCGGCAGAGGACAGTCTCAGCAGGCTGCCGAAGAGATACTATCGATCCCGCTCGACGAGGCAAGAGACGCCTAAACTTCAGGAACCAGCCTCGCAGCCACAGCCGACCACATCCTAACATCCATATCCAGTCCTCAAGGTAGGAGAACTGGAATCTCGTATTTCCGGCTCTCCACATACTCTCGAATAGGATGGTCGACGTGAATACAAGGATTCTCAATCAAAGAAACGGGAGTCTACAGTCTCATCCTCAGTGAAAAAGGGATCTACAAACACCGGTGGGGAAGATTCACGTGATAACTTCGGGTATGAGTTGGGTTCTCTCGACTGTGTGTGTCTTGCCGAAGTATATATCGAACATCCAATCCCAGTTTCCGGAGAGTGTTCGCCAATAGAATTTGGAAAACGCCCTCTTCATCATGTAGCGCATTCGCGTGGGGTGTACCTCTTTCACCGGCATGTCGTATGATCCGATGACGAAAGCGGCTTTGCCAGAGCCCATCTCGAAGGGGCAGTGGATACGCCCGTTGTACTTGTACAGTTCTCTTCTTCTCTGGATTGCTGAGACGATGTTGTTGGTCGCCGTTATCGCTTGAAGATGTGCCGTAACCCCGGTCTTTGACACCGGGATATTTGTAGCGTCTCCGACCGCGTACGCGTTCTCGTGGCTGAGGATTCTCATAGTATTCTTGTCGGTTGGTATCCACCCATCTGCGTCTCCGATTCCAGATCTGATAACCACGTCCGAGCCTCGGTGCGGTGGAACCACTATGAGCAGATCGTATGATACCGAGTCGCCTTCAAGTCAGTAGATCTCCCGTTTTATCGGATCTACGGACTCCACATTGAAGAAGGTGACAATTTCAATTCCGCGTTCCTTGAAGCGTGGTTCAACAACCCTCGACATAGGCTCGGCAGGATACGCGCGCGGATACGGTGTCAGAAACGTCAGTTTCACCTTGTCGCGGATTCTGCGCTTTCTGAAATAGTCGTCTGTCAGAAAAGCGGCTTCGTTTGGAGAAGGCGGGCACTTGTGGGGAACCCCTGCGATTCCAACCACTACGCGACCTCCGTCGAATTTCTGAATCGTGCCCCAGATTTTTCTTGACTCCTCGGGACTTGTGTGGAAATTCAGTGATGCGTCGCTGAGTCCTGGAATTGCTTTGGGATTCGGTACGCTTCCAGTCGCGACAATCAAGTAGTCGTACTGGAGTCGCTTTCCTGATACCAAAGCAACTGTTTCGCTTTGTAGATCGATCCTGTCAGCGGTCTCTTCAATCAACTGGACTTCTGGCCTGACTAGGGAGCGCTCTTCCCGCACGGTCTCGGCGGGATCCTGACCTGCGAACGCCACGTGCAAGTATCCGGGTTGGAAGATGTGGTGTTGGCAGCCTGAGATCAAGTGGACTCTGACCTATCCAGCGCGGATTTCGTTTGAGAGCTGCTTCGCCAGCAGGTTGGCGGACAGCGTGCCGCCTGAGCCACCGCCGATCACAATGATGTCCACTGAAGGCTTACCTATTCTGAATCTACTCTGTTTGCATGCGAAATGTTAATACTTCTTTTGAGATGAACTGGACGCGGTGCCCGGACGGATGCCCGTAGAGCTTCATGAGGAAGAGATTCCGTTCTTCGCCGAGGTAATTGCTGGGGGACGCATAACGATTCCTGAGGAGATCAGGAAGATCTTCGAAGTTCGCGACGGCGACCACGTCTTCTGCCGAATCAAGGTTGTTCGGAAACAGGGCATGACAGCTAATTCCAAACAGACGAAGGCTCCGTGAGCAACAGTTCAAGCAGCCTTTCCACATGCAATCTTGACCATTTCGAGGAAAGTTTCACAATTTCGCATAGTCAGGGAAAGCGTCTCGCTTCCTTCGAGCTCGCCTAGTAGCCACAGCGGCAACTGCGCCGAGCAAAATCAGTAGAAGCACTACCCCACCTATGATCATCGGAACAGTCTCGATATAGAAAGCGGCGATCGTGATATGCCCCATCGCAACCTCCGGTGCAGAGGTCATCGTCCTTCGCGCAAGTTCGAGGTGGCTAAGCGCTTGCTCTCTGAATGGAAGGATAGGACCGTACAGTTCTTCCTCTGCGCGTAGTCGGGCGATCCTGCCGCTCAGGCTCGAAAGGTCGACGAGTTCAAATTTCCATTCTTGGAACTGCGGGAAGAGGTCAACCCCAGCCGCGAGACCTAGTTGGTAGACTGCCACATTTGTGGATCTCAGCCCGTCTTCAAGCTCGTGGAGTCCGCGAAAGAATCTCGAGTACAGTGACAGACTCCCGTACCTGTCGCCAAGCGTCTTGAAGACGTGATAGCTAGCGGCGTAATACTGGAACAGTGAGATGACAGTTCCTCCGGGCTGCCAGTACTGGATCATGCCGTAGTCCCCGTTGAGCTCGCCGGCAGCGGCCTCAAGGTCGGCGTCTGTCGAGGCGGCGTCATATCCGAGCGGCTTTCCCATCTGGACGGCAACGTAGTTTGCAAGGCCTTCGTGCACCCACAGCAGTTCAGGTGATATTCCCGCGCGAGCCATGTACTGGTGAGCCAGCTCATGAACCGCGATCGTCTCCATTGTGCCGGGAAGTGCGCGGAAGTAGAACAAGTTCAGATGAATGGCCCCCGTTTGGAAGCTAGATGGGTCTATGGGAGTGTAGCCGCCAATGCTCATTCCTGGAATGGAGAGGGGATTGAAGAGTTTCACCGAGATCTGGGCCACGGTATTGTTGAAGAGATCGTTCATCAGGGGGACAGCTTTTCCGTAGAGTGAGACGAGGCTCGCGCCTAACTCCACGTATCGGCCCGGCACCTCCGCATCTATCCTACCCTCCCGAATGTGGCTTGTCTGCTTCGGCCACGATACGGTGAACGTGACGGCGATTCTGGATTCCGAGCTGAGGTTGAAGGACAGCTCCAACCGTGAACCGAGCCTTTCAACTCGCACAGGCGCGGGTTGAATCTCGTTCAGTGTTTCCACACCGTCGGGAAATGTCAATTTGGCCTCGACTTGCGCCGATGAGGGAGCACCGATCTGTGGTGAGAAGAAGAAACCGTTCGGCTCCACAATCATCGCGCCGAATGTCATGTTGAACAGAATGCGTGCGGAGAAGGGCCCGCCAGCTGAATTGTAGGAGAAGGTCAGGTTATCGTAGAAGGGGTGGACGATCTGGTCTCCACCTGCACGGTAGGGCAACCGGTTCATCGAAACAATCGTACCCTTGAGAGCTGTCACGGTTGTGCTGGTGAAGTTCTTTGGAATCGCAACCCATGAGGATCCTGAAACCGCGGACCCGCCGTGATAGAGTATTTCCACTGTGGTCAAGCCGTCCTTGTCGAAAGTCATATTGTAAGTGTAGGTCGGACTAGACGGCTGAGCCAACGCTGAACCTGAGCCCACGAAAAACAGAAGAAGCGAGATCACCACGAACAATAGCATTTGCTTTTTCACAGTCAGCACCATGAATGATCATGCGGGTGGAGGGACACTGAGATTCTGATCGCTTCTGCAAGCAGCCTCTGTTCCAGTTCGGCCCAACATATGAACCTATGTGGTTCCCATAATCTTGAACATGCGATGGCAGATCGCTGATTATCGAGGAGGATGGTCTCAGGTTTTTGCGGTGCGGCAAGAGTGCATCGACAGAAGCTTGGCGATTGACAACTTTCCTCTCCCAAATTTTTCGGATTCTGTTTGATCCAGACTTATCCCTGCCCGACAACAGCCACTCAATACGTCGAGTGGTATTCCATGAGCGAAAGATCTAGCACTGCGGTCATTGTAGTCGTTGTGTTACTGCTCATTGGGCTCCTGTTCATCCTCCCAATGCTCGGGATGTGGATGTGGAGGCCCATGATGATGGGTGGAGGAATGATGGGTGGCTGGAGCTACCCGGTCGGCGTTGGCTGGGGATTCATGTTTCTAGGCATGTTGATCCCGCTCCTCTTCATCGGTCTCTTGATCATCGGAGCCTACTACCTCGTAACTTCTCGTAGCAGCGCTCCCTCAAGCGACGCGGCCCTCAGGATTCTGGATGAGCGGTACGCGAAGGGCGAGATAACCGAGAAGCAGTATCTCGAAATGAAACAGAACCTATCCAAGTGACGGCGATTAGGGTTGGAAAGGCGAAAGATCGGCATAGTCCTCGTTGTATTGGGAATCATCGGCCTGCTTGCGTTCCCGCTCTACGCTGCCCTCACGTGGGGCGGCAATCCTTGGAACCAAGGTATGATGGGGCAGTGGCCCTGGTGGAGCGGCAGCCAAACCCAGATCGGCTTTGATGAGGCTGTGAGACAGTTCGAGAACTACATCGCCGCGACCGGCAACAGAGACCTCGCGCTAAAGGAGGTCATGGAGTTCCAGTACAACTACTACGCGATCGTCTACGAGAAGAGCACCGGGATAGGCGCCTTCGAGCTCCTTGTTGACAAGGCAGACGGCTATGGCCCCAGTGGAATGGGGGGCATGATGGGAGGAGGAATGATGGGCCGGGTCGGTCTCGTATATCCTGAGCCTGGGCCGAACATGATGTGGAACACGAAGTACGGTATGATGGGGGGCATGATGAGCGGCAGAATGATGGGTTCGCGCCCCGGATACATCTCTGTCAACCCGGGCGCCTCCGCAGACATGCCAGTCACCGTTGAGCAAGCGGAATCGTATGCGACGAAATACCTTAGTCAGTATCTGTCTGGGGCATCGCTCGAAGAGCCCGACCAGTTCTATGGTTACTATACTATTCACGTCCTGAAAGACGGGAAGATCTACGGCATGCTAAGCGTCAACGGCTACACGGGAGATGTCTGGTACCACAGCTGGCACGGCTACTTCATACAGGAGCAGGACTTCGAATAGGCTCGCAGTCCTTGGAGCTTTGACGCTTCTCGCAGAAATTGGCTTGCCATTGATCCGGTTTCCTTGGAGGTGCGATTTGCCTGAAGACTGCAATGAAGCTGGATGCAACCAAGACTGAGCCATTATGGCATCCGCTAGTCCACGACGAGAAACTGATCGGCTCGGACTACTTGGCCGTCACTCTCAACTCGCTCGAAGAGCTCAGAGACAAACTTGACATTACCGCGTATAGGAGGTGGTCCGCCGCGGAGCTCGGTGTAGGATTCACGCCGCTGCTGGAGATCCACGAAGATCTCAACCCGTATTGGGAAGATAACATCCGCATCTTCTACAAACCCGAGTACCTGAATTTCGGGGGCAGTGGGAAAGCTCGGGCAGTCTCCTTCATGCTCTACTACTATTGCAAGTCTGAGCTCTTGCGTCACACCACCAGAGTCACCACTGCTGGATTCGGGAATTTCATCAGGGCTCTCTCCGCTCTGCTTCCTCACGTCAAACCGGAGATCGTCCCTGTCGCGTATATGGCGGATGTCCTAGTCACCGAGAACCAAGAACTCGTTGACTATCTGCGATCGAAGGGGGTCGTGATCAACGGCTGTGAGGATAACAGATGCCCTACGGGCGACATGGAAAGGGGAAAGGCGATTGCGAACGCATACGTAGAGGCTGAGACAGATCCAGCCGGGGCGACGCTCTTCCTTGATCAGCACGGTATCTTCAAACCGTTTGACGGCCTACTGAACGGCGCTGGGTACTACTTCTCTCTCGCCCCAGAGATCGTTCATCAGACCCATGAGGAATCGGATGTCTACTACGTCAACGGCGAGGGAACACGCGGTAGCCTACTGGGAGTCGCTGCGGCGCTTAAACGCAGACCGAGAACCCAGATCATCGGCCTCAGGCAAAAAGAAGGAGGGCATTTGTTTGGGTTGCGGAGTCTGCGAGAGTTAGGCAAATCCGGAAGCCTCGACAAGGTAGAGTCGCTATGCGCGGACGTCTACGAGATACCGGACGAGCGGGCGTTCAAGACCATGCATGACTTGTGGGAGGCCGGAATCCCCACGACGCCTAGCGGGGGCGGCTACCTCGGAGCGGGTCCGCTGGAAAGTCCTCGTTGACTCCGACGTTGATCAGGAGAAAATTCAACCAGTGAAGAGACTTGCGGAAGAACGGTGCCCGGCTGCCTACTGTCTAGCAGACTCTATCGGCTTGACTATTGACTTGACAAGGGAATAGATCTCCACTGCTCTTGTTGCGGACAGAAGAGAACCGCATCAAGCGCATGCCAGACGCAGAGAGATCGAGCAGGATTTCACTTAGATTCCCCGGTGCAAGGCTCTTCCGACCAGATTCATCCGGTAGAGCATACGCTACCGCGAGATTGCTCCTGATGGCAGCGCTTTTTTGGATCTGGTTTTCTATCTCAGATAGCTTTCGCTATCCTTAGGATCGCCCGTGCGGTGAACAGGGCTGAGGTCACCAGACTGGCGAGGACAATAGTTGACGTTGCTAGCATCATCAGAACCGCTGGAGCTCCGAGAACCGCAATGAGAGCCAAAGCGGCGAGAGCGCCCAAGAGCAGCATTACCGTAGATACCTGTAGTCTCCTGGCAATCCTTCGCGCCTTTTGACAATAGGCGAGTGCTAGCGCCAGCGGCAAGGTCAAGTAGACAGCGCCGATCATGGAACTGACCAGAATTCCTGAGGTGACCGCGCCAGCCTCTAAGCTTGCTGGGAATAGGTGGAAAGCTGCCTCTCCAATTCTCAGGATGCCGATGAGCGGATAGAGAGCGAACTTTGTGGCGGTTCTGAAGGTTGAATGTTCGCGTATGAATTCTGCAACCGAAGGGCTGAAGGAGTAGTACCAAGCGTTGAAGGCAGTCATGAAATTCGACCCTGTCCTCGTCTCTAGGATTGAGTGATCGCGGAAGTTCCGGAGGAACTGAACCTCATCTGACAGTTCGGATCCGTATGTGGCGGTGGCGATGAGACATCCTCCGCCGCCTGTTGTGACTTGCACGGACAGCGTTGTGCCGTGACTCAACGCGCCGCTCGTACCCGTTATCGTCATGCTGTAGGTTCCGGCGGCCGCTCCAGCTACTGCGACCGTAAGTACGGACTCGGCCAGGCCTCCGGCGGGTGGCGTGACCGGGTTCGCCGTGAAAGCCAGTGTCAGCCCGCTTGGGGCTCCCGAGTGACCCAGAGTCACCGGAGCGGAGAATATGCCCACGGATTGCACCTTGATGGTTGAAGTCCCGGACGCGCTGGGGCCAAGAGACAGAGAGTCTGGAGCTGCCGCAATCGTGAAGTCGGCGGCTGCCGCACTGATCCGCACACTCACGTCAATGTCGTGCGTGAGCGCACCGCTCGTTCCGGACACCCTCAACGTGAACGTACCAGTTGAGGCAGAGGCCAAAGCCGTTATGTTAACGGGTGAGGTCACCCAGGCCCCGGGTGGCGGTGTGACCGAGTCTATCAGATCAACCGTGACCCCGGTAGGCGCCGTGCCGACCCAAGAGTGACTCAGAGCCACCGCTGCACTAAAGGCGTTCACTGAAGTGGCATTGATCGTGGATGTACCGGTCGCCCCTTGGTCTATCGAGAGTGAAGCGGGGTTGGCCGAAATGCTGAAGTCTGGCGAGGGAACTGCGACAGTGATGTGCGCCCAGCTTTTCGGGTTGTGGGAAGGCCAGTCGGCCCAGTAACCTGATGCCTCAACGTACTCCAGCGAGAAACCCACGGTGTTTCCGGCGGATAAGCTGAAGTCGTGAGCATCATCCCCAGAGTCAAGTGGATGTTTGAACTCGAAGTAGTTGAAGCCACCTGACCCGGAGGACACGCCTTCGCCGTCGCTGGTACCTCCATCAGAGGTGTCAAGAGTTGCAGGGGGACCAGGGCCCCAGAAAGCATCGGAGAATTGTGAAGCCCCGGTCAGACCGAGCAGGTCATCACCTGCCACAAAGGCTCCATCATTGTTGTTGTCGAACGCGATCCAACACATGTCTAACGCGGTAAGGGAGCTGTCCGCGACCTTCGCGGCCACGTACAGATTGGTCGCGTCATTCATCACCCACACTTCTCCCGTGTAGGTCCATCCAATTGCAAACTGCGCATGGGAGGCGCCTGACCACTCCGGGCCAACCATCCCATCGATGGTTGGGGCTACATCAGTCCAAGCAGTCAAAGTTGGAGGAGCGGAGGCCACCACGATATCAGCCCAAGACGTTGTGTCCTGCGTCGCAGGCGCCGGCCAGTAGTCCACGCCGGCAGCGCTCTGTCGATATGCGATGGTAAAGCCCACTGTTTCCATCGCACCTAGGCTGAAGTCATGCGCATCATCGGTCGAGTTCAGCGGGTGAGCCAACTCGAAGTGGTTAAAGCCCGCATGCGCTGCTGCAGCTCCTGACCCGTCGGTCGTTCCTCCGGCATCCGTGTCGAGCTTGATGGTCGGAAAGGATTCTACGAACCTATCCACGAAGCCTGCAGGACCAGCATAGAGCAACATACTGTCATCACCCGGGCCATAAGTCCCGTCATTCCCGTTGTCGAAGTAGACTCCGGCAGCGTCATCAGGGTTGAAAGTGGCATCTGATATCTTGACAGCGACGTAAAGATTGAACGCGTCGTTCATCACGTAGAACGTACCATCGTATGGGTTGCCGCCAATTGTCATATGGAATGAAACGGACGCGGCTTTCTCCCATTCGGAATCAAGGATCTCTCCGTTTATCGTGGGAGGTGCCGGAGCCCACGCCTGGTACGTCTTCCCATGTGCGTGAGCAAAGACGAAAGGAACAGAACTGGCGAGACCGACAAACAGAACCGATATCAGAAAAACTGCAGGAATCAGACCGCATCTGTTCCCTATACGGTGAGCGACTCGGTTCACTCTGTAACCTCCAGAATTCATCTAACCCATTCCCTCTTCATGTTGAATGCTCGTCGCTGTGCCTGCTACTCTGTAGCTACACGCAGAGAGATCGACGAATGGCGGACTCTCCGCAGAAGCCAATTCGTGAGGTCGACATTTCTACTTTTGCTCCTACACCCACTCGAAGGAGATAGTATCCGTCAGTGTCTGTGGCGGGTTTTGACTCATTCTAGCGAACGCGAGCCTGTTTGTTTGCGAAACGACATAGTAGGCAGCAATACCTGCTTGGTGGACTTCCGGGAAGGGCGCAATAGCTCCTGAGAGTTGCAGCTCAGAAGCCTCAAGTAGGGACTCCAGTTTTGCTGTTCCTGTGGCTGCCCCTTTGAAGACCTACTCGGACCTAGTTGCAGTCATCAAGAGAGAGAATGCAGAACGTCGAGTTCTCCGAGTGCCTGAGTTCGGATCACAAAGGGTCGACATTGAACTTGTGGAACAGTTGCGCTTCCAAGCCTCGTTTAGACACTTCACTTTCACGATCGATGAGCCGCCGGAGAGAGGAGGCACCAATGCGGGCCTCCCTCCGCTTGCCTACTTCTTGGCAGGCGCCGCCTGTTGTCTTATGACCCAATATGCGAAACTTGCCATCGCAAAGGACATTCCAATCTCATCAATGAAGACTGTAGCGCGTGGACACTTCGATCGACGAATTGGCGGCGCATTCAAGGATATCATCTACGAAATCTCGGTTGAAAGCCCAGCTGATGAGGACGCGATCAGGCTTGTCGCTCGTGATGCTGAAGACATGTGCTATGCTCATAATACTCTGAAGGAGGTAGTCCGTATGCAGATGATTCTGACGTTGAATGGGAAGAGAATAAATCTCTAAGTACTGGCGATGCACGCCAGGAGGACCATGATTCTATTCTCTGAACTTCAAATCAAGCTCGATGTCTAGTCCTTCGAAAGCATCGCGGATATCCTCGGCGAGGCTCTTCGCGAGCTCACTATCCGCGCTTGCATTCAGGCTCAACGTGATCTTCTTGCCCTCGACCGTCGCCTTGTCGAGTATCTTGGCGGAAATTATGTCCACTCCTTGCACTGGGTCTAGTACACCGCGGAGTATTCTGTTTACGAAGAGCTCGTCTATCTTGACGCGCCCTTTCTTGGCCTCGTACTTGAGAAAAGCCGTCTCGAGGCCTTGCCTTGACAGCACGGCGCAGTGAAGCTTGATCTTGGGCAATCCGCCCAGCGTTTCTGATATGTCCTTGAATGAGACTTTTCGAGCTTCGTCAATTGTCTTGCCCTTCACCATTTCAGTCATCATGGAGCTCGTCGCGATGTTGGCGGCGCACCCGTATGACTCGAACTTTATGTCCTTGATCTGATCGCGGTCAGGGTCGAACTTCAAGTAGAGTTTGATGAGATCACCGCAGGCGACGCTACCCACCTTGGATGTAATATCCGCATCCTCGATGACGCCGACGTTCCTCGGATTCTTGAAATGATCCATAACCTTCTCAGAATAACCAAATCTCTTCGCTAGCGTTTCTGACATTGTCGTCACTTCCGTTGAGACACTTTTCTTGCGAGCGGGCTCTGAGCTCTAAGTGTTTCCACGACTTGTTTGATGGTTTCGGTCGCGTAGGCGACCTCGTCTCTGGTCGTCCACTTTGAGAGAGTGAGGCGAGTTGAGCTGTGAGACTCCTCCAGTGTTCCTCCAATGGCTCGGATGACGTGACTCGGCTCCAGCTTCTGGCTGTAGCACGCTGAGCCAGTGTTGACGACGAGCCCTTTCAGGTCGAGGTGCATCAGAATCGCCTCGCCCTCCACGTACCGGAACGAGATGTTGACGTTGTTACAGAGCCTCCGGTCACTCTTTGGTCCGTTGAGACACGAGTCGGGTATCGCCAACAGCAGATCAGTCAGCTCGTTCCGCAGCCTGCGCATCCTTTCTGCGTCCTTATCGGTCATCAGCTCTACAGCCTTAGCGAACCCAACGATACCAGCGACGTTAGGGGTTCCTGGCCGTAGCCCTCTCTCTCTGTCGTCTCCCTCAAGTACAGACTCAAGCTTGACTCCGTCTCTAACGTACAACGCTCCGACACCCTTCGGCCCATGAATGAGATGCGATGACATGGATAACAGATCAACCTTCATCGTTTGAACGTCGATCTTCTCCTTGGCGAACGATTGAACGGCGTCGCAATGGAAGAGAAGGTCACACGACCTTGCGACGTCTCCGATCGCCGCAACATCCTGCAAAGTACCGATCTCTTGGTTCGCGTGTTGCACGGACACCAGCCGTGCATCTTCCAAGCTGTTCACCAGACTATCTGGGTTGACAAATCCTTCACGATCGACATCTAGCAGGGTTCTTTCGAAGCCGTGTCTCGTGAGTTTGTCGACAATGCGGAGAACGGACTTGTGCTCGATTCTACTGGTGACCAGCCGTTTTCCCTTGTAGAAGTTGGAGCGCGCAGCTCCGAGGATCGCTATGTTGTTGCTTTCGGTTCCACCTGAGGTGAAGATTACTTCCTCTGGACTTGCGTTGATTCTCTTGGCGATCACTTCTCTCGCTCGCTCGATAGCCTCGGCAGCTTCTTCCTCCAGGCCGTAACCAAACTCGCCGGCCGGGACACCGTACTTGTTCAGCATGAATTCTTCCATCAAATCGAGCACGGCTGGATCTAGTCTCGTCGTCTCGGCGTTGTCGAGATACACAAGCCCTCGTGCTTGTCCCTCAGGATCGATCCATTGCGACAATCCGGATCATCAGGGAGGAATCCTTGGCTCGGTTAAAACGTGTCCCTTTACAGACCGGCAGCTTCACTGATTTGCACAATGAGTTTCCGTGGAGCCAATAAGATCAACTCTACTTCCGTAACAACGCTGCACAGTTCAATGTGTCTTTGGCATGATTATCTGTCCCTCATCGGCGTCGCCCAACGCTTCGTGGTCCCCCCTAAGATAGAGAAGCCCCGTGAGAGCACATGTCGCAGCGTCAGCTTCGTCACCCGTAACAGTGGGCATGAGCCCTTTCAGCCCTAGGGTTCTCAACCCGCGAACAAGTCTCGGAAGAGAATGCTGCTTTCGCGGAAGCCTGAGTACGTCTTGAGCACCTCCTGGGAAGACCTCGATCACCTTGAACCCAAGCTTCTCAAGAGATTGCCTGAGTGCGATGCCCCGCCTCGTCAATCCGCGCATCGGACCGATGGTTATTGGGAAGAACTTTATTCTGCGTCGCCGTAGCTCGAGGTCGCATTCTCTGAAATGTATTGGCTCGGGTCGGTCGAGGCTACGTCGACCTCTTGGCATGCTCAGAGGAGCATCGACGGCTATGACATGAGGACTATGCCGGATCGCACTCTCCAAGATCTCATTGTCCTGATGCACAATCCAAGTCGTGCATTGCTTCTTCTCTATCAGGAGACACAGTCCCGTAGGCCGACTCGTGGAACCTGCCAAGTCAACGCCCAAAACAATCGAGCCCGGTCGTCTAGTGACCGTCATTCCCACAGCCTACCGACAAACGATCATACGCACGTTCGATGGGTGAGCTTCTCCTTGCACTTGATGTTTGCGTGATTTCTTCGAATCAATCCCTACTGCGTTCTCACCGTACTAGCAGGATGCAGAGATTAGCTTGGCTTCGCTCACATCAACAAGACCCTTGTCTGTCAGGCGAATTTCTGGAATGACAGCTAGTGAGAGGAACGACATGACCATGAACGGCGACGCAAGCCGGCAGCCGAGGCCTCGTGCGACTTCTGACAGATGCTCCTCTGCTTTGCTCACCTCTTCAACCGCGCGTGTGGACATCAGGCCGGCGAACGGCAACGGTAGCTCAGCGAGCACTCTGCCGTCTTTGGTCGCCACCAGTCCGCCTTGAAGCTCTGCAATCTCGTTCACTGCGACGGCCATGTCCGAGTCGTTGGTGCCGACCACGCAGATGTTGTGGCTGTCGTGAGCTACACTGCTTGCTATTGCGCCAGCCCTGAGGCCGAACCCTCTCACGAAACCGCGGCCGATGTTGCCTGTGCGTTCGTGTCTTTCAATCACCGCGATCTTCAAGATGTCGCGCTCGAGGTCTGCTTGGATCTGAAAGCCTCGAACCGGCAGCTCCTCGCATGTCTTCTTGGTCAATATTTCACCTGAGGTGTCTATCACGATTGCTCGTGCTACGCCATGCTCTACCTCGGATCTGACGATGAAGTCTTGAGGCTTGAGACGGCGTTTGAGGTGGACTGTTCTGAGAGAGCGTTTCGGAAATCGAGGCGAAGCGATCTTGGCTAGAAGAACACCACTTTTGGCGACAACCCGTCCGTCAGCGATTACCGTTTCAGCCTTCATGCCGCGCAGATCTCGAGTGAGAACGATATCGGCGCATTTGCCTGGTCCTATTCCGCCGATCTCCGTATCGACCCTGAAATGCTCCGCCGTGTTTAGTGTAGCCATCGTGATAGCGTCGATCGGGTCTATGCCCTCCTCGACCGCCCTTCTGACGTTGTAGTCCATATGACCCAGCTTGACGAGGTCTCCTGCGTGCCGGTCGTCGGACACCAAGATTGTGCGTCTCGAACTGAGGTTGTGACTCTTAAGGGCATGAATGAGGGTTGCCAGGTTGTGCGAGGTTGAACCCTCTCTGATCTCGACCACGCAGCCTAGGCGAAGCTTCTCCACCAACTCTTGCTCGGTTGTGCTTTCGTGGTCTCCGGTGATCCCCGCGGAAAGATATCCGTTCAGTTCTTTCCCTACTAGTCCCGGCCCGTGTCCTTCCACGACCTTTCGCGCCTCCTTGGTCTTCTCTATCATTAGAGGGAGGTCAGGGTCGCCCGCGAGCACGCCAGGATAGTTCATGACCTCGCCGAGTCCGATGACTCGCGGCCATTTGAGCATCGTCCGGACTTCCTTCGGCCCAATCCTCGCGCCAGCGGTTTCCAAGTTGGCTGTGGATGGAACGCATGACGGAGCCTGAACGTACACCTTCAGAGGAAGGCGCTCAGTTCGTGCCAGCATAAGTCGAACTCCTTCGACGCCGAGCACGTTGGCGATCTCATGCGGATCGATCATGACCGCGGTTGTTCCTTTCGGAAGCACAACCTTCGCAAATTCGACAGGGTCCAGCATGGAACTCTCTATGTGTATATGGCCGTCAATCAGTCCGGGGGTAGCATAGGACTGATCTGCATCAATCACAACTGTCTGATGGCTGACAAGCGGTTCCTGGCCGACCGACGCGACTCTTGAGCCTTTGACGGAGATCGTGGTGTCTGGACATAACTCCCGCGAATACACGTTCACGAGCGTGGTGTGTCTGATCACTAGGTCGGCCGGAGCTCTGCCCATTGCAACGTCGACGAGCTCTGCCCTTTTCCGCATCATTCATCAGCAAGAAGTCAATCCACTCAACTCGTATTTCACACACGCGCACATGGCAAACCTTTTTCTTTCAGCCGAACCGCGTAGTCTGCGTCTGTTCTATGACAAGAAAGCTGTTCTGGGAAGACGCGTACCTGAAGGAGTTTGAGGCGAAGGTGACGTCGGTCGACGGAAATCAGATCGTGCTTGATCAAACGGCGTTCCATCCCCGTGGCGGAGGGCTCGTGGGAGACACAGGAACCTTAGCCGGCGCCAGAGTCCTCGATACGATCAAGGGAGCCGCAGAGTCGATCGTCCATGTCTTAGAGCCAGTGACCGCGCCTGCAGTTGGAAGCTCCGTTCGCGGAGAGATCGATTGGGACAGAAGGCACAGAATAATGAGGATGCATACGTCCGCTCACCTGCTCAGCGCCATCTTTCACAAGGAGACCGGCGCTCTCATCACAGGAAACCAGATAGAACCCGACAAGTCCAGGATAGACTTCAGTCTAGAAGACTTCGACAGAGACAAGATGCTGGTCTACTGCGGCCAAGCCAACGAGGCAATTGCGAACAACCCGCCCGTGAAAACGTACTTCATGAAAAGGGAGGATGCACTTCAGATTCCTGGCATCACGAAACTTGCGAGCGTCATGCCGCCTGAAGTCAAAGACTTGCGAATAGTGGAGATCGAAGGATACGATTTGCAGGCTGACGGAGGAGTTCACGTCACGAACCTAGGCGAGATCGGCAAGATAGAGCCGCTCAAGTTCGAGAACAAAGGAAAGAGCAACAGAAGAATGTATTTCACAATTCCATGAATGGAGATGGCCATAGGTCTAGTTCGATCAGAGTGGATGGGCGAGCCTCACCAACGCAGGAACTCCACTGTGCGTTTGGCCGTCATTGAAGGAAGAACCCCACCTAGGCGGTTTCGAGCCAAGCGCCAGTACTTCGGGTCAATCTCTACGCCCACGCTGTTACGTCCGGCTTTGGCCGCGGCCACCATCGTGGTTCCGGTTCCGACGAAAGGATCAAGGACTGTGTCGTTCACGAAGCTGAACATTCTGATTAGCCGATCAGCGAGTTCCTCAGGAAAGGGCGCCGGATGGTTCCGTGTCGATTCACCTCTGATGTCTTCCCAAACCTGACGGAACCAGATTGAGTGTTTTTCCGCAGGAATCACGCTGAGCAATCGAGTTTTCGGGTCAGGGCTACGGTAGCTCCCTGGTTTGCGCTCCATGAGAACGTATTCTATGTCATGTTTGACCACTGCGTTTGGTTCGTAGGGTTTGCCCAGAAAACCGCCTCCGTTTCCTTCCGCTTCGTAGGCCGCATTGGCGATCTTGTACCAGAAGATGGGCGCCAGATTGTCGAAACCCAAACGTTTGCATCGAACTTGAATGTCGGCGTGAAGAGGTATGACTTGGTGCCGCTTGTGCTTCCTTCTGCTGAGGAGAACGTCTCCAACGACTATTACGAGTCTACCTCCCGGCACTAGAACCCGTAGCGACTCCTTCCAGCATTTGTCAAGCTCGTTCAGGAACTTCTCATAGTCCGCTATCTGCCCTAGTTGACCTTCGAGTCGATTGTAGTCCTTGAGAATCCAATATGGAGGAGATGTGACTACCAAATGAATGCTTGATTCATTCATTCCACGAAGATTCCGTGCATCTCCCAGCACGAGTCTATGATGTGTCGGCAGAGATCGCACCTGTCGCTCGATTTCAGCAAGGGCTCTCGGATCTTTCACAAGCTTGGGAATCAACGTGTCTGCTTGGTGTGTCGTGATGTTTTGAGGAATTACGGCAGTACTGCCCAGGGCCGCGGCCTCTTCCAACTCTAGCCAACTCTGTCCAGCAGTTCGTTTATCGCCTCGTCGAAGCTAACCCTTGGAACCCCCTTCCTCTTCACGAGCTCTACGAGGTACCTCTCCAATCGATTGTAGGTCTCAATCTTCAAGACCACATTGCGCCGCGATGCGTTTTTATTTTGCTTTCTTGGCAAGCGACCGTCGTTCGGATCCTCGTGATGCAATGTATTTAATGTTTTCTATGTGATGCGCACATTCAATGCATCGGCAGACCTCGCGCGATTTCGCTGATTCGCGTCACCATGCTCGCAGTTTCATCTTGGAAGTAGATTTGATCGATCACCGTTCTGTCCAGTCGGTTGAGCACCATTTCCTTCTTTTCAAGAAACGGAAAGAAGATGCAGCCTATGAAGGCCACCTTGTAGACAGACTTTAGCTCCCGGGCTTTGGCGTTGATTTCATCCGTTCTTTTCTGATAATCCTCCAGAGCTTCTATACGCTTGACATCAATAGAGATCAAAGGATCACCTTTCGATGGGTATGCGCAGTCGATCTCGATTGTCTTCTTGCCAATTCTGAATCGGCGCTTGGCGAATTGCAGCCCTCTCTTACTCAGGAGACTGCGAACGTACTCCTCCCAGCGACCTTTGTAGGCTCTTGTTAGCTCGTTTTCACGCTGAATCCTATCGTGGAACAGAAACGCCCGAATCAAAAGTTGAAAGGGTAGAAGCTTCCCAAAATACGAGGCAAGATCCACTGCAACTTCCGGAGAGACTTTCCTTATCTCCGGGCCTATTCTGACACGTAAGTCACGTGCAACGCTGCGCGGACTGGCACCTGTAAGGCGGAAGAGCGTCTGAATCATGGTTGCTGGACTAGTCGAGATCAGTCGAGCAAGCTCATCCGTTGCAATGGATGACAGATCGATCACAAGTTCCTCTTTGCTTGAAATGTGGTTTGCGAAGGTTCTTGTCACGAACTGCTCAAGTTCCTTTTCCCGCCTATCTAGCTCGTCAGAGAACAATGCGCGATACTCAGCTTGGGTCATCTCGGCCTTGTAATCGGTGACCAAGGGAAAAGGACCCTCCAACTTGAAATCAGTGTTCTAACGATATAAGCGCACAAGTGATACGATGCCGGTTTCTCAAGATCCACGGATCGTCCGGGACCTGAGAACGTTGCGCACTGAGACTCAAAGCGGTTGATGAGATGAATCACGCAGGTGGAATAGGAGGCCTAACATCTCGAGAACGCGTCCTGAAGGCGATATCGATTCACGAGCCTGACAAAGTTCCCGTCACACTGTCCTTCTATCCGACCGCGCTGCCTCAAACTGGAGGAAAAGATGCGGACGAACAGCTTGGCACAGATGTTCGATATGTGGAGTTCGACCCGCCAGCTGAACAGGACAAGTTCTTACATTACTTGGAAAATCTGCCTGCTCACATTACCGTGGGGGACCTGAGGACTCTTCGAACATATTTCGAGTGGGGATATCATCCTGAGAAAACCGGGCCGGAGCCCTTGGCGAAAGCTCGGACGATAGATGACTTGAGATCATTCAATTTCCCGAACCTCTTGGAGCAGAGACGCCACCGACGTTTGGCAGAAAAGATCCGTGAGCTACAGTCGAGAGGACTCGCCGTGGCGGGTCTCCCTCCCCACATGGGAGGAGAGATCTTCGAGTCGGCTCAGCGACTGCGTGGCTTCGAACAACTGATGTCTGACTTCTTTCGTAACCCCGAGCTGGTTGACTATCTGTTCAGCCAGCTTGCCGGCATTGCGTCGCAGAGCGTTTCCATCCTTGCGAGCGCAGGCGTTGACATCATCTGTCTGGACGATGATGTGGGCGAGCCAACCAGGATGATGATCAGCCGACCGCTCTGGCGGCGATTCCTGAAGAGTCCTCTTTCCCAGATAATCAGCGCGGCACGAGCCGCAAACCCGGAGGTGCAGATTCTCTACCATAGCGACGGCTACATCGAGCCGATAATCGTGGACCTGATTGAGATCGGCGTGAATGCGCTAAACCCAGTCCAACCCGATGTCATGGATCCTGCGAGACTTAAGGAGGAATATGGAAGTAGGCTCGCGTTTTGGGGAACTGTCGGAACCGCTTCAGGCTGGGCTTACGGCTCGCCGAGCGCAATTGAGGCGGAAGTGAGGGAACGTATCGAAACGGTTGGTCAGGGAGGAGGCCTCGTGATAGCTCCTGCGTACGATCTCGAACCGCAGGTCAAGTGGGAGAACCTTCTGGCCTTCCTCAGGGCCGTCCAGAAATACAGCTAGAAGAATGCGGTGTTACTGAACCCTTACGGTTGGGGGCTGGAAGTATTGGAGCTGACCAGGGGGTTGATAGTAGCACAGCTGAGGCGGAGGCTGATACAGATAACCGACCGGTGGCGGCTGGTAGACATAGGCCTGTGCAGGCGGCTGGTAGTAGACTTCCGGAGCCTGAGGAACGACACACTGCTGAGGAACGTAGCACTGCGCCGGCACGTAGCACGTATACGCAAGCGGAGGCTTCGGGACGTAGAAGTACGACATCGTCTATTCCCGTGTCAAAAACTGATGCAAGACGAATAAACCTTGCGTCAAAGGCTTCGACATATTCCAACGATCATGACAAAGTACGATCTGGAATAGCTTGGATTTCGCAGGGCTCTGTGTACGAGCGGCCGAGTCAGCTTATTTACCCCAGCCAAACGCCGCCCGACCCGAAGACACGCCTAGCGGTGTCTAGGGGATTACTTCGCAACTGTTGTATTTCGTGTACTCGAAATCCTCGAATCGAATTGCGCCTTTCTCTATTAGACGTTCAACCTGAGGTAACGCTTCATGCAAGGCATCCACCATATTCCTGACGGTGCCGCAAACTTGGCTGAACCCCTCGTCGCCCCATAGCTTGGTGGCGTTCGCGTAGAGACACCGTCCGCCGCAGATCGAATAGATCTCACAATTGGCGCACGGTTCTGATACGAACACAGAGTCCGTCAAGGTCCTAGGATCAGTTTCGCGAATATCACCGAGGTAGAAGTCTTTCATGCCCGCCATGACCGGGCACGGAGTTATGTTCCCATCCGTCTGAACATTGAACATAATCCAGCCGGCCCCGCAGCGGAGCCGACTCGATTCTCTGAGCAGAAGGGATTGCATGACTCCGACAAACGGGTACAATCTCCACACATCCCCGTCGACTCTCATGCGCTCCAACCAGGCCGCGACGAGCCTTCTCAAGCGAGGATTGTAGCTGCGCGCAGCCCAGTCCTCAAACCGCCGCTTTGGGAAGTCATTCTGCCAAAACAGCGCGTCCAGTTGCCAATGAACAGACGAAAACGGCACTTCGCTGTTCTCAATCAAGGCGAGCACTTGACGGTCGATCTCGGTCTCCTCCGCCACTGTCATTCGGGCGACGATCTCGCCTTTGTATCCGGTTTCACGGATCCTCTGGATGCTGCCGACAACTTTGCGGTATGTGCCCTTTCCTCTGTAGTGATCCGTCAGTGCCTCGTCACCGTCGAGAGAGACGAGAATCGTGTGAAACCTGTTGACGTATTCAGGGTCCAGTCTGTCCAGAAGTAACCCGTTCGTCTGAATCATGAACCTGTCAGTCTCGACTTCATCCATGATTTCCCTTAGCCTATCCATCCGGAGCAGCGGCTCACCGCCGTAGAATACCAGAGTCGGGTCTTGATCTTTCTGGAGAAACGCTCGCAGTGTTTCGGTATCGTAAGCGATGGAGCTGGGCAGAGAGTAGTCAACCGCGAGCCCGTGAAAGTCGCTGCCAAAGTCTTCGCAGGACTTCCCGTAGCAGTATGTGCACTTGAGGTTACAGTTGTTGGTCAGCGTGACGTAGAAATGCATTCTGAACCCTTGCCGGCATCTTCACAGGAAGCTGTTCCTGGAAGCTGGCACTTGACGATCATGGAATTTAGGCATTCGATCATGCAGCATGCCCCGAGGCTGCCTACGCGAGGTTCAAATGTGTTGAAGGATACGATTATTGGCTCTTGATCAGCGTTGGCGAGAACGGGATTGTGTGGACATGACCGGACCTAAGAGACGGTTGGCAATTCTTCATACGGTCGCGGGACTCGTTGCGACTTTTCAGCAGCTATGTTCGGAGCTTATGATGAACGTGGAGGTGTACCACATCGTTGACGAGAGCCTGTTGAAGGATACGATAAGGGACGGAGCGCCAAGTCCCGTCACCTACAGACGTCTCACAGATTATCTTCGTGGGGCGGAGGAGGCAGGCGCTGATGCCGTTTTGGTGACTTGCTCTTCAATGGGGCCGTGTGTCGAGGCCGCCCGTCCGCTCATCGGAATTCCAGTAGTTCGCGTAGATGAAGCAATGGCGGAGAAAGCTGTCCAGACAGGGCACAGGATCGGCGTCGCAGCAACTTTGGCGACAACTCTCAAGCCCACCATCGAACTCGTGGAAAAAAAGTCGTCACAGACTGGGGGCAGGCATATGATCGTGTCGAAGCTTTGTGAGGGCGCCTTCGAGGCTGTCGTTCGCGGCGATGCATCGACTCACGACCGCATAGTCAGTCAATGCTTACGCGAACTCGACGCGAATACCGACGTAATAGTGTTGGCTCAGGCGTCGATGGCAAGGGTTCTGGAGACTATGAAGCCCGGTGAGATTCAGGTGCCTGTCTTGTCGAGCCCACGCTTGGGCGTCCAGTACATGGCCGAGATCATGAATCGCGTGCCCAGAAAGACATAGCCTGCACGAGTGGCCTCGACACGAGATGATACCAGATCGCAGCCGGTCAGAGCTCGAGCTGCAGATAATGAATCTCCGCTTTGTGTAGGGGCTCAGTGATCAAGACACCAATGTCAACGAATCCTTTGTTCTCGAACCATTCAAGCGGACCGTTCGGGAAGACCACGTCACGCGAAGCCGCTACTGATAAAGTCCGAAAGCCCCATGCTCTGAGGTCATCGATGAGTCTCATGAGCGGATAGGTCTTGTAATCTTTCTTCTCATCTGAGAGGAAGGAGCATGTCAGGAACGCGTTGTTGTTACGCTTGTCCGGGATCGGATACGGAACACACTTTGAAGGTAGGAACTCGGCCCCTCCGACGCATGCCCCGTCCAGGAAGTGAAGATAGCCAAGATGTTTGAGGCGCAGCGAATTGATGACTTTGGCAATCCACTCCGATTTGGCCCTGCAGAGCGTTTCTTCATCTGAACCCATGCAAGGTCTACATGTCGAGAGAACTGACTGAGACGCAAGCGGGACCAACTCCCCCTTTGCCACGTCTTCGCTCTGCTTTACCTCGTACCTCTCGGGTTCGATTACTTCGTCCTCAACCAAGGCCCGGACCTTTTCCAGCGAGAACGGCCCATGAAGCCTGTGTTTGTCGTTGACGAGAAGCATATTGGGAGAGAATATCCTGAGTCTTTCACAGATGGCCTCGTCTTGCGAGATGTCCATCAAGCGAAGCGGAAGGCCTTTCTGCGCAGCAAATTGCCTGATTCTAGTCATCAGTGCGGCATTGTGCGGACATTGATGTCCGAAGTAGAAGAACTTCAGGTTCCTTTCCAAACCATCTCACTTTGCCGCCATGAGAACGCAGCCGTTTTCATGTTTGATGGAATTAGTGAACATTGGACCGAGTCATCATACCAGCTGGTGAGTCAACGTCAAAGTGACGAGGGCCTGCCAACTTCGTGGTAGGGTCAAGGCGCTACTTTGGTTTGGCAGCAGGCATTGGAATGAAGAGTCCGACGAGGGTTCTGAGACCGTAAGTCTTGATGAGGTTTGCAAGGAATGCTAGGAAGCCGAGCGCCAGCACGATGCCGAAAAACGTTGCAGCGTTCATGTACGGCAAGTACATGTCAACCCCCGGATAGAGCGTTCGTCTAAGCATGCCGTCTCTCCACGCGAGACCCATCGAGAACGCCATGCCGACACCTCCGATGGTCCACAACCAGAAGTGCAGGTTGCTCAGCCTCTCGCTCTTCAGACTCGTGCCCGTCAGCATTGGGAGTAGTGCGTAGATGGCTGCGAATAGAACGTTGCTCAGACCTGTGAGAAGCATCTCGTGAATGTGGAATCCTGGAACCCATTGTGTGTTGTGCATTATGATGTTCACCGCGAAATTGGCTTGGAGAAGGCCCGACGCGCCGCCTAGCGCAAAGCCCATCATGCCTCCGAGCATGAACTTCAGCGGCATACTTAGTTTGACCGGCCTTGCGAGCCACAGGGTCATCAGAACCGCGAAGAATGACAGGCCCATCGTGAAGAACTCACCCCATGTTATGAACTGCCCAGACAGGAGCCTCATGATTTCAGGTTGCGGTCTGTCTGAGAGCAGGTGATGGCTCCAGACACCCATCGAAACGATGAGGTCGGTGAGGATAACGTACCTAACCACCTGCTCTCCGTAAAGCGGTCTGTTTGCAAGTATGGGTGCCAGCAGATACAGTGTCCCAGCAACCCAGATCAGTACGTCGCCGTCGGCGATCATGTCAAGGCCCCACCAGAACACATTCTTGTACCACAGAGCATCGACCATCATTGGATCCAGTCTTATTCCCGCAAGGAGTGTGGGCAGCGTGAAAGCAAGCATCAAGACTCCTGCGCCTGCGAGCACGACCGCGTTGAGCACAGCGTCGATAGATCCTCGCATGACTGCGACGACAAAGACTGGTAGCGGTTCAGGATCTAGTCTTCGTGAACCTCCGTCGAGGGCGGTTCTGCGTCCGAGGAGGCCTCGGAGGGACCTCACGACGCCGTCGACGCCGAATGAGGCCATCAGAAGACTACGAAGGGCAACGCCCTTCGACAACGGATTGGACGCGCTTCTTCTCAGAACTGTTACGAACAGGTTGAAGATGAAGCATAGTACGGAGCTTTCAACGAGAGCGAGGCCGATCGCGAAGACCACCACGCTGATCGGTGGAAACCGGACTACCGGAAGCGGCCAGTAGACCGTATAGAGGGACCCGAATTTCAGGAAGAAACCTGCCGACCAGACTGTCAGCAAACCTACGATGTGCATCCACATGTGGGCGTTGGCCAGTCTGATGCTGTAGAGCGGTTTCTTGATCAGCGTAGGCACGAGGAAGTAGAAGGCTGCGAAGACCGCCAAGTAAGCCCAACCGTATGCTCCGACCAATGGGTGTGCCGTCAACATTGCGTAATAATGCTCAGGCGACATCGGGATCGTTATCAAACCTGGGACAGTGAATGAGAGATTCGAGAGCTGACCGCGCATGAAGAGGCCCTCAATACCTGCCAACGCCAGAAATAGGATCGACACCACAGCGTAGCGCAAGCTCAGCACTTGAAGCGTCATAGGCGCCTTCGCCATGCCTAGGGCACCACCGTTATGGCGTCTTGAACAACCATGAATGGATGTTCCGGCCCTGAGTACTCTGTTGATCTGATGGTGTAGGATCCCGGTTCGTCAAAGATCCAGATGATCTCGTTACTGTAGCCGGGCAGCACCTGCATCTGAAACAGCATTCTGCCGCTCTTGTGGAAGACGCCGAAACCGTAGGTGACATCGCAGGAGGTCGCTACGAACTTTGCCGGCTCTCCCGCCTTGATCCTGATTTCGCCAGAGGGCAGAGTGAACTGGTAGTCGCATATGGCTATGTTGAATACGTTTGTGGGAGCTGATTTCGACCAGTAGAGCCAATCTTGCCACGGGGTAAGAGGTGAGATGGTTATGAGGTTGATGACCACGGCCGCTATGATTAGGCCGTACAGGTAACGCTTCTCCTCTTTATCCATCTTGACCATTGCTGATCAACTCGATTTGGGCCTAGTGATCTTGTAGGCGAAGTAGGCGAAGAAGACGAATATCCCGACTGCATAGATCATGTATGCTGTATCGATGACATCGACTGCAGACACAACAATCAACGCAAGTAGGAAGAAAGCTATCAGCGGAATTAAATCGCTTATGGCTTAGTCCCAAGTCTCCTTTATGAGAAGAGTTCACTGTGCGGTCCGAACGTGCGTCTGATTTACCTAGTGTGGCAGAATTGGGTCCGGGTCGACGCGAATCACACAGTACTGGCAACCTGTCTCTCTGGAAGACTTGGCTGCAGAACGTGCTAGCCAGATACTCTAGAGAGTCGTGTGCTGCAGTCTCCTAGCGTAGCTAGTCAATTCTTCGCGGCCTTTGTCAGTGATCGCAATCGTATCCTCTACTCTGACACCGAAGTCTCTAAGGTACAAACCGCAGTTACCAATTGATATGACCATTCCCGGCTTCAGTTCGTCTTTTGGTTCTTCTCGGTGAAAGAAGGCATGTCCAGCTGGAAGAGGCGGCTCTTCGAAATCCAGACCAACGCCGTGAATCGGGGGCCCCACGAAGTACTCTTCGTATCCTTCCTTCTCAAACGTGTCATGCATTATGTTCTCCAATTGCGTCATGGTGGTATTCGGCCCAGCAGCCTTCACAGCCGCTCTTTGCGCTCTTACGTATACGTCGAAGGCCTTCCGCTGTTTCTCGGATGGTTTGCCCGCGCAGACTGTTCGGCAGATATCTGCGTGATATCCGTCAACGGTCGGGTGAAGGTCGATCATCACGAAGTCGCCTTTCCGGATCTTTCTGCGGCTCACGACGCCGTGAGCTATCGACGATCTCGGGCCTGAGGCGACATATGTCCTGAAGAACTCCTTCACGCCGTTCCTCCTCATCACGTACTCGGCTTCTCCAGCTACTTCAGTCTCAGTCACTCCCGACTTGACCGCCCTAACCGCAGCTGACATTGCCTTGTCAGCCACGTTTCCTGCTTTCCTGATTCTCCTGATCTCATCAGCTGATTTCACGATTCTCAAATCTGTCATTATCTCGGTGGCATCTGCAAACTCCAGTGCCTCCGGCTTGGCGTGCGGATGCTTGAACATCTCAAGCATTGAGACTTTCAGCCAGGTGTTCTCTGCTCCGACCTTGCCTTTCTCCAGACCGAGTTCCTTCCAGATGTGCATGAGTGAGTGGAGCATCTCAACCTCGTCTTCGAATCCGATTATGTGCTCGGAGGCGCAGTCTCTCTTCGTGTCCACTATGTCGGTCTTCGGTACTCCTACGTAGGTGGCGCCGCTTCTGGCCACTATCGCGAACGCGCACAGTCTGCCATCACCCACGAGGCAGCTCATGTTCTGAGGTTTTGTCAGCAAGATCGCGTCAAGCCCCGCTTTCTCCATCAGCTCAGCCGCGCGCTGGATTCGTTGTTTGAATGTCATGTTGTCGGCAAGGTCGCCTCTTTGGTAGGCTTCTTTCTCCATTTTGGTACACCAACGGTCAGGCGAATTCTATGCGAGCTTGATGAACTTCTCCGGATTCCTGTCAAACTTCTGTTTGCACATCGGAGAACA
>Ga0209725_1000437_pt1 | contig 25835 bp, 21 predicted proteins | sample I18A1metaG_FD_184145 | JGI IMG/M metagenome (GOLD analysis project Ga0209725, IMG submission 184145) | Lake sediment bacterial and archeal communities from Gulf of Boni, Indonesia to study Microbial Dark Matter (Phase II) - ​I18A1 metaG... | ecosystem: Environmental > Aquatic > Freshwater > Lake...
CACCCAGGGCCAGGGCTTTGCGCAACGTAGCCTCGGCGTTCGGAGGCCCCATGGAGATGGCGCTCACGGTAAAGCCGTACCGGTCCTTCAGGCGCAGGCTCTCTTCCAACGCGTGGGTGTCGTACGGATTCACGATGAACGGGATCCCCTCACGCACCAACGTGTTCGTCACCGGGTCGATCTGTACCTGCGTCGTGTCAGGTACCTGCTTGATACAGGCGATTATCTGCATGGAAACCTCGAATTATTTTACCTTTACGTAAACTGTTTAGTAAAATTAAAAAAATGCCCTCTTGTCAAGGGCAATTGTAGCGAACGTCTTCATATCATGAATCGTCGTGGCAAATCTACCCCTTCTTCACCTTGGGAATGAAGATCTGCTCCGGATCGAGCACCTCGTGGATGAGCCGCAGCTCCTCCCTGGTCGGTGGTTCGGTTTCCCCCCTTACCCGTGAGATGTCCAGGTCGAAATGGCACATCTCCCTGATCTCCTCGGGGCTCTTGCCCGGATGGCAGGTATCCAGATAGATCTTGCCCGTCACCTCATCGAAGCGGAACACACCGGCAGTGCTGATGACCGCCGATGGCCCGCCGCGATAGGCGGAGCCGTACAGTTCCCTGCGATCGACGAATTGACCTCCCGGCCACTTTTTCACCCGCCACCCCGGGCTGGTGATGTAGCTGACGTTCGGGGTGAAGCGGCGTTTTTCGTGGACCATGATGAAAACGGTCCGCCGGGCGAAAGAGTTGATGTCCGGGTTGCCGCCGCTGCCGGTCAGGCGCAGCTCGGGCTGCAGGTAGTCGCCGATACAGGTGGTGTTGACATTGCCGTACTCGTCCACCTCGGCACCGCCGAGAAAGCCGAGGTCCACATAGCCGCGCTGGGCGATGCAGAAGGCGTCGTACAAGCCCGACGCCCGGGACGCCCCCATTTCGCAGCGGGCATCCCCGACGGAGGTCGGGATCTCCGGCGGCCGGCCGTCCAGGGTGCCGGCCTCGAAGATGAGTTTCAGGTTCGGGGCATGGGTCTTCTGGGCGAGCATGATCGCCACCATGGGAAGGCCGGTGCCGGCGAAGACGATCTCGTTGTCCTGCACTTCGCGGGAAGCGGCGCAGCAGAGCAGGTCAGCCAGGCCGTACTCTTCAGGATTCGCATAGTCCCTGTTCATGTCATTGCCCCCTCTTCACGGATGTCGAGTAGTTCAGCGCACTGTTGGCCTTGAGGTTCAGCATCCTTGGCCAGCCGAGCTTCTCCAGGTAGCTCATGTGGTCGTGGCCGTGGATCCACTCCCGGGCAAATTCGTCGAACCCCTCCTGGGTCCGGGTCCGGCCATAGAAATCCTTGAGAAAGGCACCGTCCACATCGTACCGGCCGAACATCCCCGTCGGGTGGGCGCCATAGGGGCACTCCAGGATATGGTCCACCTCGAAGCTGGTGATGGTGTTCCGGTCCGCATTGCGCCGCAGGTACTCCTCCGGAACGATCTCCTCGGCCATGACGATGGTGATGTCGGCGGCCCGGGCCACCTCGGGGTCGGAGTAGTACTGGCCATCGACGCGGACCGTCCCCTCCTCCCCAACCTGCTGGACGCACATGACCGCGATGTCCACCCTGGCAGCCGGCACCAGGACCTGGTCCCCTGCACCGTAAAAAGGATCCTCGGTGAAGATGTACTTGTGCCGTGGAATCCGCTTGCCGTCACGCAGGCCGGCCCTGCCGAGCATGTCATAGTCGGGGTTGTGGATGTCGGTCCCCAGGGATGTCTGGGTCACGGCATAGGGGGCACCGGCAGCCGCTGCCGCGAAGCGGAACAGCATCTCAGCATGGCTGTAGTCCTCGACGATGATCTCACCCTTCCCTACCCTGCGGGAGAGGTTGGCGCCGTACTTGCCGTACAGCTCGTGGCCGACCCAGCAGGACTCCCAGATATCGACGCAGCCGGCACCGACCAGGAACTCCGTGTGGGAGCCGCCATTGACCTCGACCAGGTGCAGGTTCTTCCGCCGCTGCCGGATCAGCTCGAAGATGATCGCCATGGGACGGCGCCAGATGGTGAACCCGGAGAAGGTGAGACTGGAGCCGTCCTTGATGATCTCGGCGGCCTGCTGCAGGGTGATCCGTTTGCCGTTAACCATTGATACCTCCTCAAATGAACAGGACTCTCGGTCCTCAAGAAACTGCCTTAGGCAAAATTCCGCAGGATTTCCCGTGAGATGATCACCCGCTGTATCTCGTTGGTCCCCTCGTAGATCGAGGTGATCCTGGCATCCCGGGCATAGCGCTCCACGGGGAAATCCCGTGTGTAGCCGTAGCCGCCCAGCATCTGGACCGCGTCATAGCAGGCACGGTTTGCGCTTTCAGTGGCATACATCTTGGCCATGGACGCCTCCTTGGCGAAGGATTTGCCGTTTTCCTTGCGCCATGCAGCCTGCATCAGCAGCAGGCGGGACGCCTCCAGCTCGGTGTACCGGTCGGCGATCTTCCACTGGATCGCCTGGAAACTGCTTATCTTCTGGCCGAACTGGGAACGCTCCGTCGTGTACCGGGTTGCAAAGTCCATGGCTGCCAGGCCGACCCCCAGGCCGAGGGAGCCGATGCCGATCCGGCCACCGGCAAGTTCGGCAACGGCGGTGCGAAAGCCGTCGTTCAGCTTCCCCATGAGGGCACTCTTCGGGATACGGCAGCTCTGAAAGAGCACCTCGTTGGTGGCGGAACCGTGCTGCCCCATCTTCCGCTCTTCCTTGCCGACGATCAGCCCCGGTGTCCCTGCCTCGACGAGGAAACAGCTGATCCCCTTCCCCTTGGGGGCGTCCTTGTCGGTCACCGCCCAGACAACGTAGATGCCAGAATACGGAGCGCTGGTTATGAACAGCTTGGTGCCGTCGAGCACGTAACTGTCACCGTCGTCGAACGCCTGGGTCATCATCCCCGACGGATCGGAACCGGCACAGGTCTCGGTCAGACAGAAACTGGCGGCCGTAAACTCGCCCGAGCAGATCCTGGGAATGTAGGCGCGCTTCTGCTCCTCGGTGCCGATGGCCTGGATAACCTCGGCGGCCATGTTGTTCACCGAAACGGTCACGGCGGTGGAAGCGCACGCACGGGCGATCTCGGTCATGGCGACGCTGAAGGCAATCACCCCTGCCTCCGAACCGCCATAGGACTCGGACACGTTCAACCCCATGAACCCCAGTTCCGCCAGCTTGCGGAGATTGTCCAGCATGGGCGTGCGATCGTCGCTCTGGTCAAGGCCAGCCGCGACCGGTTCGAGCTCGTTCACGGCAAAATCGCGGGCCGTCTCCTGGATCAGCTTCTGCTCTTCGGTAAGTTCGAGAAACATGACACCTCCTTAGGGAATAGCTCCTGTACCGGGAGCAACCGTCAGAACGTCCGTACCGCCACGATCGGGATATCCCGCTCCTGCCCCCACTGCTCCCATTCGTCGGCGCTGCGGCCGCGGAAAACCGTCTGGTAGTCGGCAAGGGTCCGTATGGCCAACGCCTCTTCCAGCCGCAGCTTGAAATGGGGTTCCAGTGCAGCGACCGCTACCCACCCCTGCCGCGCCTGGTAGAGGTTGTATTCGGGGATGCCGCCGCCGAGAGTGGCGCCCGGCACCGTTGTCCCGTAGCGGAGCGGTTCCGCCATCGCCTCTGCCGACTCGGAGAGAGCCACCTCGCGCAGGCCACTCCCCTGCCCCCGCTCCCGCGCCAGCAGCAGGGTCAATGCCGCCGAGACGGTCCGCTCGGCGCCGGCCATGTCGGCCAGAAGCGTTCGCGGCATGGCGGGAGGGGTGAGCAGCCCCAGCTTCGACTGGTAGGTGAGATCGTGACCGGCTTCGTTTTCGCGCGGGGCGGGATAACCGACAATGGCAACCTTGCAGAGCCGGGGGAAGGTGCGGTGCAGGGTAGGCCAATCCAGGCCGAGCCGTGTCAGGGCTGCCGGACGGCTGGCCGTTATCAGCAGGTCGGCAGTGTCGAGCAGTTCGTCCAGCTTCGCCCGGTCGGCGGGCATTTTCAGGTCGAGCCTGAGCAGCTGCTGCCCCAGGGCCAGGTCCCGGTACCACCCGGCGTGGTACAGCTCCATGGGATCGCCGCCGGGGGGCTCGACCTTGAAGACGACGGCACCGAGGCTGATCAAATGCCGTGCCGCAGCCGGCCCCGGCAGGTTCACCGACAGATTGACGACCCGTATCCCGGCCAGAGGGCCGTCGGTCGGCACAAACGTATCACCGGTCATTTCGTGCTCCACCTATTTTTCGATCCCCATGCGGGCCTGAACCCCCTGGGCATAGTAGTGCTTGACCTCGCACATCTCCGTCACCAGGTCTGCGGCGGCCACCACCCGCTCGTCGGCACCCCGTCCGGTCAGAACGAGCTCGACACGGGGCGGTTTCAATGCCATCAGACCAAGGATGTCATCCACATCGATGAGGCCGAACCAGGCGGCGCCGTTGATTTCGTCCAGGATGACCAAGTCATAGGACTCACCCATCAGGGCGATGCGGGCCAGTTCGAGGGCCTCCCGTGCGATACGGATATCCTCGGGGTCGAGCCTGTCACGGAAGATCCAGCCGTCACGGCCGGTCTGGTGAATGGAAAGCTCCGGGAAAAGCCTTTCCGCGGCCAGATGTTCACCGTACTGGCCTCCCCCCTTGATGAACTGCACCATGCAGACGCGCAGTCCCCGCCCCACGGCACGGAACCCCAGGCCGAGGGCAGCCGTCGTCTTACCCTTGCCGTTGCCGGTGTATACCTGGATATGCCCCTGCTCCAGCCCCATGCGACCCCCTTTGGCTCCTCATCCAGCTCCAGAGCTGCGAATGGCGAGAGATACGCGGGCAGGCCCGTCGACCTGCCCGCACCATGGCAAAACTCCGGTGTGGGCGGAAACGCTGAGCTACTGCAACTTTGCCGTCAAAGCCGGGACGAACTGCATCACGTCCGCCACCACCAGCAGATCGGCTACTTCTCCGATGGGGGCATCCTTGTCCTTGTTGATGGCAACGATGAAGTCTGACTTCTTCATCCCGGCTAGATGCTGGATGGCCCCCGAGACGCCGCAGGCGATGTACAGCTTGGGGCTGACCGTCTGCCCGGTGGTCCCCACCTGGTGACTGTGGTCGACCCACCCCGCATCGACGACGGGACGACTCGCCCCCAGCTCGCCGCCAAGGGCCTTGGCAAGGGCCTGGATGACAGGGACGTTCTCCTTTTTCCCCACCCCCCGGCCGGCGGTGACGATGACGTCTGCCTTGGCCAGGTCCACGTCCTTTGCTTCGGCAGGCTCATAACCGACAAACTCGAGGGTGCTCGTGACCGCTGTCGTCAGCTGCTCCACACAGGGAGTCCCCTCCCGTCCGGCAACGGGGAAGGCCCCCGCCTGGATCGTGAGGACGGTCCTGCCCGTGGCGGACCTGACGGTACGACGCATTTTGGCGTTGCAGCAGCCGACTTCGAACCCATTGTCAGTAATGGCGACGATTTCGGATATCTGGGCACATTTCAGGGCGGCCGCCACCCTCGGTGCCAGGTCCCACCCGTAGGACGTGTGCATGAACACGATGCAGTCGGGATTCAGTTTCCCGACGACCTCGAGGATGAGCTGCTTGTGCAGGTCCGGGTTGTACTCGCCGCAGACCCCGGCATCGGCCAGGTAGATGGTGCCGTTGAAGGCGGGCAGCTGGGAGTCGCTCCCGACCAGGAGCATGGCGGATTCGGCGCCGAGCTGGCCGGCAAAGCCGATGAGTTCGTAGGTAGTGTCGAGAAGCCTTCCCTCGCGGTATTCGCCAATGAGCAGTGATTTCATGGTATCCCCCTACCGCAGTATTGCGGTCTTTTCCTTGAGTATGCCGATGACCTTGTCGACGAGAACGCCCACCTCTCCCTCGAGAACGACTCCGCCACCCTTCTTGGCCGGCGGATGGAAGCTGGTGGTGACCGCCACCGCCGGTTCCGCCAGGAGCCCGTCCACGGGTAACGCGGCAATCTCCTTCTTCTTGGCCTTCATGATATTGGGGAGGGTCGGATACCGGGGGACATTGAGACCGAGCTGGCAGGTGACCAGGGCCGGGAGCCTGAGCCTGGCAACACCCTTGATCCCTCCTTCCAGTTCCCGTTTGGCGGTGACGATGCCGTTCTCGTAGGAGAAACCGACGAGGGTGGTTGCACAGCTGAGTCCAAGCTGCTCGGCAACCAGGACACCGACCTGTGCCGAGCCCCGGTCCTGAGACTGCATGCCGGTGAAGATCAGGTCATACTGCTGCTCCCTGGCATGGGCAACGATGATGGAGGCGATCTGCCAGGGGTCCTTGTCCGCCACGGCCGGGTCCTGGATATGGACGGCCCTGTCGGCCCCCATGGCAAGGGCCTTCTTGATAGCCTCAACGACCCGATCAGGGCCGATGGAGAGGACGGTGAGCTCGGCACTCTCCCCAAGCTGCTCGCGGAGTCTGACCGCCTCCTCGACGGCATACTCGTCGTATTCGTTCATCCGCCAGGCGAGGTCGGCTTCGTCGAACCACGTGCCGCTCCCGTTGGGCTTGAAGCGGGATTCCATGTCAGGAACCTGTTTGATGCAGACCAGTAGTTTCATATGTACCTCCCGTGTACTTTTATAGGTCCCGTGGGACCTATGGGACTTATGCTTTCACCCTCTCCGCGACGATTTCCGCCAGGTCCCTGACCACCAGCTTGCCTTCGGCGCCGCCGGTCTTGATGCCGTCCTCGAACATGGTGAGGCAGAAGGGGCAGTTGGAGACCAGCAGCGGCGCCTCGGTCTCCAGGGCCATGGAGACCCGGGCTTCGCTGATCTTCGTGCCGATCTTCTCCTCGGCCAGGATCCGTCCGCCACCGGCACTGCAGCAGAAGCTGTCGTAACCGCTCTTCGCCATCTCCCTGATCCGTCCACCCGCCTTGGTCAGGACGCTGCGAGGCTCCTCGATGACGTCCATGTACCGGCCGAGGTAGCAGGAGTCGTGGTACGTGACATCGAACGGTGCCGCCTCCGCGGTCAGGCGCAGCTTCTCTTCCTTGATCAGGCCGTGCAGGAACGTGCTGTAGTGCTCCACCGGCACATCGAGACCCAGGTCCCGGTAGTCCCTGCCGAGGGTGTTGAAGCAGTGGGGACAGGTGGTGATGATCTTCTTCACCCCGTACCCCTTGATCAGCTCGATGTTCTCCTGAGCCAGCATCTGGTAGAGGTATTCGTTCCCCAGCTTTCTCACCGGCTCGCCGCAGCACTTCTCCTCTTTCCCCAGGATGCCGACCCTGATGCCGGCGGCGGCGCAGATCGTGACGAAGCTTGTGGCCACTTCACGGTTGCGCTTGTCGAAGGAGGCATAGCAGCCGACGAAGTAGAGGATGTCCACCTCTGCACCGCTCTCCATGAGTGTCACGGGGAGCCCTTCCGCCCACTCCCCACGGGAGGCGTAGGCGAGGCCGAAGGGGTTTCCGTTGACCTCCAGGTTGCCGACCGCACCCCGCACCTCGTCACCGGGGAAGGCCCCCTCCATGAGGGTGAGGTTCCTTCTGAGTTCGATGATCTTGCCCACATGCTCGTTGTTCGCCGGGCAGATATCCTGGCAGGCACGACAGGTGGTGCAGGCCCAGATGGCATCAGCCCCTATCACTTCGGGCAGGGCTGCGTCCGGGGTAGTCTCGGCGGTTTCGCCGATCTGCTTGATCAGCTTCATGGGTGAGAGGGGCTTGCCGGTGACATGTGCCGGGCAGCGGTCCTGGCACCGTTTGCAGGTGGTGCAGGCGTCGGCATCGAAGATATCCTTCCAGGTAAGGTCCGACACCTTTGCCGCGCCGAACTGCTCGACCGTCTCGTCCTCCATGTTGATGGTGGGGATGGTCCCCTTGGGTTCCAGGGGAACGAGGAAGCCGTTGGCACTGGTGGTGACGATGTGCCGCAGCTTGGTGTAGGGGATGGCGCAGAAGAAGCCGAGGACAAGGGCGAAGTGCACCCACCAGAAGACCTTGTGGCTGGCCGAGATGGAGGATGTGTCGAAGGGCACGAACAGCTGGGCAAACACCTTCCCCACGGGGGAGAAGCTGGCCAGATCGGGCTGTTGCACCAGTTCGGTGGCGGCCATGCGGGCTCCTTCGATAAGGAAGCCGGTGAGAAGGATGCCAAAGAGCAGGGTGTGGATGACGATATCGTCGTTGACCGTCTCCAGCCCTTCGGGCCGCACAAAGTAGCGGCGCACGAAGAGGGCGCCGAGCATGACCAGGGCCACCAGTCCGGCTAGGTCGAGGACGAGGGAGAAGGCCTTGTAGAACTCCCCCTTCAGGAGGTTCACCCCCGCCACCGGGGTGAGGAAGTCGGCCTGCACCATGATGATCAGGGTGCCGACGAACAGGGTGAGAAATCCCCAGAAGAAGAGGTTGTGGGGGAGACCGCCGTCGCGGACCCTGGCGACCTTCTCCTGGCCGAGCAGGTCGCCGATCATCCTGTTCACCCGCTCCTCGTAACGGTCACACCGATCCAGGGGCTTCCCCAGGCGGTACAGGGGGAGTCGTTTCCAGAAGCCCCAGACCAGCACCCCCACTGCCGCCAGGGTCAGCAGGTACATCGGCAGGACCACCCCGTGGCCTATGTTCCAGTAGATTTCCCGTGTCGCTTCCATGACTCTTCTCCGTTCTACACGATTACTTCGGATCCAACGGGTTCCAGACGTTCATCATTTCGTCAGATCGGTGCCACCCCGAGGGAGCCATGCGGAGGGGCAGCCACCCGGACGTCCTACGACAACAGCAGTTTCGAAATCACCACCCGCTGGACTTCATTCGTTCCCTCGTAGATCTCGGTGATCTTGGCATCACGGTACATCCGCTCCACCTCGTAGTCGGCGATGTAACCGTAGCCGCCATGGATCTGGATCGCCTCCTTGGTAACGTAGGTGGCGGTCTCGGACGCGTGCATCTTGCACATGGCAGAGTCCATGGTGTAGTTCTTCTTGGCATCCTTCAGGCAGGCGGCCTTGTAGGTGAGGAGTTTGCTGGTCTCGATGCGGGTCCACATGTCGGCCAGCTTGAACTGGATCGCCTGGAACTCGGAGATCGGCTGGCCGAACTGCTTCCGCTCCTTGGAGTAGGCCAGGGCCCGGTCGAAGGCCCCCTCGGCGATCCCCAGTGCCTGGGAGGCGATGCCGATCCGGCCGCCGTTCAGGGTGTCCATGGCGATGTTGAACCCCTTCCCCTCCTGGCCGAGGAGGTTCTCGACCGGCACCCTCAGGTTGTCGAAGGCGAAAGCGGTGGTGTAGCTGCCGCGGATCCCGAGCTTGTTCTCGTTTTTCAGGATGGTTACCCCGGGAGAGCTCAAATCGACGATGAAGGCGCTGATCCCCTTGTGCTTGAGGCTCCGGTCATGGGAAGCGAGGAGGACACCGGTCCCCAGGTAGCCGCCGTTGGTGATGAAGGTCTTGGAACCGTTGATGACGAATTCGTCACCCTCCCGGTGGTACATGGTGGCCGTACCGCCGGCATCGCTCCCCGCATCGGGCTCGGTGAGGAGGAAACAGCCGATCTTCTCGCCGCTGTTCAGGGCCGGGAGCCACTTCTTCTTCTGCTCCTCGGTGCCGAAGGTGTAGATCGGGCCCGAGCAGAGGGAGGTATGGGCGGAGATGAGCACGCCGCTGGAGCCGCACGCCTTAGAGACCTCCTCGACGACGATGGCGTAGGAGAGCATGTCGAGGCCGGCACCGCCGTACTCCTCGGGGAAGTAGCTGCCGAGGAATCCCATCTCCCCCATCTTCGCCACCAGTTCGTCGGGGATGGCGTGATCCTCGTCGATCTTCATAGCGATCGGCTTGATCTCTTTCTCTACGAAATCCCGCACGGCAGACTGCAGTACCTTATGATCCTGGCTCAGCTCGAAATTCATGACATCCTCCACTAGTGGTTTATGGGTACTGTCGCAACTGCGTCATTTACCTTTGAACTCTGCTTTCCTCTTGTCCACGAACGCTCCCATCCCCTCCGTCTGGTCCTCGGTGGCAAACAGGACACCGAACAGGGAGGCCTCGTAGCGGAAACCATCATCCTTCGTCATGTTGAGACCGGTGGCAATGGCGTCCTTGGCATAGGCGACCCCGAGGCTGCCGACGCCGGCGATGGCGCTCGCGGTCTCCCTGGCCCTGGCAAGGAGCTCTTCCGGGGGGAACACCTCATTGACGATCCCCCAGGCAAGGGCCTTGTCTGCGGAAATCATCCGCCCGGTAAAGATCAGTTCGTTAGCCTTGTTTGCCCCGATGAGCCGTGCAAGGTTCTGGGTGCCGCCGAAACCGGGCATGATCCCCAGGGTGACCTCGGGGAAACCGACCTTTGCCCTGGTGGAGGCGTAGATGAAGTCGCAGGCCAGGGCGAGCTCCAGGCCACCCCCCAGGGCATAGCCGTTGACGGCCGCGATGACCGGTTTACGCATTTTACCGATGAGCATCATGACCCGCTGCCCCTTGAGGCCGAACTGGTGACCCTCGTGGGCGTTCATGGTGGACATCTCCTTGATGTCAGCACCGGCAACGAATGCCTTCTCACCGGCACCGGTGAGAACCACCGCCTTGACGCCGTCATCGAGATTCAGCTCGTACAGGGCGCACTCCAGCTCCCCCAGCACCTCGCTGTTCAGGGCGTTCATCGTCCTGGGACTGTTGATGGTAAGCAGTGCAACGCCGTCGGCAGATTCGACAAGCAGGTTCTTGTATTCCATGAGCTGTTACCCTCCAGCTGACTGTTTTATGATGCCTTTATCACTCAGGTAGAACATATCGCGTCAGTAGGTGTAGAACCCGCGGCCCGACTTGCGCCCCAGATACCCCGCGTTGACCATCTTCACCAGGAGGGGACAGGGGCGGTACTTGGGATCCTTGAAACCGTCGTACAGGACATTGGCAATGGCCAGGACGGTGTCCAGACCGATGAAGTCGGCCAGGGTAAGCGGCCCCATGGGCTGGTTGGTCCCGAGTTTCATCCCCTTGTCGATATCTTCGGCAGTTGCAATCCCCTCGTAGAGGGCAAAGGCGGCCTCGTTGATCATGGGGATGAGAATCCGGTTGACGATAAAGCCCGGATAGTCCTGGGAAACTGCCATCTCCTTCTCCAGCCTGGCCACCAGCCCGGAGGTGACAGCAAAGGTATCGTCACTGGTGGCATGGCCGCGGATGACCTCCACCAGCTTCATGACCGGCACAGGATTCATGAAGTGCATGCCGATGACCCTGTCGGGACGGGAGGTGACGGCAGCGATCTTGGTGATCGGGATCGACGAGGTGTTGGAGGCAAGGATGGATCCGGGTTTGACGGTTGAATCAAGCTTGCGGAAGATCTCCAGCTTGAGGGGTTCGTGCTCGGTCACCGCCTCGACGGCGAAATCCACATCCGCCAGGTCCGCCATCTCCACCGTGGTCCTGATCCGGCCAAGGGTCTCGCCGATAAGGGATTCGGGTATCGCCCCCTTCTTTGCCTGTCGCTCCAGGTTCTGGCCGATAATCGCCACTGCCTTGTCCAGCTGGTTTCTGGCAATATCGAAGAGGACCACCACGTAACCGTACTGGGCAAAGACGTGGGCAATGCCGTTCCCCATCTGCCCTGCCCCGAGAACACCGACTGTTTTGATCATGTGCGTATTTCCTCCGATATCGTTAATATGGCCTATAGTAAGATTCGCTATACCCGCTCGAAGATGACTGCTACCGCCTCTCCACCGCCGATGCAGAGTGTCGCCAGGCCGTAGCGCTGCTGTCGCCGGTGCAGCTCGCGGATGACCGTGGCTGCCAACCGGCCGCCGCTGGCACCGATGGGGTGGCCGATGGCACAGGCACCGCCATTGACGTTGACCTTGTCCAGGGGGAGACCGAGCCCCTTGATCGCCAGGAGCGCCACCGAGGCAAAGGCCTCGTTGATCTCGAACAGATCGATGTCGCTCACCTGCAAGCCGGCCCTGGCACAGACCTTTTCAATGGCCGCAATCGGCGCTTCGGGGAAATAGTCGGGGTGCAGGCTTGCGGTTGCACTGGCAACGATGCGCGCCCTTGGCGTGAGGTTATGTTGCTTCAGACCCTCGTCGCCGGACAGGAGCAGGAGTGCCGCTCCATCGTTGATGGTGGAGGCGTTGCCCGCGGTAATGGTCCCATCTTTCCTGAAAACCGGCTTCAGGGCTCCCAGCTTGGCAGGGTCCCCCTTGAACGGCTCCTCGTCGATGGCGACGGTCTCGTCACCCTTGCGCCCCTTCTTCACGACCGGCACGATCTCGTCGGCAAACACCCCGCCGTTCACCGCCGCGCGGGCAAGCTCGTAGGAACGGACGGCAAAGGCATCCTGCTCCTCCCGGGTCAACCCACTCCGCTCCACACTCGCCTCGCCGATTTCACCCATGTGCCGCCCGGTGTAGGGGTCCGTGAGACCGTCGTAAATCATCAGGTCGAGAAGCTGGCCGTGTCCCATGCGGTAGCCGGAGCGGGCCTTCTGGAGTATGTAGGGGGCAAGGGACATGTTTTCCATGCCGCCGGCGACGACGATACCCGATTCACCGAGCCGGATGCTGTCCGCACCGAGCATGACCGCCTTCAGGCCGCTACCGCAGACCTTGTTGACGGTCAGGGCGGGAACGGCATCGGGGATGCCCGCACCACGCATCGCCTGCCTGGCCGGAGCCTGACCGCAGCCCCCCGCAAGGACCTGACCGACAATGACCTCGTCAACGCCTTCTGCCGCAAGGCCGCTCCGCTCGAGCAGGCCGCTGATAACCGCGGAGCCCAGCTTAGGAGCCTCGACATCGGCAAGTACACCGCCAAGTGAACCAAACGGGGTCCGGAGCGCTTCCACCACATACACCTGATTCATTGCCACCCCTCCATACGGGTAATTTTGAACCCAGTATAACGACAGTTTACGTTCATGTCAACCATATTTAAAACAAGTTTATATGTTTGGTGGATTACCACCATACTTTTCCTATTATCCGTGTTTAATCGGCACGTTACAGCAAACACCCCGTCTCACGAGAGCAATACGTAATGGTGAACTGTCATGTTGAGCCGGGTGCCTACCCAGCAAAATTATTTTCATGAATCAACGGCACGTCGAGAGTGACGCCATAAAATAAGGGGCGACCCGTCGGCCGCCCCCACAGCATGTCATCCATGGCAGAATGTGTTACAGGTAAACAATGTCGTCGGGCATGTCGGTCAGTTTGACGCCCCCTCCGGCACTGACGCTGAAGGTGTTTTCGATGCCGATGACCCCTTTGCCCGGGATGACGAATTTCGGCTCGATGGCGATGGTCTGGCCGGCGACAAGCGGCACCTTGAATCCCTGGGCGAGCACGGGGAGCTCATCCAGCTCAAGCCCCACTCCATGACCGACGAAGCGGGCGTTTTCACCGGGTGCCCCCATGTAGTTGTTACCCAGGCCGGCCTCTTCAGCCATGGCGAGGGATCTCAGGAACAGCTCCTCGCAGACGGCTCCCGGTCGAAGCTCTTCCACGAGCATCTTCTGGATGGCCAGTGAGGTGGCGAAGGCGTGCTGCAACTCCGGGTCCAGCGTGCCGATGACGAATATGCGCGTCATGTCGGTGATGTAGCCGTTGAACACACCGGTATAGTCGAGGAACACCGGCATGTTCGGCGCTATGGGGTCAATTGACGCGCCCTGGGGTGATGCGCTAGAGAGGCCGCGACCGGTAACGGCGCCGTCGAAGAATCCGGGATTGCCCGCCGACGCGGAAACCGCCAGCCCCATGAACAACTCCTGGTTGAAGGCGCGCATCCTGATGTACCCTTCGTTGCCGGCGCGACGCAGGCGGCTCTCGAACTCGGCGGCAAGGTCAAGCTCGCGCATGCCGGCCCTGAGAAACTGCGGCACCTGCCGGAAGATATCGCAGAGGAGCGCCCCCCCCTTCCGCAGCTGTGCCAGTTCCCACTCTGACTTGACCGAGCGGATCTCCCTGTTCAGTGCCGAAATATCCACCAGTTCCCTCCCGGGTAGCATCCTGGCGTAGTAATTGTACTGCTGGACCGGGATGATATCGAAGGTCATGCCGACCTTCTTGATCCCGTCGCCGAAGAGGGTCGGGAACTCCTTGCTGGAGGGGAACGGCCGGGTATCCTCCACCAGGCTTTCCGTCACCGCGCGGCTGTAGCTCTTGCGCACCATCAGGACGGGATTCCCCTCGGCCGGTATCCAGAGAGTCGCGTTCTGGCGGGTCCCGGTGAAGTAATAGACATCTATGGGGTAGATGATCAGGGCACCGTCCACCCCCTTTGCCCGTAACTCCTGCTGCAGGCGGATGATTCTCTGTTCGGACTCCATCTTGGTCAGCATACTGTCTCCTTTTCACTCTGGCTCATTCAGATCATCCGGTAATGTCCGGTCAGGTTGCGATAACTGCGGTAGGCGTCCAGGTAGCGGGCATCCTCCCGGTAGGTTGCGGGGTATATCTGGGGAACGGGACAGTGGTTCAGGTCGCGGTCCACGTTGACGAAGGTGAACAGACAGGAGTTGGACAGGGCCTTGGCCGTGCGATCCCTGCTGATCCGCTCGATGCTCGCCTCGACGCAGACGAAGCTCTCGTTGGTATAGACCACACGGCTCGTGAAGTGCAACTTGTCACCAAGCCGCACGGGGTGGAAGAAATTGATCCGGTTGACCGCGGCGATGATGGAGCGGTCCGGGGCCACCAGCTCGGAGCAGATGCCGGACAGCTCGTAGGCCCGGCGGATCAGGTAACCGCCGAAGATCCGCTGGGGGACATACTCCTGCTCCGGGTACATCCGCTCCCAGGCATCGGCGACCAGGCGACCGGCGAGGGGGCCGGCAAACGAGGGGCTCTCCTGGGCACGGTGCAGGCGATCGAGCATCTCGTACTCCTCGCGGCTCGGCGGCTCAAGGAGCGATGCCTGTTGCTGGCGGTACTCCTCCCGGCTGGCAATCACCTTATCAGCCCGGTGCTTCTCCTCCTCTGTCGCGTACTTAAGGGGGGGCAGCGGAAGGCTCTCGCCGGCCTCCGCCCCCCCCCGGGCAACCATGGTGAAGTAGCAGGAAGCGATGTGGGTGACCGGATCCCCGGCATGTTCGACGCGGATGCCGACCTCCAGGGAAGAGCGTCCCACGTGGTTGATCCGGGCGTGCAAGACGATGTCCCGGGTCACGTCCACCACGTGTCGGACGAGGATGTTGTCGATGGCAGCAGTCACCACCCTCCCCTCGGGGTGGAAACGCCGCACGTACGAAAGTGCCGTCTGTTCGGCCATGATGTCCAGCTCTTCGAGGAGCAGTCCGAACCGGAAGTTGCCGGGGATATCCTCGTCGATAACCATGAAACGGCGGCGAAGGGACGGGTCGCTGCCGAGCGGGATGCTTTTGTAGTATGAGGTATCGTTCGGACGGGTCATTCGACTGCTCCTCTGCAACACGTTATCTTACTGAGTATAGCCGCAATCCGTCCAAAGGGAAGGCACCACAACCACCATGCTTCACGGAGTCTCCCTATGGGTGCGAGATTTCGGCCAGATCGGCGCCGGCCCGCAGAAGCCGTGCCGAGGCGTAGCCACCCTCACCCTATCCCTCTCCCGAAGGGAGAGGGCAATGAGTACTCTCCCCCTCCGGGGGAGAGATAGAGAGAGGGATCGCTACGTCGAGGCACGGATTCGATGACACGGCGGCGAGATGGGCGGAAGATCGCACCCATCCCCCCCTACATGTTGCGCCGGTACTTGCCCCCGACTTCATACAGCGCTCTCGTGATCTGTCCCAGCGACGCAACCCTTACCGTCGCCATCAGCTCGGCGAAAATGTTGCCGCCTCCGGTCGCCACCTGCTGCAGCTGCCGGAGCGCTACGGCACTTTTCTCCCGGTTGGCCTCCTGGAAGGCACGCAGGTTGGCGATCTGCTGCTCCTTCTCCTCCTTGGTGGCCCGTGCCAGTTCACCGGGCACCTGGTACCCCTCCTCCCCTGCCCGCGGGTTGAGGAAGCAGTTGACACCGATGATGGGGAGCTCACCGCTGTGCTTCTTGTGCTCGTAGAGCATGGACTCGTCCTGGATCCTGGAGCGCTGGTACTGGGTCTCCATGGCACCGAGAACCCCTCCCCTGCTGTCGATCCGCTCGAATTCCGCCAGGACCGCCTCCTCCACCAGGTCGGTCAGCTCCTCGATGATGAACGACCCCTGGAGGGGGTTCTCGTTTTTCGCCAGGCCGAACTCCTTGGTGATGATCATCTGGATGGCCATGGCACGGCGCACCGACTCCTCGGTGGGGGTGGTGACCGCCTCGTCGTAGGCATTGGTGTGGAGGGAGTTGCAGTTGTCGTAGATGGCCATGAGTGCCTGGAGGGTGGTGCGGATGTCGTTGAAATCCATCTCCTGGGCATGGAGGGAGCGACCCGATGTCTGGATGTGGTACTTCAGCTTCTGGCTCCGATCGTTGGCGCCGTACTTCTCCCGCATGGTCACCGCCCAGATGCGGCGGGCAACCCGGCCGATGACGGTGTATTCCGGGTCGAGGCCGTTGGAGAAGAAGTAGGAGAGGTTCGGGGCGAAATCGTCGATATGCATGCCACGGGAGAGGTAGTATTCCACGTAGGTGAAGCCGTTGGACAGGGTGAAGGCGAGCTGGCTGATGGGGTTGGCACCAGCCTCGGCGATGTGGTAACCGCTGATGGATACCGAATAATAGTTCTTCACCTTCTGCTCGATGAAGTACTGCTGGATGTCACCCATCATCCGCAGGGCGAACTCGGTGGAGAAGATGCAGGTGTTCTGCCCCTGGTCCTCCTTGAGGATGTCGGCCTGCACCGTCCCCCGGACCGTCTGCAGTGTGCAGGTGCGGATGTCACCGTACTCCTCGGCGCCCGGCTCCCGCCCGTTTTTCTCCCGGAAGCGCTCCACCTGCTGGTCAATGGCGGCGTTGAAAAAGAAGGCGAGCATCATGGGTGCCGGACCGTTGATGGTGATGGAGACACTGGTGTTGGGGGCGCAGAGGTCGAAACCGGCGTAGAGCTTCTTCATGTCCTCCACGGTACAGATGGAGACGCCGCTCTCTCCGACCTTGCCGTAGATGTCGGGCGGGTAGTCAGGGTCCTCTCCGTAGAGGGTGACACTGTCGAACGCGGTTGAGAGCCGCTTCGCGTCGTCGTCCTTGCAGAGGTAGTGGAAACGGCGGTTGGTCCGCTCAGGCGACCCCTCCCCTGCAAACTGGCGCTTGGGATCCTCCTCCGCCCGCTTGAAGGGGAAGACGCCGGCAGTATAGGGGAACGAGCCGGGAACGTTCTCCAGCTTGCTCCAGCGGATGATCTCCCCGTAATCGGCAAAGTTCGGAATGCAGACCTTGGGGATGCGGGTCCCGGAGAGGGTGGTGGTATAGAGGTCGCTCCTGATCTCCCGGTCCCTGACCTTCGTCACCAGTTGGTCACGGCGGTAGATCTCCTTCTGCTCCTCCCAGCCGGCAAGGATACTCCGTGACTCTTCCGTCAGCCGCTTCTCCTGCTGCTGCAGACACCCTTCCAGGTCGGCTTTCGCACCAGAGTCCCTCAGAAGTTCCAGTGAGCCCCGCAGCTGGAACACCCGCCGGGCAACCTCGCTCTGCTCCTTCACCCGCTTGCGATAGTCGCGCACGGTCTGCACGATCTCGCCCAGGTAGTGAACACGGTCAGGGGGGATGATGTACTTCTTCAGGCTCTCCTTCTCGGTCACCTCCAGGGTGGATGCCAGGCTGAGCCCCTTCTTCTCGTTGAGTTTCCCCACCAGGGCCCGGTACAGGACGTTGGTTCCCGGATCGTTGAACTGGGAGGCGATGGTACCGAACACGGGCAGTTCCTCGTCCGCCGTCTCGAACAGGTTCCGATTGCGCCGGTACTGCTTGCGCACGTTGCGCAGGGCGTCCTCGGCCCCCTTGCGTTCGAACTTGTTCAGCACCACCAGGTCTGCGAAGTCGAGCATGTCGATCTTCTCCAGCTGGGTCGGAGCGCCGAACTCGCAGGTCATGACGTAGATGGCGACGTCGGCAATCCCCACGATCCCGGCATCACCCTGTCCGATTCCGCTGGTCTCCACGATGACGAGATCGAACCCGGCGGCCTTCACGACGTCGATTGCGTCGCCGATGGCTGCGGAAAGCTCGGTGTGGGAGTCGCGGGTCGCCAGGGAGCGCATGTACACCGAGTCGGTGTTGATGGCATTCATCCTGATCCGGTCACCGAGAAGAGCCCCGCCGGTCCGCTGCCGGGAGGGGTCAACGGCCAGGATGGCGACGCTCCTGTCGGAGAAGTCGCGCAGGTACCGGCGCACCAGTTCGTCGGTGAGTGAGCTCTTCCCCGCGCCACCGGTGCCGGTGATCCCGATGACCGGCACATCGCGACCCAGGGTGCGTATCCGCTCCCGCACCACGGCATAGCCTCCCGAGTGGGCGTGCACGGACTGCTCGGCAAGGGAGATCAGGGTGTTGACGGCCCGTATATCCCGGTCTTTCAGCCGTGCGATCTCTCCGTCCAGATCACGGTTCGGGGCAAAGTCGCAGAGCTGCATCATGTGGTTCACCATACCCTGGAGCCCCATCCGTCGCCCGTCTTCGGGGGAAAAGATCTTGGCGATGCCATGCCCCTCGATCTCCCTGATCTCCTCGGGGATGATGACGCCGCCGCCACCGCCGAAGACCCTGATATGTTCTGCGCCACGTTCCACCAGCTGGTCGCGGATATACTTGAAGAATTCCACGTGACCACCCTGGTAGCAGCTGACAGCGATCCCCTGGGCATCCTCCTGGATGGCGGCAGTGACAATCTCGTCAACCGAGCGGTTATGGCCGAGATGGATCACCTCCGCGCCGGAAGACTGGAGAATACGGCGGATGATGTTGGTGGAAGCATCGTGGCCGTCGAAGAGGCTGGTGGCGGTCACGAAGCGAACCTTGTTGGTGGACTTGTACGGCTCGGCGACAGAACTTTGCATGACTTTGCTCCTCATGTTTTATCGTACAGATGACAGACGTTGCAGAAACGAGGATTTTTTCGTTCTGGCAAGGCTGTCGAGGTAGTGAGCGGAGGCGTAGCCATCCTCACCCTATCCCTCTCCCAAAGGGAGAGGGCATTGAGTACTCTCCCCCTCTGGGGGAGAGATAGAGAGAGGGATTGCTACGCCGCACAAACACTCACGAAGACTTACGCAGCCAGGGCGGGAAAAGACCGTTTCAGAGAGTGAATTCCCAGGCGCACCAGAACGCCTCCGGATGTGCGTCAGGCGGGCAGGCGATGCAGTTCGTCCTGATCCACGGATCGATCGTCCTGGCAAACTCTGCATACTCCACCTTCCCCACTTCCTTGCAGGGGAAATCAGGCAGCCCCTTGCGCCTGCGGGCCGACTGCACCCGGCAGTCGAGCATGCGGAAGACCACCCGGTCGTCGCTCTGCTCGATGACGTCCTGCAGGTTGAGCCGGGCATAGAGCCGGTGCTGCAGGCATGTCACCAGCGCCGGGATACCCCCGCCCGGCTGGAGGCCGAGACGTTCCATGATCCGTTTCGCCTCGATGACGGTGAAATATCTCCACGCATCGATATCCGCATCTATGGCAACGTCAATGCCGTACCGCTTCTCCACCGCCTGGAACCAGAGGCCGTCATGGGCCAGCCAGTTCTTGGCGTCATCGACAATTATCCTGATCAGCTCCTCTTTGTTCAGCTGGCTGAGGAGAGCGATACCCTCGTCACCGGCAGCCACCGGCGGCACAGCATATCGTTGAAGCTCCGAATCACCCATACGGCACCCCCTTTATTACGTTGACGTCAACTGTTATCAACTCTTCAAAAAATCCCCGCGCCGTAGCGCGAGGGAATATTCAAAGCACTCACACTTGCTGCCTTACAACCGGGTGCGAGATTTCGGCCGATTCGTCGCTGGCCCGGAGCATCTTCGCTGAGTCGTAGCAGCGCTACGTCGAAGCGGAGTTGCGAGGACACGGCGGCGAGGCGGTCGGAAGATCGCACCCGCCCTCTCAGTGGTCAGAGGCCTTGGAGATGCCAAGCCCCGTAATCTGCCTCACCTCGATCTCGTCAAACATCTCTTCCGCCCTACGGTCGCGGAACAGCAGGGTGCCGAGGATTGCCGCCAGGAGCCCGAGCGGGAGGGAGACGATGGCCGGGTTCTTCAGGGGGAAGATCGGAGCCTTGAGGCCTACCATGGAGGTCCCGCCGTCATTTTTCTGGAAATCGGCCCGCGCCTTGTCCAGGGCCTTGAGATCCTTCTCGACCAGAACAGCACCTTCAGCCTGCTTCTTCTCCAGGGTCGTAATGACTTTCTTTGCATCATCGGCGATCTTCTGGGGATAGGTCATGACCGGCGAGATCATCACCAGGGAGAGCGCGGACACCGTACCGACAACCAGGGCACCGACAACACCGGCGGTATTGAAACGCTTCCAGAACAGCGACAGCATGACCGCCGGGAAGTTCCCCGAGGCGGCAACGGCGAAGGCGAGGGCTACCAGGGCAACGACGTTCTCCTTCTCGGCGGCCAGACCCATGATGATGGCTGCAATACCGACGAAGAGGGAAGTCACCCGGGCGACGCGGACCTGGGTCTGCTGGTCCGCATTACCACCCATGATGATATTTACATAGACGTCATGGGCAATGGCAGCGGACGCTGCCAGAACGAGGCCGGAGACAACCGCGAGGATCGTGGCGAAGGCAACCGCACAGATGAAGGCGAGGAAGACGTCACCGCCGAAGGAACCGGCCCCGCCCCCCAGCTTCTGGGCAAGAAGCAGGGTTGCCATGTTACCACCCTTGTCGACCGAGCTGATCAACTGGGGCGTGAGGTACAGTGCGGCGCCGAACCCGATCAGGTTGATGAGGAAGAAGAACGAGGAGTTGATGAAGAGTGCGACGACGATGGATTTGCGTGCTTCCTTGGCACTCGGCACCGTGAAGAAGCGCATCAGGATGTGGGGAAGTCCGGCGGCACCGAGTGCCCAGGCTATTCCCAGGGAGATCTGATCGAGGGGGTTCTTCAGGAAGAGACCTGGCTCCATGAACCGCTGGCCGTAATCGAAACCGGGCTTGGCAACAACGTCCTTGAGGACATTCATGCGTACATGGTCCTGTACAAGCTGGCTGTTGACGATGTCGTTAAAGAAGCCGATGGGATTCATTCCCGCCTTGGCCATGACGAGGAAGGCAAGGAGCACGGTGCCGGTCATGAGGAGTCCGGCCTTGATGATCTGGACCCAGGTGGTCGCCTTCATGCCTCCGAACACGACATAGCCGACCATCAGCACACCGACGCCGATGACCGACACCCGATAGGGGATGTCGAGCAGCACCTGCATGAGCTTGCCGGCGCCGACCATCTGGGCGATGAGGTAGAAGAGCGACACGGTCACGGTCGACAGGGCCGCCACACCGCGGACAGTTTTGGGAGCCGCGCGGAATGAGAGTATGTCGCCGAGGGTGAATTTGCCCGCATTGCGGCACGGCTCCGCCACCACCAGGAGGATGGCGATAAAGGAAAACATGGGCCCCACCGCATACATGAAGCCGTCGATGCCGTAGAGGGAGATCAGGCCGGACATGCCCAGGAAGGAAGCGGCTGACATGTAGTCCCCGGCAATGGCCCAGCCGTTCTGCAGACCGGTGATCCCTCCCCCGGCTGCATAGAAGTCGGCCGCTGATGTGGTCCTCTTGGCGGCCCAGATGACAACCCCCAGGGTAACGGCAATGATCGCCATGAACATGGTAATGGTAATGGCCCTGTTCGGTTTCACCTTTGTCGGGGCAGGTGCCGGCGCGGCTGTTACCGGTCCTGCCGTGGGAGCCGCTGGAGCGGCCATCGCGGGGCTGGAAACGGGCGCGGACGGGGTGGAGACAGCAGCAGAGGGCCCTGCCGTCTTGGCAGGTTCAGCGGCAAGAGCGGCCGTGAACAGGAACGTGGAAAGCAACAGTGCAGATAAGGTCTTCGCGAGCATGGTTCCCCCCTAGCCTATTTCCCTGACGAGTTCGTCAGTGAGGCGGTCAAATTCATTATTGGCCACCCGCGTATAGATGATGGCAACGAAAAACGCGACGACGAACTGGGACAGGATGAAGAGATAGCCGAAGTTGACTACCCCGATGATCTTGATCTTGAAGAGATCGGGGAAGTAGCCGGACAGTATCGGCAACAGGAAATAGTAGACCGATGATGCGAACCACCAGCCGAAAAGGAACACCCTCTTCTTGCGTTTCAGCTCCAGGTACTTGCTGTTCCTGGCTATTGCACTCCAATCGTATTTTGTCGCCATATCATGCTCCTCCTTTCGTTATGTCCACTGCAGTAGGGATTGGGTCAGTTCCAGTCGGATATTTTCATAGTGCCGTTCTCGGCCAGGCTTTGCTGCATCTTGAACGCCTTGAACAGCATGTGCGGTTCATGGCCTACCCCCTTGGCGAAGCACTCCCTTTCAGACCGCTCCAGGTACTCCGCCATGATCGGCCGGTAGTCGGGGTGAACGCACTTGCCGATGATCTCACGGGCCCGTTCACGGGGACAGAGGCCACGAAGATCGGCCAGACCCTGCTCCGTGACCAGGATGTCAAGGTCGTGCTCGGTGTGGTCGACGTGGGGCGAGAGGGGCACGACGCAGGTTATCCCGGTCGGGTCTGTCTTGCTGGGGCGGGTCGACGGCGTGTGCATGATGGAGAGGTAGGCATTGCGGAGAAAGTCTCCGGAACCGCCGATACCGTTGATCATCCGGCTGCCGTTCACCAGGGTCGAGTTTGCATGGCCGTAGATATCGAATTCAACCGGGGTGTTCATGGCGATGACGCCAAGACGGCGAATCGCCTCGGGATGGTTGCTGTACTGGATTGGCCGTAACACGACTCGGCGGGTGTATTTTTCCCAGTCGTCGTAGAGCCGCTTGAACCCCGGCTCGGAGAGTGAGAGCGATGTGGAGGAGGCGTACGCCAGTTTGCCCGAATCGAAGAAGTCGAGCATGGTATCCTGCAGCACTTCCGTCCAGACGTTCACGTTGGAGAACGGTCCCTTCACGAGTCCGCCGACTACGGCATTGGCGATGTTCCCCACTCCGGACTGGAGTGGGAGGAGGTTTTTCGGCAAACGCCCCGTCTTCACCTCGAACTGGAAAAAATCGAGGATATTGGCGGCAATCTGCTCCGAAACCTCATCGGGGGGGGAGAGGGGACGCCCCTTGTCGCCGACCCGGGATTCGACGATCGCCACGATTTTGTCGGAATCGCACGGAACGGTCAGTGAACCGACGCGGTCATCCACGCGGGTAACAAGGTACGGACGCTTGAAGGGGGGCTTCTCGTTCATGACGATATCGTGGAGCCCCTCGAAGGAAGGGATCGCGGTGTTTATCTCGATGATCAGGTGATCCGAGTTCTGGATCACCTCGGGTGCGACCCCCACCGATCCGCAGAGGATGATGCTGCCGTCTTCGGCAATGCCGCTCGCCTCGATGATACCGAGGTCAAACCCGCCCCCCCGGTGTTTCGTGTAGAAACCGTAAGCTAGGTCCTGGGCATACAGGGAGAGGTGCTTGTCCCCCATACGCACGGTGCCGTTATTCACCTGCGTCTGGACCACCTTCCCTGTCTGGTACGGCCAGCGCTTGTCGGTCATCTGCAGCGATGCCCAGCGGTCCTCTACCTCGGCACCGATGGAGGCGCCGATGAAGAGGTTGAAACGCATCTTCCCCTGCAGGTTATTCTTCTCCACGTAATCCGCCAGGGCCATGGGGACGACCTTGGGATATCCTACCGGCGTGAATCCCGACCACCCCAAGTCCATCCCGTCACGAAAAAACCGGATAGTGTCCTCTGCACTCATGACCCGCGACAATAAACTTTTCTTCCGAATCCGCCCAACCAAGCCAGACATGTAAACCTCCGTTCTACACAATGTAAGAATTCACCACCGAATTATGAATTAAGAGTGCATATGTACTGGAAAACAGCACCCCACAATTACGCAAAGGTAATCTACCCCAACCAAGCGCTTGACACGCCACCGGCGCGTGACGGGGAAATACGGCCCTCGCACCCCCCAGGCCCATGGGTTCTACACCCGTTAAACAGCATGGATACTACCTCCATCTTCGTCTCCACGACCCGGGAGGAAGCCCCCCGACACTATCGACCAAAAATCAAACAGCATTTTTATTTGTTTTTTACATCTCGTTTACGTTCATGTCAAGCATTTTTAAAACTATTTTTTGCTGCGGATGGTACATGATCAGCTCACCGGAATTTAGCGGGTTATCGCCATTGACAATGTGGACAAGTGGGAGTAATGTTTTTTCATATTTAACGTAAAGGAAAACCATGAACAGACAAGAGAATGCCAATGAAGAGATCGTTTCCATCGGTGAAGTTTCCACTTCCCTCGGTCTAACGACAAGAACCCTCCGCTACTGGGAGGAGGTGGGAATCATTGAGTCAGTTCCCCGTGCGGACGGGGCCACGAGAGGATACACCCCCTATTTTGTCCGTCGCATAAAGTTCATCCTCAAGCTGAAAGAACTGGGATTGACCATCAAGGAGATGCAGGACCTCTACTCGGCCTATGGCGAAGCCAAGCAGACCGATAGAATGATTCCCCGCCTGATCCAGATACTCGACGAACATATCAACATGATCGATGTCAAGATGGCCAAACTGGCCTCCCTGCGCAGCGAGATCGTGGAATATCGCCAGAAGATGATCACAAAGGCATAGGTGCACACAATCCGGAAAGCCCCTCTCTGCAGGGGCCTTTCACTCTCTCTCCGTCTCACCGCTTCATACCCCGCTCCATCGCAACGGCCGGGCTCATCTAACAACCGTGTCACTCCCCTGAAAAAAAAGGACGGCACAGTGCCGTCCCTACCCTGATAACCTTCTGAAGTCCCGCGAACAAATGCCCCTAGAGGCGAGCTACGTTCCGACGGACTTTTTCAGGTACGGAATACATTTTCTGTCTTCCTCGAGAATGTGCTTCTGGAACCATTCCAGCAGGAACGAAAACATGCTTTCATACTTGTGCTCTCCGGTAATTTCATTAACATTTTCAAGTTCAGCGAGATGCTCCTCGAAAGATCGGTGCAGTTTTTCGTGACGCTCGTAATCAGGATATCCGCTTGCCCGGAGCACCTCCTCTTCATAACTGAAGTGCATGGCGGCGTAAGATTTGACCCTGCGAAGAAGATCCGCGTTCGCCTTGGCACTTCCGGGCGCACAGGAACTCATGTAACACTCGTTCAGTAAATCGAAATACTTGCGATGATCGTTGTCCAACTCTTGATGACCGATATTGAACATATCCTTCCACTCAAAGGCGTTCATGACATCCCCTTCGCAGCGCATTCGCTTGCGCAGTATGTAACATCTCAACGTCAACAAGATAGGTTAATACATATTAACCTGTCTTGTTGAATATTCAAGTTATCCGGGTGGACATTCGGGACATAAACCGGATCGATGGCAACGAAAGGGGTATTTCGTCTGTCGCGCTATAAGATCTAAATCGGGTAGGAGGCGGGGTCACCCCCGCCGTCCTCCCACACCACCGTGCGTACGGTTCCGTACACGGCGGTTCATGAAGTGTGTTGAAGTCGGTGGAGTTGATCCATGAGTGAGACCAACCCCAGTTTATCGAAGTAGGATTTCGGAAAAGCTTTGTGCATGTGCGCGGCCCCTGCATTCCACCAGGGGCCGCGGCCGTTTGTGGCCGACTGCTGTGAATCGGCATGCAAAAATGACCCACCTATAGCCTAAATCGGCGTCCAAATTGACCCACCCCTTCAGCTTCCTCCATACTCTTCGGACTTATCGGAGAGAGGAGACTCGAAAGGAGATGCTGAAG
>Ga0209725_1000438_pt1 | contig 25818 bp, 23 predicted proteins | sample I18A1metaG_FD_184145 | JGI IMG/M metagenome (GOLD analysis project Ga0209725, IMG submission 184145) | Lake sediment bacterial and archeal communities from Gulf of Boni, Indonesia to study Microbial Dark Matter (Phase II) - ​I18A1 metaG... | ecosystem: Environmental > Aquatic > Freshwater > Lake...
AGACCTCTGCAAACGTATGGGCATTCTTTGAGAGACAGACGCGGTTCTTTCGACTAGGGAAAAGAGTTCCGCTTGAGGAAATCATGAAAGGTCTAAGCCAATTGGGCTTCGATGGAATTGAGTTGGGCATATTCGATCCCGCAAAGGACTGCTCAAGTGAAGAAGTTCGGAAGACGAACGATTTGCTCAAGCGCTACCACCTCGAAGTGCCCTCTGTCTACGTTGACATTGCAGCCCACTGGCCTCTCGCCGCATTCACTCATCCTGATGCTAGAGTTAGGCGAGACGTGACTCAGCTTCTCAAGACCTCCCTTGTGACCGCGAAAGCCTTTGGAACCGGAATGCTTGGTATTTCTCCGGATTGCGATGGTTTTCCACATCCCTTGGGAGTCAGTTACAAGGATGCTTGGAATTGGATGAGGGAAGGAATCTCCGATTGCGTCGACGCTGCTGCTAGTGCAGGTTTGAAGCTGGCATTCGAATACAAGCCTAAGGAGACACGTAACTTCTCTCTAATCGCAAACGCTGATGCGGTGCTCAGGCTGATAGACGAAATCGCCTCAAGCAACTTAGGGGTGCTATTGGACACAGGTCACGCTATGTACGCCAAAGAGGATCTTCCGACCACCGTTGAGAAACTCGACAAAACCCTCTTTCACGTTCATCTCTGTGATAACTACGGAGACTGGGATGACGACCTAACTCCGGGCGTTGTTCATGACTTCACGCATTTCTTCGAGGCTTTGAAAAGAATTGACTACAAAGGGTACGTGGGGTTGGACATCTTTCCATTGCAGGATCCCTTAGGGGAATGCAGGAAAAGCAAGGACTACATCGACCAGATGTATGCCAAACTCGCCAAACAGGCTTCCTTCTGATGCGGTTTTGGACGGTTTGGGTTGGGTTGAGGCTGAGCGGGTCTTGATGGTGCAAGCGTACCGTTCTACTTTGTAGTCCAATAGGTTATCGTGTCATCAATAGACTTGGCCGCTGCGTAGTTTGGAAGCCATACCTTTTCGAAGTATTCCATGTACTTTCTGTGTGTCGCGTCATCAGGTTTAATCACTTCTTCCTCATCCAGCTTGAGCCACTTCCTGATGACGCGGGCATCTCGTATCTGCTTGCTTGCCAAAGCCGCGATCAACGCATCTCCACCCGGCGCCTCATTGCTCCTAGTCGCGTATAGAACCCCGTAGCCTGTAACATCAGCCAAGATCCTGCGATAGATCTTGCTCTTCGCGGTGGGTCCCGAGATCAACATCGTCTTTGATAGCTCGATTCCAGCGTCCCTAGCTGGAGAGTCGTGTCTGAGCAGATCGAATGCCACGCTCTCCAGTATCGCTCTATAGAGCTCTCCTCTTGTCGGCATTCCCGCAAGGCCGTGAAAACCGCCGAATCTAGAAGGATTCCAGTCAGGAGTCCTCTCGCCCATCATCTGAGGAATGAATGATATCCCCTTCTCAGCGGCTAGTGAAGACCCCGCTTGGTCATCCAGCAGGCTCTCAGCGACACCGGTCAAATTCGCAAACCACCGGAAGCAGTGCCCAGTTGTCTTGGACCCTCCGAAGCTTTCCAGCCTGTGATTGGGCTCGACGACGAACGGGTAGTTGATGAGTCTTGTCGTCATCTTCCAAGGCTTGACTCTGTCGTCCTGAATCATATTCCAGCAACCACTGGTGCCGCACATGAAGTTGTGTTCACCGTCATTTAGAGCACCGCTGCCTAGGGCGCTTGTTGGTGCGTCATCCCCTCCGGCTGCTACCAGTGTTCCCTTGCTTAGTCCAGAAAGTCTGGCTCCGTCGTCACTTACTTCGCCTACGACTTGGTCGCAAGGGATGAGGTCGGGCAGCTTGTCACGGGGAATGCCCAGATCGCTGAGAAGTTCATCCGACCAGTCTAGGTGATTGAGGTCGAAAATCCCTCCGAGGTTTCCAGCGTAGCACAGGTCATAGAGCAATCTTCCAGTGAGCAGGTAAGCGGCGTACCCGTTTGGAGTGGCCAATTTGTAGGTTCTCTCCCATATCTTAGGGACGTGGTTCCTTATCCACAACATCTTTGTGAATCCGAAGTACGGATCTGAGGTGTTCCCTGTTACTGTGCAGAGCCTCTCGTGGCCTATCTTCTCAGCGGCTTGGCGTGCCTCCTCGACGGCTCTTGAATCGTTCCAGATCAGTGCAGGATAGATGGGTTTCAGCTCCTTGCTAAGAGGGATTCCGCTACCAGGATTCAGCCCCGATATGCATATCGCGGATATGTCGTCTGGAGCGATCCTTTTCGTTCTAGAGAGATCGATTACCTTTCTGGTGGATTCGAAGCATGCTTGCATCCATACGTTTGCGTCCTGCTGTGACCACTTGGTCATGGGCGACTCCGGAAAATACTCAGAGGATGAAGCTGCAGCCAGAACGTCCCCAGTGTCTACGTCTACAACGACAGACTTCGTACTGGTAGTCCCTATGTCGGTCCCCACGACATATCCCATGGAAGTGATCTCCTCAAAGGAGAAGCCCGCTGCGTAATAATCCAACCAGCGGCAGAGCGGCGTTCACAGAGTGCAAGACATACATCCAGCTCAGGTGCAATGGGAGCCCTTGTTGATTGAAGACAGGATTCCATTCCTATTCATCACATACTCTCTGAGCCTAGCTTCTACGATGTCAAGGTACCCCTTAGGATCAAACTCCTTTGGATTCTCTGCAAGGAATTGCCTCGCGACAGCGGTGAAGATCAGTTTGATGTCGGTGTCGAAGTTAGCCTTGCGAATGCCTCTCTTGATTGCTGCTTGAAGCTGATCGTCGCCGATCCCAACGGCGCCTTCCATCTGCCCCCCGTATCTTCTTAGGATCTCAACATACTGTTTGGGAACGTTCGAGGCTCCGTGCAACACTAGGGGAAAGTTGCCTACTCTCTCTTTGATTTCATCTAGTATGTCCAGTCTCAGTTCGGGGGGCGTATGCTCGGATCTTGACTTGAACGGGCCGTGCGCTGTTCCTATGGATATGGCGAGGCTATCGATTCGTGTGTCTTTGATGAACTCCTCGACCTCCGCAGGCTTTGTGTACATCTGCTCCGGCATCACCCGTTCTGTAATTCCTGCTATCCCGCCGAGCTCTCCTTCGACTGACACATCATGTTCGCGGGCGTAGTCAGCAACCTTCCTCGTCAGCTTGATGTTCTCCTCATATGGCAACCGCGACCCATCTATCATGATCGATGAGAAACCTGCATCAACGCATTTCCTACAGGTCTCGTAACTGGTGCCATGATCGAGGTGGAGAGCGACAGGTGTACTTCGAGCCACGCGCCCAATTGAGGCGAGCATCCCTTTGACCATATTGGGAAGGCAACTCAAGTTGCTGTTGTCTAGGTTGCGGTGCAAGACCTGCAAGATTACCGGGGAGTTCGTGTCTACGCATCCTTGCATGATTCCTCTCATCTGCTCGAGATTGAAGAAATTGTAGCCGGGAATCGCGTACTTCTCTCTCAGGGCACTTTCAAACATCCTTGTAGTGTTGACCAGACCAAATGCTCTATAGTCCCCCCATTCTGTGCGCATTAATCGCTTCCAGAGTTTGACCTGCTCATCTGACACGGGAGATTCACTCGCGTCGGTTGGTCTTGATCATCAGCGGTTCACTAACGTGAACAGTATTCGGTAGTGTGAGCGTTTCTCATCTGTTTTGGCTTACTGGATTGTGAGACACAGCTGCGCCCCCTAGAAGCCTTGGCCGGGAGAGGTGTGGATCCTGTGGTGACTTGAGAGGGTTTCAAAGATGAGTCTAACGACTTCTGCACCTGGGTCCTCGCAACCTAACGCCTGTTCACCCAAGTATCTTGCCTTCCCATGTTTTGCGATCATGTTCTTGGTGGAATGAGCGCCGATCTTAGCAGCCTCAGCGGCCATTTCTAGGGCTTGTGAGATATCAACACTGTTCTCAGCTGAACGCCTGAGGGACATCGCAGCGGGCGCGAGCGCGTCTACCAGAGTCTTGTCTCCAACACTAGCTCCTCCTCGAAGACGTATTTTCTCCAGTGAGTTATCGAACATTCTTGCAAGATCTAATACATCGATCTCTCGCTTGCCCGCAACCGCTTTCCCTGCTTCAATGAAGAGCGTTCCGAACAAAGGTCCTGAGGCGCCTCCAACAGAGGACAATATCTGCTGGCCAGCCGTTTTCAGGAGAGATCCAATGTCATGGTTCTTCAATTCTAGAAGAGCGCGCCGGACGTTCTTAAAACCGAGCTGCATTCCTACGCCGAAATCACCATCCCCACATTCCGCATCCATTCTGCCAAGCGAGTCACTGTGCTGCATAACGACCTCTGCCAAACCCAAGAGAAAGCTCCTCATGAACCCGTAGTCAATCGTCTCTGTCATTGATACGTCCCTTCAATTATGTCCCAGTATCTTCTTGACATCTTACAAATGTTGGTGTGCAGGCCGGAGCGTCGTACAGTTCTCTTAGTTCCTTATCCAGTCTCATTAGAGTCACAGAGCACCCCGCCATTTCCTGTGTCGTGAGAAAGCTGCCCACTTCAGTCCTGTGGATGCGAATCTCCAAACTGTCCAGGATTTCGTGAACCTTGCGGTTGATGATGTAGAGTTCCATGAGCGTGGTCGAGCCATATCCGTTCACGATTAGGTTGACTTCATCTGTGCTCCTCAATGAGAGGTCCTTGACCACAGCGTCGACGAGTATCTCAGCCGTCTCGTCCGCGGACAACAGGTTTGTCTTCCTTACTCCCTTCTCACCATGCGCGCCTATCCCGAAATACATCTCGTTCTCATCGACCGTGAATGTCGGTCTTCCACTGGCAGGTATGGTTGCAGGAGAGAGAGCGACGGCGAAGGTTCTGCAGTTGTCTCTTGCTTTCTCCGCCGACTGCCTCACTTGTGCCAGGCGAGCTCCCATCTCGGCTTTTGCACCAGCGACTTTGATTACAAACATGTCAGCCGCCAAGCCCCTCCGCTCATTGGCTCTTTCAGGCGGGGCCGAAGCCACATCATCCCAGACCCTGACTGTCCGGGTCTCTATTCCTTCTTCGCGGGCAGTCTCAGCTGCCATGTCGAAATTCATGTTGTCCCCGGCATAGTTTCCATAGACATACAGCACACCCTCACCTCCGTTCGCCGCTCTCGTTGCCTCCAGAATGAATGTGGGCGAAGGTGCAGCGAACACCTCTCCCAGTACAGCAGCGTCTGCCATTCCATATCCAACCCACCCTAGAAAGAGGGGCTCGTGCCCGCTCCCACCTCCTACAACGACTCCGACTTTGCCTCGTATTGGCGCGTTCCTTCTTGCAACTACGTGAGGACCGACGAGCCTCACGATATGTGGGTAGGCTTTGGCGTAGCCTTCAATGCTCTCAACAGTCACTTTGAATGGGTCGTTGATCAGTTTCTTCATTTCTTCTCTCCCAGCTCTTCTCGGTTTATTCGTCATATTGATTCCGATCAGGTCAGAACAATCACGCTTCTTTTCGCTTTAGTTCACGTCCTCAGGGCATGGGGTTTGATACATGCGAACCTGTTCGTGTACTCTTGTGACCCGCTCTCTCGCGCGTTGTCCTCTTCCCTCGCGTCAGGTTGCCTCGTGGGCGAAGGTTAGTGCGAGGATTTCGGAGCCGGACTTGAGGTGCCCGTACTTCATGTTCCGGCCGCTCGCCACATTGGGCTTAGAAGGCCGTCTTCAACGAGCCTCAGGCATCTGTCGTAGACTCTCCGCCAGTGCTGATAGGCCTTCACGTATTTGCAGTGATTCTCTGTGTTGGATTCGAAGGTGCGTTCCCACTTCGCGAGTCTCTCAGCAGTATCGGGAATGTTGGGAAAGAGGCCCGCGCCGACACCTGCACAAATAGAGGCTCCGAGCGCTGTAGCCTCCTTTACCACCGGGACTTTTACACTGAGGCCGAACACGTCTGCTAGTATCTGTGGCCAAAGGAACCCCCTCGAGGCCCCTCCGCAGAAGACGATCTCTTTCGGCCTGTGCTTCGTGATGGTTTCGATTATCCTCAGATGCCCATACGATACGTATGCGGCGCTTTCCTCGATGGCCCTGAAACACTCCTTCTTGCCTGAAAGTCCGGGCTGTTCAACATTGAATTGCAGAAATGACGCGGGGGCATGCATCCACCTCTTCGCGTTCATGATGTCTGAGAAGATGGGGACTACGCCATTCGAACCAGGCGGCACAGTCTCGGCCTGCTTTTCGAGCAGGTAGTACGGGTCTACGCCTTCTCTCTTCGCGAGCTCTTTTTCGTAGTCGCAGAATGCATCTCTGAACCAACGCATTGTGAGTCCGCAGTAGAATCCTATTCCCTCCGTCATCCAGAGATTTGGCGCAGAATGGCAGAGAGTCCGGAGCCTGCATTTCGGATCAATCACAGGCTTGCCGGTTACTATGGTCTGCTGCCAGAAACTTCCTCCGATAGTGGTTGTCTTGTACGGTCGGACTGCTCCGATGCCCACAAGGCCGAGCTGTGTGTCAGCACCGCCGGCAACAACTGGAGTTCCCGCCTTCAGACCGGTCTCTTTCTCGGCTTTCGGCGTTACTTCACCGATCACGGTCCCCGGCTCATAGACTTCTGGGAATATCTCTCGTCTCAGCCCTAGTAGATCAATGACCTTATCCGACCAAGTTCTCTTGGAAAGATCAAACAGGTCGGAACTGGAGCCGAGGGAAGGGTCGGTCACAAACCGCCCGCTTAATCTATAGAGGATCCAGTCGCCGATCATGGTCATGTGAGTGGTCCTCTTGTAGACGTCAGGTTCATGTCTCTTGATCCACAAGAACCTGGGCGGCGAGGTGATTGAGAGCCAGTCCCCGCCGGTGAAGTAAATCTTCCGTGCTAGGCCATTGTTGATGAGTTGAGCTACTTCGCTTCTGGCTCTGGAATCAACGTTCGGACATGCCCAGACCTCCTTGCCTGCGCTGTCGTACAGTACCATGCCTTCCCTCATGCTCGTGGCACTAACGGCGCGAATATGTTCGGGCGGGATCTTGGCCCGACTGACTGCTTCTCTTATGGACTGACAGATGAGGTTCCAATTCGATTCGGTGTCGAACACCTGAGACCCTGGTGCGCTCGGGATCGTGGCGTGCGACCATTCTCTAGTCGCGAAAGAGAGCTGTCTCCCCTCGGTGTCGAATATGACGCATCTTCCGCTTCCAGTTCCCGCGTCTATTGCAGCAATGAAACTGTCGTCCACTGTTACTCAGTCCATCCTCTGGCCACAAGTCGCCGAACCAGCAATAATGAGACTATCGCAGAAAGGGTGTTCACTTAGATCACATGAGTGAATCTAGAAGATGGCGATTGGATTGAAGAGCGACCCGGTCCCGCGCGGGAGACGCAGAGGGGCCATCACTACCATGAACTCCCAACGGCACTCCTCTTCGCACACCTTCACGAGTTCCTCAAACTGAAGACTGTCAGCGCAAGCCATCCCCATCGCGGCGATTTGGAGAGTATGTACGGGATACGCCACTCCCTCGACGTTGCTGGGGACGGTCTCCCCATCACCATCAGGCAGGAACGCGGCGATCTTGCGCTCGTGGAGCATAAGCATCGCAGTCGAGTGCAGACCGGCCTTTCCTTCACCATCGTATCCGGGATTCCACGGGCCGAGATCCAACCGTCGGCGATGGTGCCCCGTACGAAACACGAGAATGTCTCCCTCCCCAAGCCTCACACCTTCGGCCTTCTCCGAGGCCTCCAGCTCCTCGCGCGTCACTGCCTCGCCAGGCTCCAACCACTTCACTCCGCGCAGACGAGGAATATCGAGCAGCACGCCGCGGCCTACGATGCCGTGGGCATAGGCTGTGATGTCCGCGAGCGTTGCGCCGTGAGAGCTCACGCTGTTAGTCGATTTGCCATTGTAGAGCTTGCCCTTGTAGGCAATGTGGCAGAGGGCGTCAATGTGGGTAAAGCAATCCCCGTGGAACTCGCTGCCCAAGTAGTCCAAGGCGAACTGGGGCTCGCCTAGATCCGACTTGACATCGTAAGTCTGCACCATATAGTGAAGCGCAGGACGCGGATTATCCGGCCCTGCCACTGTGTTGATTGGTAGGGCTAGGGAGACGGAACGGCCGGAACGCACGAGCGCCGCTGCAGCGCGTATGTGCGCCGGAGTGATGTAATTGAGCGTACCTCGTTCGTCATCCGGTCCCCAGCGTCCCCAGTTGCACACCTTCTGGAAAAGCTCGTCGAACTCTTGGGCAGTCATAGGAGCCGTGGTCGCTTTCATATCACTGGTCCTCTTCATGGCACTGGTCGAACTAGCTGGCTCTGAACCTGTTATGGGTAGGTGTAGATCGATTTCATCGAGATGGCGTGCCCGCTGACCGTTTCTGCAACCATTTTCAGGACGGGCTCGGTATCCATGTAGTAGAAGCGGATATCTTCTCCGAGTCTTCCGCTCATTATTACATCGATACCGCTCTTCTTGAAGTTGTTCAGCGCCTCGTTTACGTCCTCTGAAGGGGCCACCAGAGCTACGTGGTGAAGTCCCTCGCCCTTCTGCTCTAGGTGCTCCTTGTAGATGCTTGGACCTTCCACAGGCTGGAGGATCTCAAAGTCTATGGGATCGCAGTGTACCTCAGCGCCTATCATCGTGTAAGGTACGGGCTTCCCACGAACCTCGGTGTGATGCAGAACCGGAGGCTTGTGCTCATAGACACTCCATGGTCCCCAACCGAGAATCTTATGATACGATTCCATGGTCTTGCGGAGGTCTTTCACGACCACTGCAACTTGAGTGATTCTCATACCGGGCGGAATGGCGGCTTTCTTCATTCGTACGACTCTCCAATTTCGTCAAATTTCTGTCTGAGCATATAAGAGGCGTGGTCCGGACATTGGATGTTTCGTAACCGAAAACGTCTATCATTTGCCTGAGTCGTCATGCAACAACTCTGGTGCGACCCTAGGTCTGGAAGTCGAAGCCTTCCAGTGCGGCACTCTGTCGCAACAAACCTTACTAGCGACATCCATAGGCGCGCCTGGAATGATGGCTCAAGATGTGCGCGATGAGGTTGACCGGGCAAGTTGCAATCGTCACAGGGGCTTCTCGCGGAATTGGTCGAGCGATAGCAGAGCTATTCGCATACGAGGGTGCCAAGGTCGTGATCAATTACAACACGTCCGAGAAGGAAGCGAGGGGCCTCGCCGACAAGATCAGGAAGCAAGGCGGAGAGGCGATCTGCGTGAAGGCTGACGTTTCTAAGTACGACGAGGTCAAGCGCATGGTCGAGACGACACTCAGAACGTATGGACGGATAGACATCCTTGTGAACAATGCAGGCCTACTCGTCGCCAAAGACTTCCTTGAGACAGATGAGAACGAATGGGACAGGACGATGGACGTCAATCTGAAAGGCGCTTACTTGTGCTCAAAGGAAGTTGCGCCAATCATGCTGAAGCAGGAGAAGGGCAAGATAATCAACATGTCGTCAAACTCTGGGTTGTATCACCCGTCAGCCATGCGCTTCGCCGAGTACGTCGCCTCCAAAGCTGGGATGAACGGCTTGACGAAGGCCCTCGCGCTGAGATTGGGACCACACATTACAGTGAACGCCATATGTCCCGGCTGGATAAAGACAGTGATGGTTCCAGAGACCGACCCCGAAATCGAGAGAAAGATACTCGACGAAACCGCACTGAAGAGGTACGGCACACCTGAAGAGGTAGCGGCCTCAGCGCTCTTCTTGGCTTCCTCCGACGCTGACTTCATCACAGGAGAGCTCCTCATAGTCGCCGGCGGCAGAGGAATGCACTAGATATCTGACGTCCGATTCCCTTCCCCGAGGCGCCAGGGCGTGCCGGATGATTGTTTCCTCACTCACCGGCTGCCATTAAGATGTGCCGGGTTTCTGGCCGTAACGCGTCTGCTTGAATTGCTTCAAGTACTTCAGTTCTCGTTGTGTGAACTCAACAGGCTTGGATAGCATAATCGAATGCAACGCAATCGTTGCGGCGTCTTCGAGTACTATGGCTGTGTCGAGTGCTTCTTCTGGAGTCTTGCCTACCACGACGACCCCATGTTTTCTCATGAGGACGGCATTGATATTCTTCAGCGCGCTTACGACGTTTTCCAGCTCCACTTGGTTGCTTGTTCCAGGAAGTGAATACTTCCTGACGATCGGGACTCTCCCTCCCAAGTAGAATGCCTGCTCGGCTGACACGCACGGTATGTCCATGTTGGCCGCTGCGAACGCGCATGCCATCGGAGAGTGCGTGTGAATGACGGTGCTAAGGTCCGGTCGTCGTTTATGGATGTGAGTGTGCATTGGCGTCTCCACCGATGGCCTGAACTTGCCTTGAACCAGTTGCGCATCGAGGTCAACTATGATCAGATTGTCGGGGCTCAGACGTGCTTTGCTGAAACCGGTCGGCGTGACCATGACGTAATCAGTGTCAGGAATCCTAGTGCTCACAACTCCAAACGTGGACACCACTAGTTTGTGATCGAACAAGCCTCGTGCGACCTCCACAACTCTCACTTTCAAGTCATCCAGCACGACTGGCTCGATTTCGTCGAGCTTCTTCCTAGACATGACATGGTCACTCTCTGTAGGATCGAGTATCGATGCCTGTGCCATCAACGATCCTTAAATGTGTCCAGCAGCCCGCCGTGCTCTGGTCCCCTCGGAAGAACTGGCCAAACATCAACGACCTTGTCGCCCTGAACGACATGGTATACGTCAAAGTAGCTGACAGCGAACGGCGTATACCCCGGGAATAGTTCAACCGCGTCCCCGACCTTCAGAGGACACGAACCGTATGTACTGAAGATCCCGTGTTCCTCGTCGTAGCGTAGGATCGGATAATCGTAATCCACGAGCACGGCCTCTGCTCCGCCAACTGTCTTCTTCCCGGCGTCGGTGACGATATGCTCGGGCCGCCGACTTATGACTGTCGCAAGAACAGTGGTGGCCTGTCGGAACCTGGGATCTAGGCGGACGTGGTAGCCATCATTTGCGGCGTATGAGCCGGGCTGTATCTCTGTAATCCGCGGGTTGGACGCGGTAACCTCCCATGTGCCGGTTCCCCCGGCAGAGAGAATTGGGCATGGAAATCCGTTGCGGATCAGCTGATCGGCAATACCAACAAAATAATCCATAGCCCTGCGAGCCATGTATTCGCGCTTTACCTTGTGGAACTCTAGAGAGCAGTGTCCCTCGTAGCCACTAAGACCATCGAGACACACACCCGGCAACTCGGAAATCCGACGTGCAAGGCTCAGCGCCTCCTCAGGGGAGCTGATACCACAGCGTCGCATGCCCGTGTCGACCTCGATTACGCATCCGATTTCGCTGCCGGCCTCCCTAGCGGCCTTTGACAACGCTTCAACGTTTGATGTGTCATCAACCGCGACTTTCAGAGGGACTTCGCGAGAGAGGAGAGCTGCTGTCCGTATCTTTTCGGGTCCGACCACTTCGTTGATCACAAAGACATCCTTGATGCCACTGCGTGCAATCACGAGAGCCTCCCAAATTGTGGCTGTGCCGATTCCTATGGCACCGGCTTCTATCTGTAAGTGTGCGATGTCTGGACTCTTGTGAACCTTGATATGCGCACGAAGCTTCGCCGGCTTCGATTTCATGAGTTCAGCCATCAAGGTGAGATTCTGGCGAAGGATTCCTAGGTCAAGGATCAATGCAGGAGTGACCAGCTCTCTACGGTTGCGGCCAATTGCCGAAGCGTAGGCGGATCGGATTCTCTCACGTATCTGATCGATCATTTGAACCACTCGCGAAACACACCTAACAGCTCCGCCTTCGTATTTGTGCGATTCGCCCGCTTCATTCTCCGCGAGCACATGCTTCCTATAAGGTGCGGACAAGAGTTCGCTGCCGAAAAGCATAAGATGCGAGTTCTCTTCCCGCGTACTGAGCGCCTTTGCCGAAAGTCGAGATACAGCTTAACCTTGGTGAGAATGATTACGATCCACAGGAATTCGTCAACGCGGCTGTCCTCGCTGACGAGTTGGGTTTCCGTACGGTTTGGTTTGGCGATCATATCTTTCCTTGGTTCCATTCGGGCAAGCGGTCATCATTCGTTTGGTCAATGCTCAGTGTTGCTTTGGAGAAGACGGATCGAATAAGGGTCGGGCCCTGGGTTACGGCGCCGATAGGCGCAAGGTATCACCCTGCAATTGTGGCGCAGGCGGCTGCGACTCTTGACAACATGTACCCTGGTAGAGTGTTGCTTGGCGTAGGTTCAGGCGAGGCGCTGAATGAAAGACCCTTCTGGAATGACGCGTGGCCGAAATGGGACGTAAGAATGGAGAGGCTGATCGAAGGGATCCGACTAATACGAATGATGTGGGATTCAAAGGAACCATTCAAGTTCGAAGGAAAGTACTTCGCATCGGACTTCTACTATCTCTACACGAAGCCAAGGCGAGAGATACCTATCTACTTCTCCGCAATTGGCAAGAAGGCAGCGCGTCTTGCTGGCATGTATGCAGACCAGCTGATCACGATATGCCCCAGAAACGATATTCAGACTATGAAAGAAGTGATCCTGCCTGCCTACAGGCAAGGTAGGATCGAGGCTAACAAGACGGGGCCTGGAGGAGTCGCAATAGAAGTGAACTTCAGCTTTCTCGCGCCAGAGGAGATTGTGAGGTCCCAATGGAGAACCCTCGGTATCTATCACAAGGATTCTTGGAGTATTCCAAACCCTGTGGCGGTCGAAGAAGAGGGCAGGAGAGTCACCGTCGATGAAGTTAGAAAGGGCACGCACATCTGCAACAACTGGGGTGATGTCGTCAAAGTCATTCAACAATATGCGAAGATCGGCGTAACCGCAGTCTCGCTCTACACCGGGCCAGACAAGAGACAGATACGCGCTGTCGCGAAGAACGTGCTGACCGTCTTCTAGCGGCAGAGTAGACATCAGTCGTCACCTTACACAGTGAACCAGTGACGCTAGGATGACTCTCCATTGCATTCGATAGGATCGGTATTCAATTTGTCAATGCTTATATGCTATTGTCGCGAGACAGCGCGAACGACTATCCAAGTGTACGTATCTGAACATGCTTCGCATGAGTGAATGGAAATAGGGAGGAGAAATGCGATTGGCGCTTACACGTATCTTCTTTGCTACTGATGTTCATGGATCAGAAAAGACCTATATCAAATTCCTGAACGCAGCATCGTTCTACAAGACACAAATTTTGATCCTTGGTGGGGACATCACTGGGAAAGTGATAGTCCCACTGGTGAAAGGGCCAAATGGATATGGCGGCAGGTTCCGGGGAATTGATCGTGTGGCGAAGAATGACTCCGAGCTACAGGCACTTGAGAAGGAGATCCGAGAGTCCGGATACTACCCGTACCGCACCGACCCAGACGAAATGGGTGAACTGCAAGATGACGAATCCAAGGTACAACCCATCTTCAAGCGGCTCATGCTTGACATGCTGAAGCGGTGGATACTGATGGCCGAAGAACGCTTGCGCAACACAGGAGTCAAGATCTACATGACCGGAGGAAATGACGACATCTTGGATATCAAGGACATAATCAGAGCATCGGACTATGTAATTGACCCAGAGGACAGGCTTGTTGACGTTGATGGCAAGCACGAGATGATCAGTCTCGCCTGGAGCAACCCGACCCCTTGGAACACGCCACGCGAGTGCTCTGAAGAAGAGCTCTGGAGAAAGATGGAGGCAATGACTTCACAAGTCAAGAACATGAAGAGCTGCATCTTCAACACTCATCTTCCTCCAGCGAACACCACAATCTCCGAATGCGTGAAGCTCGACAAAGATCTGAAACCAGTGTTCATAGGGTCAGAGCCGGATATGATAAGCGGCGGCAGCACCTCCGTGTTGAAGTCGATTGAGCAATACCAACCCATGCTCGGATTGCATGGCCATATTCATGAAGCACGTGGGAATGTAAAGATTGGGCGTACTCTGTGCATCAATCCTGGTAGCGAATCCAGCGAGGGAATTCTAAGAGGTGTCATGGTGAACCTTGATGCCGAGTCCGTCAAGAGCTACCTGCTAACGTCAGGCTAGCCCTAAGATAGTCCGTGTTGTTTCTTGATCTGGAGCGACCGGTTTTTCGACAATCCCGGGTAGCATGCAGTATCAGAAAAAAATAGGGAGACTTAGCGCATTGAACGCGCTAAGCCAGTTTAGGTCGGTGGTACTTCCTTGAACACGAGACTTATGTCGATGCCTTGTCGTGCGTGGTATGCTTTTGCGACGAAGTAGATGACGATGCCTAGGACGAAAAGTCCGCCGAATAGGTATGCTGTCAGTGGTGCTGCAGTGCCGGTCAATAGCGGGTTCACTGCGACGGCATAGGCTGCATAGAACAGGATGATAGCGGCTAGTAGGCCAACCCAGCTGATGATCGGTATCCCGATCTTCCTACGCATGAATGTTGGTAGCTGATCAAGAAGCGTCTTCCATTTCGTGTAGGGAAAGACGACTACTGTGAGGGCTAGCACGGCGTAGCATAGTACCATCAGTGTGGAGCCTGCTGCAAAGAAGTTGGAGAATCCTATGAAGGCGAAGCCGTATGCTGTCACTGCTGCGATAAGCCATGTAGCAGCCAGTGCCCAGTGGGGAGTCTTGTATCTTGCACTGACATCAGCGAATTTGGTTGGGATCAAACGGTCGAATGCCCAGGCGAAGAAGTATCTTGAGATTGTGACAATGAGTATGTATGCGAAGGCGATGTTTGCCAGAATAAACGTCCCTAGGGCGACGAAGGTCAGCATTTGGTTCGGGTAGGTCAGTATTCCAAGCATCAGAGGCATGCTCGGAGCCCATGGCAAGGGGAATTTGCTACCTGTATCCCACATCCAAGACAAGGCGACAAGCCAGTCGTAGCCAGTGGCTGCCACTTCGGCAAGGTAGCTGACTGCCCAGATTATGAAAGCGAACAGGTTAGAGAAGAGCAGCGCAAGGGGGATTGAGCGATTCACGTTTCTGATCTCTCCTGAGATTGTGCCGGCTCCCTGGGCGGCTCCTGACTGCAGCATGAACGTGAACGTGACACTCGACAGGGTTGCCCCTAATGTGACTGGTGCCAAAACCCAGCCAGCCGACTTGGCGGTGTCGAAGACGGCTTCGTAAGTTGTATACTGTGACATTACAGCGTCCCACTTGCCTGCAAAGACCGTTGGGTTGGATGTTCCCATGATGACCCACATTAGAACCAGAGCGATCACCTGAATCACCCATCCCGTGTATAGTAGGGCCTTTCCTAGTTTGTGTCCGAGAATCGCAAATCCCGAGTAGATGCAGACCATAAGGAATGCGAAGACGAAGGTCCCTATCGGTGTGTTCAGCCATGTGGCGGCGTCAACTAGACCTGGCGCGTTGTATAGCACACCCCAAGTGCCAAGCGAGATTGAGATTGTGTATCCATACGTGAAGCACACCGTCAAAGGACCAATGGCTAGAAGCATGTAGTAGTAGACTAGTGACCATGCGAATCCGATCGAGGGGTGCCCTATCCTAGCGAACCAAACATAGTCGCTTCCCGATCGCGGCATCGCTAGGGCAATTGCCCAGTAACAGATCATCAGCAAGCCCATTGGGATCATTGCAAAAGCCAGTGCACCAACCAGGTCAGCACCCGGCCAAAAGCCAAGGAACCACGGAAACTGTACCGTAGTGTTAAGGATTGCAAAGATGATCAGCGTGTAGATGAGGACCGTGTCTTTCGCGTCGTAGGGTCTGACGAGACCGCTAGTTTTTCTGACGAAGACTGATTTTTCCGACATGGGGTTCTTCCTCGTCAATACCTGCCGCTCGGCTGATATTTGAAACTTTGTCATGGATACGGGAAGGATCAAATACTGCCGGTGCCGCCTAGTGGCGGCACGTGGCAACCTTGTCCGCCCCGTCGACCACTGGAGCTTCTTTCGTCGAAGAAGCCACGAAGATTGTCGACGCGGCAAAGGAGAAAGGTACTGCGCTCAGAATCATGGGCGCGACGGCGGTCAGAATCCACTGTCCGAAGTTCTCCTATTTGCATGAGGCGCTGCAGAGAGAAATCACCGACATTGATTTTATGGGATATGAAAAGCAGAAGGGCAACGTGTTGAAGCTGTTTGATGCTCTGGGGTACGTCTCCGACAAACGTATGCGAATGTTTCAGTTCATGGGGCGATACTTGTTCGAGAATCCTGCGAACAAGCGACATATTGACATCTTCTTCGACAGGCTTGAGTTCTGTCATACGATCGACTTCAAGGGGCGACTCGAACTCGACTATCCAACCATTTCACTGAGCGATATATTGCTCCAGAAGATGCAGATCGTCGAAATCAACGAGAAGGACATCAAAGATGCCATAGTGATGCTAAGAGAGCACGAGATTGGGACAGTCGGCAAGGAGACGGTCAACAGCGATTACATTTCTGATCTTCTGTCAAAGGACTGGGGCTTCTGGTATACAGTCACAACGAGCCTCGGGAAGATCCGTACTTTCCTTCCAGAATACGAGGGGCTCTCGCCAGAAGACAGATCGGACATTAGTTCCAAGATCGACAAGCTCTCAGAAGCGATAGAGAAACATGAGAAGTCTCTTGGTTGGAAGATGAGGGCCAGGACAGGCACAAGACAAAGATGGTACAGGCAAGTCGACGAAACTGGACTGTAGTTCTGATCCTTAGGACCCGATTAGTGAGAGCGCCTCTGGACGGCGCTATGATAGTCGAATGGTTCACCGATTCCTAGCGAAACTACTTTGGCATCACGTTTCTCCCGTTCAGTCGTCCAAGCCAGGAAATCATCGCTCTTGCTGGAGAGTGCTGTTATCAGGGCCATTCGGTTGACGGTCTGGTCACCAGATGGGAAATGCATCTTATATCATCGCGAATGCGACGAATCCCCAAACCCCTTTGATGAGGAGATATGGTTGAAGGTTAAGCTAGACCACATAGGAATCGTTGTCGAGAAGCTAGACAAAGAGATACTTGACTTCTACCAAGAGGCGCTTGGCTGCTTGAAGCCAAAGTTCTTCCAAGCGAAGGATGCCGACGAGGACATCAACTATGTCTATCTTCCATTTCCCAAGGGTGACAACTATGTTGAGTTGCTTGCACCCGTGCGAGGGCCCTGCAAGGACTTCTTGAAGAAGAAAGGTCAGGGCACGATGTTTGAGCTGTGTGTCGAGGTTGATAGCATGAAGGCTTACTACGAGGAGATGAGGAAAAGAGGGATCACGCTCGTTGACTCGATTGGCAGACCGCTTCCACCTGAGAAGCCTTTCTGCATGATTCCAGGTGACGACAACAAGTACGCTTATCTGCCGACCCACAAGACATTCGGGACTACGATCGAACTGCTTGAGCGTGTCACATGGACACGCAAGACATACTGGGGCAATGAAGAGAAGGCATAGAGTGTCGAGCTTCACGATGATGGGGAGGAGCTATCTAAGGGCGGAAGGTGCAGAAGACTATTGCCTGCTAGCCCGTGGATCCGATTGGCTTGAGTCGTCTCTTGTCGCGGCGGCTCGAAGCCGGCACTGTGTTTGAGATCAAAGTGCAGGAGATACCCCCGGCAGCCATCAGCCTTGGGCCTGTGGACGAAAGGACTGTCGGGAAACTGACGGAATCAGTCCGGTCCAATGAGTTGCTGCAGCCTGTCACTTAACTCCCTCCAAAGTCTTGCAGGCCCTGATTGTGGGATACACACCGGCACGATCGGTTTTCACCTGTTGGGAAGACGCACGCATGATCATATCAAGCGGGGGTTCAAGGCCCCTAGAGCCGTTTGTCTTTCAAGGAAAGACCTCTTCGATCTTCAAGTTCAGCGCTCTGAAAATCCTGTGACAAACTGGAGGCCAATTCAGTCAAAGCTGTTCGCAACAAAGCATAGCAACTATCCATGTCAACCGGTGCTTAGGTTCAGAGATTAGGTCATCCCATGTTACGTTCACGCTCTGTAGAATCCGAGAGTGTGTATGAGTATGAAGATGATAGCGAAATTCGGGACCAAACATACTAGAACAAGATTCTGAGTCGCAGTTTTGAAGTTGGACGCTTCGCCTCCATAGAAGATAAGAAAACCCGCTGCAGTCGAGCAGCAAATCAACAGGTACAATATCACCAGATAGGGCTCAAGCTTCTGTCTGCTAGTTTTCCGCCTAAAGGCGGACAGATACATTCCCAAAATAGCGATCTCTAAGACCAGTACTGCTAATGAGACCATGACGCTTAGTCCAAGAGCCTCCATTTCTTGGACCACCAAGACTTGCGACCCCAGGCAAGAACCTGCATAGTTCCTGGCAAGGTAAAAACAGTGCACATGGAGTGGGTCGCGCTGCTCAGGCGACCAAGACACTCTGCAACGTGCCCCTACTGACGGCTCAATCTGCGATTCCCACACCACACATACAGAAAAAGATGGGTTTAACGACGGACGACGATTAGGGGAAGAATTCCTCAACAACCTCTGTTCCTCAACAACGGAGGTCAAGAACGGAACAAAACGCACAAGCGACTCGACAGAATAGTCGACACGGCTTGAGCGCCAAGTGGAAGAAACTGCCTACGGGACCAGGATTCTCATAGATGCGTCTCATGCAAACTGGAGCTGAGACTCGCTAGATACACCTTTTCTTCCGATTTCTGAAGCCACGGATAGAATCGCCAGATTTGGCGTTAGTGCTTGTATATGGTGGTCAAGGCACGAATGACAAACTGGGCAGCCTGACCCGAGAAGTTATCTGCGGACACGCTTGTAGCAAGAGGCCAGGATGGTCACCATTGTACCCGTCAGTCGTCCCAAATCCTGTTGGTCGCATGAAAGGGTTCATTCTCGAGAATGAGAAGATCCGAGCCGTTATCACGCCAGGGTTTGGAGCGCGAATACTCAGCCTCATCTACAAACCGACGGAGACCGATTTTGTCTGGCATAATCCACGGATTCCGCCGATGAAGCCTACGTATGACCCTGCATTCGAGGACATGAGTGGGCTCTTCGACTGTTTCCCCACATGTGAGGCCTGCACTGTTAGAGGGATCAAACTGCCAATGTATGGAGAGGTTGCTTCAGAACCTTGGCGAGTTTCGAGCAAGAGAAAGACCGGACGGTCTATTACTTTGAGCATGCAGCGTAAGTGCGACGCCTACCCGATGACGATTGAGAAGTCGTTGTCAATTAGCCGAAAAGAACCAGTGCTTAATCTCGACTACACGGTTTCTAACCTGACCGATGATACCTTGGAGTATCACTACAGCGGCCACAACACGTTGAACGTGAACCCGAGTTTTCGTATATTATTACCGCGAGAGGTTACGAAAGTCAAACGTGGAATGGCTGTCACAGACCGCTTGGGCAAGTTGGGCGACGAGATCCCGTGGCCGCAGACAACCGACATAAACGGAAAGGCCCTCGACATTAGCAAGCTCGGTCAACCATGTGACGGAACAGGTGAGAACCTGTACACGCCAAAGTTGAGGGATTCATGGTGCGCCGCGTTCAACGAGTCAAGAAAGGAGGCGATCGGGTTCTGGTTCGAAGCCGAGAAGCTACCATACATCCTCCTCTGGATAAACTGCGGAGGCTACGGAGGTTACTACCACACCGCGCTGGAGCCAAGCACAGGTAGGCCGGACAACCTAGAGGTCGCGGTCAGAGATTGGAAGAACTTCGCCACAATCGAACCACGGGCGAAGATATCATGGGCCGAGAGACTATTCCTGAGCCATGATGTCAAACGAATTGAGAAAGTCACACCGGATAGAGGAATCATGCAGTAGTCTGACTATTGTCACAACGCGATATGGTGAAGCCCGGTAACGCTCTTAAGCGGCCCCGAATATTCGCAGTGCGGTCTGAGAAATGTCATGCAGGATTCTACCAATTCCACATACGGATTACACGAAACATGGGCTGACGAAACAGACGCTGCTCAGCATGCTCCGGAAGATGATCGAGATCAGGAGATTCGAGGAGCGCGTCGAGCGGCTATTCTTGCAGGAAGGTGCTCTGATTGGTCCCTCGCACCTCTACTTGGGACAGGAAGCAGTTGCAGCAGGCGCCATTGGTGCTCTCAACGATAGTGATCTGATCACCAGCACCTACCGTGGCCACGGCCATGCGATCGTGAAAGGCGTTCCCATGAAACCGCTGATGGCGGAGCTCTTCGGGAAATCCACGGGCACCTGTAAGGGACTGGGCGGGTCAATGCATGTCGCAATCTATCCCGAAAAGGGATCCGTTTATGCAACAGCGATCGTTGGAAGCGGAGTTCCGATAGCGACTGGTATTGGGCTGGCGCTTCAACGGGAAGGAAAGCGACGGGTTGCCATGACGTTCTTCGGGGACGGCGCAACTAACACCGGCGCCTTCCACGAAGGAATTAACCTCGCATCCGTTTGGAAAGTCCCCGTGATCTTTGTCTGCGAGAACAACATGTACGCTATGTCGACTCGAGCAGACTACGCAGTCGCGGCGGAAAGTGTTGCTGCTAGGGCTCAAGCTTACAAGATGCGGAGCACGGTCGCTGACGGAAATGATCCTGTCTCAGTCTACCTGGCCGCCAAGGAAGCAATCGATATTGCTCGGAACGGGGAAGGCCCAACGCTTCTCGAGTGCCTGACGTACAAGCTCCACGGCCACGGAGTCTACGACAAGGGTGACTACAGGCCCAAGGAGGAGGTCGAAGCGTGGCTGAAACGAGATCCAATCAATGGGCTCGAAGCCAAGCTTCTCGAAGCGAATCTGGCAACACAGTCGGATTTCGAGAAGATTGAGAAAGAGGTCGCAGCGGAGGTGGAAGAGTCCGTTGCATTCGCAAAAGCTAGCCCAGTTCTGTCGTTCGATGAACTTGCGAAGTACGTGTATGTGAGGTAGGTAGAGATGCCAGAGCTGACCTATGCGGACGCCTTGCGCGAGGCTTTGCGCGAAGAAATGCTTCGCGATCCTCGTGTCGTGCTAATGGGCGAGGAGATCGGAGTCTTCGAGGGGGTCTACAAAGTCACACGAGGGCTGCTGAAGGAGTTTGGTCCGGAGAGGGTTAGGGACACTCCGATCTCTGAAGCTGCGATTGCCGGGGCCGCCGTGGGTGCCGCGCTGGGTGGCCTCAAACCGGTTGCCGAGATCATGTACATGGATTTTCTGACAATATGCCTCGATCAGATAGCGACGAACGCTGCAAAGATGCACTTCATGAGTGGCGGTAAGCTCAAGGTTCCATTTGTCCTCAGAACACAGTACAGCCTCGGACGAGTACACGGTGCGCAGCATTCTCAGTTCTTTCCATCCGTGTTGTTCCAAGTGCCGGGATTGAAAGTTGTCCTGCCTTCAACACCGCACGACGCGAAGGGTCTTCTCAAAGCCGCCATTCGGGATGAGAACCCAGTCGTCTTCATAGAAAGCGGCGTGCTCTACAGAGCCAAAGGTCCGGTTCCAGATAAGGAATATGTGGTACCTCTCGGCCAATGCGATGTCAAGAAAACCGGCAATGACATCACAATAGTCGCGGTCTCAAGGGTTGTCAACGAAGCCCTCGCGGCCGCCGCGAAACTGGAGGAACAGGGCATCACTGCAGACGTCATAGATCCGATGACGATCCAGCCGCTCGACTTGGCCACTATATTAGAGTCTGTGAAGAAGACTGGCAGGTTGATAGTCGCATCGGACGACGTAAAGTCCGGCGGAATTGGATCAGAGATAGCGGCAGCAGTAGTTGAGGAAGCTTTCGACTCATTAGACGCACCGATCATGCGCGTGGCTTCACCGAACATGCCGATCCCATTTTCGCCCACATTGGAACAGGCGTACATGCCCAACGCGGAGAAGATAGTGGAAGCAGCAAAGAAACTGATCAGGTGAGACGCCGAGATGTTGAAGGTTGTAATGCCTCGTCTAGATCCCGCTATGCAGTCCGGCAGGATCATCGAGTGGCTGAAGAAAGAGGGCGATCGCGTGGAAAACGACGAGCCGATCGTGAGGGTCGAGGGGGAGAAGACAACCTTCGAAGTAAACTCCCCGGGAGCAGGCACAATGCGCAGACTACTATTCGAGCCTGGCATGGATGTCCAAGTGGGGCAGGCAATGGCCCTTGTAGGCAAACCGAATGAGCTATTGCCGCCCGAGGTGCCAGAGGAGAAGATACCGAGACCTATAGCCGTTCAGGAAGCTCCGGCAATCTCTAGAGTCGCTCGGATCCAAGAGCCACCAGCATCACCTGTCGCACGGAAGATGGCCAGAGAGGCGGGCATAGATCTATCAAAGGTCAAAGGCTCCGGACCCGGAGGAAGAATAGTCCGCGAAGATGTCCAGAAAGCGATGGAGCAAGCGCCTCAGCAACCCCAACTGGTCGTTATTCCGACTCAAGCCAGAACCGTTCCGATCGCCAAAACGATCAGGCTTTCAGGCAAGAGAAAAGCGACTGCTGAACGCCTCTCATACGGTTTTCACACCACTGTCCCCGTTACGATCACGATGGAAGCACAGACGCAGGCAATTCTCGAACACAGGAAGAGTGTTCACAGCAAGACCGGGCAAGAGGTGTCAGTCACAGCCTACGTTGTCAAGGCAGCCGCGAAGGCGTTGGAAGCCCACCCGTTGCTCAACTCAACGCTTGAAGGAGACGAAATCCGCGTATACGGCGAGATCAACGTTGCAGTAGCAATCAACACGCCCGACGGGCTTGTCGCGCCCATCATAGCCGACACGAACAAGAAATCTGTGCTTGACATCTCCCGCGAGATTCGAGACCTCACCGAACGCGCCACCCAGAATAGACTGTCAATTTCAGAACTCACAGGCGGAACATTCACTGTAACGAATCTGGGTGGATACGGAGTCGACCTTTTTGCGCCCGTAATTAACCCGCCTCAATGCGCAATCCTAGGTTTCGGACGGACCTCAGAGAAGCCCACGGTCATCGGAAAAGAAATACGCGTAATGCCGATGACGACTCTTTCCCTAGTATTCGATCACAGGATAGTTGACGGTGTGCCTGCGGCGCAGTTCTTGCAGCGAGTCAAGGAGCTAGTTGAAGATCCGGCAAAGCTGGATTGATCGGGCTGCACTAGCGGCGTTAAGGCGTCAGCGCCACTTTGATAGCCACGCCATTCTGCATCAGACGCAGCGCTTCCTCAACCTCGGAAAGGCGCATCCGCTGAGTGATCAGTGGCGCAACTTTCACCTGGCGTGTTGAGATTAGCCTGAGTGCTTCACGTACGCTTGCTGGTGTGTGATGGAAGACTCCTTTCAACGTGAGTTCCCCGTAGTGCACGGCTCCCGTATCGATCGCTGCAGTGCTTCCTGCCGGGCAACCGCCAAAGAGAACGGTTGTTCCACCTTTTCTTGTGGCCTGCACCGCCAGTTCCCAGGTCTCGGGTTTTCCGACCGCTTCGATTGTGACATCTGCTCCTCGGTTTTCTGATAACCTCCTTACCTCGCCAACCGGGTCCTTGGAGTCGGCCGTATGGTCCGCGCCAAGTTCAGCTGCCCTTCGTAGTCTTTCAGAGCTCGCATCAGTGACGACTACGGTCTTGGCGCCGTGCGCTCTCGCAAGCTGCATGTGTAGTAAGCCGATCGGGCCAGCGCCGATAATGAGAACCAAATTGTCGGCTTTGATATCTGCCAACTCGGCTCCGTGAACCACACATGCCAACGGTTCCAAGAACGCGGCCTCTTCAAATGAGACGCCCTTGGGAATCTCGCACACGTTTTGTCGTACGATTCGCGCCGGAAGCCGCACGTACTCTGCATAGGCACCTGGAAATGAGAATCCGACCAAGACTTCGTCCAAGCGGTCGCATAGGTTGGGTTTGCCGATTCGGCAGTAGTAGCATGACATACAGGGCGCCGAATTTGCTGCGACTACATTCATCCCCTCCTGAAACCCCTGTACGTCTTCGCCAATTTCCTCGATTGTTCCAGCGAACTCGTGTCCGATTATGAGTGGAGGAGTTACGAGTCTGTGGCCGCGTAGGTACATCTTCAAATCGCTGCCGCAGGTCAGGGCGACGCGGTTCCGGACGAGTATTTCATCCTTGTTGATCTCGGGTTTGTCGACATGTTCTATGCGAATGACGCGTGGTTCATAGAAGCGGGCTGCTATCACGTTGATTTCACTTTCCGGCTAGGCTTCAACTATGACTTTCAGGGATGATCCGGAATCCTCTGCAACTCGAAAAGCCTCTGCAATGTCCGCGAGTTCAAATCTATGTGTTATCATTCGTGCAAGCTTGATCTTTCCGGCGGCCATCATTTCCAGGGCTGTTTTCATCTCGCTTTCGGTTGTCGAATAGCTGGGGATGAAGGTGATTTCTCGTATGAAGATGTCACTCACATCGCAATTGAAGAGGCTTCCCTCGGGAGGGATTCCAAACAGCAGGATCTTGCCTCCCTTTCTAACCAGAGGTACTGACGACTGGATTGCACTTACGCTCCCTGAAGCGACTATTACCTTGTCCACTCCCCGGCCTTCAGCTGCGTCTAGAATCGAGCTTGTCGAGTCTTGCTCGGCCGCGTTGAAAACTTCATCCGCTCCGAACTCTTTTGCCCACCTGAGCCTAGGTTCAACTATGTCAGTTGCCAAGATGAAGCCGGCTCCGTACGCTCGAAGCAGCTGAATGTGAGTGAGACCGGCTGGCCCAGCCCCGACCACAAGGAAGCTCTCGCCAGGTTTGACTCCGAGCTTGTTCAGGCCCCTTATGCAGCATCCCGTGGGTTCTGTGAAGGCAGCCTCATCGTAGCTCATGTCTGATGGAATGTGGAAGACTGCGCCTTGGCTCACGTTGATCTCAGGGACTCGAAAGTACTCGGCGAATCCGCACGGGTCTAGATTGCTCTTTGGAAAATCCAGACACATCGTACGATTGTCATGAACACAATAGAAACATTTGCCACAAGGGACGTGGTGATGGACCGCGACGCGCTCTCCTTTCGAGTAACTAGTGACCTTCTCCCCCGTCTCCACAATATCGCCGGACACCTCGTGCCCCAAGACGGACGGTGTGACTCGCACGCCGTGAAGTTTTTCTAGGTCCGTTCCGCAGATGCCACACCTCTTCATTCTGACGAGAATCTCTCCTCGATCAATCCTTGGAATATCAAGATCAGCGAGTTCAAGTCGTCCCTGAGGGTTCACTATGGCGGCTTTCAAGCCATGGCCCAATCGCAGCTGTTGCACATCATATTGGATAAACAGACCGCTTTCTCGGGTTTCACTGGATTGGTGACGCGTTTTTTAACTGGTCAGCGTATTGGCAAGCGCCTCACTGATTCATATTCGTGAAGGACGGAGCCGAGTCGAGTGAAGCCCCGCCAAGAATGGCACGCATCTTTGCCAAAGGATGTAGCGGTAGAGCTCCAAACCTCGTTCGAGACAGGCCTTAGCACGGATGAGGCGAAGAGCCGGCTTCAGCGCATCGGATCAAACGAGCTTAGAGTAACAAGGCGGCTCTCAGCGCTGAAGCTGTTCTTCGAGCAGTTCAAGAGTCTTGTCATGGTTCTGTTGATCGCAGCCGTCGCAGTTGCCCTCTATCTGGATGAGACTCTGGATGCGGTAGCTATCGTGGTCGTTATTCTCCTAAGCGCGATCTTGGGTTTCGTTACAGAATACGGCGCGGAAAAGTCCATCGAGGCGCTCAAGAAACTTGCAGCGCCAGTTTCAACAGTGTTGAGGGATGATCACGCGCAGCAGATCGCTGCATCCGAATTGGTTCCTGGGGACGTGGTTCTGCTTGAAGCCGGTTCACGCGTCCCTGCTGATTGCAGGATCATAGAGGCCGCCAGCCTGCGTCTTGATGAGTCATCGTTGACCGGCGAGTCGATTGAGGTTGAAAAGGGCTCGCAAGAAAGCCTGC
>Ga0209725_1000439_pt1 | contig 25790 bp, 25 predicted proteins | sample I18A1metaG_FD_184145 | JGI IMG/M metagenome (GOLD analysis project Ga0209725, IMG submission 184145) | Lake sediment bacterial and archeal communities from Gulf of Boni, Indonesia to study Microbial Dark Matter (Phase II) - ​I18A1 metaG... | ecosystem: Environmental > Aquatic > Freshwater > Lake...
GGGTAGTCTATCGGTTTGTCAGAAACAATGACTTCAGCCTTGGAGGCTCCCCCTCTAGACTCGGGACCGTAGGACTGAGTCAGTGTCACGTTCTTGCCGCCGAATATTGAGGCAGCTCTTCCGATCATCACCGCAGCTGTGACTATCCCCTGACCTCCCATCCCAGCGATTCTGATCTCAAATCGTGACATTCGTGACCTTTCCCTCTTTCTCGAGCATTGCTTGGATTGAGCGCGTCTTCTCCCACAGGAGATCACTGAATTCGGGCTTTTCGATGTCGACAAATTCCCCTACAACGATCTTGTCAGGCTGAACAACGGCTTCGATCGGGTCGATGAAGGACCTGACTACACTGACTTCTCTGAGCCATTTCATGTTCTCAATTGGATCAGGAATCTTGTTCCTCCGTCCGTATTCCTCTGGGCATGGAGTTATGACTTCGATGAAGCTGAAGCCTTTCTTGTTGACGGCTTTCTTGATAGATTCCCTTATTCGTTTGACGTGGATGGCCGTCCAGCGTGCGACGTAGATCGCTCCGGAAGCGGCAGCAAGATGAACTAGGTTGAAGGGATGCTCGATGTTGCCGTATCTGGTGGTCGTTGTGTATGCATCAATGGGAGTTGTCGGGCCGGATTGACCACCGGTCATGCCGTAGTTGAAGTTGTTAGAACAGATTACAGTTGTATCGAGGTTTCTTCTGGCTGCGTGGATGAAGTGATTTCCGCCTATCGCGAATAGATCGCCGTCTCCGCTGATCACGATAGGTTTCAGGTCTGGCCTTGCCGCCTTCAGTCCTACAGCAAGAGCCAACGGGCGACCGTGCGTTGTGTGAAATGAATCCGTGTGGGTGTATCCGGATATTCTTCCAATGCAGCCGATTCCAGATACGACGACGAGCTTGTTCATGTCGTATTTCATTTCGTCGAGAGCTCTCAGGAACTCACCGAGTATGACTCCGTCGCCGCAACCGTTACACCATATGTGGGGTATCATGCCCCTTCTCGTGTAATCTTCAAGCGGATGGTAGGCCGTCGACACGATAGGTCACTCGCATGATCTAGTGCAGCACATGGGCCATGATCTCACCGGGCGTATGCAATGCATCTCCGAGTTTCGGCAAGAATGTTACCTTCTTGCGACCCGCGCATCTCTCTACTTCGCGAACAAGCTGTCCATAGTTCATCTCAGGTACGACGATTCGATCGACCTGCTCAGCTACTTGCTCGACTGCCTCTTCTGGAAAAGGCCAAAGTGTGACAAGCCTTAGGAGGCCGATCTTGGCGCCTCTCTCGCGTCCTTCGACAACAGCTGAGAGCGCGGACCTCGCAACACTGCCATACGCGATGACGCACACGTCGGCATCATCCAAGAAGACACGTTCGACCTTCACTATCTTTCCGGCGTTCTTGCGGATCTTGTCGCAGAGTCTCTGTACGAGCTTCGCATGCTCGTCCGGGCTATCCGTCTGTGGATGCCCAGTCTCATCATGTGTGAGCCCCGTGGCATAGAACCTGTAGCCTTCACCGAAAGTAGCCATTTCAGGGACAAGGTCTTCCCCGGCTCGGAACGGCAAGTATTCGGACGGCGGTGAAGTGGGACGTTTTCTTTCAACCAGCTGTATCTTCTCAGGCTCCGGAATGTTCAGTCGTTCCATCAGGTGACCGACGATCTCGTCCGTCATTATGAAGACTGGGCATCTGTATGTTTCTGAGAGGTTGAATGCCTCAATCGTCAGATCGAACATCTCTTGGACAGACGAGGGTGTGAGCGCAATCACTTCGTAGTCTCCATGTGATCCCCACTTCGCCTGCATGACATCTTGCTGACTTGTCTTCGTGGGTTGACCTGTACTCGGTCCCGCTCGCATCACATCCACCACGACGCAAGGAGTCTCGGTCATTACGGCGAGCCCTATGTTCTCCTGCATCAGACTGAAACCTGGGCCTGATGTCGCTGTCATCGACTTGATGCCGGCATAGGACGCACCGATCACCGCTGCCATTGAGGCGATCTCATCTTCCATCTGAAGGAAGACGCCTCCAACCTCGGGCAGTCTCCTCGACATGTGCTCAGCAACCTCGGTCGCCGGCGTGATCGGGTAACCAGCGAAGAATCTGCAACCTGCGGCTAACGCGCCCTCGGCGCAGGCGACATCTCCGAGTGCGAAGTATGCGCCTGTTAGGACGTCTCTCCTCAGCGTTTCTCCCTCTTGTCCACTAGGAAGATGGCGAAATCTGGACAGAGTTCTTCACATACGCCACACCCGACACACAGGGCGGAGTCTTTGACTCGTGGCGCGTGAACTCCTCTGACGTTGAGCTTGGCATCTGGCTCGAGGATGTCTCTTGGACAGAACTCTATGCAGAACGAGCATCCCTTGCATCTGTCTTGGATTACGACGATGTCCACGTCTCTAAGCTTGAGCATCTGGGGAGGCGTAAGAGGTCGTTTCGCCGGCTTCGTGGGACCAGGCTGCTTGGTCCTATCGACGGTGGGACTGTTCGCTGCAGGAGATGTGATTTCGTGGCCAACGAGTGGCTCTGGTGGTGCAATGTACATTGGCGAAGGACCTGTCTTGCTCGTGCATAGTATCTTTTATTGGGTCTACATATAGGGCCCCTTACTACTCTCCCCTTTTTACATACGTCCGACGCAGTAGGGCCAGAGTGGTACATACTTTCTCTACTCCGAGAGCCTGACACGAAGGTCGAAACTGAAGAGCAAAACGACCGAAGAAGTGGTGCTTCGAGGGCGTCGAGTGCTCACTCCACATCTATATAGATTGAGCATACGTTTTTCAGCGCAGAGCACTTCGGACGTATCTACTGACTCGAGTCACCGCGTCCTTCTCAGCCATGAGAACCTGAGCGCCAGCCCGGCAAGAAGTCCTCCGGCGTGCGCGAGGAATCCTCCGCCAGCGAAGATGTTCAGCCCTCCGTAGAAGATCATGCCGATCAGTCCTCGCATTCCTCCAGCCGCGGCAAGCAACCCCCAGATCGCTCCAGAGGCACCGAGGCCAATCGCGTCTCCACCAAGCAACAGAAACGTGATGTTGCCCACAAGCCCACTCGTGAGGTACGTGACCATCCAGCGTCCCACTGAGACTTGTTCTTCTAGCGCTGTACCGAAGAGGAGAAGGAAGAAGACGTTTCCCCCGACATGGAGTATATCCGCGTGCAGGAACATCGATGTGAACAGCATCCACACGGCGCCGTTCCAGACTGCTGCGTTCACCTGCAACAACGGATAGACTACATTCAAGTCAGGTTCGATGATGCTGCCGCCCAAAATGGCTGTAGTGACATAGATGATCACAAGCACAGTGCACATCCACAAGGTCGGCGAACCAATGAATCGTGAATCTGTTCTGAGAGTCAAGACATTGCCTCGTGACGCAACTCACCAAGTATCCCAGTATCATGCCTTTGAATTTGCTGATACAACTTGATCGCTCGACTTGGTTGGAAGGAAAGAACGCCTTATCAGTACAAGTCAAGGATTCCTCTGGCTGATAGTAGCATAGCCTAGAGTGAATTGGGAGAATACCATCCGAGAGAAACTGTTAGGGAGTGTCGGGATTGTCCTTCGCGAAGATTGCACTGCGCAACATTCCGCGAAGAAAGCTTAGGAATTCCTTGACGATTCTTGGCATAGTCATTGGAGTTGCACTCCTAGTCGGAGTGAACATAGCGGCCGAGAGTTCATTCGTCGAGTTCAAGAACTACATAGAGGCCGTGGGCGGCAAGATAGACATCGTAGTCACAACCGTATCAGGCGCCCCATTTGAACAGAGAAAGGTGGAATCATCCACAGCCGGACTCAGCTATGTTCAATCGGCCGGCAGACTAGGTGAGGGTGGCCTTATCCGTCGGGAGGGCCAAGCGAAAGCGGTCTCTGTCATAGGCATTAATCAGCTCAAGGACTTCGAATATCGCGGATACACCTTCGAAGGTACTGGAACTCTTCGCCGTAACGACGCGACCATTGGACAAAAAATGAGTGAAGATCTCGGAGTCAAGGTCGGTGACTACATAACCATCGAGATGGCGCGAGGATCCACACTTTCGCTTCATGTTGTTGGAATCGTGAAGACTCAGATGGAGTCAGGCTATAGTGTTTACGTTGACCTCAACTTCGCACAGCAGAAGCTAGGTTACGTTGGAAGAGTCACATATGGGATCGTTCACGTGCTCGACCAAGCAAGGGTAGCTGAAGTCCGCGAGTTGTTGGAACGTAACTTGGGTGAGAGCTATAGAGCCAGAGCGATCAAAGAGCAGACGATCGAGACTTGGGAGGGGAACTTGGCCGGGTGGAGGCAAGGGCTTACTATGATATCCACGGTCGCCGTGCTTGTCTCCATCGGACTAGTCCTCAATACGATGTACATGAACTTGGGCGAGAGGACGTACGAGGTGGGCGTCTTACGAGCCATCGGCGCACGAAGACGCGACGTATTCTGGTTGTTCTTCTCTGAAACGATCTTCTACGCGTTGATCGGCGGCACTGTCGGAGTATTTGCGGGAATCGGACTTGCCCGCATCTTATACTCGTTTACATCTGTTGTCGCAATGTTCGGTGTTGAATCGAACGCAATCCTCGTAATAAGACCAGAGTACATGCTCTCGGGAGCAGCCACCGGATTCCTATCAACAATCGTTGGGGGCTTCTTGCCTTCCGTCTCAGCGGCGAGAACCGGAATACTCAACGCTCTCAAGCCAGGGGTTCGCCCGCCAGGGAAGCAGCGCACTGCACTGAAACTCGTGATCACGGGAATCCCTCTAGCTGCTTTTGGCGCTTATGTATCCACAACAGGAATCGACGCCATGATGCTGGACATTGTACTCGTCGTTATCGGTCTGGTAATGCTAATGTCCGGAATTCTGAGACTGGCCGAACCCGCAATTGAGGCGGTTCTTTCGCCGTTCAGGGCTGTGGGGAAGCTGCTCTCGAGGAATCTCGGAAGGAACCTGAGGCGGGCCGCCATCACCTACGCAATTATTGCAATGTGCGTTGCTTTCATCGTCATGATGGGCGGAATGCGTGTCGGGATGCAGAGTGCAATGACCGACACAATCACGACGTATTTCGGAGCTGACATAATGGTATTCTCACAATCCTCACTCCCAACTACCTTCTCGAAGAGTATTGTGCAAGTGGACCCTAGCAGGATTCAAGCCACAACATCGATCGGAGTAACTGCAACGAAATCCGGAAGGATAGAGGTTGGAATCGTTTCGATCGATCCTGACACGTTTCCCGCGGTATTCAACAAGTTCGAGTTCTCAAGCGATACTCCGCGAGATGTGTACATGCAGCTGAAGAACAATCTGTACGCGATTCTTCTGGTTGAACCGATTGCAGACAGCTTGAAGGTGAACGTTGGACAGCAGATCTCGGTCAGGACTCCGACAGGCTCCGTCAAGTTGACGGTTATTGGGATCCTGAGAGGGTTTGGTCTCTCGTGGGCTCAGATGGGGGGGATTTCCATGTCGCAGGCTGGATTCGTTTCGCTGAGGACCGCGAGCACATACTTCGTGCCTTCAAATGACGTTCCTCGTGCAAACATTTTCTACGTCAAGCTTCGGGAAGATGCGGACCCGCTGGTAGTCAAAGACGAGATTCGGGAAAGATACGGAGAAACCTACGATCTTGAGATGATAACTATCAACGATCTAATGGCAGAAGTCAACGACAATATGGGACGGTTCTTTGTTGTGTTCGATGTCATCGTCTACATGGCAGTATTGTCTGCGACTGGCGGCATAGCGGCAACTATGCTCATGAACGTCAACGAACGTCGTAGAGAGATCGGCATGTTGAGATCACAAGGAATGAGCAACGCAAGAATCTTCCTGCTCGTCTTGGCGGAGGCGATTTTTCTGGGGTTGGTCGGTTATGTGGTGGGGGTCGTCGCGGGGCTCATCTTCTTGAAGAGCGCTCTACTCTTCATGTCGGGGGCTGGACTTGGAGTTCCATTCATCGTGCCTTGGGAACGAATACAATTCGCCCTTGTGTTGGCAATTGCCACCGCGATCGTCGGCGTGACATATCCATCCTACAAGGCTACGCGCGTGAACTTGATTGAGGTCCTACGCTATAGGGGATAGCAATGCGGACGGAGGCAGTAGTCGAGCTCATTGAAGTGACCAAGACCTATCGGCTTGGTGAGATACAAGTGCAGGCCCTCCGAGGCGTCAACATGAAGGCGGTTCGGGGCGATATCGTCGCCATCATGGGTCCGTCAGGCTCAGGCAAGTCTACGATCCTGAACATGATCGGTGCGCTTGATAAACCGACTTCGGGCAAAGTCATAATCGCAGGTAAGGAGATCTCCAGAATGTCGGAGAACAAACTCGGAGAGATACGTCGCGACTCGATAGGCTACATTTTCCAGTTCTACAATCTGATCCCGGTCCTTACCGCTTTCGAGAATGTGGAACTCCCGATGCTCATCGCCGGCGTGGGCAGAGAGAAGAGAAATGCGAGAGTGCGAGAGCTCTTGGAAATTGTTGGCTTGGGCGACAGGGCGCATCATAGACCAGACGAACTCAGCGGCGGAGAGCAACAGAGAGTTGCAGTCGCGCGAGCGTTATCTAAGAGACCTCCCCTCGTTTTGGCTGACGAGCCTACCGGTGACTTGGACTCGAAGAGCGGAATGCAGGTCATGACGATTCTAAGGGACTTGGCAAAGAAGGAACTTTCAACAGTCGTCATGGTCACTCATGATCATCAGATGGCGAGTCTAGCTGACAGAATCCTTGAGATAAGAGACGGCAGGATAGTCAAGGAAACTGAAATCATCTAGGGAATTGGTGACTAGCGGCGGCGAGGGAGCGTCCCACCACAGATCCGTCCGCGAAGAGTAGTGTCAGTCTCAAGTCCTCGGTGCAGAGCCTCTCGCGAAGCCTGATAGTCAGTTTCGAATCTTGACGCAGCAGAATTCCTTCTATTACTCATTCGACCAACCTTCCCAGAGCTTCTTGACGTTCCCCCATTCTTGCTCCTCTGGAGAGGTCGCCGAAGGTTGGTAATGAGCACCGGGGAACTCATGTGCAGGAGGGGTATATGTTCCCCTTTCCAGCAACCGTCTGATGTTGTCACGATATATCTGGTCTACGCGTTCATGTTTCCATGGCAGATCATGAAGCCACAAGTTCTTGGGATGAATTGGGAGATCGTACATCTTTCTAAAGAGCTCTGTGCGAAGGTCCTTGAGCCAATTGCTGTTCAGGTTCATTACCCTGAACTGGCGCAACGCTTCCACGTCCAAGATGGCTGCTACCATCGTGTTGAAGCCACTGGGTGAGTAAGAGATCACGTTTCCCATGTAGTCAACGATGTGAGAGTTGCCACCTTGCATGTCAGTTGGATGTTTGACGTGTGGATGGACGTATATGGGGCCTGTGTTTGGGCAGATCATGTAGACAGAATTGAATTGAGCGTGACCGCGATTTTGAATCAGCCAGCCGCCTCCGCCTGGGTAGCCACTTCCTGCCAAGGGCATAGCTTCACTGGGACGGTATACCACTTCGGCTCCGTTGAATGCGAGCGCGCGGACGGCTTCTGGGTATTCCCCGTCACTGCAGTTGATGGTGCCTATGTTTCCGATGTCATCGGTCCTTAGGACGGGGTAGAATGCGTCCAGTCCATTTCCGAACAGCTCGATCCATCGATCGTAGACATCATGAGGTGTGCAGGATCGTTCCCGACACCATATGTGGTTCTTCGCTGCCTTGTGCACGACCTTACCTTGAGGGTTGACGATGAACATGCTGTTGAAGTACCTGTCCTCAATGACCTCGGGCCAGCGGGCTTTGCATTGGCCGATCAGATACGTCTTGTAGAGCTTTGCCAGCCTTCCCAGCATGTCGGTCTCCTCACCTGGTATCTCAATGAACATCTCTCGTGCAGCAGTCACGTGGGGGACGTCGAATACTTCGTCTGTGAATCCGGTTAGGGCACCCTCAGCGAGTGCAACGATCTTCACCGGCATGTTGATGTTTGCGATCTGCACTGCAGAATGGATAGTGTCTTCGATTGTCCGTAGGTTCTCCTTGATATGAGAACGTCTACTTATTCCATACACAACTGTGGATATGCCGATCGCGATGTACGGTGCTATCGGCTTCCGGCTATTTGGAGTAGATTCGTTCATGGAATGGGTCGCCATTTCAGATGTATATAAGTCGGAGCCTCAGATGTGCAATCTTGATGTAGTTTCATCTTGCATCGAGCGTCTGTGTTCTAATCCGATCTCCTCAAGCTGTCTCCAACGTCGTCATCTACTCGTTGCCCCTTTTGGGTCGATCTCATCGTTCTTGAAAAATGGCATTCCTGAAACGCGTCACCTAGTAGCAGAGACTTCAATCTGCCCTCGTACTTCTCTTCGAGTCTAGAGAGGATTCCCTTGACAGTGTTCCTGTTAATCTTGTGTGAAGCTGTTGCTCGACTGAGCTCGGCAATGAAGCTTATCTCCAAGACGACGATTGGGAAACTTGAAACCACGTTTCCTCAAGGGGGAACGTTCAACCATGGAGCCCAGAGAACGTGTTCTTGCTGTTCTCCGCCACGAAGAACCGGACAGGGTCCCCCTCTTTGAGGTCTGGATCAATGACGATGTCGTGGCTGAGCTGGGCTATCAGGATCTCCAGGGCGCACACGTTGGGCTGGGACTGGATTGCATCATGATCCCAACCCAAATACCGACAACCAGCAACTATTGGAGAAACGGGTTGGACGAGTTTGGCCAAGTCTGGAAGGGCGGCATCTATGCAGAAGGCGTGATCGGCAGTGAGGCGGATCTTGATCACTACACGCCAAATCTGGGTTACGTGGAGGAGTTCTTCCCCACCGACAAGATCAGCCGCGCGAAAAGACGCTACCCCGATCACTGCTTCATCTATGGTTCGCACATTGGTCCTTTGACCATGGGCTACATGGCCATGGGGTTTGAATCATTCTTCAAAGCCCTCATTGGAAGACCCACTTTTGTCGAGAGACTGCTGCAGGCGCGCACGAACTGGTGTATCGCGATGTGCCAAAAGGCAACGAGCGTGGGGGTCGACGTGATTGTTCTCGGCGACGATGCGGGGCAAAGAGATGCACCCATGATCTCCGCCGAAATGTGGCGCAAGTACATACTGCCATACCATCGTCGCATCGTCGAAGAGGTGAAGGCGCCTATCATTTGGCATAGCGATGGCGCCATCGAATCGTTACTGCCAATGGCCATTGAGGCAGGTTTCGTCGGCGTTCACGGGCTGGAACCCGCTGCAGGAATCAACCTCCGCAGAGTGAAGCAGAGGTTTGGCAGCGAGCTTGTCCTAGTTGGGAACGTGGACGTTAGAGTCCTCTGTGGTCGGGATCTCGATGTTGTGAGAGCAGACGTATCACGTTGTATGGAGGAAGGGGCGGATGGTGGAGGTTACATGTTCTCCAGCTGTAACAGCCTCTTCAAGGGCATGTACCCGGCTTCGATTGTCGAGATGTATCGTTACGCCACAGAGATAGGTCCAAGGTGACTCGGAGGCTCGGAGGAGGCAGGGGTGAAGTCAGTTCGCTATACAGTCTGAGAGAGAACGCGCTTCGGATCATCTGCTGAGAAAGCTCATCCACATGCTCGGCTTCGTGGTGCCCTTTCTGGTCATGAAGCTCGGCCAGAATTCTGTGATTCCGCTCATCGTAGCCGTCACAATCCTGTTTGTGGCCTCAGAGATCCTTAGAATGAAAGGTAGATCATTCCCGGTGATCGGTTGGTTCACAAGACGTGCAGCGAAACCTGAGGAACTTCGCAGCTACGTTCTGACTCCGATCTATTTCGCCTTGGGCGTTCTCATTCCCCTAGTCCTGTTCTCTCAACCGTTCAGTTTCGCAGCCATCGCTGTTCTGACTCTCGGAGACGGAACTTCAAGCCTTGTTGGCAGTCGATTTGGCCGTCGGCCTCTGCTTTTCAACACAAGAAAGAGCTTGGAGGGCATGCTCTCCGGATTGCTCGCCGGATTCGTGGGAGCCGCAGTTTTCGCGCCCCCACTTACAGCGTTGACTGGCGCGATAGTAGGCGCATTTTTTGAAGCCTTGCCCTTACCTGTAGACGACAACCTGACGGTGCCGATTTCATCGGGCTTGGCCATGTCTGTCGTGTTCTGGGCTTCGTAGTAGATTGAGGTCAGAACGATCATGAGGTCACGGAGGCTCGTAGCAATAAGGCGAAATCTGGATCTTCTTGCGTCCGTAGTTCTCTTGGGTTGCTTCTACTCTGTACTGCTTCTCACGCTGCCTGCGTCAATCGTAATGGACACCGAGCTGCTCAGGACGATCGTGAACTATTCCAACTCAACCATGGATTTGACATTCGAGTTCATCAACGAAATGGGTAGTGTGCCGTTTTGGTTGTTGATAGCGGGATTCCTTTGGCTAAGGAAACAACGACGCGTAGCGACTTACCTTCTTGTAGGCATCATTGCTGATGCACTTCTGGCTTCACTTCTTAAGGTTGTTTTCGCGAGACCGAGGCCATACGAGGCTATGCCCGACATCAGAACCATAGACGCCGAACCGAGCGGAAGTTTCCCCTCGGGACATACGGAGAGAAGCTTCACATCGGCGGTTATACTGAGCAGGTTCTACCGCCGATGGACTTTAGGGCTGTTCGCTCTAGGCGGATTGATCGCATTTGCGAGAATCTACACGGGTAACCACTATCCCTTGGACACTGTTGCAGGAGCGGTCAACGGACTCGTTCTTGGAACGGTCGTCGTAAGAATTCCAATCGATTCCCTAGAAAGGAAACTGGAAATCTACTGGAATCGGCTTACAAGACGTTTCAAGTTCATTCATGATTTGGAGAATGTGGCAGCTTCCTTGGGACATTGACTCTGAGCCATTGCACGTGGAACATTCAGCTGTGAGAATAATCAGGAAAGGATATAGTACCCACCTGCCAATCCGTCAGAGGGTCTACAGGATGCCCGCCTGCAAAACGAAGTCTGTCTGCGTTCTTGCCGTGTGCTTGATTACGTTCGCTTTCGCCCTCCAGCCAGCATCCGGCCGGATCGCATATGCGTCCACTGTAGGCTTCAGCAAGGGTTCCTCACCAAACGGCACCTACAGTAGAATCGTAGGCGAATTGGCGATACTCTACAGCCAGACAGCTAGGTACTACCTCATAGATGACCAAGGGCCGATCGAATTACTGCTTACGTCAGACACAGAAGACCTCTACCGCTACGACGGAATGTCCCTCCAACTCGCCGGCTACCTAGCGACCCAGAACGCAGAGCGAACCTTACAGGTGACCGATTGGTCAGCTCTAGAGATCCAGCAAGCAGCAGCCAGTGTCTCAGGCCCGCAGTCCGCTATTGTGATACTCGCCGAGTTCTCCGACAACACGGCCGGCCACACCGTCGAGTACTTCCGGCAGTTGGTCTTCGGCAATACTGGGGACGCGGTCAACGCGTACTATGTTGAGGTATCATTCAACCAGATACAGGTTACCGGTGACACGACCAGTCAGTGGTACAAGCTTTCTCACCCAACCACATACTACGATGTGCACGGTTGGGGTTCAACGTGGTCGGAATACAGGAAACTCGCTGCTGACACAGTTGCCCTAGTTGATCCCTATGTCAACTTCGCTGCGTATGACCATTACATCATGGTGTTTGCGGGAAACTGGGTTTGGGGTGCACGCGCCAGCGGCCTCGCAATTCCCACCGATGACCTGGTGACCGTAAACACCGCGACATTCCAGCGGGAGACCTACGAAATGAGTGTGTTCGCTCACGAGTTTGGCCACGATCTCGGGCTGCCAGACCTCTATGACTATCGTTACTCTGACCCGTATCACTTCATCGATGGATGGGATCTAATGAGTGTGGATAACGCACAACATCTATCGTCGTGGTCGAAGATCTACCTAGGTTGGATTCCGCCCGAGAGAATCAGGACCTTCGTGAGCGGTACGCTGACCGAAACGGTCGAGCGTATAGAGTACTCCACGGTCGGGTACCAGGCTCTGAAGATCCTGACATCATCAAGCATCTATTTTCTCGTCGAGACGCGACAAGAAGTTGGGTACGATTTCAATCTTCCGGCAAGTGCGCCTGACCACGGCGTATTGATCACGATGATCAACGAGAATAGAGGAAGCGGGCGCGGAATAGTCCGTCTTGTCGATGCCAATCCCGCTACCCAATCTGTCTGGGATGGTGACGCGGTTTGGCAAGTCGGCCAAACTTACGCCAACACCGAGTACGGTTTCTCTGTGTCGATCCAATCTTGGACAGGAACCGCATTCGTTGTGAGCGTCAATCAAGCCGTACCAGAACTGTCGGTTTCCCTCGTACGTCCTTCGGATGGCGTCTCTGTCTCGTGCAACGTCAGGCTCGTGGTCAAGGTGACGAGTTCTGGTGCCGCCGTCAAGGGGGCGACGGTGGAGTTCTACGTTGACAGTGCGTTGGTATTCACTAAGACAACAGACAGAGATGGCAAAGCGAAGTACAAGTATTGCCCAACATTGGATACGCATAGCTGGTATGCGACGGCCGAGAAGACAGGTTACGATCCAGGGGCATCGGAGACAAGGTCCTTCACCGTACTGGCAGGGTCAACCAGTCTCGACGGTTCGGAAGAAACAGGCGGTGCCCAAGTACCCTTTCAAGGCATGATCTTTGTGTGGCATCCTGAATATCTCACAAGTCGGTCTCCTTTGTTCTCTGATATTGGACGTGGATGGACCCCCACATTGGCGAGGATTCAAGTTTACCCCTAGACGACCCCTCACGCGCGCGGAAACCAAACCGACTCGATTCTCTGAACAGGACTCTCGAACGCCATCTCGCACCATTTCGGCAATGCGTGGCGGCGTGAAGAGTCGAACTCTCCTGTTTGGAGAGCATACTCAAAGGTACTGGTGGAATTGCCTAGATTTCATCGGGATGAAACAGAACAGCTCAGAAAGGGGAATATGACATAAACAGACATCAATGTTGCCGAGACAAATGAGTTCTTCAGCAGCGGCTTTTCCGAGTCAGTCCTATAGTAGAACGTTCACTTCTCAGGACGATTCTGTTACTATGGTTGTTAGCGTGGAGCGTACTTTATCCAGCCTGCGGACTTTCCAAGTCACGAGTTCCTTCAGCTTGTCCATTGTTTCAGCTTCGATCTTTGCAACTAGATCGTACACGCCGTAGACCAAGTACGCCTCTTTTACGTTCTCGATGCTCCGAAGAGCTTTCAGAACTTCTTGTTCTCCTCCAGCGTCGATGTTCATGAAAACAAAAGCCATTGGCATTGGTCACGCCTCACGCTGATCTAGTCGCCGATGCATTATGAAGATTGCCCTCTGAGGCATGAAAGAAACCTATGAGAAATATGCGGGAAATCAAGACAGGTGAGGTTGTTTGCTGCTACTTGAAAGCGTAGGTGATCTGGACGCTGACAGTGTATTGCAGCTGCCCTGGCATGACGGGGACTTCCTTAGGTAAGGCACTGTACTCGACGCGGACCGGTTCGTAGTAGTAGCCTAGGCTCACCGAGGTTGGACCAACGAGAGTGACACCCATCGAGGATGCGATCGTGTTGGCCTTGTTGTTTGCGTCCTTTACTGCTAGATCTAGCGCCTGTGCTTGTGCCTGATCAGCCTTAGCTTTGGAGAGGCCGAAGTAGACTCCTCCGACCTCATTGGCGCCATTCGAGATTGCCAGATCAATTATCCTGCCAATCGCTAAGAGATCGTTGACAGTCACCCTGATCATATGTCTCACCGAGTAGCCCACGAGTATCGGCATCTTTCCGGGCTCTTTCGCTTCTTGATAGATGGGGTTGAGCGAGAACTCAACGGTCTGTATGTCGTCTTCTGCAATGCCAGCAGCCTTCAGTGCTTGGATTACCTTTGTCATGGCGTTGCTGTTCTCTTCTTCCGCTTGGGCGGCGGTCTGGGCTTGTGTGCTAACGGTTGCCGTGAACCACCCGATGTCAGGGTTCATTGAGATTGTTCCGGTTCCACCTACCGAGATTGTCTTTGCCTCCGGCCCCGGAGGGGGCGTAATGGCTGGGCGTGAGTATGATGTGTAGATCACGAGGCCTGAGACGATGGCCATTGCCACGACGAGGATCAGGACAAGTCCATAGAGCCGTTTCTCTTGACTTACGCTCATTCAGTTCACCTCCATCTTAGCTTGTACGATCGCGGCGTTATGCTAAGGCGTGATATGAATTCAAGGATTCGAACAGTGTGTTCTAACTTTCGGTGCGGAATCGTTAGGGCTAGTCACGTGAATGGAACGGCGTCAAGACTTATCTCACCACGTTCAGGTAATGCAGGGCATTCCGCGATGGCGAGCAGCTTGTTCGATATCAACATCACAAGCACCGTTTTGGATAGGATCGAACGAGATGTGCGGCGCCCTTACGAACGGATCGGGCTGCTCATTGGGTCTCTTCTCGACGATGAACTGTGGATCAATGACATGGTTCCAGGAGGAGACAGTGACTCCGACACATCATGCATCCTACCAGCCGACAAATTGGCTCGTGTCGCAGACGATGTGATAAAGGGCAGGATCCAGGGCAGGATCATGGGATGGTATCACTCTCACCCCGGCTATGGCATATTCATGTCAGAAACCGATCTACAGACACATGGCAAACTGTTGCAGTTTTCGCCGTTCGTCGTCGCCCTAGTGGTTGATCCGGAGGTAAACGAGTTCGGAATCTGGGCATTCGAGCCTGAGATTGGTATAGTTCAGGTCTCAAGTGAGCACATTAGGATCATCTAGCGAAAGATCCCTCAGCATTCTCGTCGCCGGCGTCTTCCTTGCTTTTCTCTTACTCGCTCAAGCTCTCTTGACCATTCACTCGCAAGCGAAATGCCGCAACAGGTGATCTTGGATCTTGTCTCGTTCCAGATAGGATCAAGTGTAGCCTTCGAGTATCCCATCCTCTCATACTCTACCACTTGAAGCAGGAGATCAAGAGCGTCAGCGCAATGCACTACCCTTGCCTCAACCGACCTTGAGGCGGAGTACTCCTCAAGGGCGGCCAGAAATATCCGTGCGAGTCTCCTATTGTCGAGACCTTTCAGGATCTGCTTGAAGGCTTTCCATTCTAGGTTTGTCTTCAGCTTTGAACCACTTCTGCCCAGATAGCGCAAGTATGCCTTGCTGATGTCAAAGGTGAGTGACTCAGGAAGATCGTGTAGGAGAGCCATCCTGACAACTTTCTCGACGCTGACGTCTTGATTCCTCAAACGCATGATTTCAGAAATCGTCAACGCGATTGTGGCCACTGAGTAGGAGTGTGAGGAAACTGGCTCAACATCATGCTTGCTGATCCTGTAGGAGATCCAGCCGCTTCTTGGAACGATCTTCAGATGCATTAGATCTTCGAGGAATCTTGTGGGAATCAAGTCTGAGCGATCCTCAGGTCTCCGCAGGCTCAGTCGTCGTGAGAATATAACTGTGCATGGATGGCTCTCGCGTTGCCGTCAAGCGTTAATACCAAACGTAGGTCACTGAAGGCGGCGTTACATCTTGGGGACAGTGGATGAAGGAGCACAAGTAGCAGTCGAGGTTTGCATGAAGGTTGCTCTAGGCGAGCACGTACTGATAGTCACAGACTCCTTCACGCGCAGAATAGGTGAGGCGCTGAAGAAGGCTGCGGAGAAGGCGTCGCCGAACAACGTGAAGCTCGTTTTTCTAGAGGATTTTGGTCAGCGTCCACTCACGTCGCTCCCGAAGCGTCTGGAGGATATGATTCCATGGGCAAACGTGACTTTCTACGCAGCAAGAAGCATCGACGGCGAGCTTGGCATGAGGATGCCTTTGATCAAACTCGCCAAGACATATGCGCGTCATGGCCACATGCCATCCGTAAGTGAGCGACTGATGCAGGAGGGAATGTGCGCAGACTACGAGAAGATATCCGAACTCACGAATCGAGTGCACGAGGCTGTGAGAAGCGCCAAGACCGCTCGCGTGACAAGTCCAGCGGGCTCCGACTTGAGAGTAGAATTCCACCCCGAGTGGAGGTGGAAGGTATCCGATGGCCTATTCAGAACAAAGGGCAAGTGGGGTAACCTACCCGACGGCGAGTTGTGCACAGCCGCATGGAAAGCCAACGGAACACTCATCGGCGAAGAGCTGGGTGACTGGTTCAGCGACAAATATGGAGTCCTTGAGCGATCACCTGTGGAGATAGCTGTTCGAGACTCACGAGTAGCCTTGAACAATGTCAGATGCTCGAACGAGGTACTGCGAAAAGAGTTGGTGAAATACCTCCAGACTGATGAGAACAGTGATAGGCTCGGAGAGTTTGCAGTTGGCACAAACACCTTTCTAACGGAACTTATTGGTAACCTGCTCCAAGACGAGAAGTTCCCAACGATTCACGTCGCCTTTGGGGATCCATACCCTGACGAGACAGGAGCCGACTGGAAATCGACAACGCATGTTGATGCCGTTTTGAGGGATGCGACGTTCTGGGCCGACGACACTAAGATAATGGAGAACGGTCGGTTTCTGGTTTGAACCAGTTCAGTACTCCGCAGGGGAGATCATTGCGAGTATCTGTTCGATCCTCGCAGCGCACTCGGCAAGTTCTACACTGTTACGCTTGATTTCATCTAGCGATATCATTGCTCGGTCGAGGAGCAACTCGAAGAGCGGAAGTATAAGCAAGAGAGTCGAAACGAAGTACTCGAACCGTTCAACGCGTCCGGCAGGATTTGAGTGACACGTGGGTTCTTAGCATTGCGAATCCCGTTCTGGAAATGCTTAATTGCTATTCGGGTTGTACCAACAATGCTTCACTCGGACAAGCCGTTCGGTTCGGTCGATGCAGTTGTACAAGCTAGGAGTCATTGAGAGGATTACAGGCCCGGTCGTTGTAGCTCGTCAGATGCTTGGCGCTCAGATGTACGAGCTAGTCAAGGTCGGCCAATTGGGCCTCATAGGAGAGATCATCAGAGTCGAAGGAGAGAGAGCAACGGTCCAAGTCTACGAGGAGACCGTAGGGATCAAGCCAGGTGAGCACGTAGAAAGGACCGGCAAGCCTCTCTCTGTCGAGCTAGGCCCCGGTATGATCAACCAGATCTATGACGGAATACAACGACCGCTCCCGACCTTGAGGGAGGTTGCCGGTACATTCATCACGCGCGGCGTCACGTCTCCCGCGCTCGACCGGAAGAAGACGTGGCATTTCGTGCCTCAGGTCAAGTCAGGTCAGAAGGTTGTGGGCGGAGACATCCTAGGCGATGTCCAAGAAACGGTTCTAGTGACTCAGCGCATACTCGTGCCGCCAGATGTCTCAGGCACAATAAAGACAATCGCAAAAGAGAGCGACTACCGAGTCACAGACGACATCGCTGAAATCGAAACTTCGCACGCACTGTTGAAGGTTCAACTCATGCATACATGGCCGGTAAGAAAGGGGCGACCGATCAAGTCCAAGCTTCCCTCTGTAATTCCGCTTGTGACCGGTCAGAGAATAATGGACTTCCTCTTTCCCATAGCGAAAGGAGGAACCGCAGCAATCCCCGGAGGGTTCGGTACCGGAAAGACGGTCATGCAGCAACAGCTTGCGAAGTGGGCGGACGCTGACATCATAGTGTACGTCGGATGCGGTGAGCGCGGCAACGAGATGACCGAGGTCCTTGAAACGTTTCCGGAACTGAAGGACCCCAGAAGCGGACAACCACTCATGACTAGGACGATACTAGTCGCGAATACTTCGAACATGCCAATTGCTGCACGTGAGGCGAGTGTCTATACGGGAATTACGATGGCCGAGTACTTCAGAGACATGGGATACGATGTCGCATTGATGGCGGATTCCACGTCACGATGGGCAGAAGCTCTGAGAGAGATCTCAGGTAGGCTGGAGGAGATGCCCGGCGAGGAAGGATACCCCGCCTATTTGGCTTCGAAGCTCGCCGAATTCTACGAGCGAGCAGGCAGAGTGGAGGTGCTAGCTAGCGAGCCTAGAGTCGGTTCGATATCCGCCGTAGGAGCTGTGTCACCCTCAGGTGGGGATTTCTCAGAACCCGTGACGCAGGACACGCTTCGGATCACAAAGGTCTTCTGGGCTTTGAGCAAATCGCTCGCGGAGAGGCGTCACTTCCCCGCCATTGACTGGCTGACGAGCTACTCTCTCTATCTTGATTCCGTGGAGCAGTGGTACGACGAGAAGACGAAGCAGCCTTGGAAGGGCCTGCGGCGAGAAGCCATGGCGCTTCTACAGAGAGACGAGGAGCTGAGAGAGATCGTAATGCTCGTCGGTCCAGACGCGCTGTCAGAGAGTCAGAGGGCAACGCTCGAAGCAGCACGAATGATCAAAGAGGACTTCCTCATGCAAAGCGCGTTGCACCCAGTGGATAGTTACTGCTCGCCTGAGAAGACAACCGACATGATGCGTCTGATCTTGAAGTTCCACGAGAGGATGGCGAAGGCTATCGAGCAAGGCGTCCCCCTCCAGCGGATACTCGACGCTCCTGTCAGGCAAGAGATCGCTAGGTGCAAGATCGAGCCCTCTGAGAAGTTCGCAGAAGTATCGAAAGGGATCGACGAAAGAATCGGGGAACAGTTCAAGCAGCTGACTGCCGAGTTCCTCAGCCCGGAGGGGCCGCAAGCTTGAGTCTGGTTCTTAGAGAATACAAGACAGTCACGCGGATCTCTGGTCCTCTCCTGTTCGTGGAAGCTGTCAAGGGGGTTGGTTTCGGAGAGCTCGTGAGGATCGTAGCTCCTGACGGGTCCGAGCGTAGAGGACAGGTCCTCGAGGTAAGCGACAAGATGGCGGTTGTTCAGGTCTTTGAAGGTACATCGGGTCTTGATGTGGAAGGAACGGCCGTCCGGTTTGCTGGAGAGACGATCAAGCTCGCGGTCTCGTCCGACATGCTCGGAAGAGTCTTCGATGGAAGCGGCGCACCAATCGATGGTGGCCCACCAATCATTCCGGAGGACCACTGGGATGTACACGGTGCACCAATCAACCCATACGCGAGAACCTTTCCGAGAGAGTTCATCCAGACTGGTATATCCGCCATCGATGGCATGAACACGCTGGTGAGAGGTCAGAAGCTCCCCCTCTTCTCCGGGGCGGGACTCCCGCACAACGCAGTGGCAGCGCAAGTAGCCAGACAAGCTAAAGTCAGGGGAACCGGGGAAACATTCTCGACGGTCTTCGCCGCGATCGGCATCACAGCCGACGAGGCACGTTTCTTCCGAGAGGACTTCGAGAAACAAGGCGCATTTGAACACGTGACAATGTTCGTCAACCTCGCCGACGACCCTGCAATTGAGAGAATAATCACGCCTAGAGTCGCGCTCACGGCGGCTGAGTTCTTCGCATTCCAACTCGGCATGCATGTTCTAGTCATACTTGCTGACATGACAAATTACGCCGAGGCACTCCGTGAGATCTCTGCGGCTCGAGAAGAGGTGCCTGGAAGACGGGGCTATCCTGGCTACTTGTATACGGATCTATCCACGATCTACGAGCGAGCGGGTAGGACGCACACTGGCAAGGGCTCCATCACGCAGATGCCGATCTTGACCATGCCGCACGACGACATTACTCACCCAATCGCGGACTTGACAGGCTATATAACCGAGGGGCAGCTGATCGTTGATCGAGGTCTCCACAGACGTGGCATCTATCCTCCGATCGATGTCTCTCCATCGCTTTCGCGTTTGATGAGGGAAGGAATAGGGAAGAAGCGAACACGCGAGGATCACAGGGAGGTCTCAGACCAACTCTACTACTCGTACGCTGAAGGACGTGCGTTCAGGGATCTCGTCGCGGTCGTCGGGGAAGAGGCGCTCTCAACCCGAGACAAGCTCTACCTGAACTTGGCCGACACATTCGAGAGACGGTTCATCAACCAAGGCGAATACGAAAACCGCGACATCGAGCAGACCTTGGATCTTGGATGGGACCTCTTATCTATGCTACCCGAGGTCGAGCTGAAACGCATTGACCCATCAACAATCGCGAGGTATCATCCCACTCACAAGAACAAGGTCAACGCATAATGTCCGAGGTCATCTCAGGCATCCACCCGACACGGATGGAACTGCTCACTCTCAGGAAGAGGCGAGACATCGCAGAACGAGGAAGAGACCTACTGAGAGAGAAGCTGGACGCCCTGATGATAGAGTTCTTCGAGTTCGTACGCCAAATATCGGCTCTCCGTGAGCGTTCTCACGCTCTTCTAGAGGAGGCGTACACTCTCTTTGTTGAAGCGCAGATGGTTCACGGCCTTGCGAACCTCGAACAGCTTTCGGTCGGAGTGGAGGATCGGTACGATGCGGATGCCAGAGTAAGGAACGTGATCGGGGTTACGCTTCCCTACCTTCAGGTCAAGGTCTCGCCATTGAAGACCCCGCCATACAACCTACTCGCAACCTCAGCGAAACTGGACGAGGCGACCATGAAGATGACAGAAGCGCTGAAAGCAATTGCTGAACTGTCGAGTGCAGAAGCGGCGACGAGAAAGCTCGCGCAGGCCATAGCCTCGACAAAGAGACGCGTGAACTCGCTGGACTATGTGATCATTCCACGCGTTCTAAACTCGATCAGGTATATTCAGATGCATCTAGAAGAACGGGAGCGTGAGGACTTCTTTAGGCTGAAGAGGATAAAGCGCCGAATGGAGAAACAAACCAAGATCGGCTAGATGCCACTTGCCCCTAATCTGCGGATTGACTTCGCTCACAATAGGCAGCAGTTCCGGACCGCGTTTCCTCGGTTTTCTTACGAATAGCTTGAATCATTGGAGGGTGGAAACGGGAATAGCATCATCGACTGCTTACTTGTATCAATGTTCGTCGGCGAACTCGTGATTCTGGCAACGGGCTGGTGCAGACTATTCAGCGGGGTAGCCTTTCGCCTGTTCCAGTTCCTGTCTGAGCCTCTCTATCTCAAGCTTTGCTTTCTCCAGCTCAATCCTTGCATTGTCCAGCTCGGTTAGCTCCGCTTTCGCGGGTCTTGCTCTGAAGAGCGCTCCTTTCATGTAGAGTCCAAAGATTACCAGGACTGCGATAGCGATTATCGCAAGGGCGGCTATGATGGTCATAGGCTGAGACTCATCCTTCCTCCATTCCGTCTGAAGACTCGTTGGTTCTGTCACGGCGAAGCCAAACGCTGGTTCTCTGGATTCGATTCCCTGTGGGCTGTGCCACGCGACGAACATTCTCCTTCCGCCCAAAGCGCCCATGAGTCCCTCCAAGGGAAGTTCTTTCTCAACTGAGACTGTTGCTTCCTGACCTTTCATGTACCATCCGTCAGGATTGTCCAAAGTAGGGTGGCCGAACTCGGACGATACCCTAACCCTGTATTGAATCTCGGTTCGATATTCGGCTCTGATGAAGTATGGTTTGTCTATCTTGAGAGCAAGCGTTCTGCTCTCTGTCGGAGCCCCGTTCACAATCCAAGCCTGAAAGACGTCTCGTTCCTTGATGTTGCTTTCGTCCCTAATCATCACGAACTCGTCCGCCGAGATGTTCAAGTCTGCTCCATCTTTGATCCAGTTGTCGACGTTCTGTCCGTGCACGTCGCTAATCGATACTTGATGTTCTGCAAAGTACTCGAACGTGTGTCCCTTTTCACTCAACTCAGTGGTTGTCCAGCACCGTTGTTCATACGTGCAACGGTAGTCCCACCAGCAACCCCACCAATCACACACATATACTTGGTAGCAGACGGGAACCGTCTGACAATTCTGTGTTGAGACGACGTCTAGGTTCCAGACGTTGTTCGGGTTCATGTACCTGGTGCAGACACCCTTTCCTTCGTAGGACGCACAGAGTCCCTTGATTTCAGCGTCCACCTGAAAAGTGTGTGGCTTGCTCTTGTCTACTTGAAAGCTCTTGGTGCCACCGCCAGGTATGGTTCCCTGTTGTATTCCATCGACGGCCACTCTCGTGACCAACTCAGGCGGCAAACCCATAATCGAAATGGGAATCGAGATCTTGACTACTGCAGCTGCCTCAGGTGCATGAACCAATAGTACTGACAAGGTAATGAGGACACAGAATACTAGAGCTTCATGAATCCGGAAGGTCATGGTAACAACCGCCATAGGTGTCCGGGTGCCTTCAGACTTAAGACTTTCCACTTAGTTCATCGTAACATAGAAGTCTCGTCACAGACGTGTCCCTCTCCAAAACCTTACTTGAGTAGTGTGCTAAGATCCATGGACTCATCACTGAGAAGTGAGACGTCTTCAATCGTTCTTCGTCCAAGGACGAGTTTCTCTGCAGTCTGTTGTTCTTCATGAGGACGATTCACAGAGAGGTATGCTTGGATGCGTCCCTGATTCAAGTAGAACTGTGCGAACCCACCTTTCTCTGATAGGGCCAGTGACCCTCGTCGAACGATTTTGTCTCGTTGAATGGGATCTCCCCAGACTTCGGTTCGCACTTTGAATAAGGACGAGAAGAAGTGCGGCAAATCGGCGAACTTCTCATCGGCGCCGGCCATGTTGGCTCCTGCGATTTCGCCATGCTTCATGGCTACATCATAATGCTCGACGCGTAGGTGTTTCTCGAACAGAGGACTGTAGAAGCGCGCCGCATCACCGGCGGCGAAGACTCCTACTTCGTCCGTCTCAAGTTGCTCATTGACCACGATTCCATTGTCGATTCGAAGGCCGGCCTCTTGAGCAAGCTCGACGTTTGGCTCTATCCCTATGCCCACTACTACAAAATTGCCCGGTATTCGCCTACCTAGTGTGGTCTCGACGCCTGCAACTTGACTCTTCTCGTCGATGAAACGAGCCGCGGTCTCGTTTCCGACGAAGTGCACTCCTTGGTTGACTAAGTACTGGGTCATCCACTGTGCGGTTTCAGGATCGAGGGCAGCGTTCAGGAGGCTTGGCCCAACCTCTAAGATGGTTGTGCCTATTCCTTTCTTAGCGCAGGCGGCAGCGATCTCGCATCCGATGAATCCCCCTCCCACTATTACGGCTCGGCGAGAGTTCGACATGGCTGCCTGAATCGCATCGGAATCATCTAGCGTCCGAAGATAGTAGATCCCAGGCAGGTCGTTCCCTGGGATTCTTAGGCGGCGGGGCCGACCACCTGTGGCCAAGAGGAGACGCTCGAATTGTAGTTCACGTGAATCGTCCAAGACGGCGGTTCGTGCTTGAAGTTTCAGCCTTTGCGCGCGACGGCCGAGCAAAGTCTCCACACGTTGTTCTTGGTAGAACTCGCTCCCTTGGAGGAAGAGGTTCTCGCGTCGCAACTCCCCCGTCAGATAATCCTTCGACAGAGGCACGCGATCGTAGGGGAGATGCCGTTCCTCAGAGACGAGTACAATGCGTCCTTCGCCATCTCGGACACGGATCGCCTCTATGGCCGATCCGCCCGCCAGTCCTCCGCCGACAATTAGGTATCGAGTATGATCCATCGCAATCACTGATTCGACGGACTCGTCATAGTCTACAGCTGTGAGCTTCGATGACCCGTGAAACAGTCTGCTCAGGGGGGCATCTTCTGTTTCTGCAGACTAACGATCGCTTCTGCTAGGTTTCCTCCACTCGCCTGTAGTGCGGCTTTGGCTTCGTCGAGCGATTTGGCCGTCTGCTCGGCTACAAGTCTGATGTCTTCTTCGGGAATTTCAGGTGCTGTCTTCAGTCTCTCTTTCTCTGTCTCTGCCAACGGGCTTCTCTCGTGTGAGATGCCACCAGTTATCTGATACATTCTCTGCCCTTGGGCAACTATCGACGTGACAACGGGTTCTTCGATCACGATCTCGCGTGTGGATGTACGTATCAGGACCTCGGTGACGCCGTCGATCTCATCCATCTTCATCCCCATCTTCTGCATCATTCGTTTGGCGTCTCTGCCCTGGGGGACACCCTTCACTGCCTTGTAGGCCTTGTACGCCATGCTCTCGTCGACCATCGGGAGCTCGTGATCACGAATCAGGGGATAAGTCTATTGTGGCTGCGCCGACGCCTCGCCTGGTCTTGACAGCTATTCCTCTCTTGAATTGAGTCATCTCGAATCCTGCCAGAATGGCTCGTCCTACGGCAAGGAGATCTCGGTTCTCGTCGACGACGATGACCTCGTCTTGAGGTTTGATCGTCGAATCCACTGACACAACATGTTTCGCGAAGACGTTCCTGCCGGCTTTGATGAACTCGCCAACATCCCTCAGAACGACAACGACTCTCGGTGGGTTTTTCATCGACTTCAGGATGATGCCGGCGCCATGAGGTGTGAGAGCCAGAAAACCGTCTCTTGCTCGAAGAGTGGCGATGTGCTTGCCGTCGCGGAAGATGAGGCGGATCTTGTTTGTCTTTCCAGATCTGGTGATCTCTATGGGGGCTTTGATGAGGAAGTTGCCCAGTTCATGTCCGAATTGATAATTTGCGATGCCTCTGAGTTTCCTGAGATCCCACCGAGTCGCCTTCTGCAACGTCGCACGGCTTGACTGATGCAACCAAACCATTTAAGCGTGGGCGCGGTTCTCTCTGCGCGGTCGGGGCGCATTTTGAACTGTGACATCTGCGGGCGCCAGATCCATGGGGCACCAAACCGCGTCGTCGTAGAGGGCGCAGTAATGACGACGTGCCCAAGATGTGTAAGGCTAGGAACGCCCTACCAAGAACCGAAACCTGCTCCCGCAGTTTCTTCGATCACTGCACCAAGACCGGTTCCTCATGTGAGGCCGCGACCGACGCCATCTCTCCCAGCTGATAGGCGAGTTCCGAGGGAGGTTCAGGAACTCGATGTAGCTGACAACTATTCGCAGATCATACAGAAAGCCCGTCGCAAGCACGACTTCACCCAGGAGGATCTCGCAATCAAAGTGAAGGAGCGTCTCTCAATCATCCAGAAGATAGAGGCTGGCAAGATGGTTCCAGATATGCGACTGGCCAAGACGCTTGAACATGTTCTTCGCGTCAAATTACTTGTACCTAGGATCGAACCCTCCATTCCTAAGACCATGTCGAGCCCAACGAAGGAAATCACGCTTGCCGACGTAGCGAGGGTCCGCAAGAAGGATGGATTGGGAGTAAGCGAACTAGAAGTGTAGCTCCTCGGGTCAGTCGCTCCGTTTGGTCAATTCGATGACCTGCTTTCCTCTTACTGAGGGCACGATCTTGACCTTTGCGTCCTCGAACTCCACCGAGAACTCTCCGCCGTCTAGGTATCTGTCGAGGAAGATTGCAAGAGCGCTCACCTCACTTATGGGCTGGTTCGTTATGGATACGTTCCATGTGGCAAGTTCGTAGACTTCACCCGGTACCTTCGATGCGCCGATTACGACAAGTTTCGGACTGGACGATGCCTTGATTTCTCCTATCGCCTGGGGAAGAGGTAGCCCGTACGCGGTGAGGTGAACGATCTCTCCGCCCTTTGATTTCCAGTCTTTCATCACGTGTCTCCACGGTTGACCCATTCGAATCGGGAAACTTCCCCCGAACCTCTCGGAGACCTCTCGCACCGTTCGGTCAAGGGTCTTGTCAACCACATCGGCCAAGATCAACGCGTCTGCACCGAAGGCTCTTGCTGTCAGACAAACGTGTGTGGTAACCCTGAGGTCTCGGGGAATTCTATGCCCCAGTCGAAGGATAACGAGTCGCTCAGGCAAGGACTACTCTCCGCCCGGGCTAGGGTCGGACTTCGAGGCTGATAAGTCTCCTACGTTTCAGAATAGAATTAAAGGCAAAACCGCCTAAGAGTACGTACGGGACTCGGAGAATGCTTTGATTTGGCGGTCTTGGATGAGGAGCTCATCAAGGTCGCGCGTCTCTTCGGCGGTGAAGAGGCCGTCACAATCGTAAA
>Ga0209725_1000442_pt1 | contig 25667 bp, 23 predicted proteins | sample I18A1metaG_FD_184145 | JGI IMG/M metagenome (GOLD analysis project Ga0209725, IMG submission 184145) | Lake sediment bacterial and archeal communities from Gulf of Boni, Indonesia to study Microbial Dark Matter (Phase II) - ​I18A1 metaG... | ecosystem: Environmental > Aquatic > Freshwater > Lake...
CTCTAGCAGCTTCCATTCCAGCCGGGCCTCCACCGACAACAACCACCTGCTTAACCTTTTCAGCGGGCTTAATCGCAGATTCTCTCTCCCTTCCTACGCTAGGGTTCACATCGCAACTTAACCGTAATGCGCGGAAGATCCTGCCGTGACAACCTTCATTACAATATATACATGGCCGAATATCATCTAGCCTTCCCTCAGCCGCTTTCTTAGGTAACTCAGGATCAGCAAGCAATGATCTGCCCATGGCAACCAGATCTGCTTTTCCTTCCCGAAGGATTTTTTCTGCCAATAGAGGATCTCCAAGTCCTCCAACAGCAACAACAGGTATGTCGACAACCTTTTTGATTTCGTGTGCGTAAGGTACCAGAGAGCCTTTTGGTACTCCCATTGGTGGCATAATGACATACATAGACTCATAGATCCCTGCTGACACAGATAAAGCATCTACACCGGCTCTCTCTAGGCTTTGAGCGATCTTCTTTCCGTCTTCAATACTATATCCCCCTTTCACGCATTCATCTGCACTAAACCTGAAAATGATTGGAAAATCATCCCCTACTTCTTCCCTTACTCGTTCAACGATTTCCATAGGAAACCTCATTCTATTTTCGAAGCTTCCTCCATACATATCAGTTCGCTTATTAGTATACGGAGACATGAACTGAGTTATCAGATATCCATGTGCACCGTGGATTTCCACAGCGTCAAATCCAGCGGCCTTCGTTCTTCTCGCTGCATCCGCAAACTTTTGCACCTTCTCATCGATCTCCTCTATTGTTAGTGCTCTCGGTATGTCGCCCCCTGTCTTGAAGCAAGGCACCTCTGAGGCAGACACAAGCTGTTCTCCTTCACTACAGGCCAAGGAGTTCTGCCTTCCTGTATGTTGCGGTTGTGAGGCAATCTTGGCACCATATCGATGAACTGCTTCAGCCAGTTCATTGAATCCCATAATGAATTTGTCATCATCTATTCTAAGCGGGTTTTGCGCAGCCTTTCCTGTAGGCCAATCCACACAAGTATTCTCAACAACTATCACAGCCACTCCGTTTTTCGCTCGCTCCACATAAAAATCTATGAGTCTATCGGTGACGGCGCCAAATTCACTCGGAAGCTTTGTGCACATAGCAGGCATAACTATCCTATTCCTAAGCTCCATCTTTCCTATCGTGATCGGTTCGAACAACTTCTTCAGCTCAATGTTGGGTGACAAATTCCAAGCCTCATGAAACAAACACACTTCCTTATTTCACTATAAAATATTTGTCCAGCGTAATAATAACGTCCAGTATATAGTTTGCAGAGCTGACCAGGCTCTCCTAGCAGCACTGACAAAAGATTTCCAAGACAAAAGCTGATCCCTAGCTACATACGAAATGATTCTTGGGAAAAGCTCTTAAACGAGGAATAGCCACTGTGTTACTAGGGAAAATCTCAATGTCTCAAGAGAAGGTTTCAAGAAGAAGCTATGTAAAATATGTCGGCGGGGTTGTCGCCGTTGCTGTCGTAGGAGCAGCTGCTTATGGGGTATATGAAGCCACCAAACCACCACCTGCGAAGAAAGAGATTGTAGTCGGCTGTAGTCTTCCTCTAACTGGCGTTGCAGCTGGCGATGGTGCGAAATTTCAAAGGGGTTTGCAGACAGCTGTTGATATGGTTAACGAAGAGGGAGGTATTCTAGGGGCAAAGTTGAGAACTATCGTATATGATGACGGCTTTGATGAATCAAAGATTGCACCACTCTATGAAACACTCATTACTAAGGATAATGTGGACTTTCTATTGCCTCCATACGGGGCTCCAATGAGTTTCCCAGCGCTTGCAGTTTGTGAAAAGTATGGCAAATTTATGATTAGTGGATATGTCGGCGCTTTCGAAATCATGGATAAATTTGGAGGAGAAACTTACTTCGCTGCTACCATGTCAGGTAAAGATGATACGGAATTTCCATACTATACGACTTGGTACTATAAGGCATTAAGCGATTTCGTTTGGAATTTCGACAAATGGAACTACAAGTCAGGCTTCGCAAAACCAACAAAAATCGCTGTATTGAATGAAAACCAATTTTGGGGAATAGAGACACATAAACTGTGGAGACCTATCGCCGAACAACAGGGTTGGGATATCGTTGTCGACGAACTTGTTGGTATGGCCCAAATGGACTTTGCGGATGTCATCACAAAGATAAAGCTAGCCAAGCCAGACCTTATACTGTGTGAATTCTTCTTCTTCCGTTGCATACCATTTATTAAACAAATGCATGAACTTGGAGTGACTGCCCCATTCGTAGCTATGAGTGAATCTGGAATGAGTTTGGATTGGACTGACCCTGCAAAAGGTGTCGGTGACCTCGGCAATGGCATCATAACTTTTGCGTACATTCCAAGCACTTACCATGGTGGAAGAGTTGACTATCTGCGGACAAAGATTCCAGAGGCCTGTGGATTACTTGAAGCAGGGCATTTCGCTGCTATTGAAATGATAAAGCAAGCTGTAACAAAAGCAGGTTCCGTGGACACCGATGCCGTAAAAAAGGCTTTACTCACCGAGAAATTCGAAACTTGCATAACGCCTGTAAAGTTCGATGACAAAGGAGCAAACACATTATGGAAGCCCATAGTGGGTCAGTGGATTAACAACAAGGTCGAGAATGTTTGGCCCCGTGACATAACCGCGAAACCCATTTATCCATACTCTCCACCCATGTAACCAGAACTATCCATTCTTTTTTTCTTAAGAAAGAAACATCCATACTCTTAAGTACCCATAATTTCTCATTAACTATTTTCAAGTGGTTCAACATGCCAATTGATTTATTCAACGTGGCCTCAAATTTAATCGTTTTAGGACTACTTGAAGGCGCTATATACAGCTTATTCGCTCTTGGGCTTTCCCTTATTTTTGGAGTCATGAAAATCTTCAATATAGCTCATGGCGATATGGGGATTCTTGGAGGCTATTTGTGTTACTGGGTCTTCGTCATGTATGGAATTGATCCCATCCTAGCCTTGGTTTTAGTTCTGCCATTGCTGTGCTTGATCGCGTTTTGTGTGCAGAGATTTATGATAAACCCTGCAATTAGAGACCCTCGATTTCAGATTATCGCCTCGGTAATGATAACCTATGGAATTGCGTTGTGCATATCAAATCAAGAAATAATCATTTGGACTCCAGATTGGAGATCGCTGACGCTTCCATACTCGTATCTAAGTTATTCAATTTTTGGGTTAACTCTTAACATTACCCGTGTGATTGTGCTTCTATTTACAGTAGCCGTAACTATCTTCCTTTTAGTTCTATTGCGGACGAAGTTTGGAAAGGCATTAAGAGCGTGCACACAAGATAGAGAAGTGTCTATGTTGATGGGAATAAATTTTGGCAAGCTTGCTTGGGTCGCGTTCGCCATAGCGACGGCAATATCAGGGATCGCTGGCATGTTGTATACCTTAAGTCATACGTTTTACCCTGCTGTAGGGCTTGTACTGACTATCAAGTCCTTGACCGTCATGGTGTTTGGAGGCATGGGTAGTATTTCGGGGGCATTTGTCGGAGGCATATTATTGGGGGTGGCGGAAGCTGTTGTTGCGTTTTCCTTAGGCGGGGAATATAGGGACTTGGTGTCATTTCTAGTCCTTGTTATGGTATTGTTGTTTAAGCCCACAGGTATCTTTGGAAAAGTTTTCCTTGTTCCGAAGTAATGAAAAATGTTCAGATTTAAAGTCTCCAAGACTATAATCGGTCATTTGGTCGCGATATTATGCCTAATCCCTGTACCCTATGTTATTCCCGGCTATACGGCATATGTGATACAGCTTCTAATGTATATATCAATGTCTATTGGATGGAACATCTTAGGAGGTTATTTAGGAGATCTATCGTTCGGTCACGCAGCTTTTTTCGGCGTAGGCGCTTACACGGTTGCAATGCTTGATTATTATGGAATCTGCCATTTTTCGCCATTGAATATTCTTTTAGGCGGATTGCTATCAATGTTCATTGCAGCGTCGATTGGGTATCCCTTTCTTAAGCTGAGAGGCTTCTACTTCGCCATTGGAACATTAGGCTTGGCGGAGATCCTTCGCGTGGTCTACAAAGACTTGCTTAGGGACTACACTCGAGGTGCTAGAGGAATACTAGTTCCTACAATTACCCCATATACTATACAGCCGTACTACTACGCCATCTTAGCTTTGACGTTCGGAATCATGCTGGTGGCAGGTGCAATTGTAAACTCTAAGCTAGGTTTAGCTTTCAGGGCAATTCGAGATGACATGGATTCCGCCAGAATGTCGGGGATTAACGCGACGGCCCATCGAATACTAGGTTTCTCCATAAGCGCATTCATTGTAGGGGTGATTGGCGGATTTTTCGTTTATTATACTGGTTATGCTCATCCAGAAGGAGTCTTCTCCCAAGTCATAAGTTTTGAATTACTCATCATGGTGTATTTCGGGGGAGTTGGAACAGTTCTTGGACCAATTGTCGGAGCAATCATTGTTTTCATCGTAGAAGAAGTAGGTCGCGCATTAATACAGCAAGGCTATCTTCTATTGTTAGCCATTATGTTGATAATCGTTTTCATATTGATGCCGGGAGGAGTGGTCGGAACAGTCACGAAAAAGACGCCCTTCATCAATCCCTTACGTGCAAGGAGGAGGAAATTGATTGGTTCTGCTTGAAGGCAAAGGACTAACAAAACGTTTCGGGGGTTTACTAGCTCTCGATAAGGTAGATTTTACACTGGAAAAAGGACAAATACTCGGCCTGATTGGTCCAAATGGTTCCGGAAAAACCACCTTGTTCAATGTTATAACTGGATTCTATCGAACTGACTCAGGTATTGTTAGATATAAGGGAAGAGACATTACTCGCTTGAGCCCTGATAAAATCTGCAGGTTGGGAATATCACGAACCTTCCAATTGGTTAAGCCATTTTATAGTATGAACATCCTTGAGAACGTCACTACTGGCGGGGTTTTTGGTAAGACACAAAACAGAACCATGAAGGAAGTTGAAGAAGAGACCCTTGATATTCTAAAATTTACTAACTTATACGAAAAACGCAATCAGCCCGTTACTGGTTTGACCGCTATCGATAAAAGGCGATTGGAATTGGCACGCGCTCTAGCTACAAGACCTGAAGTACTATTGTTAGACGAAACCGCAGCAGGCCTTAATCCGGTAGAAGCAGAAACGCTTATGGAACAGATTAAAAAAATTCGCGACAAAGGAATTACCATTTTCATAATAGAACATGTCATCAAAGTAATCATGCCAATTTCAGATAGAGTTATGGTTTTTGACTATGGGAAAAAAATCGCAGAGGGAAAACCGGAAGAAATCGCAAATGATAGAAAAGTAATCGAAGCCTATCTTGGTGTGGAAAGTTTTGCTTGAAGTTGATAACATTGATGTGTATTACGGCGACATGCATATCCTCAGAGACGTGTCTCTAGAAGTTGTGAAGGGTGAAATAGTACTGGTGGCGGGTTCTAATGGTTCGGGGAAAACTACATTGCTAAGAGCAGTATCCGGTCTTCTGGACCTGCGTTCAGGTACTATTAGATTCAACGATGAAGCAATCGATGGCTTACCTCCCCATCAAATAGCAGAAAGAGGAATTTCACATGTGCCCGAAGGAAGAAGGGTTTTCCCGCTGATGACCGTGAAAGAAAACTTAGAACTAGGTGCTTACATGAAACAAGCAGCCAAAAAGCAGAAGGAGACAATGAACTCAGTATTTGAAATTCTTCCGGCCCTTAAAGAGAGACAAAACCAGCCAGCCGGCACCTTAAGTGGCGGTGAACAACAGATGTTAGCCATTGGAAGAGGCTTGATGTCTTGTCCAAGACTTCTTTTGTTGGATGAACCGTCTTCAGGATTGGCACCAATAATAGTACAAAGACTCTTCAAGTTGATTGCAAAAGAAATTTGTGGAAAGGGAGTTACAATTCTATTAGTAGAACAGAATATACGCTCGGCCCTACAGATCGCCAATAGGGCGTATATCCTGGAAAATGGGGGAATAGTTTTAGAAGGAGAAGCTCAGGATCTTTTGAATAACCAACATGTCAAAAAAGCTTACTTGGGAATTTAGCCTTCTATTCTACCCCCGCCTCCGTTCTTCGAAGAACCTTACCGCATAAGACCTCTTTCTCAACTTGGCCTTTCGCAGCTACTATTTCTCCGTTCAGCAGCACGTACTCTATGCCTCGAGCACATTGTCGAGGTTCGTCGTAACTTGAATAATCAATCATGGTCTTCGGATCGAAGATGACTATATCGGCCCAAAATCCTTCTGCTATAAGCCCCCTATCTCTGAGTTTATATCTCTGGGCAGGCAGAGAAGTCATTTTTCGTATAGCCTCCTCAAGCGACAGCACTTTTTCTTTCTTGACATAATAGTCCAGAACCCTAGGGGAAGTCTGGTAGGCGGCCGGGTGGGGTTTTCCGCTCCCAACATCTAGCGCATCAGTACATATAGAGCACGCTGGATGCTTAAGCATGGCGCGGACATCATCCTCGCGCCAAACATACACTGTTATCCATGCTTTTGCTCGTTCTTCTATTACTAGGTCACACAAAGCGTCAAATGGGGCTTTTCCTTTCATCATGCCTATCTCAGTGAAGTTCTTTCCTTCGAGTGGCTTGTTTTCCTGGGTCATGCATGAAGCCAAGAAGATTCCTTCCCAACCAATCAGCTTCACGAAATTCACTGGCCAGACTGGTGGCCAACCCGGAACAACGGTTTCCATCTCTCTTTCTATTCTTTCACGAATTGCAGGATCTTTCAATCTATTAACTAACTTCTCTACTCCTCCCTCTTGGGCCCACGTGGGGAAAAGTGAAGCTATCAAAGTATTGCCCGTCGTATAGGGAATCAAATCAAACGCGACATCCACCCCTATCTCTCTTGCTTCATCTATAATGTGTAACGCATACTTCGCCATACCCCAGAACTGAGTTCCGTAAACTCCGAAATGTGATATGTTCACTGGAATTCCGGAATCTCTTCCTATAGCTATTGCTTCGTTCGTGGAATTTACAAGATTGTAATCGAATCCTCGTATGTGACTGACGTAAACGCCGTTATATCTTGCTACGATTTTGCAAAGCTCAACAACTTCTTGTGTCGACGTTATCATACCAGGACTATACACTAGACCTGTGGATAATCCGACGGCTCCGTTCTTCATAGCTTCAGCAACCAGTGTTTTCATTTCTTTCAGCTCATCCTCTGAAGGACTACGGTCCTCGTAACCCATAACGGCAACTTTCACTGTCCCTTGGCCTACGAGAGGAACGATGTTGACTGGAAGTCTCTTGTTTTCGAGTAGATTCAGATATTCTCCGAAGGTGGACCAGTCCCACGACAATTCTTCGGGAGGAGAAAGGAATCCTAACTGTCTTTGAAGTAACTCCTTCGTGTCAGCCTTCGTCGGCGCTGCGGAGAAACCACAGTTGCCAATCACTTCGGTAGTTATACCCTGTTTTATTATTCCCCTAAAGAGTGATGTTCTCTCAGGTTCCGAACAAAGCAACACCAAGTCGGTATGCGTATGCGGGTCTATAAACCCGGGGCATGCGATCATTCCTTTCGCATCTGCAATGTTCTCACCTCGCAGAGAGCGCCCGACCCTCGCAATCTTGCCGTTCTCTATTGCGACGTCAGCCTTAAACCAGAGGTTGCCCGTTCCGTCCACGACTGTTCCGTTCTTTATGATCAAGTCATAATTCATATCGAAACACCGATAGTGGTTAGATAACCTTCCATCCTGCGCTTTTAAGCTATCTCCAATCCCATAGAATCTCTTGTACATTCCTCTTCAATTTCAGCCTTCATCCTGTGACCGTTACATCCTTGGCCGATTATGGATTAAGCCTGACAACAGCAATAACAGGGATGCTGACTGCCTTCTTTATCTCTCCTGCTAAAACAACAAGTAGTTCATAAGTATCTCTCTATGACTTTCTTGCCTTCTATCATCGCTCCAAGCGGATCTTCTGGGTTGAATATTTCTACTGAAACGTATCCTTCGTAGCCGATTTCTTTCAAAGCCCTGTAGCACTCAGCGTACGGAACCTTCCCTTTACCAGGCGTTAGATGTTGGAATAACACGCCTCCTTCATTATCGCCGGTATGCACGTGACGGATACGATTGCCCAAGACTCTAACCAAGAGGACCGGATCCTCACATCCCATTACGGCATTCGCTAAGTCAGCGATTGCCTTGACAGCGGGATGATTTATGTCATCGATCAACTTTGCCAGATCTTCTGGCACAGTGACTAGATGTCGATGTACCGCACCATTTTCAATCACGACGGTAATTCCGCTAGATTTTGCATAGTCTCCAACTTCTCTCATGGTTTCTACACATGCATCCCACGCTTGGAAGAACGATCCTTTCCGAAACTCCCCGAGAAAAATTGATATTAGCTTCATCTCCAGATCTTGGCCGAAGTCTATGTGGTCGCGAGTTATTTTCATCGTCTTCTTCTTAACATTCTTGTCAAGACTTAGATAGTTCGCATCCTCGTATAACGGGCAAACCGTTACCGCTTTCAAATCGAGCGCCTTCAACTTCTCCTTTAGACTCGCTCTTTTCGCACCATTCCCAATAGGAAGGGTGTGCCCCTCAAACCCCCAGAGACTTCTTGATACACTAGGATTGCAAGAGAGGAATTCTACATAGGAGTAACCTGCTTTCGCGATGTACTCTAGAGCTTTATTGAGTGGATACTTCAGAACCGCCGCTGAGTAACAACATAGCTTCAAGCTTTTTCACCAATGTATTGGTATTCACATATTGATTGCGTATTTAAGGTAGTAGCAGTCGAAATTGTTTTAAAAATACAGCCCTCATGTAATAAAGGAGTTGATAGAGTTGAAATTCAAGAAGCTACTTGAACCGATGAGAATAGGTACGATTGTCGTCAAGAATAGAGTGGCGATGGCTCCGATCAACATGATAAACCTTTTTTCGCGTGCTGAAGGAACCATAACACAACGATGCGTAGAATACTTTGTGGAAAGAGCTAGAGGTGACGTCGGTCTAATAATAACAGGTGTTTTCAAAGTAGAGAATAGAATAGACAAGGCAACATATACACTACTGACTTCAAATGGTTTAACAGCTTTGGCAGAACTAGCTGACTGCGTGCACTCCTATGGATCAAGGATCTTCATACAGTTATCCGCAGGCGCCGGTCGCGTCATAGACGGTGAGTTAATCGACGTGGGAGTTAAACCGGTTTGCGCATCCGAAGTTCCTTCCTTCTGGAGACCAACTGTAACGTGCAGAGCGTTGACGACTGACGAAGTGGAAGAAATAGTTGAAGCATTTGGCAGTTCTGCCGAGTTAGTGGGAAAGGCAGAGATCGATGGTATAGAAGTACACGGCCACGAAGGCTATCTCATCGATGAGTTCACAACATCTTTATGGAATAGGAGAACGGATAAGTACGGTGGCGGTTTAGAGGAGAGACTCAGATTTCCAATAGAAATTATTCAGAAGATTAAGGACGTACTAGGAAGTAAATTTCCAGTAACCTATAGGTATGGAATCAAGCATTTCATCAAGAGCCCCGGAACTGGCGCTCTTAACCGCGACGGATACAAGGAAATGGGCCGTGACATCGAAGAGAGTCTTGAGGTTGCCAAGCTTCTTGAGAGGGCTGGTTATGACGCATTACATGTGGACGCCGGATCATATGAAGGCTATTACTGGGCCCATCCGCCTACCTATCAGCCAGACGGTTGCACGGTGGACATGGTCGCAGACGTAAAAAAGGCTGTTGACATACCGGTCATCGCAGTCAGTAAGCTCGGGGTTCCTGAATTGGCGGAGAAGGTCTTGGAAGAAGGAAAAGCAGACATGGTCGCTCTTGGGAGAGCCCTTTTGGCTGATCCATACTGGGTTAAGAAAATTCAAGAAGGAAAGCCGGAGGATATTCGACCATGCATAGGCTGTCACGAAGGCTGTGTAAATAGAGCATATATCATGGGTCGACCTCTGAGTTGCTCTGTGAATCCGTCTTGCGGAAGGGAGAGACTATATGAATTAAAGCAGACGGCGGTGGTGAAGAAAGTCTTCATAGTCGGTGGTGGGGTGGCTGGTATGGAAGCCGCTAGAGTAGCGGCCATCAGAGGCCACCAAGTAACCTTGTATGAGAAGACGGACAAGCTTGGCGGACACTTGGTAGAGGCGTCCGTTCCAGACTTCAAGAAGGACATCAAGAGGTTACTGGATTGGTACATAACCCAACTTAAGAAGCTTAAACTAGAGGTTAATCTTACAACAAATGTGACCTCTGAACTTGTTGAGAGAGAGAAGCCTGATGTGCTAGTAGTTGCCACTGGTTCAATACCTATTGTTCCAGAAATTCCCGGAATAGAGAACCCTATGGTTACGACTTGCTGCGACCTACTTCTCGGTAAGAAAAGAGCGGGCAATAGAGTTGTAGTGATAGGCGGAGGAATGGAAGGCTGTGAAACCGCGCTCTGGTTGGCAAAACAGGGCAAGAGTGTGACGGTAGTGGAGATGATGGCGGACGTTGTTACAGGAGTTTTCAAAGCTAATAGAGACATGCTTTTAGATCTACTCGGCGAGAACAAAGTGGAGGTAGTTACCAATACGAGCCCCATGGAGATAACATCAAAAGGAATTACACTTATTGACACCGATTTCAGAAGAAGGGCGATCAACTGCGATACCGTCGCATTGGCAGTAGGTCTAAAAGCTGAAAGAGGTCTCTATGACGATCTTAGAGGTAAAATTCCGGAACTATACTCGATTGGAGATTGCTGTGAACCACGTAAGATACATCATGCAATTTGGGATGCCCATGCTGTAGCCTCTGTGATTTAGGTCTACCGGGAGAGTTCTTGAGGGTTGGCAACTGCAGTTCTAGAGCTTTTTTATCATGATTAGCCTGTGCTCACTCGACCCATAGTAGTCCTTGATCGAAGAAGGATATTCGATTGATCTCATACAGTTTCAAAAAGTCTTGTTTCCTACTGAGACAGAAGTTGCACCCCACGTCCACCCTAACTCAGAATTTTATTTCATTTTGGAAGGGAGAGAGAATCTGCGATTAAGCCCGCTGAAAAGGTTAAGCAGGTGGTTGTTGTCGGTGGAGGCCCGGCTGGAATGGAAGCTGCTAGAGTTGCGGCGTTGAGAGGTCATGACGTGACTATTTACGAGAAGAATAGTAAGCTGGGCGGCCAGTTGCTACTGGCTTCAGTTCCACCTTGGAAGGCCCCTGATCTCGCTAACTTGATACGATACCTTGAAACTCAAGTTAAGAAGCTTGGCGTTAAAATCAAGTTTGGAAATGAGCTTTCCTCGGAGCAGGTTGCAAAACTAGGACCAGACGTAGTAATCGTCGCAACAGGTGCAACTCCTCTCATCCCCAAGATTCGTGGCATCGAATCAGAGAAAGTTATGACCGCCAACGATGTGCTCGCTGGGGATAATGATGTTGGCAATAAGATTGTAGTACTTGGTGGTGGAAGGGTTGGGTGTGAAACCGCGCTGTTTCTCGCTAAGAAAGGTAAGAAGGTAACTATTGTTGAGCAGTTCAAGTCGTATGCTGACGAAATGCCTCCGGCTAGTCGGGACTGGCTCTCAATGGAACTCGATAAAGCTGGCGTCAACATAATCGTTAATGTGAATCCTCAGGAAATCAAAGACGAAGGCTTGATCATGATCGATCAAAAGTGGCGGGAGACAGCCGTCGAGGCCGATACAATAGTTGTTGCGGTCGGTACTAAGCCGAATGGAAAGCTTTTCGAGGAGTTAAGAAACAAGGTTCCTGAGCTCTACGCTATAGGGGATTGCTTGAAACCGGGAACGATAGGAGATGCGATTCGCGACGGTTGGCGCGTCGCACGCGAGATATGATGGGAAAACAAATATGAAAGAGGCTTATTCCGATCAAGACTCCGGCATCTAACTCATGAGACCGATGGAGCGATACTACGTTTTCCTCTCCTTGCGCGTCAATGTCAGCTACAACGACTTTGGCTCCCTCGTCTGTAAACAATTTGGATGTTGCGCGTCCAATGTCCAAAGCTCCACCAGTTATTATTGCTACTTTGCCTTTCAGTCTACCAATTCCGGACACCCAACTTGTAATTCTCAATATCTTTCAAGCAATCTCGTTGCGTAGTCGTAGCTTCTTTGAACGTCCACGTCTATCACTTTTGGAGGTCTTTTAGGGGCGCTGGGGCCTTCGTACTCTATCTCAGCGCTGACCGGACCTTTCCAGCTATGTTTCTTCAATATTCGAAATATCTCATGGAAGTTTACCTCGCCTGTGCCTACAGCTGGAAAGTTGAACTCTCCTTTACCGCCGATGTGATCCTTCATGTGAATGTTCAAGATCCAATCTATTACCTTCTCGATATCATCCTCAGCCTGCACATTGTGGTAATACCTCGGGTTTGCCGTGTCATAGTTTACACCTATCCACTTAGACCTCAACTTTTCCATGATCGGTCTTAGCTCCTTCCCGATAAAAGAGCCATGAGTCTCCAGAGCCATCTTAACTCCTTTGTCTCTGCAGCAATCCTCCACGATGCCAGCACAACTGTAGAAAGCCTCGTAGTCTTCCTTAGTCTTTAATTCTCCAATACTATTGTTAACCACCTTCGCTCCAAGTCTGGCTGCGAGATCTATTCTATTCTTCCACATTTGTAGTACCTCCTCGGTGCCAAGTGTTTTTTTGACGCCGGGTACATCTGACTTTCCAATTAAACTTACATGCCCAGATATGGACGTAACTTTCAAACCAAACTCATCTAGAAGCCCTTTAAGTTTTCCAAAATCTTCCTGTTTCATTTTTTCGGGAATAACATGTTCCACGTAGCCATAAATACAAGCTAGTTCAATGTTTTCAAACCCCGCTTTGCTGATGCCACATAAAGCTCTCTCCAAGGAATACCCTTCGTAGGCACCTGTTTGCATTGCTAGAATACACCTCTTGTCCACCATCGTAAATCACGAAAAGACGGTTTGCTCAAAAACAGTATTTAAGGTTTCTTCTACTCAGCATTCAATTCTCAAGGCGGGTATGGTCAAAAGCAAGGAATGTACCTAGTGGCTCTTGAAAAGCCATCACCTGATGGTGCATTGGCCCCTCGTGTGGATTCAAGACCGTCATTTCCACCCAGAATCGTGCCAAATACAATGATAATACCGATGAAAATACTCAATCCCATGGCTAGCGGACACCTATGTAGCGAGACCCGAAGTGCATATCCACGCTAAAGGCTGCTCAATAGTCCTAATGATCATCAACGCGCAAATTACTGCCGCAGATTCGGCGAAGATAGAAAACTGTGCAACAGTCAGACCAGTTGATCCAAAAGGGTTCGAGCATGAGAATTCAGAGATGCTGAGGAAAAGCAACGAAGGAAGTGCAGGGTAAGGTTGGGTCTAGAACTTCGGGTAAAGTGTAGTACTAAGAAGAAACTCCTGTCAGTACGCCAACTAGAACACCTCACGCGCAGGATACGATCACAAATGCCGCACGGCTGCATCTGCAAGCAATGCCCAAACTAACCCTGCAAACAAATACCGGAACAAGACAACCCAGACTCTCTTCTCAAGATTTTGCAAGTCCGTTAGCTCGGGATAGGGTTTCATGGAACGTCTCATCTAATTCGCTAAGAAGAGGCTGAGTGCTTCAACGACCGTACCCGAAGTAACACTGCAGATTGTATCTTCTGGGGACCGACCATAAATAATCTGTAGAAAGACTCGAACTTGAAATAGTTGAAGAGTAGTCTCTGTTACTATAGTTTTATATGTCTATAGACATTTAGACCATTTTTGGTTGTGGTAAAAACGATAGTAAGAAGATGGACTGAAATACAGCCGGCAACGGTTCATGAGGGAACCACGAAAGCTTGGATTCTTGTGGACAAGGAGTTGAAGGAGTTCAAGAGTAACACGGAGTTTGTTAGTGAGTTCGAAACTGAGACAGAAGTTGCACCCCATATCCACGCCGACTCTGAAGAATTTTATTTCATTTTGGAAGGCAGAGGGATCATGCGCGTAGGAAACGAGAAAAAAGAAGTGGCTCCAAGAGACCTCGTATATATTCCTCCAAACACTGAGCATACCATTCGCGCTATAGACAAGCGCGTCAGAGGATTAGCTTTCGGAGCAGAGGTTAAGAGATAAGGCAACGCGATGATATGGAAAGCACTTGAAGTTGGCGGCCGTAGAATCTCCGTTACACAAGAAATAGGAAAAGGATTCGACTGAAAGACGTTGAGTCAAACTACTTCAGGAATTCGCGCCAGTTTTGCCTGGGTCGATATCCTAGTTCCTTTTGTGCTTTCGAGATATCGAACAAAGGCTTCTTCTTGTCGATTAGGAAAGCAACTGGATCTCGAATTGGAACTTCTGGGTAGAAGAACTTAGCGATTCTAAGCGAGTCCCAATCAGTACATGTGTCGGCTGCTCCGATGTTGTATATCGCAAATTTCGCGCCCTCTCTCTCCAAGGCCAATCTAAACGCCTCCGCAACATCGTTATCACCTACGTATTCCCAAACTAGGTCCTTGATACGTGTCCAACCGAAAGTACCAGTGCCTTTTTCAAAAACGGATTCGGGATTCCTCACGTACGGTTCGATAAGTTCTTTGAATATTCTATCATGATCCCCCATAGGATTCTTTAACCAAACTGCTGCAACGCGCAACGCGGTGAAGCTCATATCACTCCTAGTGGTATACATCCTTCCAAGCTCTTCACCTATGTATTTACCTGTACCGTACAAGTTATGAGGTCTACACGGATGTGCTTCGTCAACTGGAAAATACTCTATCCCATGGTTAGTGGACACCCACGTAGCGAGACCTGAAGCGGCTATGCTGCTAGTGTATACAACCTTTCTAACCTTGTTCTTAACAGAAGCTTCTAGAACGTTGAACGTTCCGGTTACATTTACATTCCACATCGCTGGATAGTCGGCTATTCCTTCTGCCCAGTATGCGGCCAAATGAATGACCGAGTCAACGCCTTTTGTCGCTTCTTCAAGAGACTTGAGTTCCGTTATATTTCCCTTTATGAACTTGTACTTGTTGTCGGGTGGCGGTGCCAAATCGAAGTCTATGACTTCGTATCCGGCTTTCTCCAGCGTTTCCAAAATAACTAGTCCAATGTTTCCTGAACCGCCTGTAACGAGAACTTTCAATATCTTCACCTTTCGTGGAGTTAAATTGTTGTGGTATTATAAGCTTTTTCTTCTAACTCAATAGTTTTCGAGAGTTTTAGGAGAGGAGAAGTTGAGTGAGAAACCGATGGATCCGAATGAGATTGTGTATAATGTGTGTGGGAAACAGGAGTTTCCGAAACTTTGTGAGATCAATCAAATATTTGAAATCGCAGAAATGGGACGGGGATACGAAACAATAAAGTCGGAGGATACACCGCGATCAAGGACTACTATAGACCAAGCGAACACACCCGATCATTATGAAAAAGCTCTAGAACTGGATTTCGCATCCTGTTCTCAAGACCGAGGCATAATTTCACATGATCTCAAGGCCTTTCTCATCTAACTCTGGGGAGCTGGTTGGCAGGCAATCCTAGTACGCTAGTATCCGCTTAGGATTATCCTTGAGCATGGTATTTGTTTCTCTATTAGAGACTTGTGATATTCCAGGTTTAGGCAGGTTTGATCCATACGGCTTAGATAGACCTTGGAGAGATCTGCCCCTTCTTTCGCCACCAAGTCCAAGTATTCATGCGCCTTTTTAACTGAGGGCGAAGGATGCCATGTGTGTATTGTCAGAGGTGCGCCTGTTCTAGCTTGAGCTCTTACAGCCGCACGCATAACCTTCTTTGTCATTCTCTGTAAACTCTAGACCTACACTATCTCACCTATGACTCCTGCTCTTATCCCCGTACCCTCAATGCCTTTAGTGAGCTCGAAGCAGGGATTCCGTATCCTAATCAGGAAGAATACTTACAGTCATCAAGGATGCTGTGAGGAAGGATGTTAGCTACGCAGACAAGTGTAAATGCCCGTGCTGGGAAGGAATCGGAGCGGCGATAGACACAGACATATTGTCGAGCATCCGCCTCCATCTCCGCTAGGATATTCCGGTCCAAGGCATCTATCATCGTCGCTGTTGATCTGCCGTCCGCTAGAGAGCACATGTATGAACAAGAAACCTCATATTTATGAGCTCATACGCCGGGGAATCTTGTATAGGCTGTTCGGGAACGGAGGCTAAATTGTGAAAATAAACGGTGTTACGGTTGAGGACACCTTTGCTGAGGTTTTCTCGATATATATCGGGAGCGTTCTAATTACAGCGGCGACGAGACGATGGGCGTTAGAATCTGCGTTAGAAGCCAAGGGCCTCGGAAGATCAGCGACCATCCCTCCCTCTGAGGCCTGGATCCAACGTGATGTGAGCGGAATCGAGACACCTGACAAGAGACCAGGCTATATATTTCTAGTCGGGGATCGAAAAAGAAAGGCACTTGACTACTGGCTTGTGGTGCGAATCCGTAAGGGGGTTCTTCCCATTCCCACTACAGCGGCGTTTGATGCGCTTCCGAAAGAAATGCGAGGGGCAGAAGGCTACGTCGAAATACAAAATACTCCTGTTCAAATGTTTGGGGATGGCTATGAGGAGATTGTGGACCTCTTCGATAGAAGGATGTATAAGATCCCACGTATGGACGGCTTTTTCTATGTAGAAGAGAAGTTTAGTGTCGCAAAGGGCTTTGCTGGGGCAACTTCTTCATCATGGCTGACTCTCAACAATCTGCTTTGCTCGCAGCGGAAGCCACAGTCGACGCCATCAGGAAGATTCCGTACGTGATGGGAAAAATAGCGGCCTCGGGAACCAAGGTCGGAGGAAAGCGATATAAAGACGCTGCTGCAACGACCAACGATTCGTACTGTGCTTGTATTTCTGATAAAGTTGGCAATATCAAAATACCAAGCGGCGTCAGTTGCGTGTACGAAGTAATTGTTAACGGGCTACATCTGGAATATGTCAAAAAGGCCATGAAGGTCGGGATCGAGAAAGCGACTACTGTGTCGGGCGTCAAGAGCATCGCTGCCGGAAACTATCACGGCAAACTCGGGCAGGAACGGGTCTATCTCCGAGACCTAGTTGGATAATAACATGAAGATAGTTCAAATCAGGATCTTGTGTTATGCTCTCTCTCCATGACGATAAACTTTATCACGAAAACTCTTCTCATACTAGGGTTTTTGCAACGATTTCTAAGACCGAATGACATACATAGACTCATAGATCCCTGCTGACACGGATCAATATACGAATAGACATCTTTGGCTTCGGATTTCACAAGTATCCGAATACTGCATCACAAACGATAAATAGGCGAAGCATATACTTTGCGTAAGAAAAAATCTATGGTGACTTGTTTTGACCGAAGAGAAAGTCTCTAGACGCGGTTACATGAAGTATGTCGGCGGTATCGTCGTCGTCGCGGTTGTAGCAGGCGTAGCATACTATGCAACGCTGCCTGCACCGACACCTACACCGACACCCACACCAACCCCAACGCCCACACCTACGCCCACTCCAACGCCAACACCCACGGCAAAGAAAGGGTACGTGTGGGGTCACTCTCCCTATCTGATGTTGCTTGAATGGTATGTGGCATACGAACGCTCGTTGGTTTATTTCTCGGAAGGTGTTGGAGATAGGGTTCTTACCTTGGATCCTCGAGGGAACCCAGAAATTCAGATCAGGGACATAAAATACTTGGCGCAACAGGGTGTAGATGGCTTGATAGTATGTTGCGTTGTGAGTATGGACACCTTGGTCCCAGTTCTCGAGTGGGCAAAGGAGAAAGGCTTGCCTGTTGTGTGTCCGGACACTTTTGCCAATACCGATGCAATAAGTGCTAGCGTTAGAGTGGACAATTACCACCTCGGCGAGCTAGTAGGACAAAAGATCGTAGAGAACATCAAAACTGATGGGATTGATCCTAAAGGCAATGTTATAATGATGCACGCCACGCCGGCAAACCGCATCCAATATGATCGAGTGCTCGGGTTTAGCAGTGTGATTGAGAAAGAATTTCCAGATCTCAATCGCATGGAGTTCAGTTGTCTTTCACAAATAGAAAAAGCCAAAGAAACAGTAACTAATCAAGTCAAAGCTAGTGGGAAGCCGGCGATGATCTTTTCAGCTATCGGTAATTACACTCTCGGAGCGACTGACGCTCTTCGAAGCCTTAAAATGCTAGTCCCCCGTGGAGAAAAGGACCACATCCCGTTCGGTTGTGTAGATCTGGATCCGCCGGTGGTTCCTGTCATGAAGGAAGGCGTAGTAGATACATGCGTAGACCAACCTAATCTGTTCTATGGTCCTATAGGTGTCAAACTACTCCATGTCATCAAAGAGAAAGGCTATGACGCACTGCCAAAGCCGGGTACAACGGCTATTTCAGACCCAACGAAGCCTGAAGGAGAGCAACCCGACGGCTCGTACAATATTGTCATAGAAGACAAAGAGTATGGGGGAGCGCGTCCATATAGTATTCCATTCTGGGCTCCTTGCCCAATCGTAGAGGAATATGGACACTTGTGGATAAAATGTAACCCATTCTATGTTACTAAAGACAATGCTGATACAGCGCCGACTTGGGCAAACTTGGTCAAGGTATGGCTTGGGACTTCGTACTGATCAGTTCGAACCCAACCCTTTTTTTCCATTTAGGTAAAGATTGTCTTAAAATTCTTTCCGAGGTTGTGGGAGGATGAGTGCCAGCTCGGACAGGGGAGAAACCCCGTTAGTGGAAATGAGAAACTTACACAAATTCTATGAAAGAGTCCATGCTTTGAACGATGTTAATTTCAAAATATATCCAGGCGAAGCAGTGGGATTGATAGGTGAGAATGGTGCAGGCAAGTCAACTCTGATAAAAATCCTGGCAGGAGTTATTCGTAATGATAAAGGGGAAATATTTTGGAAAGGGGAAAGAGTTGAAATTCCATCTGTAGATGTTTCTAGAAGATTAGGAATAGAAACGGTTTTTCAGGAAGCAACGCTAATCGACATTTTCAACGTAGGTCAGAATATTTTTTTGGGAAGGGAACCAACCAAACGGTTAGGTCCGATAAGACATGTAGATTACAGGAGAATGAATGAAACTTCAGCGGTGCTGTTGAAAGAACTGAGATTGAGAGTGACGCCAGATCGAGAGGTTCGTTTTTGCTCGGGTGGGGAAAGGCAGGGGATTGCCGTTTCGAGGGCCATGCATTTTAAGGCTAATCTCGTCATTCTAGACGAGCCGACTAGAGGGCTATCGATCATGGGTGTCGAGCAGATATGGAAATTCGCGAGGAAATTGAAGGAAGAAAAAATTGCGTGCATTTTCATAACCCACCAATTCCACGACGTATATCCTGTAGCGGACAGATTTGTCATGTTGGCGAGAGGAATTAAAGTCTTAGACAAAGAAAAGAAAGACCTATCGATACAGGATCTGGAGGCAGAAATGTTAAGGGCCTACGAAAAAGCTGAACAGCTTGCTTCGAAGAGTGGACAGCGATGAAAAAAAGAGCACAAAGCTTTCAACTCTTTTTTCTTGAAAATTTGGCTTGGTTTCTAGCGTTATTTTTCTACATTTCTTTCGCCGCTGTTAAAGGGGGGGCGATGTTCAGCCTCGAATTTATATTGTTCATGATTCACTCCGTGGTTCCGTTGGGGCTACTTGTAATGGCAGAAACGATTGCCCTCTTATCTGGCAATTTAGATCTTTCGATAGCCGCAATGGCTGGTTTTGTGGCGATCTCGTCGGGAGTGATTTTGGCTGCGAATCGTGCCATTCCAGGTTACGTAGCCGTTCTTTTGCCAATTGCTATTGGGATATTATGCGGTTGCCTCAATGGATTCTTGATCGGACCGCTAAAATTCAATCCGTTTCTCGTTACGCTTGGTACGTTAATGATTTTTGATGGAGGAACTTTTATGATTTCAAAATCAGATGTTGTAGCTACGGTTTTACCGGACTTGTATCTATTTGCAGGAGATCCATATGTGGCAATAGTTACTTTCCTTGCCATCCTAGCTTTCTTTGCAGTTTTAATGAAATATACCCGTTTTGGGCTTCATCTTTACTATGCAGGAGGCGGACCTGTTACAGCCTCGATGATGGGCATCAATTTGGGAAGAACGTATTTCGCCACATTTGCACTTAGCGGGTTATTGACCGGGTTAGCTGCTCTGTACTATACAGGATACATCCATACCGCGGCGATCACCCTGGCCGATGGGTCGCTATTCCCAGCTTTAGCTGGCGCAGTAATCGGTGGAGTTTCTTTGAGTGGAGGAAGAGGGGCGGTCCAGAATGCTTTCGCTGGGACCGTGCTGTTGGGCGTGATAGAAGCGGGGCTTTCAATGTTTGCTATCTCTTCCGAGGCTCGAATCGTAAGCTATGGGGTAATGGTGATTGGGGCGATTGTGGTGAATAGAGTCAGGGACGATGTAAGAGATAGGCTTCTGAGATATGCCCCTCGATAGGATGAAATGCGTGTACCAGAATGTGAGAGACTACTGTTAACTTGTTGTTACTTAGTTTTGTCTGACTTTTCTGACGTGTCCGAGCGTATCTAAGAAGCAGAATCTCGAATTTTCATGCATATTCTTCTTAAATATCGTATGGATTCAGATATCGCCTCGGGGTTGCCGAATGCTCCAGCTTTCGTGATAACCCTCAACCCATCGTGCTTACCCCCTGAGACTTGCCCGAAAGGAATACCAGTCAAAACCTCATCAATAACCTTCACTCCATCTGCTCTCATCATACGCAGTGCCTCGATCGCCGTCTCTCCGCCTGTCAAGATCAGCCCAGCTATTTCGACGTGTTCTAGTATCTTGTTGGCGGATTCGCTGAGAGCGGATGCTACTTTCCGCATTACCTCAACCTCAGCCATGCCTAATTCTCTCCCTCGTTGGATCGTTAATACCATTGAATCCCTCGACCTAGACGAAGCCACAACAACATCTCTTCCGACCTGCAGAAGTCTTTCCGCTTCATTTACAATCCTCTGAATCTCCTTCTGTGCACCTACGTTCGTAAGAACCCGAAACGAGTTGAGGTCAAGAATAGCTGCATTGAGTTCCTCACTCGCCTTGTCCACCTGTTGCGTTGTGACGGTGCTTGGGCTTCCAGCAATGACGACTGAAGGTAGCGACGGACGAAGGCCGAAAGCTTCGGGCAACGCCTCAGCTAGGCCAGCTGACCCAGACATGAGTTGAGCTGTATTCGAGCCCATCGCAGCTCGAGCTATTACTCTCAAATCTTGAGAGGTTGCAGCGTCTATCGCAATTATCCGTACGCCTCTCTGCTCAAAGTTATTGATCTCATTCTTCAACAAGTCAGTGCCTTGCATAACTTTAAACAATGGGATAAGACCTACCTTAAGGTTCGTCTGGCTCTCAAGGATAGTTGGGATGTAGGAGCTTTTAGTATGCATTGACCGATCCTCAACTATCTCCGTCTTCTCTAATGGCACCCAATTTACAAACAAGCAACCTCCGATCACTGTTCTTCCGTTCGCTGGAAAAGCTGGAGTAAAAATACAGGTCTTGACCTTGAGCTCATCCATGATCGCTTCCAGTTCCACCCCTATATTTCCTCTGAGGGTAGAGTCAACCTTCTTATACACTCGCTCTACCCCAACGTCCCTGAGCATTCTAACAGCTTCTCTAACCCTACTAGAAGCAGTTTCACAGCTACAGGCTCTCGTCTCTGTGTCTATCACAATTACATCAGTCCTCGACGTTACATCTGCAAGTCTCGTCGCGTCCACAAGAACGATTGTTGTCAAGCCTTGTTTCGAAAACTGAACAGCTGTATCGGCTGCACCTGTCAAGTCATCAGCAACCACACCTATCTTACCGGCCATCCTCATACACCCTAGTGCTTCTATCGTGATAGGCATCGACCGTCTGATTCTAGATTTCTCAAATAGATGATGGAATTCGACAATGATAATCTTTTTGAATGCGTTTCAACTATCCAACGCATGCTGATTTCAATGTTGTTATTCAAGCATCGATAGTGAAGGCGAGGACTATACCAGATGAATGAATATAGGAAACCAGCAGAGGTCTCGTGGCAATCTAGGATCTACTTGGAGGTACGATTTTTTTTGAGGCTTATGCCGGCCGCGAGGTCTATTTCAAATTCCAGCCGCGATAAGGATGCAAGATAGAGTAGGTGATGGTCCGACGGTCAGCGGAAGAAACTCTGTCATAACTCTCCCGTATAGGAACGATTTTGCTGAGGCTCATTTGCCATCAAAGAACATCCTATCCATCCTAAAGCCCAAGGATGCTAAGGCAGTCGAAGACAAGCAAGCCGAAGTGAGAAGAGCTCTAGAGCATCCGATCGGCTGTGACAGAATATCCAAGATCGTACAGCCGGAGGATGAAGTGGTCATCATTGCTGACGACAATACGCGTCCTACGCCTACAGACATCATAGTTCCAATTCTACTGAACAAACTGAATGAAGGTGGCGTAGAAGATTCCAAAATAAAGGTCATCGCAGCTCTAGGCACGCATAGATGTATGACATACGAAGAGTTGAAGAGGAAATTCGGTAGCCTTGTGCTGAAACGTGTTGAGGTTAGGAACCATGACTATCTAGCTGCAGAGGGTCTAGTGGATCTAGGTTGCACAAAGAATAAGACACCAATCCAAGTCAACAAGGAGGTTATTGACGCTGATGTCAAGATTGCAGTTGGCAATATAGTGCCGCACCACTTGTGTGGTTGGGCTGGGGGCGCCAAGATAATTCAACCCGGAGTTTCAGGTGAGGAGACTACAGCGGCAACACATCTCCTAGGTGCTAGAAGCCCTATTACACTTCTAGGCAAAGCGAACAATGTTGTAAGAAATGAGATGGAGGCTATAGGTCGGAGAGTCAATGTTGACATGATAGTGAATACTGTGCTGGACAGGAACGGAAGCCTTGTGAAGGTTTTCGCTGGAGACATTGTCCAAGCCGCGAAAATGGGGATTGAGACGTCCAAGAAGGTTTACTTCGCAGAGACTCCGGCCAAAACTGATATTGTGCTTGCGAGCTCCTATCCCTGTGACATCGACTTCTGGCAAGCACACAAGGCTCTATACTCGTCAGCCTTAGCTGTGAAGGAGAATGGAACAATAATAGTTGTGGCTGCGTGCCCTGAAGGAGTCTCAGGAATGCATCCCGAGCTCTTGGATATTGGTAGGCTCCCTCCAAGCGACATACTTGCCGGGCTAGAAAGAGGTGAGATTGAGGATCCAGTTGGAGCATCGTTGGCTATAGCTTGTTCGATGGTTAAGAGATGTGCGAAAGTGATTCTAGTTTCAAAGGGAATTTCAGCGACGGAGGCTGAGAGGTTGGGTTTCGACTGTGCAGATACCGTAGACCAAGCGCTAAGCAAAGCTTTCGCAGAACATGGGCTTGGAGCCAAGGTGACAATTCTACCGAATGCGCCAGATACGGTGCCAATCATAAGGAGCTAGTTTCGCAATCTCGTTTGAGCTATCCTCGCGGCAAATTTTATGGCTTCAATCAGGCTTCCAGGGTCGGCTGTTCCAAGCCTAAGTCCTGCACGCCGGTACGCCGTTCCATGATCGACAGATGTCCTAACTATTGGCATACCCACGCTCACATTCACTCCTGTTTCGAATCCCAGCATCTTCACTGGGATATGTCCTTGATCATGGTACATCGCTACAACTATGTCAAACTCGCCGTTCGTTGCCCTAAGGAAGACTGTGTCTGCTGGATAAGGTCCACTAACATCTATTCCACGCTCTTTCGCTTTCTTGATCGCAGGCTCGATCTCTTCAATCTCCTCGTTCCCGAACAAGCCGCCTTCGCCAGCATGAGGATTAAGCCCAGCCACAGCTATCCTAGGTTTCTCAACGCCCAGCTCCTTCATAGCCTCATCTGCCAATCGGATGACCACAAGGACCCTATCCTGTCTGATTAGGTCGCAGGCTCCCTTCACAGAGACATGTGTCGTTACATGAATTACCCTTAGATCCCCAGCTACCAGCATCATACTGTAATCTCTTGTCTTCGTGAAGTCAGCAAGGATCTCAGTGTGGCCAGCGTATTGATACCCAGCCATATTCATCGCGGCCTTGTTCAGCGGCGCAGTTGCAATAGCATGGACTTCTCCAGCTAAAGCGAGCTCCACAGCCCTCTTTACATACTCAACCGCAGCCTTTCCAGCCATAGGTTGAGGCTGCCCCATCTTGAGCTCCTCAATCCTAATATTTTTTAGATCAAGGATGTCGATGCTCCCATATTGAAATTTGGCTTCAGATACATTCTTGACACGGTGTATATCCAATTGTACGTGGGCAACCTTCAATCCTTCTGCCATGGCATCTGCATCGCCTATAACGACTGGGCGGCAGACATTGAATAAATCCTTCATAGAGAGGGCCTTAGCGATTATCTCAGGGCCGACTCCGGCTACGTCACCCATAGTAATGCCTACTATCGGTTTCATAGACCAGTCACATCGCAGTTCTTCTATCACTTGCTGTCTCTACAATAACTTCTGATTAAGGAGATACGTTCTATGACGTTATAAGCCTAGCATATCCACAGGACTTGTATTGACGTTCGGTTTGAGTCCTCAACAGCGCTTAATAAGAACGCAATTGGTGATCGTCTCTCTCGTAAACTAATTGTAGTGAGAAGTGGGAGTGGACGCTATAGTCATAATGGTTGATCTCCTGCAACGCCTCTATAGATTAGAACACGAATGAAATACGAGGTTACTGACAAAATATTTAGTAAAAGGATAGGCAGTCAGCCATATCCGCACCAATCAAGAATAGTCATTGCTAATGCCTGGGTACAATCAATGACCTGACTGATCTCCACAAATTCGTCGCAAGCGTGGCACGTCTGAATATTACCTGGTCCAAACATGATCGAAGGGATGCCGGCTTCTAGAACCGTCTGGCACATATCACCACCTGCCGGAAACCCGACTATCTGCGCTTTCTTTCCTGTAACATATTCTACATTGGGTGAAAGGGTTTTGACGACATCAAGGTCAACCCCTTGGTCTATGCCGCGACCTACTGATCCCCACCATTCAATTTCAGGGGGATGATTCTTCAGCGATCTATCCTGAAGTGCCACTCCTTTGAGATATTGCTCTATTTCTCTTCTCACCTGTTCGGCATCCTCATTTGGCAAGGTGATAATACATGCTTCAAGAATACATTCCGCGGCAACCATGTTTACGCATTCGCCAGCACGTACTACCCCAACAGATATCGGTGTAGTGATAGGGTACCTGCCACTGTAAAGTGGGTGACCTCGATAAGCGCTTCTGCAGCTCGCAAGATCCATCAGCGAGTGGTATACTTTTTCGGCAACCTCAAAAGCGCCAACGCCCTCGTAGGCTACGCCTACATGTGCCGGTTCTCCGAAGACCTTAACCCTCAACATAAGCCAACCCTGTTGTGCGGGAGCGATAGATAGTTCTGATGGCTCAGTAAAAATAGCGGCATCTGCTCTATATCCTTTCATTATACACGCTCTGGTCCCATTGGCACCCCCTTCCTCGTCTATTACACTCTCGAAAATCACATCTCCTTTGAGTTTATATCCTAATCCGATAAC
>Ga0209725_1000444_pt1 | contig 25652 bp, 26 predicted proteins | sample I18A1metaG_FD_184145 | JGI IMG/M metagenome (GOLD analysis project Ga0209725, IMG submission 184145) | Lake sediment bacterial and archeal communities from Gulf of Boni, Indonesia to study Microbial Dark Matter (Phase II) - ​I18A1 metaG... | ecosystem: Environmental > Aquatic > Freshwater > Lake...
AGTAACAGTAGCAGCTATACTTATATAACGATCATGTATGTACAATTATTGTACATAGTCAATACCGTTCCGTCAAAACCTAGGAGGATGACCTATTGACCTTTGTGAGGGTAGAGCAACGAGGCTCGAATGGTAGCCAATACTATTACCTCTGCTCATACGACCCAAGGACGAGGAATGTTCGGAAAGAGTATCTCGGTCCCTTGGACGACGCCGAAGCTCAGAGGAGAGCTAATTTTTTCAAGTGGGTCGCAACTCTTCACAAGTATGAAGTGAAGAGACTTAGAGACGAATATTCTGCGATGGAGAATCTAGGACCAGACTTTCGCACATCACTGGAGAGGGTTTTGGAACTCGGTAGACTCGCAAGGCAGCCTTAGATTTGTCAACACGTCTTCCTGAGCTACTGAAGCTCAAGATAAGCACTGAACGCTTCCTGAAGGTCCTTCGCAGCCTAGGAATTGAATACGTAATGATCGGTGGGATACCAGCAGGGTTCTACGGTCAGCCGAGATTCACGCAGGATCTGGACTTCACCGTGGACCCCGTTGCCACAGCTGAAAACTTTCCAGAATTGATCCAAGAACTTGAAACCCACCATTTTCAACTAGTCTCTGGTGGCATCCCAACAAAGATGGAGTTGAAAAAAATCTCATCGCTGAGATTCATAGATATGCAAAAAAGAACAATGATCGATTTGGTTCTTAACCCTCGCGGTTTCAAATGGGATCTCGACATCCTCAAGAGGCGCCGTCGAGAGAAAATCCTCACACGTCACATGGCCATATGGGTTGTTCCGCTCGAGGACATGATTGTTATGAAGATCGCTAATGGAGAGCCACAAGATCTGAAAGATCTCGAGGGAATAATGACACGTAGGTTCAAAGAGGTAGATTGGAACTACCTTCGAATGCGCGCCAGACAATTCAACGTGACTAAAGAGGTTGGCGAGATCTATAAGCGCTTCAGTGTGTAGAGAGATAACCGAGAATATCGGGAATATCATTCAATCGGCTACAGCGCATTCCTCGCAGTACACCTTCCCACACTCACTGCACCTATACAGCTCATCATCACCCACTTCAGCGCCACAGATGTCACATACACCCAACCAGATCAATCACCTTGAAATCATCCTCAAAGACCCCCCTGCTACTAGAGGGCTGAGAGAAAGAGGGGTGGGGTGTGTGTCCCTGCGACACTCTGTCACAGAATGATCTCAGCTGCTTTCGCAGCCGTCTCCAAGTCATCAAGCCCAACCTTCCCTCTCCCATCCCTTTCAGCTAGATAACCGGCAGTAAGCAGAATGCTGAAGCCTACGCGTATATCACCAGCCTTTGAAGCCGCTTCCGCAACCTTCCTCAAGATCTTTCTAGAGACCGCGTTCGGTTGGAAGGATTTCTCAACCCTTTCAGCCAGTATCTCTTCCGCTTGTTCCGGCGTATACGGGTTGAACTTCGCTACCATGGGCTGTAGAGTGCTCTTCGCTCTAGGCGGAAGGGCTGAGACATCGCTGAACTTGTTACTTATCAAGATCAAGGTTGTATTCCGCTGGCGGTTGAGGTAGTAGATCAAAGGTTCACGCTGCTTGAAGATCAACGCCTCCATCTCGTCCACAGCGATCATAACAGGCTTCATCGTAACGATCTTCTCGAAGGCTTGCTTCAACCGTGAGAACTGCCATCCAACATCAGGCACATCGACACCGAGAGCCCTAACGATCTCTAGCATAGTGTAGTATGGACTCCTTGTCCTTCCAGCGTTCACGTAGACGACGCCGAGATCGAGCCTCATCTCAACTGCGTAGCTCTTAATCTGTTCGAGCGCATACCGGACGCAGAGCGTCTTGCCTGTACCCGGCTCACCGAAGATGAAGATGTTCCGGCAAGACCTCGACCTGAAGACCTCTGACAAGACGGAAGCCAGATATCGAAGCAGCCTCTCCCTGGCGACAGGACCTCCACTCGGAGGTTCAGATGAAGGCTGAAGCCAACTCGGGTCCTTGAAGATCTTGCTCTGCATACTGAAGATCTCTCTCATCGACCCAGCAAGCTGACCGGTCCCGACCGTCTTCTCTATAGTCTGCGTCCTCTCCCAATCACTCTTAACCTCGGCTAGGCTTCTCTCAAGCTCAACCAGCCGCTTTCGATACTCCCTAATGCTCAACCTCAGCCAACTCCAGCAGGACGCTTAACGCTCTTCCACCGCTCTACGAAGGCCTTGGTAGAACTCTTCAAAGCTTCGAGCTCAGATCAACCCTGACGCTTCTGAGCCTTCAGCTTAAGATAGCGCTTAAGAGCATACTTGTACAGTTCACCCTTCAAACCCATAGCCAGAGCGAACCGCAGTTCATCGAAACCCATCCTATCAATCTGCTTCTTGTTCATCTCGCCCCACATCTTGGATCAAGAATAATGGCGGGCTTGGAGACGTTTGAAATCGGCTAGCCTAACGCCTATGCAACCCAGCCAACCCTATCACGCAACAATCAAGTTGAACAATAAAAAGAAGGGAGAAGGCTGAAACTGTAGGAGAAGGCTGACGACTGATGCCTATCATATGCCGAAAATGCAATAGCAGGAATGTCAAACAGGTCGCGAGGCGAATGAAGACCAAGTACGGAAGAGTACACAGAAAATTCCGATGCGAAAGTCGCGGCTGTACATGGACTGAAGATAGACTTCGGAAGACATATAAAGACAGGAAGGACGAACCGATCCTATTGCTGAAAAAGAGAGGTTAAGCTGAAATTGTCAAGGTTGAAAGCACTTTTCGTTTTGACGGTTGTACTCGTTCTGGCTGTGACACCTATTCAGGTCTGGGCGGTCAAACCCGAATCCAAACTGCTCAAAGGAGCCTATCGGATCGACACGAATGGTTGGCATTACGTGCATCTGGAAGGAGACCCGTATCAGATAGGATACCAACACGGGTATTTACTCGCAGATAACCTTGACGTGTCTTGGAAGGCTTGTATTCACGTCTACTGGTCAGAGAACTACTTCGGCGACTGGTGGTACGCTGCAAGGGAAATATCGGATAAATACATATTGCCCTGGCTAATCAAGGATTACCCTGAAATATGGTCTGAAATCAGAGGCATAGCTGACGGAGTTGAAGCGAAAGGATATCAAGGATGGGATGCGCTGGATATCGTCGCTTTCAACGCTTGGGCTGATATCGACGCATACTGGGACCTCTGGGAGACCGAAACGCTTCATTCGAAAGGCGAGCACATCTCACTCTCGCATATTGAGAAGGGTTGCAGCGCTTTCATAGCAACGGGATCTTACACAGTTGACGGTGAAATCGTAATTGGACACAACACTTGGGCCGGCTACGCTGGCGACGGATACTGGAACGTCATATTCGACCTGAAACCGGAGAATGGGCACAGAATAGTCTACCAGAGCACTGGAGGATGCATCTGGAGCGGCCAAGACTGGATCTACAACGATGCGGGCCTCATGGTATGTGAGACAACTCTGCCAGGTATGGGAACCTACAATGTGGATGGTATCCCAGTCTTCGTTCGAATTAGAAACGCTATGCAGTACGGAAGCACGATCGACGATTTCATCGACATAATGACCGACAATAGCAACGGTGCATACTCAAACGAATGGCTCATCGGAGACGCAAAGACAAGCGAGATCTGCTCCCTACAGCTTGGATGCTATAAATGGGACATCGAGCGCACATACGACGGCTTCATCACTTCATGCAACTACCCGAAAGGCCCAGGCGTACGCAGCGAAACAACCTTCAATTGGCACACACCTTGGACGAGCAGCTACTGCAGAAACGAAAGATGGAACGAACTGAAAGCCTACTACACAGCTAATCCAGGCAAGATCGACTGCTCAATTGGCATGACATTCCTTTCCGACCATAAGGATATGTGGACCGGCGCGTTTGAGGCAAGTTCAAGAACCCTCTGCGGTCATTGCGAGGCGGAGACGAATGTTCGTCCCGGCGACCTTCCTGACCCCAGCGGAGCCTACGACGGCAAGGTCACCTGTAGCAGCCTAGTGCTGAGTAAGATGGGAATGTGGGGCCGATGGGGCCACCCATGCGGAACACCATTCGATGCAAGCGTCTTTCTGGATTTACATCCTGAATACGAATGGCAAAGTTTCTACCTACATGACATACCAGAAACATCGGTTCCTTGGACATACTTCACCAGAGATATGTGACGCTATGAAAGGCGAGTCCAACCACAAGAACCTCCTCCTTTTTCTCCTAGGATTTCTCAGACCCACCTATAGGAGAGAGGCTGTGGAAAGACCGTGACCCACACTTCCCCATCAAATATCAAGGTCGCAAGGCGAATGAAGACCAAGTACGGAAGAGTACACAGAAGGTTCCGGCGTCAAAACTGCGGATTCGTCTGAGGGAAAAGACGCATCAAAAGAGGGGAAAGTCTAGAGAAATTTCTAATAGGGGTCTACAGTATAGACTAGCAGTCATTGAGCGTGAGTTCCCTTGGTTGACTTTTTGGATTTGCATGCACGTCGAAATCCTGCCCTGATAAGGGTGGCTGTTGAACTTCATCAGTTGGGTCAAATTCCGCCGAATGTTGTAGTTATGGACTTGGATGCCATCAAGCAGAACACTATAGTCGAACGGAGAGAGGCGGATCGATTCGGAGTAAGCAACTACTTTATGACGAAACAGTTCGGAAGGAATCCGCTTGTTAGCAAGACCATTTCGGATAACGGTATTGAGAAGGCCGTTGCGATAGATATCGAGGAAGTAAAATGCCTTCACAGGTATGATATTCCAGTCGGTCATGTTGGACATTTGTCGCAAGTACCTACGGGCGACATAGAATATGTTGTTGGCGAGGTTTCTCCTGAGGTCATCACAGTCTTCAATCTTGAAAAGGCGAAGCAGATATCAGATGTTGCAGCTAGATTGGGAAAGACCCAGGACCTGTTGATCAGGGTTGTTGGTAAAGGCGACTTCTTCTACCCTTACCAGCACGGCGGAATCCCTGCAGAAAATGTGGTCGAACTCGCGGAAAAAATAAGCAAATTCAGGAACATAAGGATCATTGGAGTCACATCTTTTCCATGCATTCGATATAACATCCTCAAGCAAAGAGTTGAGCCTCTTTCAAATCTAAGCACAATTCTGAAAGCAGCAGCCAAACTGGAAAAAGAGAACAAGATCGAAATCAAACAAGTAAACGCTCCCGGCGATACCTCAGCGCCAGTTATGGAGATACTGGCGGAGGCGGCAAAGCCTTACAGATATCCTGTATACGGAGAGCCTGGAAATGGGCTTGCGGGAACTACGCCTTGGCATTATTTTGCGGACTTGCCCGAATTGCCTGCTTGGATATATGTAAGCGAAGTCTCACACTTGTACGGGAACAATGCCTACGCTTATGGCGGAGGGCTTTCTGGAGCTAACTTGATGCTCGGTTTCTGGACGGATGTTTTTCAGCAATTCTACATGTACGCTTTCGTCGGCCGAGATCCAGACACAATAGTTCAAAGAAAGGTTTTGGCGGAACCCGCTGGCTACATTGATTATTATGGGACCTTAGTGCCAGGTCAGTTTGGCGAGGTGGAAATGAAGGTGGGAGATACTGTGGTCTACGGGTTCAGAATACAGGTGTTTGCGTCTAGAGCGAAAGTCGCTGTGGTAAAAGGGATTCAGAAAGGCAAGCCAGAGCTTCTTGGAATCTTCGACCGATGCGGCACTATGTTGGACAAAAAAACCGAGACGCCCTTAAACGTAGAACGTGTTCAGGAAATCATGTCGACAATATGAGACACTTGATATTGCAGGTATCCGTGCTCCAGCTACGTTAGAAACGTTTCATTGGGCATCGCGACGAGCAATCAGAAATGAAGAGAACTGAGCGACACGTTCGCCTCGGGTTACTTTCATAGTTAATGTACGCGCTAGATGACCTGCTATTTATACTGCGATACGATTTGTTGAAAAGTATCTGCGGCTTGCTTTCTTCCGTACGTGACAGCCCAAGTCGTTGGCCCTCTTTTCAGAGGATCTATCCTTTGTTTCATCCTATAGAGTCCTTCAGGTACGAACAAATACCGGTCAAAAGCGTATCTTGATGAGTCTTCATTCTTGTCTAGAAGGTTAGCTAGTATGCGAGTGACGGGAATGCCGCGCTTCTTGGCCTCGAGTATGTTAGCTATCGAGTCACTGAGGTGTTTCGCCTGGTCCTCTTCACTGTATGATCTCTTGACGTTGAAGCACCAATTGCCTGAGATTGTTATTGGGTTGACTAGTATCTCTTTAATGTAATCTCGATAGCGATACATCTTTCCCTCTATGTTTACGGAGGCATTATACAGCGCTTCTACCGCATCCCCTGCCCTTGCATCCACGTATATCGGCGTAATTTCGTCCTTACTGTCCGTGTAGCAGGTATAGAAAATGTACGTGGTTTTCATTAGATCGAGGAAATCGCGGTTCCCAGTCTCTGCAAATTGTCTAATCATGAACGATGGCCCAAATGGGAATTCTTCAACTGTGTAGTAGAGCGGAGTAATCGGTCTTCCTTCAACGCTGTCCCGACGGTAGTTGCAGAAGAGGCCGTAAGTGATTCTTGCGTTTGGAGCGTGTTGCTTAATAATGTTGTAGGCCAAAAGTGTACACTTGATTTGGTTCTTTAGAAGCTTGTCATATTCGGAAGTCCCTTTCTTACTGCAAAACATCCATGCTAGATTCCACTCGTGACTAAAAGTGTAGAGACTTGTCCGGTCTTTGCATCTCTCAACAACGCTGGTGACAAAGTCGGCGAAAGACTTCTGTAGGATGGTTAGTTTTTCATAGGCTGACCCGTAGAGAGATCCGTAGTCTGGAGTAGAAACTATCGTATCATTGAATGGACCGCCCTCGACCCAGTCTGGGGGAGCGAAATGATGAGCAAATGACAGTATCGGCTCTATCCTCTGCTTTTCACATGCATCAAAGGCTTTATCCAGAATTTCCCAAGCGTACGCATTAGGTCCTTTCTCAACTTGATACCAAGTAGAGACCTCAGCAAAGTCTATCTGCATAGAAGTCGCTCCTAACTCACTCGTCATAACGGGACCAACGTACTGAGGTTCTCTGCGGTGATGGAAGTAGACCGTTCCAAATTCCATACTCTGCGCCACGAAAGTTTGCTAGTTGATTTCCAATCTAATATAATTTTTTGGCCATAAAAAGAATGGCCTAAGAAAACTACAACGAACACTTTATCTCAAACTACTGCTCGCCATAAAATCGCAAACCAAATATAGCCAGAGGAGAATACTACGGGCAACTAGGTGATTCGGTTTGTATTCCACACGAGACCTTATTGAAAGAGACAAGCGTCATATAATTCACGGATGGGGTTACACACCAGTCGTTCTAGTTGAAGGAAAAGGCGCGATTGTAAAGGATATCGACGGGAAGGAGTATATCGACTGCATTTGTCAAACCGCTGGCCCTCTTGGAATAGGGCATTCACACCCAAAGGTTGTAGCTGCCATCAAGAAACAGGTTGAGAAGATCTCTCATACATTTATGGGAACAATAAACATTCCGCGAGTTGAACTCGCCGAGAAACTATCGAAAATTATGCCACACAAAATGACGAAGTTCTATTTCACAAGCGGTGGGAGCGAATCGGTCGAGACGGCTCTGAAGGGTGCGATGAAGATAACGAAGAAGAAGGAGGTTATATCATTATATCTCGCTTACCATGGAGGGACCATAGCTTGTCTGAGTCTTGGCCAGCCGTGGCATAGAGATTGGCTTCCGACGGTGCCTGGTTTCAGGCAGATTCCACCACCGTACTGTTATCGTTGCTTCTATGGGAAGAAATATCCTGGGTGCGATTTCGAGTGTGCAAGAGCTCTTGAGGATATGATAAGATACGGATCCTACAATAACGTTGCCGCGTTCATAATGGAACCTATCTTAGGCAACGGCGGGCATATCTTGCCGCCGAGCAACGAGTATTTCAAGATAATTAGAGAAACCTGCGACAAGTACGAGGTGTTGTTTATTGTTGACGAAATTCAGACAGGGTTCGGAAGAACGGGCAAAATGTGGGGCTGTGACTATTTCGGCTTTGAACCGGATATAATGGCGATATCGAAGGTCATGGGGGGCGGAGTTCCAGCAGGAGCCGCTGTGTTCCGTGAAGACATCCTGCCTGAAGGATTTGAAACCGAGGTATGGCATGCGTTCACATTTAGCGGAAGCCCTATTGTCTGTGCAGCGGCATCAGCAGTCGTAGATGTCGTGATCGAAGAGAAGCTACCGGAAAAAGCTGAGGAAATGGGGCGGTTCATAACTTCGCGACTTAAGTCTATGGCAGAGAAACATAGGTTGATAGGCGACATAAGGGGCCCAGGATTGTTCATTGGTGTTGAGTTGATAAAGGATAGAAAGACGAGAGAAAGAGCTACTGAGGAAACTGTTCAAATCGTAGGGAAGTGTTACCAGAAAGGCGCTATATTCGGCATGGACAAAAAACCTGGAATCGGCAACGTGTTAAAGATAAAGCCGCCCATGAACATAGAGAAAGAGCAGGCAACGAAGGCCCTTAATATACTTGACGCGGTTTTGGAAGAAGTGGAAAAATAGAAGCAAAGTCCTCTTTTTTCTTTTCATTCGACCCTTTACCTGAAAGCAGGTTTAACGGACTCAAATAACTAGGATGCCTAAGTACTTCTGTTCAGATCGGTTATCTTCATCGTCCAGCTCCAGGCGGTGAGGGTGCTTTTCCGACTATTGCAGTTAACGGTTTCGTGCTATTCTCCCATTTGTGTTCAAGCTTCATTGGGACAAATACTGCATCTCCTTCCTTCAATTTCTCTTCAATCACCTTTTCGCCTCGCTTGTAGTAGAAAGTGATCTCTCCAGCGACTACAATGAGTGCTTCATCCTCTTCCTCGTGGGTATGCCAGTCGTGTTTTCCATTTGGCTTAAAGTTAACCCAGCCCATCCACATTTTGTCGGAGTCTGCATATTTATTTGAAATCAGAGGTTTGACGCTCCATCCGACTTCGCCAGTTATTAGTTCGACATCTGACGAATGAATAACTTTGATTTCTTTCTTCATTCTTGCCGTCTCGTTTCACCTCCTGAATATTTCTTAGAAAGTTTACCTTTGCGTGTATATATAATTTAGATGAGACACAATCTCTAGTAATGATGCAAGCGAGAACAGCAATTAATAAATATCCGAAGCCACGTTTTCAATCGTTCGGAGGATTAGATAAATTTTGTCGGAAAAGGAAAAGGTAGAGGAAACCAAAGTTAGTAGACGCGGCTATATGAAGTACGTTGGTGGAATCGTCGTTGTCGCGGTTGTCGCTGCAGCGGGGTACGGAATATATGAAGCCACAAAGCCGACGCCCGTGGCGACGCCTACACCTACTCCAACACCGACGCCTACGCCTACACCCACTCCCACCAAGAGGCTTGAAGGCGTTACGATATCCTACATGACACCGCCTTGGGGAGTGCCAACCGATAAAGTCGTAAAATCGTTTGAAGATCAAACTGGCGCCAAGGTCAACGTAATCTCACTAAATATACTTGACCTATATGACAAGGTTGCAATAGCTTCTGTTTCGGGCAAAGCACCTGCGGACGTAATCTTTCTAAGTGAAGCTGCTCCGTCAAAGATTGTGGCACCAGGCTGGCTGGCGCCTTTGGATGACTTGATGACCCCGGAGAGACGCAATGATTTAATGAGACCAGATGCGTGGATGCTTGATGGGCATTATGTGGGGATACACTTCTACGACCAGATAGTGTTGTTTGACTACAACTACAAGAAGCTACAAGATGCTGGCTTTACAGAGCCTCCGACCAAAAGCTGGGATGAATTCGTCGAAGTTGCTTTGGAAATAAAGAAAAAAGGAATCGATCCTTATCCGGTGATGTTCTCGACACGCTTCTATCAGTGGGTTCTCACCGCGCAGTCGTTTGGCGACATATTGGTGGATGAGGATCTAAACCCAACTTTCGACACTCCAGATTCAGGAGGAATAAGGGCAATGGAGCTGTTGGTCGACTTATGGAACAAGTACAAGGTCGTCTCACCGGATCTAACGGTAAACCCTGATAGCGACCCTCATCATGCAGCTTGGATAGGTGGCAAGGGAGTGCTCCATCAGGCTTGGGAGGGGTCAGAAAGACTGGGGAACAACCCAGACAAGTCCAAGCAGGCCCCCAATGTGAAGTATATGATTATCCCGGAGCAACACTACACCTTCAATGTCGATGCAGCGGTTGGAATATCAAAGTTTACAGACAAGATGGACGCCGCAAGGGTATTCGTGGAATGGTTCGTTGGGAGAGATGTGATGACCGATATCTACAACTCCTATGGACTGGTTCCTGCTAGTAAGGCCGTTCAAAAGGAGCTTAGCGATGCAGGGCAATTGCATGGTCTAGACGTACTACAAGAACAAGCAAAGTATTTCAGACCGCTCAAGGGATTTGGCAACTCAGTCCCTGACCGGAAAGCTTGGTGGGGAGATGTACAGACTAAAGCTACAGAGATATACACCTCTGCTGCGAGGCAACAGATAAGTCCAAAGGATGCCGTTCATCAAATATCAGAAGCTCTGATTGAAGCAAAGAAGAAATACGGCGAATAGTCTCTCTCTCGAGAGCGTGATGCGCAGTGGGTCACTCAGGTAGTGCGAGGTTTGCCTACCTAGTGGTGGCCCCAATTTTCTTTCTTTTGATACTATTCGTCTGGTACCCTGCAGCCAATACGTTGCTAACTAGTCTATACTTCCTGAATTTCAAAGTAAGCCCGCAGGCGAGATTCGTGGGCTTGGCCAACTACGCAACCATACTAATGAACCGGGATTTTCTAGCAGCTCTTAGGAACACTGTTTTTTTCTTGTTGATATTGCTTCTTGTCTCTTTGCCAAGCGCGCTTGGAGGATCGCTTGTTCTTAACGAAAAATTCAGGGGTAGAACTGCGATTAGAGCTGTTGCCATTGCCCCTTGGACGCTACCTCCTATCGTGGCTGGCTTCCTGTGGAGATGGATTCTAAACGGCTCGTATGGCGTGCTGAATGGTTTATTGTGGCAACTAGGTGTCATACATGAATATCAAGTTTGGCTGATCCAACCTGTGACTGCTATGATCCTGTGCGGGATAGTTCAGGCGTGGCGAGACATTCCCTTCGTAATGATGATCTTCTTGGCTTCCTTGCAGTCTATCCCACCGGATCTTTATGAAAGCGCGACGGTGTGCGGAGCAGGTGCCATGCAACGTTTCAGATATGTGACCCTACCGCTATTGAGACCTGCCATCGCTGTAGGGTTAGCATTAGAAACAATATACGGCCTTCTGGGTTTCGACATTATTTACGCGCTTACTGGCTTTGATCCGTCAACAAAGATATTGAACTTGTTAAACTATGAAGTTGCCTTCAGACTATTGGACTTCGGCTTGGCATCAGCGCTTTCATATATTCTATTGTTGGGCGGCGCTGCCGTGGGGTACTTCTACATTAGAAGGATTTACAGGGGATATGCGTTTTGAACTGTCCTGCGAGAGAGAATCAATGAGAATCACTAGAATATTTTTGTCACTCGGCGTGATGTTACTAGTGTTCTGGTCTCTAGCACCATTAGTTTGGGTAGTGATTTCAAGTATTTCTCCACGCGTAGAACTATATTCCATCCCTCCGCACTGGATACCTCATAATCCTACACTAGCGAACTACGAGACTGTTCTACTAAGCGGAGCCACCTACCGAAGTGCGCCGGTAGGTTCTTCGACGGCACAGTTCTTTGTCCGGGGCCTCGTAAACAGCATCATAATTGCGCTTGCGACCACGGCGATAGTGGGGATCTTATCCACATTCGCGGGATATGCATTTGCGAGGCTGGCGTTCAGAGGAAAGGGACCCCTCTTTCTAGGGATGCTGATGCTTCTCGCTATACCGTTGTGGTCTTCCCTCATTACGCTATATTCTATATTCAGTACATTGGGGTTGCTAGATACGCTCGCTGGACTGACCATCATATACGCTACCTATCAAGTTCCCCTTGCCGTGTGGTTGATGAGAATCTTCTTCGAAAGGTTGCCTATTGAACTGGACGAAGCGGCAAGAGTCGACGGAGCATCGACGTTGACAGTCCTCACAAGGGTCTTATTCCCCATAGCTTTGCCTGGTCTCATCTCAGTCCTAATTATTTCTTTTTTAACAGCGTGGAATAACTTCCTTTTCCCTTTGATATTTTCTTTTACGGAGAATTCTAGGCCTGTAACCGTTGTGGTTTCGCAGTTTTTTGGATTCGAAGAAGTTCAATTTGACTATATGTCAGCAGCGGCGGTAGTCGCCATGGTCCCACCCGTGGTATTCACTCTGTTCTTTCAGAAATACCTCGTGAGCGGGCTCAGCGCAGGAGCGGTCAAGGGATGATGCCCACACACGAAAGTCACAAAGCCAACTGACCCGTAGTCATGCATCTTCTACAGGTTATTGGCCTTCAACACAACCAGACAAGACGTAAGCGATACCGAGCGATGGGCAATTAGCTGCAGACTCAGTCTGATATGTTACGCAATTCGAAGTATTCTCGCCATGTTGTTCCCAAGAACTAATTCCCTTTCTTCATCTGTTATCTTCAAGATCTTTATCTTGATTAGTTGAGGTTCAGGTTCTAGCCACGGCATGTCAGATCCATAAAGGATTCGATGGGCACCAACTTCCCTAATGGCTTTCTCGATTGCGTAGACGAAGTGATTGGCCGATGTTTCTCCGTATAGATTCTTCACCATCTTTAGAGCTCTTATCGTATCACCGTACATGTTTTGACCAAAATGTCCCAAGATAACTGGTACATCTGGGAATCTTTCGGCAAGGGCCGCGACTTGTAAAGGTTCTGACCACGGAGGTGTGCCAGAGTGGAAAAGCACGGGTATCTGCAACTTGGTTGCTTTCTCCATTATGGGAAAAAGCATAGAGTCAGCAGCAGGAAAGCCCTGCATGTACGGGTGAAGCTTTAAACCTTTGAGACCCAACTTGCCCACTGCTCTCTCCAACTCTTGAACAGCTTCATCTCCAAGCCAAGGGTTCACTGTTGCAAACCCTATGAGCCTGTCTGGGTATTTTGAAACGGCTTCTGCTATTTCGTCGTTGCATCGCGTGAAGTCGCGTATCAAGCCCTCAATCGTAAAAATCACTGTCTTATCTATCTTAAGACGGTCCATTGTTTGGATAAACATTTGAAGGGACGAGGGCTTAAATGATGCCAACCCGCCTTTAATGAACAAATGCGCATGCGAGTCGATTACAACCATTAATGTCACCTACCCTTTCCCAATAGCGCGAGCAGGCTTTTCCCGAGAATCATTTCTCTGTCTGCAGAAGAAATGTTCAGTAAGCGCACAGTTTCTACCTCCAACTCATAACGAGAATAAGGATAGTCGCTTCCGAAGATCACCCTTTCTGCTCCGAGTCTGCGTACAGCATCCTCTATCAAACCAAGTTCAGGAACTCGTGAAGTTTCAAGCATGATATTGCTGTTCTTCAATGCTACAGGCAGAACGTAGGGAGCAAGATCTGGGTAGCCCATATGGCCCATTATCAGGATTGCTTTAGGGTGACGCTTTGCTAGGAGATCAAGTTGGTGAGGTGTAGAGCATGTAGGGGTGCCTACCGGTATGTATATCGGAATTTGCAACCTCTGAGCTTTCTCCACGACCGGATCAACAATCTCGTCATCAGCTTGAAAACCCTGCAACTCCGGGTGCAGTATGAGCCCTCTTAACCCCAATTTTGAGATGGCTCGTTCCAATTCGAGCACTGACTTTGAACCTAGCCATGGATTGGCAACTGCAAACCCTACGAACTTTCTCGGGAATCTCTTAACGATTTCAGCTATCTTGCTATTTGCCTTTGCGTTGTCAAAGATTATGTCTTTGCCCATCGGCGAAATAACCGCCTTAGTCACCCCAGATTTCTTCATTTCGGCGATCAAAGTTTCAGGTTCACTTTTCAAATCATTAACCCTTCCTATATGAGCATGGGCATCCACAATCAACCTAAAGACCCCTTGGACACTAACCGTTTGGTTAACTATATGAATTGTTCTCCAGTGCAATGAAATTGTTCATCTTGAGATTCTTTGTGGTCTAGCTCTATAGGACTCCTAATGATTCTAGTATAGCCGCTTCAAGTCTCGGAATGGTAGCCAATCCTAAGAACCCATCGAACGATATGTGCCAAACGAAAAGTCAAGTCGTTCAAGTTGTCAAAAGGCATTCCGGTTCTCTGCCTTCATGACAATTAGATAGTGAAGGGTGCGCATGTCCTAGTATTATCATAGCCGCGAGCCTTCTGCTCTTATCTGCTCTATGATTTCAAGAGCGCGTCAGATTTGGAGACGGAAGACGTATCATCAGCCTTTGACAGCACCTAGCGTCAGTCCTTTCACGAAGTGCCTGTGCACAAACGTAGCGAACATGAGTACTGGAAGAATGGCTATTACTGAAGCTGCTCCCATCTCTCCCCAGAGGATGCCTCTTTGTGTGTTGAAGGCAGATATAGCCACTGGCAATGTCCTAGCATTCGCCCCTGTCAGAATAAGCGCATATAGAAACTCATTCCAACAGAATATGAAGCTGATCACCGCGGTCGTCCATAGCCCCGGTAGTGAGAGAGGCAATACTATCCGCCAAAAGGCTCCCAGCCTACTTGAGCCGTCTACAAGAGCAGATTCTTCTAGTTCTCGCGGAATGCTCTGGAAGAACCCGATCATTATCCAAACTACGATCGGCAATGCGAATGTAAGATCAACGATTATTAAGCCCAGTTGTGTGTCGAGAAGTTTGAGGTTGGACATTAAGAGGTATAGAGGAAGAATGAAGGCAATAGGGGGAGCCATTCTTAAAGAAAGAATCCAGAAAGACAAGTCCTTGCTTCCTCGAAACGTGTATCGAGCGAAAGCGTAAGCGGTTGGAGAACCGAGGGCTATCGCTACAATCGTTGTGGTTGTCGCAACGACTAGACTATTGAAGAAGAACTTGCCGAATGGGAAATCGGTAAGCACGTTTTGAAAATGCTCAAGAGTGGGAACAAATATCCATTTGGGCGGTATTGAAAATATGTCCATTCGCGTCTTGACAGAAGTTGATAGTATCCAGAAAGTGGGAAAGACTGAAAAAAGCAGAGCGGCAAGCAGAATAAGATATGCAGCCGAGGGCTCGATCAAGGATTTTGCGCTACGATTCATTTGACTCACGCTGTCCTAATCAACTTGATATAGACTTGTGAGATCACGATAGTGATGACAAGTAGCACCCAAGACAAGGCTGATGCGTAACCCATATGAAAGAATCGGAAGCCTGTTCGATATATGAAAAGGGAGACAACTTCTGTGACGGTGCCGGGGCCACCGGCAGTAAGCGTGTACACAATATCGAAGATCTTGATTGCATCTAGCGTTCTGAATATTATAGCGACCAAAATGGTCGGCATCAACATCGGCAATGTCATGAACCTCAATGTCTGCAACTTCGATGCTCCATCTATTTGAGCAGCTTCGTAAGGTTCTTCGGGAAGACTCTGAAGACCTGAAAGCAATAGAATCATCATGAAGGGCGTCCATTGCCATATGTCAGCAACTATGACCGATAGCAACGCCGTCGAAGGGTTGCCGGTCAATGAACGTCTCTCAAACCCAAGGAAGCCAAGAAGATAGCTGAACACTCCGTAATCTGCATTATACATCATGGCCCACATAAGCCCTATGACAACCGGCGTTAACATCATTGGCATAAGTAGAAGAGGCAGTATAGCAGCGCGTCCTCTTGTATATCTGTTGAGAATCATTGCCAAGCCAAGTCCTATCAAAAGGGAACTTGATACTGTTACGGCTGTAAGAATAAGAGTGATTCCGAGTGATTCAAAGAATGCTGAATCCCTGAGAATTTGCAGATAGTTCTCGATGGCAATGAATGACTGTTCGCCTGACGACAAATCAAAGTTGGTAGTGCTCAAGTATAGAGAGTAAATCATAGGGTAGATTACTACGAGGAAGAGGAAGATGACGGTAGGAGCTATTAAAAAAAGGGGGAAGTAATCTCTCTTGGCAGTCATGGGATTCAAGCTTACCTACTTGTACCCGATGGTCCAATCTCCTGCGGATTAGCCGTAGTATCCAGCTTTCTTGAGTACTGCTTCGACTTCAGATGCTGCCCAATCCAAAGCCTGTTTCGGAGTCTTCTTTTTCACCATCGCGTCTGCAATCGCTACCGATATTTTGTCCTCAACCTCAAGGTACTCGACTATTTTCGGCACAGATTTGACATCTTTCAGCGTATCCAGTAGCACTCCGAACGGCAGCTCAGGATGCTCTGCAGTCAGCTCGGGATCTTCAAGAAGGCTCGTCGAAGGGGGAGCCTGACCCAAGTCGACCCAGGCCCGTATGCTCTCCGGCCTCGTCATGAATTCAATATACTTGTACGCCTCGTCTTTGTACGGCGTGTCAGCGTTTATCGTAATCTGCCAATATCCGAGCATAGCCGTTCGTCCGGCTTGGCTAGGCATTAGAGCCATTGTAAACTTGTCGACGACCTTAGATGCTTTAGGGTCCTGTAAGAACCCCATCTGATCGGAGTCGTGTATTCCAGCGGCTATCTTGTCTTGCTGCATTAGTGAAGTGTTCTGATCGCAGCCAAGACTCATCACTTCAGGCGAGACATACTTGAGCAGATCAACATAGAGCTTCAGTGCCTCCACACCTTCAGCACCATTGAAGACTGGCTTGTAGTTTTCGTCGAGAATGTCGCCACCAAACGACCATAGGTAGTTATACCAAGTGTAAGTATTGCATCCAGCGCCGCCTCGGAGACCTGTCTCTGTCCACCCATATCTGCCGCCACCTGTGAGTGCAGCTGCGAATTCAGGGATGTCCAGAAAAGTCTTTGGCAACTCCAGCCCTTTCTGTTGTACCAAATCCTTTCTGTAGTAGAGCACAAAAGTCCACCAGTTTTGAGGCATTCCATAGACCTTGCCATCATACATGCATGTTTCCGCTAGTCTTCGCGGCATGTCGTTAAGCTGGTCTGTGAGGTCGAACTCTGTCCCTTTGTACTTCTCTATGAATTCGTCAATCGGGTAGATGTGACCCGGTTTGGCGTATGGAGCTAAGGCTGAGTTGAACGTCGTAACGACATCGTAAGATGCTGTGTTAGCTGCCATGTCTGTCAACTGTATTTCCGTGACTTCTTCCCAAGGATGCTCTGTAATCTCCAATTTTATGTTCGGAAACTGCCCTTCAAACGCATCTTTCAATGTAGTCGCTATAAGTCCGTTTATTCCGACTATTGTGGATACCTTCAGCGTCACTTTTTTGGTGGGTGTTGGAGTCGGAGTAGGCGTAGGAGTTGGTGTTGGGGTAGGCGTAGGAGTTGGTGTCGGAGTAGGCGTCGGCTTTGTGGCTTCATATATTCCGTATCCTGCTGCAGCGACAACCGCGACAACGACGATTCCGCCGACATACTTCATATATCCACGTCTAGAAACTTTCTCTGTTTCACTCAAAACATATCACCATGTTTTTCCGGCATACGTCTCTTCTTAAGACGTATTTATTTGTTTACCTCAGCATAGTAGATCTTTGAGTCCAAGAGATAGAATTCTTGTTACATTCCAATGTTCAACGTTCTTGAACAATTCAAGATAACGGCAGGTCCATGAACGCTAAAGTTCGCCCAAAGGTTCTCTAGAATGAAGGAACGTTCTAAGAACGTATGAGAATAGTTAGAATGACTGAATGTTTCTATGACAGCTGTTTGAATCTTACTGAGAGATCCTCTCTCTATAGCATCCTTGGCGATCTGCTAAAGGTTCTCGATGACTTCTCCATTCTCAAGCCTGATGACATGTTTAACCTGCTCATCCAATCCGCCTATATGGCTGACCAAGAATATCTGCTTGAAACTTTGAGAAAGCTGAAACTGCTAGGAGAAGGCTGACGACTGATGCCTATCATCTGCCCGAGATGCAAAAGCATGAATGTCAAACAAGTGGCGAGGCGAATGAAGACCAAGTATGGAAGAGTAAGAAGAAAGTTCCGATGCGAAAACTGTGGCTACTCCTGGGCGTAAGAAAGACACCGCGTATCTCATCGAGAAATAAGTAAACCGACCATCGGAGCGACATAAGCTTTAGATCCCCCGGCAAGTAATCTCAGACACAAAATCCTAGATCCTAGAGATACTACTGCGCAAGGTCATAAGGGCATGGAGGAAAGAAAAGAAAGTAGAAACTATCAACGGTTCTCTGGAGTCAAGCATGTAGTACGTAAAGCCAACTGGAAGCGTTTTAGTCTAAAGGAGCTGAATATTTCATCTTCATCTTAACGTTGGCTAGGCGATTTCGTTAATTAGCTTTTGAACTCTTCTTTCTATCTCGTCTCTAATTTGTCGAACTTTCTCAACTGGTTTCCCTTTCGGGTCTTCTAATTCCCAGTCAGTCACCCTTTTGAGAAGTGGAGCAGGACAGGACTTCTCAACGCTGCAACCCATTGTTATGATTTGGTCAGCCTCTTCCACCATTTTCATTGTGAGCAACTTGGGTTTTTTCATGGATATGTCGATTCCCTTTTCCTTCATGGCTTCAACCACCGTTGGATCCACTCTGTCCGCCAACATTACACCGGCGCTTGAGGCGACCAGTTTTCCTTTCCCGTAATGGTTCGCAAACGCCTCAGCCATCTGGCTTCTACCAGCATTCTCAACGCAGACGAAGAGAATCTTCTTCATTCATCATTCATCCAGTTTAAAACAGGTTAAGACTCGCGTTTCTGGCTGGAATCCTTCTCTCTTCCTTTGGGAAAGAGGAGTCTTATGAAGTCTTCAGCCTCTTCTTTTTTTCGTTTGGCTTCTTCCTCTTCTTTAACTCGAAGAGCAGCTGTCTCCTGTATCTGCTTCATCTTCTCAGCGTCTGATTCAGGGTAGTGAGCCCAAGGCCTGGTCACGCGCCAAGTTATCTTCGAGCATATTGGCGGCTCGGGAAATGCGCCGGGATCGTGCACTCTATAGTTCAAGAATTCCGTCGGCTCTTCCTGGTAGCATGACCAGACAGCCTTCTTCACCACTTCAGGGTCTATCCTCATCTTTCGGTCTTCATCGGACAGGAGGCTGATCAGCTTGATCTGCTTCCTGAAACGCTCGGCTGCTTCAGGCATAATGTTATAGAGGTAGGGTGTTGCAGACTTGGAGGCGATGATGAACCGTTTTTCATCGATCCCATTCTTCACGAAGGATTCGAATGCGTCGCCTGGCTGATGGCCGGCAGACTCGACGCCGCATAGAAGTATGTAGCGGATGTTCGGGTTCGCTACAATGTTGCAGACGATCTTCTCAATCCCGATATTCTCTGTCTGAAGGAAACCCGCTAGCGCTGCACCAGCCTCAACAGCGACCTTCGCAAGATGCTGGAGGAAGTCAGGAATCTTGTCGTAGAACGTGTGCAGAAGTATGACCACTGCAACCGGTGAGTAGTCGTTTCCTCGTAGGTAACTTCCATCCTCTGGCGGGTAATCCGATGGAGGCTTTGCCTTCAAGACCTTGCTCAATTGAATATGTCACTTCTTACAGGCTTCCGCTGAATACTCCGTAAAGTAATCTGAAGATCACGCTGCCCGTCTAGAAAGCTCTAGGATTGAATTGATATCTAAGTTATTCGATTGAATATGATGATCGGCGGCCCACTCTTGAATAGAGAAGAGTTGTCTTGGCGCTGGGAGAATATTTGGCTCGGTTTATTCCATTATTAGAGGCGTGTAAGTGCTTTGTGGTGTAAGGTTAGCAGCCTAATAGCTGCTGTCACTCTAGCCTTGAAAGAGATGCATTTCCCAGCTGCACGAGATGAGATCTTACACCATGTTGACGAAAGGGTCGTTGAAGGATGGATGGTTAGAAAGTTCCTCGATCGAAGCTTAACAGAGAGAAGTTACTCGTCGCTTCATGAAGTTCTTAGAGATCTAACAGATTGGATTGAGAAGCAAGGGTGAGATCGTGCTCTGAAGCTACCAAAGTATCGTCCATTTAAACACGTTAACCGACATCTTCTCCTCAAGAGAGCTTACGCTGAAGGCGAGAAACAGCTCCAGAAGAGTTGCGGCTCCACATTTAACTTGCCGGCATCGCTGAAACATTCGCTTCAAGCATCTTTCAAGTCAGGTTAAGGCTGAGGAACCTATGAAGTAGATGCCGAGACCCACAAGGAAGAGTGCGCTTCCAACGACCAAGTAACGTAGAAAGCGATCGCTCATGAATCTCCTGCCTCTATCAACGCAGTATGCTATCGAGCTGAACCAGCCCATATCTCCCAAACCATGCCCAATCAAGAATAGAGAGAGGCCGAGGACACCTGCAATTTCTAAACTCTTATACATGATTGGAACACCGATCGCAAGCCACCATAACGGAACGTAAGGGTTGCTGCAGCTCGTCAGGAATCCAGACATTATCGAACCATAAGAAGAGAACCTATGGCTCCCACTTCTTTCCGCTTGAAGGCTAACATTTCTTGATGACCATGCGAGGTAGATGCCCATCGAAATCAATGCAGCTCCGCCTCCATATCCAATCGCCATCCTAGCCTGATCGGAGGCGAGAAGAGATCCCAACCCGATGAAGAGAACTGAAACTATAATCGCTTCTAGGATGAAGTGGCCTGTAACTATCAACGGTCCAGCTCGGTACCCTCTCTTAACAGATTCCGCAACGGTCACAGCGAAGACTGGGCCAGGTGAAACTGCACCTGCCAGCGCCGCGAAGAATGAAGCGACCAGTAAACCCAGAAGCTGAAGCATAACGAATTCTCCTCACGCGGCTGATGCTTCACTACCTTTGAGGGCCCTCAGGCGCTAGCTCTGCGGATGGATCGTTTGTCTGATCCTCGAGCACTTTTTATCAGCTTGAGCCATAGCTCATTTTCTTTTCATCTGTACTATTTTTGCCAATTGCATACCATAGTAGTAGAGGACAACCGCTGTGGCTACCGCGATAACAGCTCCACCAGCATACTTCAAGTACCTCCGTCTAGTGACGTCCGCTTTCTCCACTTCACTCAAAACATATCAGCGCTCCTCACTCAAACATCGTTCTTTCCTTCAGATATTTGTTGTTGTCCGGATTTTTGAGCGCGCGATCGAATCCTTAGCAACTGGGCTGATTCGATTGACGATGATCTCGTCTTCATAGTTTAGGGAAGAATTCTCCTTTCTTCTCTCAGCGGTGGATGAATCGCTCGTTTTGCCCTCGAGCACCTTTTATCGGCTTGAGCCATAGCAGGAAGGCATATATGAAAACCCTCTACAGATTCTTTTCGAGCGGTCTCGCTTGATTGAAGTTGAGTTAGGCGACCTCGAGAAAGTCGGTAAGGAGATCTCCAACCTTCTTGAGAAAAAGTTGGGAGCCGAGGTAGTTTTGAAGGGGAGCAGATTGATTGTGTCTGACAAGAAGGATGGCTCAAGGTTCGGGGTCAAGGATGTAAAGATTCAGTTGAAGCGTGTTCTATATCACCTCGGCCTCTCCGATAAGTATAGGGTATTGGCGGAGCACGGTAAAATCCGGATCGTTAGAGAGAAAGAGAAACCTAGACAGGCGCCAGAGAGAAGAGGCGTGGCTCCTCCACCATCACAATCTCTGCCCTACCTTTTCCCCTAGACAGTTCCTTGGATAGTCGCTTCAAATTAGCTAGCCATTGTGCATCCTGTAATGTGCCGAACCATATGAGTTGAAATCTCGGATAAATATACAACATATCAATGTGACAAGGAACTCGTAGTGTTCATTCGAGTGTCAAGGAAGAAGCAAAATTGATCATAACGATAAAGCGGACACTAGTAGATGGAATCTTAGCCTACTCAAGGGATACGCACCCAAAAGAGATTCTACTTCTCTTAAGAGGAGAGCGAGACAATGGCTTTCAGATAAATGAGTTTGTCATACCTCCTTCAGCAATACATGGCCTAGGGTTCTCCACGTTTCAGCCTCATATGATTCCATTCGATCTCTCCATTCTCGGTGCAGTTCATTCACATCCTTCAGGAGGGTTAAGACCGTCTATGCATGATCTTAACCACTTCTATGGAAGAATAATGATGATCGTTGCCTACCCATACAGTTCAATTGAAGACATCGCAATCTACGATGGAAGAGGCAGCACAGTTCCATTCAAGATAATACCATGAATTTGCTGTGGAGCACCAAAACGGTGGAAGAAGCGAACGACCTTATAGAACATGGCTTTGAATATGTCTGCGCCGTCGAGGACGTCAAGCTTTTTAGAAAACGCAAATAGTCTGTGGATTCATGCTTTGGGGCCGGATGTGGGATTTGAACCCCGATAATTTAAGTCGATATTTTCTAAAACCAAGTCAGCACGCCGTTCAAACTCTCGGGTTAATGATGGTGCGTGGGTGAGGTTTGCATCCGGTGTCGAATGGCGAAGTCTCCCGATCTAAGGCTTCTAATTACAAATAGATTAAATGCAATACGTTTAGCGTAGTTAGGCAAGATGCCATGATGAATGTTTGGAGACATTCACATGAAAGTTAAGTGGGAGATACGGCATCGTATTGAGCCAGGGGATATAGGTTATCTCACTTATCTTCACGGGATCTTGTATGCAAAAGAATATGGCTATGACGAAACGTTCGAAGCCTACGTTGCTTCTGGACTTGCAGAATTTGTTCAATCGTTCAGTCCTGATGAAGATCGAATTTGGCTAGCGGAGACGAACGGTCGGATTATTGGTTCCATCGCCATCGTCGGACATTCAAAAGTAGAGGCGCAACTTCGCTGGTTCCTTGTTCATCCCGATTATCGAAGGCTCGGTATTGGGAGAGAACTCCTGCAGGAAGCAGTTCGGTTCTGCAAGGAGCATAACTACAAAATCATATTCCTTTGGACTACAAGCGAATTGTCGGCAGCGCGTCGTCTCTACACATGCTTTGGCTTCAGAAAAACTGAAGAGAAAACGCATGAGATTTGGGGAAAAAGGGTCACAGAAGAAAAGTATTATCTATACCTATGAATGCGCACGTTTTTTCCACATGTGGTGCGGGGAGGTAGAATTTGCACTCCAAACCAAGTCGAGGCGTCTCCCGCAACTCCCTTTCTCTTTGCTTAGGTTTCGAGGAGGTACTATCGCGCTTTTTCTGTGAAGGACGCATGAAAGGGCTATAGAAAGTGCAGAGGATTTGTTCCGAGAAGGAGATGAGCTTCTACGATGACAGAAAGCAACAAACCCATAACTCGTGACCTGTTCCTGTATGTTGTGATTGCTTACGCTTTCTCATGGATATTTTGGCTGCCGCAGGTTCTCTCATCAAATAGACTGCTTGAGCTTCCAGAATTCTTTGTATACATAGTCGGATTCGTTGCCCCATTTGGTCCGCTGGTTGCAGCTTTTTCCGTCACGTATTTGAAGCAGGGAAAAGAAGCCACAAAGGAATTGTTGAGGAGAGGCGCTGATTACAGATTTGGAAAAAGATGGCTTATCCCGCTTTTCCTGCTATTTCCGCTTTGGGCGGGTTCAGCTCTCTTGGTGGGATGGCTGACAGAAGGCGTCACCATTGATTTGCCATGGTTTTCTAATCCGCTCTCGCTTGTTTTTAACTTCTCCATCTACAACTTCGTTTACATGTTCTTTTTTGTTGGTGTTTCAGAAGAGTTCGGTTGGAGAGGATACGCTCTCGACAGGCTCCAGACACGTTATAGTGCTGTTATTTCCAGCATTATGCTTGGGTTGATCTGGGGATTTTGGCATCTGCCTCTCTTCTTTATCAGTGGGTCACCGCAACAAGCTGCGGGTCTCGTGCCCTATTTGCTGCAGATAGTCGTTTTTTCGATATGGCTTACTTGGCTGTATAACAATACGGGAGGCAGCGTCTTGGCCGCCATAATATTTCACGCCATGATGGATTTGACGCTGTTGGCGATTTTTCCTGTTACATCCATTTTCGCACCGAGCTCCCTGCCTGTTCTCTATATGTACTTCTCAGGTCTCATCATTCTCGTAGCTGTGATAGCAATCTGGGGAACCAAAAGAATGATTCGTGAACCAAAGAAATAGGAAGAAAAGCTCCTTGTCCTATCAAGAGCTTGGCAAATCTGCTAGGTGAGATCAAGGGCCGTATACCGAGGAGAGAAAGCTACCCTCACTAAAAGAGCCGACGATAATTATATCTAGAGGCCCAAGATAGTTGCTCACTGCTAGGTCATCAGGAACTAGAATGGAACGGGTTCGAGTCGAAGTATCCTTGAGAGCGGGAAAGACTGGCGTTCATATCGCATTCAATCAATTATTAGAGGCGGATGGAAGATGAAGAAGATCGGCGTAATTGAGATTCTAAAGCTCGTAGTAAGCGTATTGATCTGCCAGTTCGCAGGCTTCATCGGTTCATTTTTCACTACACCTTCAATCCCGACGTGGTACGCAACTTTGAATAAGCCTTTCTTCACTCCGCCAAGCTGGCTGTTCGCCCCTGTTTGGGTAACCTTGTATACGCTTATGGGAATCTCAGCGTTTCTCGTTTGGCGCAAGGGACTGAGTGATCCACATGTAAGAAAGGCTTCAATCGTATTCGCAGTCCAATTGATTCTAAACGTCTTGTGGTCAGGTGTATTCTTCGGATTTAGATCCATCCTTGCCGGGCTCATCGTAATTGTGATCCTCTGGGTAGCCATATTGTTGACCATACTGAATTTCTATAAGATATCAACGACCGCCGGGCTACTACTCATACCTTACATCCTGTGGGTAAGCATCGCGGCCAGCCTAAACTTCTCAGTATTGATTTTGAACCCCTAATCGAAGAGGTTGAAGAGATCTACAAAAGATTCAGCATTAGCTGAGACAAAGAAGCAGCGGAGTCACCTTAAAGGTCCATGAGAGCTCGAAGATGTTTGGTATACCCGACTTCCGTTGCAGAAATTGAGGCCATGTTGGAAGAAGATTGTCATAAAATCATATTAGAAAGAGAAATGTGCACGGATCGTATGGTCGCGTTGCGGTAATCCGTTAAAGGTTCTCGACTACTTCTCCATCCTCAAGCCTGATGATATGTTTCACCTGTTCATCCAGCCCGCTGATATGGCTGACTAGAAATATCTGCTTGAAGCTTTGAGAAAGCTCCGTGTTGAGGAGATTCAAGATTCCTTCCCTCCTGGCTTCATCTGAACTTCCAAGCGGCTCATCCAGGAACATGAATTCAGGATGCATCCCTTTGACTTCAGGGAGTAATGCTAAGGCGAAGGCCAGCCTCATCGATAGAAGGAACTGATCCTCTGTCCCACCTGAGAAGACATCCCTCTCCTTGAACTCTCCAGCTTCTGGATCCCAGACTCTCAGCCGATACTCTTCGTCTAGTTGAACCGCTTTGTATCTTCCAAGGGTTATGGTAGGTAGGATGCGGCTCATGTACGCCTCCACGTTCGGCCTAACTCTTTCTCGAAGCGCCTCAGCTGTCTTCTCGACGCCTTCAAGCGCAAGCTTAACCACTTTAAACCTCTTCTCAAGTTCCGCAACCTTAGCCTCCTGCTCCTTGGCTCGTTCCTCAACATCCTTATGCTCCTCTAGGAACCTCTTTCCTTCATTATGCCTATCTTGCTCCGACTTCAAGGTCGCTTC